>LKMJ01000002.1_pt1 | contig 154856 bp, 176 predicted proteins | sample 643391 | NCBI WGS metagenome assembly LKMJ01 (sample SAMN04112250, study PRJNA286221) | soda lake metagenome | biome: soda lake; feature: Kulunda Steppe; material: water; isolation source: sample PL-Br10 brine of Picturesque Lake | place: Russia: Kulunda steppe | collected 2010-07 | reverse complement strand
TGAAGGAAGAAATCGGGATACTGAACGATCCTGAGGTTGCTGAACTCTGTCAGGATAAATTAAGGACTTATGAAGAGTTTTCAAATTATATCCCTGAGACTCGAAAGGCCTCAAAAAATAACATTAAAGAATTGCTAGAGGACTATGGAAGGGTTATCGTGAAACCGCGTTACGGCTCTTCTGGAGAAGGAATAACTGTATTAGACGAATATCAAGGACAAGATTTCAACGAGGATATATTGGTTCAAAGGTTCATTGAATCAGATGACCTGCCTGAACACGGTATTGAAGGACCTCACGATCTGAGAATTTTAGTAGTGAATGGAGAGCCCATAGGTTCCTACTTCAGAGTACCTGATGAAGGCCTGTTAAGTAATGTAGCATTGGGAGGAAGCAAGATTTACGTCGAGCTAGATGATCTAGATGATAGAGTCTTTGAGATAGTAGAGCAAGTAGGTAAGACCTTGAATAACTATAATCCTAGCATCTATACAGTTGATTTCATGTATTCAGGCGGAAAACCCTGGATCGTCGAATTAAACTCTCAGCCAGGCGTGTATTACCATGGTGAAGGCCGTGAAGAAGAGTGGGAAAGGCCTTGGATGGAAAAAATAGTCGACGCTATAACTGAAATCTAGTTCTTTCTCCTCTTTTCCTGAGCTTTTTCATGCATCCTCTCAACTAATTTCAATGTGACATCTTCTCCTATTAGCTCATTCATTTCATCGCTTACAGCAAAAGCTGCATTAACTTCTAGTATATAGAATTCGCCATCAGCAGTCTGTATCAAGTCACAACCACAAATATCAAATCCTGTAGCTCTGGCGGCTCTAATCGCAGTCTCAATTTTTTCTTCTGAGAGTTCAGATTTGGTTCTCTCTCCACCTGAAGAAATATTTGATCTCCAGTCATCACCTCCACTTGATCTTCCATAACCCGTAACATAATCTCCTATTACCACCATTCTAGTGTCACTTCCCTGATGCTCCTTGTAATCTTGGAGACATATCTCCTGCTCAAAGGACTTCATTGTATCCATAACAGGTTTCAACTCATTTTCGCTTGAGGCACGCATAACGCCCTCTCCTCCCGCGCCTTTAATCGTCTTCATAATAACCGGATAACCAAGTTTCTTTGCTTCAGAAACAGCCACGTCCGGAGATAATGTATAAACGCTGTTAGGGACTTTTACACCGTTCTCCGCTAATACCTTCATATTATAGAACTTGTTAGAATCATAAGAGAATGTGTCATCGGCAGCCTGAGTCACTACCTCATTATTATTCAATATTTCTGCCAAATGTTCTGCCAGCATCATATCGCGGTCATCAATTCTAATGTAGACTGCTTCAAACTCAGTCAAATCAGTGTCCTTGTAAAGTATTTTATCCTCATCACCGTGAACAAACTTTAACCCATCTACCGGGACGGCAAGAACAGAATCAAAAATATCTTCAGCTCTCTCCATAATCTGCTGATGACGGGTAGAGATTTCACCGTAAACTACTGCTAATTTCACTGTGAGGCCTCCTCTTTCAGCATCTCTGCCACTGATTCAAAAGCATTTTTACCCGATACGTCTGTATACATTTCTAGGTCAGGATTAGGCCTTATGTCGTAGACTTGTTCTCCTCTTATAAGGACTTCGGCCATTGGAGTACCTATCCTCTTCACAGCCTTTTTCACTATCTCCTTCTGCTTATCTGAGATATTTGAGTATTTTAAACTGTCTTCAGTAAATCTCCAGTCTTCGGAATCATCCTGTACTGGTATAATTTTTCCATCTATGACTAGGCATCTATATTTCTTGCCTTTACGGTATTCGTGGAAAATTAAAAGTTCGTCGCTGTACTCTGTGCCTTCAGCGAAGGCCTTGATGCTGTCAACGGTATCAAGTTTCTTATTTTCGACTTCCTTGAGATCTTCAAGTCTTCTACCTATTACTGGTCCTTTCAATTCTTTGTCAAGATTTCTGGCTGATTTTTCTGTGGCGACTACTGCAGTTTTTGGCGCCGGGATATCCTGCTGATGGAGCGTGTAGTATTGATAGTTTTTCTTTGCGGATAAGAAGAATCCTGTTGAAGAGTAATTTACTGGTATCTGTTCTTCTTCGATCATTTCTAGCATTACTCTTCCGAATACGGCGTTCTTTACAGGTATTTCTGCATAAACCACGTCATACTCTTCTATACTTGATCCGGCTATCTTGACGTCAAAGTTGCCGTCAACTACTTCGGGCGCGACAGAAGATATTTCTACTCTCTCAGTTTCATCAAAATAGGAGTCAAACTGTTCAAGTTCTCTATCAGATATTTTCAGGAGTTTCAAGGATGACTACCTCACTCAGGCTTCCATACTCTGGATACTTTTTCGTCCGATTTCCATTCTTCGGTGTAGTTTTGAACCTGTTCTGGCATAACATCTTTTAGAATGCTTCCTTGTCTGACAATCTTTCTTAACCGGTTCTCAAGATTCTTCGATAGTTCATCGTAGTAACTCTTGTCAGAGTAGATAAGATCATTTTTCACTCTCCATTCTGACCGAGTGCCTACTGGAGCTAAAACAATATATCCATGGTCTTCCATAGCATCCAGCAGTCTATCTTTGTTGATGTAGTAGACTCCTCCTGAGGATCGGCTTGGATCAATTACAAGCACTTCTGTGCCTTCAACCCCTACAACAACAGCGTACTCGCTGCCGTCTTCTGAAGGAAGAACTTTGGACTTGTCAAATGTAGGAACTACCATACCTCCATCATTAAACCAGGTTTTGAACTCATTCCCTACATCTGAAATATGATCTGATTCAATCCAAGCCGTTAGGACTTCTCCTTCTGTTATATCCTCTACAGCCTTCATCAAGTCTTCTTCAGTAATCTCTGCTTGAGATTCATTTTTTGAATCCTCATCTTCATTTTCACTGTCTTTATTTGAAGCCTTTTCCGCAAATTCTTCCTGTTTCACACTGTACCCAAGAATGTCCAGTGCCATCTCCATGCTTGCTGGTCCGCTGAATCCGTCTTTATCTGTCACAAAATACTGGATTATCTCTTCTAAAGTATCCAGATCACTATTACTTTTCTTGAACTTGAAGTGCGATGACATTATCTCACGGTTTTGGGCCATTAATGAGTAACCGTCCTGAGTGTCGATCTCAGTTGAGAAGGTTGAAACATTCTGAAGCTCTCCTGTCTCATCACCGAACTTGACCTGCTCACCAGGCCTAACCGCCCGGCTATTCTTCAGGTAGAGGCCTGCTGCCAGGTTCTGGAATAAGTCTTTGAATCCGTAGAACAGTAGGCCTGCCAGTAGTAGTGCTAAGGCCCATGATGCTGCTGTAACGAATTCTTGGATTGTGCTTTCTGCAAGGTTTGCTTGTGTTAGTATGAATTGCAGGATCAATAGGTAGAGTATTCCTTTCAGTATCATTTCGCTGACCTGTAGGATTTCCTGGCTGACTCCTGCATTTCTAATGTAGCTTCTGAATCCTACTGTTTTGAAAAAGTCTGTAGCGAGTTTTGTAACTATATTTACTCCTATAACTCCGAGTATTAAAATTAGAACTACTGAAAGCACGTTAGGTATTGCTCCAATTAATCCTGTATAGATTTCTTGGCTGATTTCTGCGTTTAGATAGAAAAGTGCTGCTGCAATCACAGATGCGTTCAGTACATGAACGGAGTACTGTATCTTGCCTCTAATACGTTGCAAAGTTTTTCTGTTGGCGTCTTCCTTTCTTTCAATTAGGAATGATGTCGCCGCTTTTCTGTAAATTCTGACTGCTAGATGACCTAGCACAAGTATGAGCAGAGCTACAGTTAGACGTATCGGTAATGCTTCTGCGGTTAGAAAACCAGTTAACTGAGATAGAATTGTCAAGGCTTGATTGCACCTTTATGTAAAACAGAAGGGTTTTCCGTTTTTATAAACCTTTAATCTTTCCGTGGCCTATTAAACGCCAGCGAGAGTCGATTTGCCGGCTTATAGCCACTCTATCCCCATCTTCTGCGCAGACAGGCATCTTCAGATTCAGCCTTACATCATCCCCTGCCTGAGTTACAACACCGGCAGACTTCGTGGTGCCGACGTTAACCATTAAGGCCTCGTGCTCCTTAATATTCTCGATCTCCATCTCTTCTCCTGACCCAATTAAAGTATCCATTAGCTCTACATCAAGTTCAAGCTCTTCAGTTGTTTCAGGTAGTTCTCCTTTCCTACCAAGAACATTTCCTGCTAATCCATCAGATTTAACCAGAGAAGGATCTAATTCAGTCTCTAGGCCTAAAAGCCCACCTGGAACTGCTTCATCTACAGGAGAGTCTCCCTGCACTATACCCGTGATTTCTGTTGTGACTTTCTCCCATTTCTTCCCATCTTTTCTTATACCAGGCTTTAACTCGATTTCATCTCCTTTCTGAAGTTTTCCTTTTACAAGGCTTCCGCCAAGGATTCCTCCACGGAGGTCTTTAGGATCTGTTCCCGGCTTATTAGTGTCAAATGATCTGGCTACAAGCATTTTTGGGCTTGCTTCAGTATCTCTTTCAGGTGTCGGGATCTCATCTTCTAAGGCCTGTAAAAGAAGGTCGACGTTGATTTCATGTTGCGCAGACATTGGGATTATCGGTGCGTCTTCCGCTATGCTGCCTTCTACAAAATCTTTGATCTGTTCATAGTTTTCTCTTGCCTGTTCTTCATCTACGAGATCGATTTTGTTCTGTACAATTACAATATTTTCAATTCCTGCGATCTCTAGTGCTGCAAGATGCTCGTGTGTCTGAGGCTGCGGACAGTCTTCATTTGCGGAGACCATTAGAATTGCTCCATCCATGATTGCTGCTCCTGAAAGAACGTTTGCCATCAAGGTTTCGTGTCCTGGAGCATCTACAAGCGAGACAGTACGTTTTTCTTCTCCCTCTCCATCAACATTAAGGCCTTCATCGTTTTCATAATAAGTGACGTCGGCGTATCCCAATCGGATAGTGATTCCTTTCTTCAACTCTTCACTGTGTCTATCCGTCCATTGTCCGGACAAAGCTTGAGTTAAAGTGGTTTTTCCATGGTCTACGTGGCCTACAAGGCCTATGTTGACTTCAGGGATTTTGCTCATTCTTCGTCCTCGGAAAGAAGTTCTTCTACGCTTTTGGAGCCTTCTTCGACTACCTTTGCGTTCAACTGTTCAATTTCCTCGGATACTGTATTTCCTCTTACAGACTTTCTTTTTCTTACTCCGTCTTCTTGAGGTCTGATACCTGATCCGTCTTCAATCATAACTCTTTCTCTTTCGGATCCTTCAATACTACGCCTCATCGGGAAACCTGATTTATCACTTCCTCCAGTAATTTCCAAGGTGTAGCCGTTAAGACCTAAAATTTCTCCGTTGAAAGTATCTCCTATCTTTTTTCCTGTGAAGTTTTCAGCTTCAGTTTCTACTTGGTGTACTTCGCCGTCTTGTGTTCCAAAGTTAATTTGCATTGTTTAATCACGCTCAGTTTTTAACCGAACAAGTAATTAATTGAGAAAAATCTTTTTAACCCCTGCCAGCTTTTTATGCCATTGAAACTCTTTCAATAATATTATGAGAGGTCAGGTAGTTGCAGCAATCCAAGGCCACTTCTTGAAGGCCTTCACAGCAGTGATTGCAGCACCTATACCTGTAGGCCTTTATTACGGAGAATCTTGGACACAGCTGACCGGATTTATATATGCCTCACTGGCATGTCTGATTCTAGCTCTGTCATTAAATAAAATAGGAGAATATCGTGAACCCTCGGTGGGCGAGGCTATGTTCGCAACAGTCACTGGATGGATGATCGCTATAGTGCTAGGCGCAATACCTTTCATGCTTGAAGTATCGATAACGGACGCCGTCTTTGAATCCGCCGCCGGCCTAACAACCACAGGAATCTCAATCTTCCTAGCGCCCGAAACCCTGTCACATTCACTGCTGTTCTGGAGAGCATTAATGCAGTGGGTAGGAGGTTTAGGAGTCCTAACATTCTTCATAGCAGTTATTAGAGAATCAGGAGGGATCTCAAGAAAACTTTTCTCCGCGGAAACGCACAAAACAGATCCCGGAAGCATCAGGCCTTCACTCAAAAAATCAATACTAGAACTCTGGAAAGTATACATATTCATTACAGGCCTATTCATCGCCATCTACGCAGCGCTCGGAATGGGTCTTTTCGACGCTGTAGCGCATGCATTCTCAGGTATATCGACAGGAGGATTCTCCACTACAGGCGCAAGCATGGCAGCATTCAACTCATCAATTCAGACAGCCACCATCGGATTAATGTTCTTGGGAGGAATGAACTTCGTTCTAATATACAAAGGCTTAAATCTTGACAAATCGATAATCGAAAACTCGGAGTTTAGACTCTACATCAAGGTGTTCCTTGCGTTTGCAGCCCTATTTATGCTTGATATCTGGAGACAAGGCCTTGACGCCACATGGTTTGACGCACTCTTCCAGTCAATAGCCGTTCTCTCCTCGACAGGATACGGGACTATGAGCCTACTAGGGCTTTCAGTATTCATGCAGTTCATGCTAGTAGGCCTAATGTTTATGGGAGGATCACTCGGCTCAACATCAGGAGGAGTAAAAACCTTCAGAGTCATGACCTTGATAGAATTATTGAAAACACGTTTGAGAGCTTATTCACTGCCCGATACAGCTGTAAATGAAGTTAAAATAGATGGCCAAATACTGGAGAACGAAGCTATTAGAACGATTAGTGTGCTTTTCTTCACTTGGCTGCTGATAGTATTCGCTGGAACCGGTCTCACGATGGCGATTGAAGATATGACATTTATGGCGGCGCTCTCCGGCACAGTCTCAGCAGCTGGAAATATGGGTCCTGTATTCATGGAGGGAACTGATATGGTCGCTCTTTCCGACCCAGTGAAACTTATCTGGACGTTTATAATGCTGGCAGGCAGACTGGAGATGCTTCCCGTACTGGCAATCTTTAATAGGAAAGTTCTCTCATCCTAAAATATGTATGTAGTAATCACCGGGATCAATATTCTATCCCGAAGACTGGTGAAGAGACTCGAAGGACGACACGACGTTGTAGTCGTAGAAGAAAACGAAGACAAATGCAACAGATTATATTCTTCTTCAGGAGCGACAGTCATAAACAAATCACCCTCTACACTTACAGCTCTAGAAGATGCTGGAATCACAGAAGCAGACATTCTAATCTCAACACTAAAAGAAGACAACGAAAACATGGTAGTCTGCAGCCTAGCCAAAAAATACGGCGTACCTAAAGTAATCTCACGGATGGAAGACGACGAATACTTCGACGCATTCCAAATAATAGACGCCCAGACAATCGGCCACACAGATCTTCTGCTATCAGAATTCCTATCAGCAGTAGAACACCCATACCTAGTCAAACTATCCAACCTCTCAGAAGACAGAGAAGTACTCAAAGCCTCAGTAAGAGAAGACTCAGGCCTGATAGAATCCACAGTCGATCAGTTAAAAAACAGTAAGAACTTCCCTAATAGTTTCATGATTTCAACAGTCCTTAAACCTGATGAAACAGTAGATGCCTCGAACGATCCAATTCTAGAGGAAGAGGACGAATTAATTCTTATAGGCCCTTCAGAAGACAAAGAAATCCTCGATAAATTCTTCCAGAACCAGTAATAGATTAAATATTCAGGCCTAAGTCTAGCTTATGACCGCGATAGTCTGGATCCGCAGATCAATGCGCGAACACGATAACACCGCATTGGTAGAGGCCTCGAAAGAACATAAAGAGGTTATCCCTTTCTATGTTATAGACAATGAATACTTTGAGAACGCTGATCTAGGTTATCCTAGGGTCAAGTTTTGGAGAGAATCGCTGATTGAATTAAAGGAAGATTTGCAGGAGAAAAACAAAGGCTTGGTTGTTAGAAAAGGTAATCCAATTGAACAGTTGAAAGAGATAGTAGATGAGACAGATGCTGATAAGATTTATTTTAACCATGATTATTCTAAATACTCACGTAAAAGAGACGAGAAAGTTGAAGGCCTGAATGTCGACGTAGAAAGCTTCAAAGACTTGACTATGTTTGAGAAGGAAGAGATTTTGACGAATGATGGTTCTCCTTACAAAACTTATACTTATTACGCGAAGAAATGGTTCAAGAAAGAGAAGAGAAGACCTGAAGAACCGGAAGAATATAATGTTCCAAGTATTGACAGCGATGAGATTCCTACTCTAGAAGAACTTGGTTTTGAAAGGCCTGAAAACTTTGAATGGATATGGAATCCTGGTCGTGAAGGAGGCCTGAAAAGGATAGACGAGTTTAAGGATAAAATTCTGGATTATGATGAGAGCCGGGATTATGCTTGGAAAGACTCCACCAGCAAGTTGTCGCCGCATCTGAAGTTTGGAACAGTTTCTATCAGAGAATGCTTTTGGGAAGCAGAAAGAATCAAAGCACGTAACCCTAACACCGATACATCCGGAGTGAAGACCTGGCAAGAAGAACTGGCCTGGAGAGACTTCTACTTCCAAATGCTGTGGAACTATCCTAAATCGCAGAATAAGGCCTTACTGGAGCAGTTCAGAAGCATCGACTGGAGAACTAAAGAAGAAGCTAGGGAAGACTGGGAGGCCTTCATTAATGGAAAAACCGGTTTCCCGTTTGTTGATGCAGGTATGCGCCAGTTAAGGAAAACAGGTTGGATGCACAACAGGCTTAGAATGGTTGTCACAAGCTTTGCCTGTAAAGACCTTTGGCTCGACTGGAAAGACCTACACCAGTACTTTAACGAGAATTTTGTGGATGCAGAAATCGCTTCAATGATCGGAGGGATTCAATGGGCTTATTCAATAGGGACTGATGCACAGCCTTACTTCCGAGTCTTCAACCCATGGACTCAAGGCGAGAAATACGATCCTGACGGCGAATACATACGTAAATGGGTGCCGGAACTGGAAGACGTGCCCGATGAATACATTCACAGACCTCAAGAAATGAATCAGATCGCCCAGAAAGAATCCAACTGCATAATCGGAGAAGACTATCCCAAACCGATTATAAATCATGATGAAGAGCGGAAAAAATCAGTAGAACGGTTTGAAGATGCCCGGGAATAGAATTTAAATGTCCGACAACAACTCTATAATAGTGGTACAAAATTAGACACAAGGCCTTAACACTAATACTTTTCACTATAATTCTGACCGCAACAGGAGCTGCATTAGAATGGCAATCTCCAAACGAAGGAGACATTTTTTCCAGCAGCATCGAAGAAGAAATCGATCTAACATTGGATAACGTGGATGATACCGGTGCGGAAAACGTAACTTTTGAGTATAGGGACGCCGGTACTTCAGACAGTTTTGAAGAAATATCAGTTGAAGAAGCAGATTCATCTGAAGTCACATACACAAACTGGAATTTAGCAGATCCCGGGAGCGGGGAATACGAATTAAGAGGAATAGAACAAGATTCTGAAGGTAATTTTCTAGAAAATGCTACAATAGAAATAACAATTGATAATTCAGGGCCTAGTCTTGAAGATGAATCTCCTACAAGCGTTATTGATGATGATAATCCTGATATTGATGCTACTTTTGAGGATGATGTTTCAGGCCTTGAAAACGCGTCCATAACCTTTGAAGGAGAAGAGAGTGAAACTCTTGATATAGGAGGCGATTCTTCTGTTGATTTAACTATTGATTCTGGAGATTATGATTCTTTAGATGATGGAAGCCATTCTGTTGATTACGAGGCCTATGATCAGGCCGGCAATCAGCTGGAAGGTTCTTGGAGTTTTACAGTTGACACTACCAATCCTGATCCTGATGGTTTTGATTTAGATCCTAGTGAAGGCCTTCATGATGTAAGTTTTGGCGATGATTTCACTATTGAAGTTAGTTTTGAAGCCACAGAAGACCATGAGTCTGAAGTGACCGCGACTTGTTTCGTGAATGGTGAGGATGAAGACAGCAGCAGCTGGAGCAACTTAGGAGATGGAGATGATGAAAGTTTTGAATGCGATATTCCTGATGATTATTTCGATCAGACTGTTGATTTTGAAGTAGAGTTAGAGGATGAGGCAGGAAACACCTGGAGTTCTGATACTTATTTCTATGAATTAGATGCCTCTACTCCTGTAGTAGAAATCTTTGAACCTTTAATCAATGTTTCAGTATATAATGATGACTTTGATATGGAATACCTGGCTTCAGATGCAGTTGCTGGAGTCGATTCAGTAGAATACTATGTTAACAGCGATCCAGGCCTAGGTGACGGCAACCAGTTTGCTAATGAATCTGGAGAGATAACTGTAGACACATCAGATCTTGGCGAAGGAAGTCATGAAGTTTTCCTTAGAGCCCAAGACAACCTTGAGAAATGGGGTAGTTCCGAAAGCTTTGAGTTTGAGTTCCTTCCAGATGCCGAACCAGAACTTTCGCTTGAAACCGCTGAGTCCTTAGAAGTGGTTTCTGGTGAAGAAGAAACATTAAATGTAGATATAACTAATACCGGGCAGATTCTTGTTTCAGAAGGAGAGGTCACCGGATCAGAAGATTATATTGAAGCTGGTAGTTACGGCGAGCTTGCTCCAGGAGATGAAGACACAGCGACAGTCGCTTTTTCCCCTGAGAATGATTTAGGCGAGAGTAACGTTACTTTAGAGGCCTCAACATCTGATGCTTCAGTAGAAGTTGAGGTGCTAGTGAGAGCTAGTGAGAGCCAACAAGAAGATATTGATGGCGAGATTGGCCAGTATGAGGCAGATTTAGATGATCTAAGTTCTAGAATTGAGGAGCTGCGAGGTTCACTTTCGGACGAAAGAGCTTCTAGAATCGAATCAGACTTTGAAAATTTTGAGTCACAGTTGAATGATGCAGAGCAATCAATTGAAGAAGGCCGGTATTATGAGGCTTCTGAGATCCTTGAGAATCTTGGGGAAAGCCGTGATTCTGCCGAATCCACGTTTGAGACTGTGAAGGAAGAGCATGAAACTGCGATGAGGAACCGTTACATTTTGGCAGGCATATTCTTTGTTCTACTGTTGGTTGGAGGCGGAGCAGGATTTGTCCTGTACAGTGAAGAGTACGAGATTGATGTAGATTCTCTGTCTGATCTAAGTATTGGAGTCGGCGAAGAGAATAGCGATGAAGAATCTGATTCCGGTTACTCAGGTCAAGAAGAAGAGAGTGATGAGGATTCAGAATCTGCTATTGACAGGATTAAGAATAGAGTTGACGACTTGAGATCTGGAGAGGAAAGTGATGAGCCAGAGTATGAGTTTAAGTAAGAAAATTGGCTCAAACAAATAAAATTTTTCTCTTATATTTTCTCTGTATTTCTGAAATGTGATTTCATCAGGCCTTTGGCTCTTACTGTTTCAAGCACTTGTCTAAATTCGTGGATATATGTTTCGTCTTTCGCTGCGTTTGATGCGGCTTCATCGATCAGAAGCATTATTTGTGGGTCATCCCGAAACTTTCTGATAAGTTCTTTATTTGCACGTTTTTTATTTAGGTACTGGCTGACTGCGGGCTGTGTGATATCCATTTTCTCTCCTATCTCTTTTTGGTATAGGCCGTAGTCGTCTGCTAGTTTCTCTGCTAGTAGTGAGCGTGCGGCAGGTAGGAAGTCTCTTGTAATGGTTTCTGCTTCAAAGTCCATACAAAAGTATAACGGGGTTATAACTCTTAAATACTGTTGTTTAATGATACAAGAAAAGAAGATGAAATATGGATTAAATTCTATCTAGAGATCGCTTTGCTGAACTTCTCTTGAAAGCTTCTCTACATCTGCGCTTAAGGCCTCTAGCTTTCTGCTGACTCTTTCCTTTTCTTTTATAATGTTCTCAACTTTCTCATATTTTCGAGCTGCATGATCAAGATGATGTTTTTCAACATATGCGGCATCTGTAGCCATCATATTTTCGATTATCTCGTTCGCGATCTTTCCTAGCAGGATGTTTAGCCCAAAGTAGACATTTGACCGGACATACTGGCCTTCGCCTGCCTCGTCTCTAATCATTCTTTTTACTCTTGCATGAGTGAAAGGTAAGTCTTCTATTTCAGTATCTTCAGGTACTTCAACCATGTTATCACACAAAAAATTCGGGTTACAGGCTTTTAACTCTTGTCGAAAACCGCAAGTTATAAACACAGGCCTTTCGAGTGAATAATTATGATAGAACTTGCAACACTTAACGCCGTGCTCGATGTAATACTGAAGATTATCGCAATCTTTATCGCAGGCTACTTTGTATTTCTCATGAAGAATTTCCAGGATTTTATCGAAAGCGCGGAGAAGTCAGTTGAATCAGTTGAACACACCGCTGAGGCTGTAGAAAAATCAGTTAGATGGGGTAAATTACTTCCATTCATAGGTGGTAAGAAATGAATGATTTCTTGAAAGCCGCGAAGGCCTCAAAGAATGGAGATAAAGATGATGATTCAGGCGAGAGATATGAAAAATTGAAGAAAGAGGAGGCTGGAACTCAGGATGAGGACTTGGCGAAGAAACGTTTTGAAGAGTTGAAGGAAGAGGCCAAGCAAGAATATATTGATAAACAGAAACGTAAGGAGCAGGAGAGAAAGAAGGAAGAAGAAAAGGAAGATGAGGAATCTGAAGAAGAAACTTTTGTGACTCATTGAATGGCGTTACAACAAGTACCTAAGATAGCCAAGTACCTTTCTGTAGTAATGCTTTTCGCATTTCTCGGAAGGAGTACTGTCTGGAACTTTCTACCAGTTTATTTTGAAATGCATATTCAAAGCGTATTCATTATCGGTATTCTTACTTCTTTACCTGCAATGGTTACCTTGTTCCTTGATATCCCTGTCAGTAATTATATTCAAAGAGTAGGTGAAAAATTTGTTTTCTTCACAGGCCTTTTGATCGGCGCTATTCCAGCAGTAATGTATTTTGCTGCAGCACCAGCCTTTCTCTTTGCAGGGAAATTTGTTGAAGGAATTAACAAAAGCCTTATATGGAACAGTGGATGGAGCCTCTCCCTCAAAAGCAGCGACCAAGAATCCGAGTCACAGTCAGTCTCCGTCTTCTTACTTGGAGTAAACCTGGCAGCAGTATTAGGTCCTATACTCGGAGGATATCTCATATTAACTCATGGATTTAACCTGGTGTTCGGCCTATGGTTCCTTACATCAATCCTTTCAGTCCTAGTATTCGTCAGTTATATCGGCACTGAGAGCAAAGCAAATAGAATTCAAAGTTTTGAAGAACTTTTTAAGTCAAAAACTTACTCTAACGACTTTAAACATTTGAAACAGCACTGGACAGATCTCAAGCCTATCTACACATTAATGTTTCTATTCTCAATCATTTTCGGGTTTTTCTGGCTAGCAGTACCATTATTACTAGAAGAACTAGGCGCCTCCTACGTTCAAATGGGTATAATCTTCGGCGCCGCAGCATTACCTTCAGTATTCCAGTTCATTTTTGGAGACATCGCAGACCACCTAGGAAGGGAAAAAACACTTTTAGGCATTTCAATAATTCTAACTCCCGTCCTTTTATCGATGTTCTTCGTGGAAAGTATTCTATTATTAGGAGTTCTGTTCTTCCTTGCTTCAGCATTCACTAACGGAATGTCGCCGGCGATTCACGCAATGTTTGATGAGAAAGCACCTGAAAAAGTGGAGAGCGAACTCGTAGGCTTTTTAGAAAACTTTAAACACTTCGGACAGTTAATCGGTCCAATCATGGCCGGAGCAGTCTCATCAGTGTTTAGCCTATCAGCATCTTTCGGATTCGCAGCAATAATTTCAGGCCTAATAATGGTTTACTCCATAGCCTTGTTGAGATTCTGAATTGCTCCAAAGTCGAAGACACCAGCCTCACGTGAGATAGCATAGGCCTGAAATTCGCCAATATCAAAATCTTTCAGAATCGGCGATAATAGTTCGGAAGAATTCATTCTATTGATTTCTGACCCATTTGAGATGGGAGAGTAAGCTGGCAATACGAATATTTCCTTTTCAGAGTCTAGGTGGAGCAGTGCATCGACCTTTTCAGTCACTCCTATTTCATCCTCGAGAGCCAAAGCCGGATGCTCATGACCAATCACAATTGTGTCCCAGTCCTGTTCAGGGCTTTCATCCCCATGCGTAAATAGCACGCCGTCTTGTTCATACTGTTCAAGAGGCCTCAAGTCATGCTCTTCCAACAAATTTTCAATGAAAGTATCGTGATTCCCCTTAACTATAATCACATCTTCAAAATTGCTGGTTAGAAAACTGACTAACTCATCTATCTCCGACCTCTCACTGTAGCTTGTAGAATACTGGTTCTTCAAGTCCCCATTTAATAGGATCCGGTTACAGCCAGTCTCTTTCTTAATATCTTTCAGTTCCTCCTTAATCTGGCTTAGCTGGAACTCTGGAACATAATTCCCTCTGGAAGTCATGCTCGCTTCAAGGCCTAAATGCAGGTCGCTAATCGCTATCAAATCCAGCTCTGGAAAGTAGATTGCCGGGTAATTTCCAATTATTTCGAAAGATGTCACTGATTAACAAGTTCCCAGATATCTATAAAAGAATCGAAGAAATCTGCATCCGTTGACACTAGCTTATAATCCGCCCCATACTCATTACACAACTCTTCTATACCTTCAGTATGCGCCTTCAACTTAGACTTGTAACTCGATTTCGTGCCTTTAGAAAGATAAGCTCTCAAAGTAGAATCAGACTCAGGATCCTCAAGAATTGTATCTCCCGAAAAAGAGGGATCAAGCTCCTCCTCATCAAAAACATTCACAAGAATAACCTGACTACCTTTCAAGGCCTGAAGACTAGATTCTATCTGCTCAAGATCTGTTAAAAAATCCGATATAATTACAACAACCGATTTATTTTTTATTCTAGAACTGTATTGCGTGATACAATGTTCTACTTTGCTTTCAGGAGTCTTACGCATACCATTCAATGTATCAACTAGTTGAATCAGGTTTCCGTTACGTCTTGCTGAAGTTAAATCAGTTAAAGTCTCTGAAAAAACAGAAAACCTGAACCGGTCATTAGTTTTATTTGTCATATAAGCTAATCCTAAACCTATCTGCCCACCAAACTCGTACTTATTCTTCTCTCCAAAATCCATCGAACTGCTTCTATCAAGCACTATATGTACTGTAACACTTCTCTCTTCATCAAATCTTTTTACAAAAAATTCTTTAGTCCTAGCATAGGCCTTCCAGTCAATCTTTCTGATATCGTCTCCAGGAACATACTCCTTGTGATCCTTGAAAATCATTCCTTGCCCGGAAAAATCGCTGTTCTGCTCTCCCTGCTTCATTTCATTAGAGTTCTTCTCTAACGCAATATGAAATCTTTCTAACTCGTTCAAGAAATCTGCTTCAATCATACTCCTTCAACTATTTCCTCGATCACATCATCTTCTTTCAGGCCTTTTTTCTCTGCCGCAAAGCTGAGCCCAATTCTATGTCTTAGAACAGGCTTTGCCATTTTATTAACATCTTTCTGGGAAACATGGTTCCTATTATTGATTAATGCATGGCCTTTGGCAGCTAGCACTAGGTTGATTGAGGCTCTTGGTGAGGCGCCATAGTCTAGTTCAGATTTTTTCCTAGTAGCCCTGACAATATTCACCACGTCGTTCAAAATATCATCAGCGATGGGCACCTGGCGTGTAAACTCTTGAAGCTTAATTAAAGAGTTTTTAGAAATAACTTTTTCCAGTTCTGGACTGTAATCTAGCTCAGTTGTAAACCGTTTAACTATTTCCTCTTCCTCATCGTGCTCAGGAAAGTCTAACGTGATTTTCATCATAAAACGGTCTCTCTGTGCTTCCGGCAACGGGTAGGTTCCTTCTTGTTCAATCGGGTTCTGAGTAGCTATAAGGAAGAAAGGAGTATCAAGCTCATATGACCGGTTCCCAACAGTTACCTGCTTTTCTTGCATCGCTTCAAGTAGAGCTGACTGAGTCTTTGGCGTCGCACGGTTAATCTCATCCGCTAAAACCATGTTTGCAAAAATAGGGCCTTTCTGAAACTCAAACTCTGCCTTACCGGATGAATCATCAATTATATGAGTCCCCGTAATATCTGAAGGCATTAAGTCGGGTGTCGATTGAATCCTTGAAAACTCTAGGCCTATTGTCTGAGAAATTGTCGAGGCCATCTTTGTCTTACCCATTCCAGGGTTTGACTCTAGCAAAATATTTCCGTCACAAAGCATGCAGGTCAAAACTTGATCTATGACTTCTTCCTGTCCTACAATTACTTTTCCTACTTCATTTTTGATTTCTGCCAGTTTTTCATTCACTTTATCATACTTCACTGAGCTCTTACCGGTCAACTTCATACAAACATAATTGACAGGCCTCATTAATAATTATTCAAGGTCCTGAATTGCAAGACTGTACTCTCTCATTAAACGTGAATCCTCTTCGATCTCAGGAGAGGCCTCATATCTCAACGCGTTATCTCCTTCAAAACCTCTTAAAACACTGTCTTCGAAGCTTTCTCCCTCTCCTACAATCTCAATATCCACATCCGAACCTGTATCATCCAGATCAGACTCTTCTCCCAATACATCCGAGGCATTACCTCGAAACTCATCTTGATCTTCTGGAGAATCTACTAAATCCGTAATACGGTCATAAGTACCAGAAGTATCAATATCTATAGCTGGAACGACAAGCCCTGAAACAGTAGTCAGTATTGCAAGCCCTCCTACTAGGAAAAGCTTCTGGACAATTCTATCAGATGGGATAATGCTTTCAGAACTTACTGTTCTTGCTCTCTCCATAACATCTCCGAACAAAGCCTCAGAAACTGTGTCCCTCTTATCTAAGTTATCTCTGGCAGTTCTCAAAAGCTCTTGGAGCTCATCATTCTGATTTTCGTAAATCTCCACACTGTAACCACGAGTCCTGTAAAACAAGTCTCCAATAAAGAAGATTACGGCGACACCTGCCAGTATACGGAAATCATAACTGAAATCAGCTAGAAAAGCAACAAAATTCAGGGCTAAAACCAGTATAAGAGTATCAAGACTGCTCTGCAAGGCCTTTATCTTCCAATATTCTCTCTTCAATCTCTTAAGCAAATCTTCAATTCTCATCTTCACTATCCCCTCTTTCCCATATTTCACATATGGTTTGGGAAGTGTTTCTTGTCATATCTTCCTCCTCACATAACTGTTGAATATCAAGTCGCAATTCTCTCTCAACATCTCTTAGCTCTTCAACTTCCTCTTCTAATCTAGCGTTTTCACTCTGTAAGTTATTTAAATCCTCCTCAATATTTGATTCCTCGGATTCCAGAGATTTAATTTGATTCTCCAGCTCTTCGGTTCTATTATTTAACTGTACATTTTGTTCAACTAATTGAGTATTATTCTCTTCTAAGACCTCTATCTTTGAGTTTAAATCTTCGATTTCTGTTTGAAGATCGGCTCTATCCCCTGCAACATCCTCAAACTGGGTCTGGAATACAATAGATAGTCCTACTAGCAGTGAAAGGCCTACAACTGTTGTAAGCAGGAGGAATGGGTTGAGTCGTCGCTTAAGTAGAAAGTTCATCTCTAGGATATAATTAGTTTTTGAAAGATTTAATGATTCGGCCTATTTTTAAGTAGAATCCAATCCAAGTATCAATTATGTCTTCAGGAGGAAACTCTGATAACTGCAGCTTCGGCCACACATTCATTCATTATGAAGGTCATGGCGGTGGAGTCTCAGGAGAAGCAAAAGACGCAGTTAAAGACATTAGAAAGGGTAAACTGAATAGTTATGAAGAACTTCAAGATAGAGGCCTAGGCTTAATGGATATTCTCGGAAACCCTATCAGAAAACTCAAAGCCAAAGGAAACGGTCAAGGCACAGGTTATGGCGTCGTACTCACAGCCCCCGACAAATATGATGAAGACCTAGATTATACAGTCAAGAGAGTAACTGAATCAATTTTTGTCTCACCTCAGAGCCAGCTCCACGACGAGTTCATGCAGAGAAAACAGCAGGCAGAACAACGAATAAATCAAACACTATCAAGTTTCTCTGACATACTTGAACAGAAACACCTTCTAGAACATGATATTAGGAAGTTGCGGAGCCGTGCAGAGGCCTTCAGTTCGAAGGATGAAGACATTCTGAAAGGAGATTTTGTTCAGTTAGTTGACGGTGCCGGAGCAGGAGGCCAAGGGGCCGATGAACAGGCCTTAAGATTCCTACGAGATAATAATATCTATCCTACTATTGTTGCAGACTTCATGGAGATGGACTCTGTCGATGACCTGAAGAATGCGGATAATCACGATGATGTAGAGGAGGACGGCGCTCTTGCGGATCTTCCGAGAAATGAGAAAGCGATTCTCAGGAAAAAATTTACAATGTATGAGAAATGGAAGGACATGTATGGCAGCGAGGTCAACCGCCGCTTGAAGGAGTTGAAATCACAGCAGCAGAATATTGAGCAAAGTATTCAGAAAACAAAAGACTGGCTCGAACCATATGTCAGGGACGTAGTAATGATCAACGAAATGGGCGATCAACAAGATGATTTAACCAAATACTATGAGTGGAAAGGCTACTCTTCAATGGAGAGAAACCTGGAGTTCATATGTTACAAAGGATTCAAAAAGGAGAACGGCAGATTAGTCGAGGAATCAGAGAATCCTACACATTACAGAGTGATGCATGTTTTCGGAGTCCATGTCGTAACAGCAAAAGGCGAGCAACCAAACCAGCCCGGCGGCAGCAGTACAGGCGTAGTAATGTGGAGGCCTGCAATCGTCTGTAAGCATGTCTTCGATAACTTCTTTGAGCCTAAAATTAAAGAGGCTGAGAACTTGGTTGAGGAGATGCATAATAAGTATGTTGGAAACTTTGAAGGCTACCCCGAATCTGATGAAATCAAAGAAGCTAGGGAGGCAGAAGACATGTCCGTAAGAGAACTGCGGGATAAAGTTCAAGAAGAGTACAAAGAACTTCTGAAAAACGATGGAGAAGAGTTTGAAAACGCCTCAATACCTATAGAGTTCTCCTCTAAGATCAGGCGTGTTGAGGACGGACTCGACCACCCTAACACCATAATCGAAGACTACTCAAAATACCATTATCAGGCCTTGCAGAATGTTTTAGATCTAGACCTAGGAGATGACGAAGATGAAGAGTCTGAAATGCTGGAAGGTGCAAAAGAAAAGATCGCAAAATTTACCGGGAAAACCGATCAGTTCTATCTAGACGGTGATGCAGAAGGCCAAGCAATAAACGATATGATCACAGAGTTCCGTTTCGACTTTTATTTTGATTACAAAATCGGATTCGGCATGAACACGATGAAATAAAGAGGCAAAATTATGTACCTGATGGATAAGCTCAAGAAAAAGTTTGAATCAGAAGACTACGAGATTAATCCTCAGGATCTAAACTATAAAGTAGGAAATACTTCGGGAATGGATGTAGGGCAAGTTCCCGCCGAAATAGCCGAAAGAGTCGGAAATCTCGCGCAAAGGGGTGGAGGAGAAATGGAGATACTATTAAACAACCCTACCACCTTCCAAATCGATAGAGAAGACCTATACAATACTATTGAAGGCCTAGAGATAGACGTATCGCTGCACTCAGACCCTAACATTGGGTATACCTCCGGATATAAAACAGGGCAAGGCAGAGGTTTTGATGTCACAAGATCATATTTCACAAAATATCTGAGAGAATATGCATCATTCAAAAAAGAGGCAGAAGAAAGAAGCGATCTAAGCTTCAAGCTAGGAAGAATAAACCCTCACATATCAACAGACCCAATGCCCGCATTAAAAGAAAGAATGGCACAAGATGTAGGCCTAGACCCATTCGGATTCCCTATAAGCGAATATCAAGATCAATTTATCGAAATGAGAGACGAAATGGGGCAAAACATATTCAGAAACAAAGACTTCCTTGAAAATTTCTACAAGGCCTTCATACTCTCGGAAGTAGATGACGAATACCAAATCTATGGCTTATTCCAAAGATTCTCATCAGAATTTAGGGATGAATGGAGAAAGGCTCAAGCTGACGCTGCAAATGAATTCTGGAGAGATATCACAGATATATCAAATGTTGCAGAAGATGAAGAATTATCAGAAAAGGCTGCAATGCTTCAGTCTGCCAGAATGCAGGATCAAGGTATCGAGGTGGCATGGCTAGATCTGATAAGAGAAAGTAACGATGACCACGAAATTAAACTTGAAAACCCGTTTGAGATACCAGAAAGCATATCTTCAATTTCAGGAATATTTGAAACTAATATAGAGGGAGAAATAGAAAGACTTGAGGACTTCAGAATTTTTGGAATCCAGCCACAGTTAGGCGCAGTTGGCCAGACAGTTTACAGTCTAGAAAACGACAATTTAGCCGATCAACTAAAACAGAGAGTGCGGAATACCATTTTAGATGAACCTAGGATTAATGATGAAACAAGAGAACAAATACTTGAAGATCTTGAAGAACTTCCTTCTAATGCAGAGGTAAGAAAAGCAGGCCTCAATCTTCTTAGAGAAGCCATGAATGTGCTCTGGGAAGGGAATGGAGATAAATTCCTAATATCTGTTGACACTAAATTAGGCGTTTTACAGAGTCGACTAGACATACAGCAGACACAGATTCTGGAGATGGCTCAAGAGGAAGACTTAGAAGAGCACGCAATAGGTGTGATGAGAGGAAAAGAGGATTACTTCGAGCCTGAAGGTGCGGAAACTAAGACTCCTACTCAAAAACATATTGACTTATTGAATGCGCTTATGAACAGTTTTGAGCAGGCCTTATGGATGGAGTCTAATCTTTTTTACAAGATTATTCCTGCGTGGATGAGCTGTTCTAACAAAGCATTTGGCGATGATGATCCTGATCATAAGGCTTTTGAGGCTCCAGAGTTTATTTGGGAAGTTTTGATTGAAAGAGAGTATGATATTGATGGATTCGGGGAAGAATATTTGAGGAAGTTGGAGTCTGACTCTGACTTCAGGCAAGATATTGCAGCTGCTTCTGCTGCAGTATTTGTCTGGAGTCACTTTACCCAGGTAGAGGCCCAGTTCGATGTTGATGGTTACCAGTATATTGATTCTAATGAATGCACATGGGTTGAATGGATGAACCAGTATGGGATAGGAGTGAACTTTGAGGCCATGTATGGCAGCCCTAATGAGGAATTGAAGATTTGGCGATCCAAAGATATTGTGGCTGCAGCTAGAGCAATTAATATTACTGCAAGAAGCCAAATCGAGTCAATGCACGAAGATCTATACGATGCTCCTGCAAAGTTCACGATAGATATGGAGCACGTCTCAAGCTTTGGGGCAGACCCATGGAAAGATATAGAAGAATTAATCGAAATGGAAGAATGGATTGCAGAAAACAATAATTACAATGTAATAGCGGACAAGGACAGGCCTTTGGCTCCGATGGTGAGAATGTATCACCTTACAAAGCCAGGGAATGAAACGCGTCAAAGTGCCTCAGGACATACACATGGGCCTTTCCGTCATGGAGATATACAGCTATACACTTGGCTGCATGACATGGTGAAGAACGGGTTCACTCATTCAGATGAAAGAGCCTCAATAATGTATGAAGTCGGAGGAGAGATGACAGGCACAGTACAGAAAGCTAAACTCTCCATGAACATGATTGAGCTCGGTATTGAACCAGATAAAGTTGATCCAGCAAGAGTTGATCCTGGTAAAGATTATGAGACAGAGGAAGAGGCATTGATCGCCAGATTCTTCGGAATGGATAGGCCTTCGTTCAACCAAGAATGGGCGAAAATCGAGCAGCACGCATTTGACCCTCTGAAAGGTCTATTAGAAGCCACTGAATTTGACTTTACATGGACTAGTAGTGCAGCAGTCGAGAAGAGAGGTAATAGGCCTCAAGAATGGCAGGCAGAAGAATATCGCTAAATTCTATCTGAAAGTCTCAAGACCTCTGCATATAGACGCCGCTTCAATCTTTCAGTAGATGTATTTTTATCTGTCTTTGCTCCTATAAATTCAGCCTCTACATCTGGCATTGTATGCTGTTGAAGTACTCTATCCTGACCTGTAGTATAGTCGCTAGCAATGAAATGTATTTCTTCGTCGCCCTCTATGTAATTTGAAAGCTCTTGGTATTCTTCTAGTCTATTTGAGTTTCCAGATAATAGCTTCACCGGAGTCATACTTTCAGTTCCGAGCTTAGTATTTAATTTTGATATCTCTTCTTTGGGACCAACAAATTTTACATCTTCTTCTTGGATTGTCCCGTAATCGATTAGATTTTTCTGGTGTACTAGAGCCCAGTCTACACGGTCATTTATTTCATTGTCTGGAGCTCCGTTAAGATAAATTATATCTGGGTTGCTTTCAGTTACTAGTTCTTCATAGGATTCAAAACTTCCGTTATATCCTGTATTCAGACTGCCATTATCCCACATTATTTCTAGATCCTCAGTCATTATTTACCAACAAGTAACAAATATATCGGAAAGTTTTTAAGTCTATTTCAGTAATAATAGAACGTGAGCCTACAATGAGTTCTAAAGACAAGCTGAAGGACATGCGCGAGAAGTCAAAAGAGAGAAGGATGGAGTCTGCTCAAGAGTTCTCCGACAAGCTAGTAGACAAACTGGGAGACAAAGTTAAAGTTATCGCAGTATGGGGAAGCGTAGCTAAAGGTGAACACGGACACGACAGCGATATCGATACTCTTGTAGTTTTAGACGATACTAAATTAGAACGAGACGTCCCCGACGACGCAAAAAAGAAGATCAGGAAAAAAGTCACAGATCTCGCTAAAGAAACAGATGATAGAATAACCATCCAGTACTTCCCATTCCTTACAGATTTCTGGGACTCATTAAGAAAAGGAGAACCTCTCGCAATCGAAGCAGTAAGAAACGGAGAGCCAGTCTACGACACCGGAATATTCATGCCTGCTAAAAGACTATTACAGAGAGGAAGAATCTCAGGCACACAAGAATCAGTTAGAAAAAGACTGAAAGTAGGTGCAAGAGGATACAAGAAAGCAGAACAGCAGCTTAAATCCTCAACACCTCACAAACTTGAACAAGCAATGGCCTCAGCAGGACAAGCACCAATCATGCTTGCAGGAAAACAACCTCCAGGAAAAGAGAAAGTTCCAGATGTTCTTGAAGAAATGTTTGTTGATGACATGCTTGAACAAGAATACGTAGAGATGGCTAGAGAGATCTACGAGTTCGGAGACTTAGGAGAGAAAAACCCAAAAGAAGTTACAGGAGCAGCAGTCGACGAACACCTAGAGAAGACAGATAAATTCATCAGAAGAATGCATGAACTTGTCTCACAAATGGGAGCAAGAAAGAAAGTCCAGAACATAGTAGAAGACTACAAGAAGTTCCTGAAAGCAAACGTCGCAGCACTCAAAGCACAAGACGTAGAGCCTCCAAAAGATAAAGACGATCTACCAAGCACTGTAGCCGAAAACCTTGATGTAGATGAAAAACACGTTGAAATGTTCGAGAAATGGGATAACGTCATTTCCAAAATCAAGGACAAAGAACTTGATGATGTGAACGAGAAAGAACTCTACGAATTAAAGAGCGATTCAAGAGACTTCATTTCCCAAGTCGGAAAGGATATCAGAGAGATGAATGACGAGGCCTCAGATATTGCCCCTGATGTCGATCCATCAGAAGTCGCGAAAGACGCAGGAGAAAAAGATATGCCTGACGCAAAAGACGCTGAACTAGAAGAGGAAGAACAAAAGGAGAAATAGAGGTCCTACCCTATTTTTCCCCATATTCAAATATCATTTCGTCTCCTCTACTTGGAAGAATAGTTCCTAAAATACCGTCATATTTGTTTTCATAGACTGTTACCGAATTTAGGTTATTTTCATGATCCCAAGTAGCAATAAATTCATCAAAGTGTGAGGCATTATTTAGAAAATGATTTACAGCTTCTCTAGAGCTTAGACCTTCCGCCATTGTTTCTTTATCATTTATTTTAGATCCATCTTCTCGATAAAATACATCAAAGGACTCTCCTTGGTCCAAAAGCTCTCTTACACGATCCCTACTACTAATCAGCGAACCCATTTCATGTATTGGATCATACATATTAACTCCTAGAACATTATCCATACCACAATAGTCTATATAAAATCTTAAATCATTTGTCACTCTTCAGGAAACAGATACTCGTGGACATGTGAATGTTCTAAACGCCAGGCCTTGTCTTTCATTTCTTCTTTTTCCACAAATTCTGGTCTTCCTTCCCAACTCTTACTTTTCTCGCCGCCAACTACTTTTCCATGGAAGAAGAATGTAATCCCGCCGTGGTTATGGATATCCAGTAAATCTCCTATTTCTACTTCAAATCCTGTCTCCTCTTTTACTTCTCTTTTAGCAGCTTCTCTAAGGTCTTCTCCGGAATTTACTAGGCCTCCAGGCAGTTCATGACGGTTATCTGCTTTCAAAGTTAGATAGTCTCTATGCTCTCCTTCTGCCAGAACTGCGACGCTGAGTGGAGCCCATAGAATCTTTCCGATTATTCTAGTTAGAATTATTCTTTCAAATGGGCCTTTGATCAATTTCCGGATCATATAATTTTAATTTGAGAAATGAAGTGAAATAAAAACTTGGTAAAAAATAATTTAGAGAAAGAAAAATTTTAGAGATTTAGGCCTCTTCTTCCTGCATCTCCTTGATCTTTTTCATCCGGAAAGTCTCTTCTCTTTCCCTTTCCTCTAAGAGCTGCGAGACCTTGTCTAAGCCTGCTTCCATCTCAGGGATAATCTTGTGCTCTAAGGCATTAACCCTTCTCTTAGTCTTCTCTATTTCATTAAGCAGTCTCATGATCTTAGTCTGTGTTTCAGCAGCATCTACTACTTTCTCAAGTAAATCTTCATACTTATCAGCGGTCGCATCAATTCTTGAGGAAGAGTCTGTAAGACCATATTCTCTCTCCATCAGACTTCTCCTAACTTCAATAGATTCAATCTCCGGGACTTTAACCCCCATTATATTCTGGGACTCAAGCTTGACTTCTGAACCATTCTCCGTGGTTAAAGCATTAGCTTTGAGAGAGGCCTCTCCGTCGTAAACTTCCGTTAATAGAAGTTTAAGTCGGGCCTGGCTGTAGAGATCAGCTAGTTCCTGGTTGACATCTTGAGCCTCTCCTACCACTTCCATGAATTCATGGATTAGGCCATCTCTTTTCTGCTCAAGAATTGAATGGCCGTTACTGGCCAGTTCAATACTTTCCTTCAGCCGGAGCTCTTCACTTCTTGTAGGTTTTACATCCTGTGCCATGTTTTTATTCCTCTAGTTGAATTCTGGTTCTCGTCCTTCAAGTTTTTCTTCTCTGAGTTCTCTATCGATTCTTGTTAGTTCATCCATTGGAACGATTGAGAGTAAGTCCCATGCAAGTTCAAGCGATTCTTCAATATCTCTGTTTCCATCGAATCCTTGATCTACGAAATGTTTTTCATACATGTTTGTGAATTCTAGGACCTTCTCATCTCTATCAGATAGTGCGTCTTCTCCAACAATCGCGACTAAATCCCTGAGATCCTGTCCTTCTGCATAAAGCGCATAGAGCTGGTCTTTGACATCTCCGTGGTCACCACGAGTATATCCTTCTCCAATTCCGTTGTCCATCAGCCTGGATAGGCTTGGAAGCACATCGATAGGCGGTGCAATATCCTGGTTGTCCAGGTCTCTGTCGACAACAATCTGGCCTTCTGTAATGTATCCTGTAAGATCAGGGATCGGGTGTGTCATGTCGTCTCCAACCATTGTAAGGATCGGAAGCTGTGTAACGCTTCCTTCACGGCCTTCAATAATTCCTGCCCGTTCGTAAAGATTTGCTAGATCTGTGTACATGTATCCTGGGTATCCTCTACGTCCTGGTACTTCTTCACGAGCCGCAGAAACTTCACGCAGTGCGTTACAGTAGTTTGTCATGTCAGTCATGATAACTAAGACTTCCATGTCTTTCTCGTATGCCAGATATTCAGCTGTAGTTAAAGCCATTCTTGGAGTAATGATTCTCTCCGGCGCCGGATCTGAGGCCTTGTTCAGGAATACTACGGATCTTTCAAGTGCGCCTGTGTTTCTGAATTCTTCGATGAATTCTTGGCTTTCTTCTTCTGTAATTCCCATTCCTGCGAATACTACTGCGAACTCTTTGTCTCCTTTAATATCGGCCTGTCTTGCGATCTGCATTGCAAGCTCATTGTGCGGTAGGCCTGAACCTGAGAAGATCGGAAGTTTTTGTCCTCGGACTAATGTGTTCATGACATCGATGCTTGAGACTCCTGTCTGGATGAAGTCTTCTGGAAGTTCTCTGCTTGATGGATTGATTGCTTCTCCGACGATATCTCTTTCTTCATCTGGGATTACTTCTGGTCCATCGTCAATAGGATCTCCTTTTCCGTCTAGGACTCTTCCTAGAAGGTCTTCTGTTACAGGCATCTTCACGTTTTCATTCATGAAACGGACTTTTGCATCTTGTCCGATTCCTTGTGTTTCCTCATAGACCTGGATGATCACTACATCTTTTGAGGTTTCAAGGACTTCTCCTTGTTTGACGTTTCCGTCAGGGGTTTCGATTTCTACGATGTCTCCGTAGGCGATATCCTCAGTCTTTTCAACAAAGACTAGAGGGCCTTTCACTTCGCTGATTGTCTTGTATTCTTGCTGTACCATTTTTATCTTACCTCCTCAAATTCGTTGTTCATCTGGTTCTTGATTTCTTCCTTGACATCAAGGAAGTCCTCGCTTGTCGCTAATTCACTTATCTTGTTCTTGCTGCTTAATGAGATAATGTCCTCGACCATTGCTCCGTCTTCTAAAGCGTCGTAGGCCTCATCAGCCCAGTCAAGGATCGTCTGCAGGATATGATAGGTTTTTTCAGGAGATGAGTATTCATCTACTGGGTGGAATGCGTTCTGCTGCAGGTAGAATTGTTTAACCATTGTACCGATTTCAAGAGTTAATCTTTCACGGTCAGGTAATGCGTCTTTACCTACTAACTGAACTGTTTCCTGTAGTTCCCCATCTTTCTGTAGAATATCTCTCATTCTCTGGATATTTGTTTGCCAGTCTTCGTCTACTTCTTCTTCGAAGTGGCCGGCAAGCTTGTTCTTGTATCCTGAGTAAGAGTCATCCCAGTTAATGGATGGGAAGTGTCTTTTCTCTGCTAAGTCTGAGTCAAGCGCCCAGAAGTTCTTCACAACTCTCAAAGTGTTCTGTGTTACAGGTTCTGAGAAGTCTCCTCCTGGCGGACTGACTGCTCCTACAATTGAGACTGATCCGGGGTCTACTTCTGCTAGTGGATCAACTCTTCCTGCTCTTTCGTAGAATTCTGCAAGTCTTGAGGAAAGATATGCTGGATATCCTCTTTCACCAGGCATTTCTTCTAGTCTAGCGGATACTTCACGCATGGCTTCTGCCCAACGGCTTGTACTGTCTGCCATCAGTGCAACGTCAAGCCCCATGTCTCTGAAGTATTCTGCAATTGTTACTCCAGTGTAGATTGAGGCCTCTCTTGCTGCTACAGGCATGTTTGAAGTGTTTGCGATCAGTACTGTACGATTAATGATTTTGTCTCCTGTCTGTGGGTCTTCTAGTTCTGGGAATTCTTCCAGTACTTCTGTCATCTCGTTTCCACGCTCTCCACATCCGATGTAGACGATAATGTCTGCGTCGGAGAACTTAGCGAGTGACTGCTGTGTAACTGTTTTTCCTGTTCCGAATCCTCCAGGTACTGCGGCTGTTCCTCCTTTAGCTAATGGGAACAGTCCGTCAAGAACTCTTTGACCTGTGATAAGCGGGACTTCTGGCTTCAAGTCATCTTCTGCAGGCCTTGAATCTCTGATAGGCCATTCCTGTCTCATTGAGATTTCTTCGCCTGAGTCAAGTTCTACTACTGTCTGCTTGACAGTATGTTCTCCAGAATTTACTTTTTCTACTTCTCCTCCTTCAAAGTTTGGAGGAACCATTACTTTGTGTTTTCCATACTCTACTTTTACAGTTCCGACTACATCTCCAGGTTCGACTTTGTCTCCTTCCTCAACTCTTGGGGAAAAGTCGTATTCTTCATCTAGATCGATTCCTGGAGCGTCTTCTCCTCTCTCAATAAAGTCTCCGCTCTTTCTCTGCAGTTCTTCTAGAGGCCTCTGCAGTCCGTCGTAAATGCTTCCTAGTAGGCCTGGACCTAGTTCTACGGAAAGCGGTTGTTCTGTGTTTTCTACTGGTTCTCCTGGTTTTACGCCTGTTGTGTCTTCGTAGACCTGGATGTATGCTTGGTCTCCTTCAATTTGGATGACCTCTCCCATCAGGCCTTCGTCTCCTACAGATACTACATCGTACATCTGCGGCTGCATTCCTGTTGCAATTACAACAGGCCCTGCTACTTTGTAGATTTCTCCTTGTGACATTAGAAATCGCCTCCGCGATCTCCAGTTGAAAAGCTCTGTTTTTCGTGTTCCATTTTTTGTAATTTCACCATTAGTATTAGTTTTGTGTTATATCTGCGCCAATCGCTCTCTTGATTTTTTGCTGGAGTCTCTCGCTTTCAGCTTCCTCTGAAAGCCCGATAACAATCGGATCAACTGATCCATCGATTATACTCCTTGTTTTTCTTGAGGCTTCTGCAATCATTTTTTCTTCAGCCACAATAATACCTAGATCATCTCTTTCTAGAAGCTCTCCAATTTTTTCATCGAAATCATCTGGGACAAAACTTTTTCTGACACCTGCAAGCTTGAAGCCCAGAGTAAATTCTTCCGATCCTATTACTGCGATCTCTTTCTTTGTTTCTTCTTCCATTTTTTACATTGTCACCAAGTTCTTCTTGATAGTCTCAGAGTTTTGGATTCCTGTCTCCTTTGCTCTTGCAATCATCCTGAGATTCTCAATTTCTATTTCTTTTGCTACAATATATCCTATAGTTGATGAAAGGCCTAGAGGCTCTCTATGCAGAGCGTTTAACGCTCTTTGAAGTCTGTCCCTGTCCAGTTCTTTCTCGAACTCCTCAAGATTTTCGGCTTCTAAACCTGTTAAGTCTTCAGCTAGTTGAAGCGCTTCCTCAAAACTTTCTGCTTCAAGAAGCTGCTGAAGCTCATCTTCGTGGTTGAAAAGCCTCTCAATAATATCCTCTTTCTCCACACCGTATTTCTTCATTCTAAGAGCTATTTTCAGATCTTGGTTAAACTGCTCATCTTCCACGAATTTCTTGAACTCGTTACTTCCAGATGAATTTGCTAGATCTCTTAACTCCTCTGAATAAAGCCTGTCAAGACAGGTCTCAATTTCTTTAATATTCTCACAGTTCTCAATTTCAGTTCTATAGTTAACACGAGAATTATCGAAGTCAAGGCCTTCGATTATTTCTTCCACTGTATCTTCTCTGATCTCTTCAAAGCTTAAGCCTAGAGTTCCGATTGGGTATAGAATATGTTCTATGTTTTCAGATTGTCCGGTTTCTTTCCAGCGGATAATTCTCTTAATATTTATTATATCAAATCTTCTGAGATATACTCTAATAATTGGTCTAGCGTCTTCTGAAGCAATCTTCAAAAGGTTTTCATACGTGTTTGCGAGATTAAGGTTCAGGGCCTTCTCAATCAGTTCAGCGCCATCATATTCGCTGCCCAGTTCATTAATTTCTGTCTTGTAGCTTCCTTCCTCCATTTTTCTGGAAATTCCGTTAACCTTCATCTTCAGAAAGTTGTCATAGTCTCTCTCAGTGTACAGTTTCTTCTTCTTAGCTGAGACTCTAGCATACATGTAGGGATAGTCTTTAGGAATCATTGATCGAATAATCGTTGAGCCACCTCACTTCTGTACTCCTTCCTGAACTCTTGATGAATACGGTCAAAAGTCAGGTTAATGGATTTACTGCCGTCCTCAGATTCAAGAATCACTCCTTCCTGATCAATTTCCTCGAAATCCTCATCTACTACATCTTCAAACTCTTCAGAACCTTTGACAAGGCCTACTTCAAAGTTTGCTGACTCTTTACCATTATCAACTAATGCCGCTTTTTCAGACTTTGTGAGATCTTCTAGGCCTTCTCTGAATTCTTCAAATACCTTTGTTATCTCGCCTTGTTTGGCTTCCTGTATTTTCTGCTTGGACTCCATTTTTGCTTTTGACATTTCTTTCTGTTTCAAGGCCTGTTTCTCGTCTTCGATTTCCTCTTCTGCTTCACTGACTATTTCCTCAGCTTTACTTTCTGCCTCTGAAATAATTTTATCTCTTTCAGATTCCATCTCCGATTTTATTTCATTTGCCTTTTCTTCTGCTTCGTCCAAAATTTCGTCTGTTACCTGTTGAAGTCCCATAATATTCTTTTTCCCTCGTTTTCCTTTGTTTGTATAAATTAAAGTAAGTTGAGGCCCCTTGAAAGGGCCTCATTTGGGTTTTTTATATGAATCCTGCGATCACTAGTGCGACAACCAGTCCGAAAATTACAATTGTTTCCGGAATAGCTACAAGAATCAGTACTTTACCAAAAAGACTGTCGTCTTCAGCAAGTGCTCCGATTCCTGCAGTACCAACCTTTGCCTGTGCCCAAGCTGTTGCGAGGGCTGTGACTGCGATTGCGATTGCTGCTCCTAGTGCTGCTCCTAATTCTAGTGGCATTGGTTTAGGTTTTCACCTCGAAATATAGATTTAACATCGAAAACACAGCCATTATTTTTCGCCTCCGAATGGACTGTATTTTCTTCCTCCGCCTTCATAGAACCATCCGAACTGCTCCACATAGTGAAGCCTGATTCCCTGAAGGAAGCCTTCCATAATTTTAATGAATGTCAGCAATGTGTGGCCGACAATCAAGATTAATGTACCGCCAGCTAATCCCATTAATGTGCCTGAAACCAGCATAGGATTTGCGATAGCGTTAACAGTTCCAGCTAATGTATATGCTGCTATGCATACTCCGAATAATCGGAGGTATGATAGAATATTTGATATCAGGCTTGGGATTTCTACAATACCTTCGATTCCTTCTCCTTTGTAAAGCATCATTAGTGTTGGAAACCCTATTCCTAGGCCTACTGCAAGACCAGGTGTAGTTCCATATGTTGAAGCAGTTAAGTATCCTGCTAGTGCTGCTATTTGGAGTAAGATCCAAGATCCTTTAGCAAAAACCGCCTCCAGTAATCCATGGTGCACATATTCATTGTATGCGCCTACTAATAGACCTAGATTGACGTGTGCAACTCCTATGCCTATTGTTAGGTAGAATATTTCTGTCCACCAGTCGGCCCTGTAGAACGGAGATTCGTATATCTGGAATCCGAACATTTCTCCATAGATAAGGCCGAATACTATTGTTGCTGCGGAAGTCCATAAGAGTGCTTTGAATAACTGGGCGGCTTGCGGGAAAAATTTGATACCTGCTAGGAATACAAGGCCTGAAGTAATTCCGTATCCTGCATCTCCAATCATTAATCCAAAGAATAATGGGAATGTAAGTAATAGCATGAAGCTCGGATCTATTTCTCCGTATTTAGGCCGAGCCATTAAATCTGTTAATGACTCGAAAGGCGCTACTACATCGTTGTTATCGTGTTTTACAGGAGGATTTTCTCCCTCCATTGTCTCTATATGAACTTTGTTATCTGTTGAAGCTGTCAAACTTTTCTTCAATTCGGCTTCTTTCTCTGAAGGAATCCATCCTTCTACTATGAAACTCTTCTCAGTCGAACCAAATTTCAGCGGTGCTTCAGCCTTCTCAATCTTCTCTGTAAGGAACTCCTCAACATGTTTGAGCTTTGGACCCCAAGAAGATTCTACTTGATTGATTTTTTCTTTCTCGGATTTAATTGAAGCCTCTATATCTGAGATTTCTGCATCAATTCGGTTTATTATCTGTTCAGGTTTTCCGTCCTCTACAGGGATATCAAACTCTTTTTTGATTAGGCCTTCAAGCGATTCGTTGATGTGTTCTTCTTCTTTTTTCATGTAGGCCAGAACTGAAGCAGTCTTACCGTGGAAGACTTCATAGTTTCTGGAGCCATAAATTTTTGAGAACTCATCTTCTTTGAAATCTATTACCCTGTAATTTAAGCTGTCTGTATCCTCTAATTGCTGAAGGTTTACATCTGCTCCAAGTATTTTTTCAAAACTCTTTCTCTTCTGTTTTAACTGTTCTTTCCTGTTTTCAAGCGAGCTAATCTCAGCTTCAGACTCATTAAGACTTTCGTGAACTTCCGGAACTTTCTCTCTAACATCTTCAACCGATGCAGTCTCCTTCTCCTGCACATCACGTTTAGATAGAATAGATCTGATATCCACCAGTAGCTGGGAAATCTCATCTGAACCCTCCATCGGGCTCCCAGTCTCTAATTCTCCTTCATATTCATCGAAGTCCATCAGGCCTAGACTGTGGAGCGATTCCACTACATTCTCTAGCTGTGTCTTCGGCGCTGTTACTGAAACTTTGGTCATCTCTTCAGGCCTGATAAATGAATCACCTACAGAAAGTCTTCCTCAAATCTGTCTTCCAGAAAGTTGACGGCTTTTTCCCTGTTATCTAAAGCAGTATCTCTTAAACCGGAGGCCTGATCTTCTGCATCTTCAAGAAGCTCGTCTTTTTCCTCTTCAAGCTCTTCACTATACTCCTTGAGCTCATTTTCTTTCTTCTCTTCTGCAGTTTCTTCAGCCTGGTCGATAATGTTGTCTGCTTTTTTCTCTGCTTTGCGGATTTCTTCTCGTTTAGTTTCCCTTGCCTCTTCAATTATATTTTTGGCATCGGTTTCCGCACTCTGTACTTGTTTTACTACATCAGCCATCGTACATAAGAATCCCTTTGAAAAGCTTATAAAAACAACCACGACGCTCGTTCAAGACTCGTTTAAAAAAGTTGTTGTAATCTCGGATCTGTATTACAACTAATAAGTATAAAACCAGAATTTTCGGATATGGAAGAAAGAGGCCTGAAAATCTATGCTCCAGAAGGAGAGCCCAAAATGGATGACAAAGTCTTCTTCAACAAAGAGATGCTGGAAAACAGAGACCTCTCACTTATCGCAGCACAAGTTTTCTTCGAAAAAATCGATATAGAAGATCCCAACATCGGCGACCCACTAACAGGTACAGGGATTAGAGGCCTAAGATACGCAGAACTCGGCGACTTACACTTGAATGATGCCAACCCCAACGCAGTAGAAGCAGTGGAAAAAGCATTGAAAGAAAATAATGTAGAGGCCTCAGTTGAAAACAAAGATGCCAATGTATTCTTATCTGGAAAACCAGGATACTTCCACTTCATCGACGTAGATCCCTACGGACCTTTCACACCTTTTTTGGATTCGACAGCTCGAGCAGCAAACTACAACTCATTTGTAGGACTGACAGCTACTGATAACTCGGCGCCGACCGGAAGCTACCCAACAGTCTGCGAAAGAAGATACGGGTCAAAACCGTTGAAAAACGGCTTCATGCACGAAACCGCTATGAGGATTTACATCAAAGAGGCTTTTCAGAACTTTGCGCGTTACGACAAATGCTTCGAACCCAAGTTCTGCTACCAGTTTAAACACTATACGCGTGTAATGGGGCGAGTCACGGAATCCAAGAAAAGAACTAACAAGGCCTTGAAAAACATCGGATACCTCTCCTACTGCGACGAATGTGGTTGGCGAAAACTGGAAAGAATCCAAGAATGCAGACACTGCGGCAGCGAAGTAGAACACGCAGGCCCACTATGGACAGGAAAAATAGCAGACTCAAGATTCACAGAAAAAATGCTGGAAAAAATACCTGAAGAATGGGAAAGTTCAAAAGACATCTTAGAAAAAGTCCATGCAGAATCAGAGATAGTAACGCCCTTCTATGACCTCCACGAACTAGCCTCACGTCACGACATATCCGTCCCGAAAAGAGATAAAGTAATAGAGGCCTTAGATAAAAAAGGATACCCGGTCTCAAGAACCCATTTCGGGCCTACAGGGATAAGGACGGATGCACCTATAGAAGATGTGATAGAAGTTATGAACGAAAAATAGTGAATCTATACACTCAAGTCCTTCACCTTCTACTGAATTCCAAAGCCTCAGTTCTAACTTAGGTTATAATAAGCAGCACCACAAATTTTCTTATTATGTATTTAGGGCAGTCAGCAATCGAATACTTAATGACGTACGGTTGGATGCTTTTAGTGGTTGCTGTTGCTGGCGGCGCAGTTTTCAGCGTTGCACAAGACTCAAGCATAGATTCTATAAATGGTTTCAGCAGCGGCAATGTATTGATTGATAATTTTGGAGTCACTAGCAGTGATGAATTAGGTTTAGAGGTTAGAAGCGGGTCTGGAACTGGAATAACAATCTCACAAGTTAACATTTCTGATTCTAGCACTGGAGAATGGGTTTACAAAGAATTCACAACTGATTCCCAAGTCGGCGTAGCCAGCGACAAAATCTTCCAAATACCTAACGTCACACGCACAGACGGAGCCAACACCCTAAACATAGACGTTATTTATGATTCAGGAGGTCTAGAAAATCTTGCAGCAACAGGAACAATAACCGGAAACCTACAACTGACAGAATCCAGAGTTAGTTATGAGGGAAGTCCGGAAGACCATGAGGAAGAAAATGGCGGAAATGGTGAGCAGACTCAATTCTACACTGATTTCTCTGAATTCGATGTCGGCGAACAACCAACTGACTTATGGGAAGAAGGTGATGGGGTTGAAAGCTGGGAGATAGACGAAGATGCTGAGGGCAAACACCTAAACTTTGTAGGAGAAGACAGCAACAGAAGCATACTCAGCTTTATAGAGGCTCCAATAAGCTCTGATGCAGAAGTGTATGCAAGACTTGAATCTGATGCTGGAGATGATGGTCTCTTGATTAGAGCAAATAATAGAACTGCGCCTGAAAACATTACAGCTTATAGGTATAATATTATTGAAGATGGTTCGGGCCAGTCTGTCGACCCATTTATTGATGGCAATCAGGAAGATAGAGTTATGGATGTTGATGGCTCTGCAGGGAGTAAACCGTTTAATATGCGTTCATCTATAATTGGAGACAACATTAGATCAAAGTCCTGGAATATAACTGATGAAGAGCCTGACTGGGACGGTGAAGCCACAGATGACTCTATTCAAGGAGAAGGAGAAGTAGGAGTTTTTTCATTCCGCGGAGGAGGCGTTAAAATATATGAATTTGGCGTCGGAATTGACGGTGAAGAGGCTCCAATAGACACGTTGGAATAAGATTTACTTCTTTAAAAATGTATGAATAGCGTCATGATAAATATCTGTTCAACTCTTATAATATAGTTAAAATAATGCAAGAATTAATTTGGCTTTTTATATTTAGAAGCATAAGAGGCCTTTTAAGGCCTCCCACATGTCGCACTCCGCGATTGGAGGCGTTTCAGTTGCTTTTTTCTTCTAGTTCGTCTTCTAGGCCTAGTTTTTCTGCGAGTTCTTTGTAGCGGTTTCGGATTGTGACTTCTGTTACTCCTACTACGTCGGCTACTTCTCTCTGTGTTCGTTTTTCTCCTTCAAGTACTGCTGCAATATAGAGTGCTGCAGCTGCTAATCCGGTTGGTCCTTTTCCGGATAATAGGTCTCTTTCCCTTGCCTCTTTGAGGATGTTTCTTGCTCGTGCCTGGACTTCTCCTGATAGCTGGAGTTTTCCGGCGAATCTTGGTACATAGTCCTGAGGCTTAGCCGGTAGAATTCGTAATCCTAGTTCTCTTGCTACGTAACGGTATGCGCGTCCGATCTCTCTTTTCTCGATTCCGGATGCATCTGAAATTTCGTCGAGAGTACGTGGTGTTCCTTGTTTACGTGCGACAATGTAGATCAGTGCTGAAATGATTGATTCCATGCTTCGTCCTCTGACGAGGCCTTGGTCCACTGCTTTTTCGTATAGTCTTGCTGTTTCTTCATGGACTGATTCAGGCAGGTTCAGGTTGGAAATCATGGAGTTGAGCTCGGATAATGCGAATCCAAGGTTCCTGTCCTTACTTTTGGTTAGTCTTTTGTGCCATTTACGGAGTCTGTAGTATTGGGCACGTTTGTTTCCAGAAACTTTGTAGAGTTCTCCGGAGCCTTTTCCGATTTCTGTGGAGATTCCCATGTCGTGCTTTGTGTATGTTAGTGGTTGTCCTGCACGTGCTTTCTTTTCTTTTTCTTCTGCGTTGAATGCTCTCCATTCTGCACTTTCGTCGATACGGTCTTCATCGATAACCATTCCACATTCTATACAGATTAGTTCTCCTTTTGCAGAGTCTTCTTCGAATCTTTGTGACCCACACTCTGGGCATGTTAGTACTGTGTCGCCTTCGTCGGCTTCTTCTTGTACTACATCGTAGCCTTCTCCTTCTTCAGGCACTTCTTCTTGTGATTCTTCTGTTTTTTCCTCTTCTTCCTCCTCTTCTTCTTTCCATTCTTCAGGGATATCGTATTCGTCGATCTGTCTCCTTGGAATATTCTCAGTATCTTCAGTCATTTTTTAGAATCGAACCTCGTAATATAATTTAAAGGTTTCCCTAATCTTTAAATATGTTTTCCTGTCTTGAATGACTTTAGAGTAGTGACAGCTTGAAACCTGTCATCCATGAGCATTTAATTCCCTCTAAACAAATATTCGATAATGGCTAACGAGACGCTAAGAGCCAAAAGAGAAATCTTACTAGTAGCAATACTACTGGTTCTCGGAAGCGTCGTAATACTTTACCCCTTCCTCGATGCAATAATATTCGCAGTCGTCACAGCATATCTACTATCCCTACTTCACGACAACCTCAGCCATTATATTAGAAGCGAACTACTATCCACTATAATAATCATATCCGCGCTGCTCTCAACTATATCAGCAGGACTCTACCTATTCTTCGCAAACATATTCGAAATAATCGAAAGACTAAACACGTTTACAACCTCATTCGAAGAACTGCTACTTAACTCTTTAGAACCATTAAACCTTCCTCCCTACATCTCAGGAAATATAAGCGACTTCTTCAACCAAGCCTCAAACATCACAACAGACATCTTACTTTCAGTTTTCACCGCGATGCCTTACTACCTGATTCAAACCGGTATATTCCTTGTAGCATCAATCTACCTATACAAAGATAGAAAAAGAATTTACAAGGCCTTCAACTCTGTATTAGAAGGCCTTCCAGAAACTGAATCAAGTATTATACGTTCGATTGTAGAGTCTGTAGATAAGATTTTCAGAGGAGTATTCCTCACACAATTGATGGTTGCAGCAATCATGGGTATAATGGCTGCCGCAGGCTTCTACATTATAGGCGCATTAACATCTCCAATACCGTTAGTACCAGTATGGGCCATCCTAATAGCTGTCTTTGCAATCATCCCGTTAATCGCAGCATTCATGGTCTACGCACCTATGGCAGGATACTACCTAATCTCTGCTGAGCCATTAAAAGCATCTTTAATATTCTTCTATGGGATCATAGTGCTTCAGATTCTCCCTGAAATACTTTTCAGGCCTTGGGTCGGCTCCAAAAACCTGAATGAGCACCCGCTAATAATATTTATCGGTTTCCTTGCAGGCCCACTAGTTCTAGGGTTTAAAGGAATAATTCTAGGACCATTAATGCTTATACTGACAAAAGAGTTTATACTGAACTACACTGATCTAGTTTCCGAACAGGAGTAACCCCGCACCCACAACTTTTTTCACCGCAGTTAGGGCAGACTATCTTCCAAGTCATTTTCTTATCTGTCACAGGATCTAAAAAACCGTTTACATCCACATTTAGGTGAATGCCTAAATTCTGCAATTCTTTATCATCAGTCATCAACTCAATATTTTTTTCCATCGCTAGGGCTAGGAGTTTCTGATCAACTTTTGAGGCTTTCGAATTAATTTCTTCAGCCTTTTCCCCAACTTCCTCCACCGCTTCAGTAGAAGGGGAAAACGTCTCTATCTGGAAACCATGGACCGACGAACTCGCTTTCTCACTCTTCAACTCGTCCATTACTTCAGGGACTGTGACAAATTCTCCGTTTAGGCCTCTTCCATGTATGATTATATTTGCGTCTATGGCTTTCACAACAGGCCTTGAATTGGCTATAGTTAAAAAATGTTGTTCACTCAATGTTTATTGTGATTAACTATGAGTCTACCTAAAGCAGCAGTTGAAAGAATAATTAGAGGTGCTGGAGCAGAGAGAGTCTCCAGCGGCGCAGTAGAAGAACTAAGAGACGCAGTTGAAGACCTTGGAGAAGAAATAGCATCCGATGCTTCAAAGTTTGCAGATTACGCCAACAGAAATACTGTAAAAAAAGAAGATATTGATATGGCGGTGGAACACTAAAATGCCGAAGCAGATTGAAGCCTCATCCGTTAGAAATGGTTCAATGGTAATGATTGACGGAGAACCATGCGAAGTAAGATCAATGTCCAAATCCAGTCCGGGAAAACACGGATCCGCAAAATGCAAGATAAAAGCCCGTGGAATCTTTGACGACAAGGATAGACACATCACGAAGCCTGGAGACGCAACAATGATCTCTCCAGACCTAGACAAAAAAGTAGGTCAGATCGTTTCAAGAGACGGAAACATCGCACAAGTCATGGATATGGATACTTACGAGACAGAAGAGATGGAGCTACCTGACGATTTGGGCGCCGGAGAAGGCGAAGAAATCAAGTACTGGGTAGTAGATGACCGCGTTCTTGTAAAAGGCAAGAGATAAACCCGCATATTTTCCCCTTCATTTTATCTTTAATTTTCTACAAAAAGGTTCTATGGAATTAGAAAAAGTTAAACAACAAGCAGTGAAGGAGTTCTACCCTGGACAAGAGGAACTTGATTCATCAAACAGAATATTCGAAAAGATTCAGGCCTTTATACAGGAAGAATACGGTCTAGAGTCTCATTTCGCAGGCTCTGCATCTAGAGGTACATGTATGACCGGTGACAAAGATATTGATACTTTTGTCCTGTTCCCTGAAGATACTTCACGCCAAGAACTGGAGGACAAAGGCTTAGAGATAGGAAAACAAGTATTCAAACAGTTAGGAGAAGAATACCATGTTGAGTACGCAGAACATCCATATACGAAAGGTTTTGTAGAAGGTCACGAAGTTGAGATAGTGCCTTGCTATGACTTAGACAAAGGAGAGTTAGAGAGCGCTGTTGACAGAACACCACACCATACAAGATGGGTTAAAAACAATTTAGATAATCAACAAAGAAAAGATGTTGTCGTACTGAAAGCCTTTCTCCAGGCTCAAGGACTCTACGGATCTTCATTAGAAGTCCAAGGATTTTCAGGGTACCTATGTGAAATATTAATCGCTTACTTCGGAAGCTTTGAAGAACTGATTAAAGAGGCCTCCGAATGGAGAAGAGATGAAAGAATAGATTTCGGGGACTCTGATAAAGATTTTGAATCAGATTTTGTCGTTGTAGACCCCATCGATTCAGAGAGAAATGTGGCCGCTGTAATGACTGAGGAAAACTACTCCAAATTTGTGTTTAAGGCATATCAGTTGAATGAAAATCCTAGTTATTCTATGTTTGAGAATGAAGAGAGTTTCTCTGAGTTTGAATTGAAGAAAGAAATTGATAAGCGAGCTGATTTGCTTGTATTAGATTTCGACAGGCCTGACCAAGTTAATGATATTCTCTACCCTCAGATGAGGAAGTTGAAGCGCCTGCTTTTGAAGAAATTGGAGAAAAATGATTTTAGAATCTACTCCTCTGGAGAACATGTCGATGATAGATGTAGAATATTTTTCGAGCTAGATCGCCACTTACCAGAAGTCAGAATAGTTAAAGGCCCTCAAGTCTACCATAACTCCAAGCACATAGAACAGTTCACAGAGAAATACAGCAACGTTTTTGTGGAGGATCAACGGGTATGCGCAAAAGTTGATAGAGAGTTTACCGATGCTCAGGCCTTGTTAAAACATGTATTGAATGGAGATATATCTGAGCTTAAGGGTAGAGGCGTTCCTAACCAGTTAGCTTCTAGTGTTGAAGAGTCAAAGTTTGTTGATCCTATGGAAGGAGAGGATAAATGGTTAAAGTATCTTTTCACAGAGTTTAACTGTGAATCAAAATGAGTTTAAACATTATAGTTGGACTATCAGGAGTCGGTAAAGGCACAGTTCTAGAAGAAGCAATGCTTCTCTCCGATCAAGATTATGAAATCGTTAATTATGGAGACAAGATGATGGAGACTGCCAAAGAACATGGAGTAAATTCCCGAGATGAGATGAAAGAGCTTGACGTCGAAACCTACAAAGAGATTCAAAGCGAAGCTGCAGAAAAAATCTTTGACATAGCAGAAGACAACGAAGTAATAGTTGATACACATGCCACGATTAAGTCGCCTCACGGATACATTCCAGGCCTTCCAAAATGGAGTGTAGAGCAGCTAGATCCAGATAAAATTATTATGTTAACTGCAAAGCCTGAAGAGATTTGGGACCGTGTAAAAGACGATGATGAAAGAGATAGAGAACACGACTCTCCTGGTAGTATTGCAGAATACCAACATGTCGCACGTGAAATGGCCTCAGCTGACTGCGTACTTACCGGGGCCTATCTAAAGATAATTGAGAATCCTGACGGTAAGGCTGAGAAGGCAGCAGAAGAGCTTGTTAAGACCTTGAAGGCCTAAACATTATCTCCCATAAATATTTTTTCTTTATTTTTGTAAGTAGTATTTTGGGCTCAAGGTTACTGTATACGTCGACACTATTGAAGAAACTATTCTCCCCAAGATAAATCCTGCAGCTCCCAATAATTCTAAGGCTCCTGTTGTTGCGGCTGCGATACCAAGTAAGATAAATGAGAAAATTACTAGAGCTGAAACCTCTCGTTTATTTTCTCCTGAAGCTTTGAAAGATTCTCTAAAACTATTGACTGCAGAATTTTCTGTTAAGGTTATAGGGAGGAAGTATATTCCGTAAATTAAGGTTCCGGCAGCGATCAATGTAACCGGAAGCCCTATAATTAGCAGTAGAGTATTTCCAGTTACTAGATAAATTCCAAGGCCTGCATATGCCGGAAGTAGTGCTGAAGTCAAAGTTATTATCAGTAATAGACTTGTAAGCAAAAGTCGTGGAATATAGTTTAAGGCCTCTTTCACCCCTTTTTTAAGCCCATAATTATTTTTGATCATTTCTGCAACAATGACAGGGCTTAGAACTCCTAGAAAGAATATTAGCGGGAAAAAAGCCAGGCCTAAGATCATTTGGGTCATATTCATGGTTTCTAATGCTGCAAGCAGGAACAGCATCCATATACTTCCTATTATGCTTGTCAGAATCTTGGGAGCAAAAAGCGACGGTCGTCTCTTGAGTTCTTCTGCAGATTCCTTGATTAGATTTTGGAGCGTCATCTTGATTTTACATTGAATTTACTCATTCTTAAAGCCTTCAATGTGTTACTACTTCACAGAAAACAATCTTTGGTTGCTGTGCAGGTCGTTAAGCCTGTTTTAACGAAAGGTTAATAAGAATTAAAATTATTTTACCTTATATGGCGAGCCTCTGGGATATTGGAAAGAGCAGAAAGGAGAAGCTCGCTGATGAATGGGAAGACAACGGTGTTTTAGAAGATAAAGTTCAGAAACACAGGGAAAAATTTGCAAAACGCTTCCAGAAGAACATGAACGAGGAAGTACCTACACACCCTTACAAAATCTTCCGAAATATAGTAGAATCTAACGAACTAACAGACGAAGAAAGGATTGCACTCGAAGAAATGAAAGATGAATTTTCAGAGGAGTGGCAGACACTCAAACAAACGCACTCAAACTAGATCTCATTCATTAGCGGCAAAGTCTCAGGGGAGGGGACAAAAAGCCAAACCACTTTTTCTTTTTATTTTTCCTTCAACAACAAGCCTCTAATGACTCTCCATATCACATACTGCTCAAAAGAAAAAGACAGAACAAGAAAAGACTTACCAGCCATAGAAAGATATGACTCAGAGAGAATCAACAAAGTCAAGGCCTTATCTGAAGAAGAGAATGAAAATTTTGCAATACTCTCAGGCAAATATGGATTAATCGAGGCTCAAGAAGAAATACCATTCTATGATGAACTGCTCCGTGAAAGAAATATTCCTCAACTCATAACAGGAGTCAAAAACTTTCTAAAATCAAATAACGTCGAAAAAGTAATTTACCACACTAAGAAAGTAGAAAACAGAAGAAAACCATATTTCAAACTAGTGAAAAATGCCTGTGAAGGCCTAAATATAGAATTAGAGAAGAGAATTATAGAAAATTAATTTAGATTCTTCACCATGTAAGGTCCTTCCTTCTCATAACCCAGCTTCCTGTAATACTCTCGAGTTCCAACAGCTGAAATCACTACAACCTTATTCCTTGCAAGCTCCCTGGCTTTTTCCTCAGCATTCTCCATTAACCTAGTTCCGTATCCCTTATGCTGTGTATCTGAGCCCTCCGCGCCGATATCAGTAGCAGAGCCCAAAACCTTCAACTGTCGAACGATCAAAGTATCTTCATCAATTTCAGGCCTGTGAGACTCTACAGGAGCTCTTAACCTTGTGAAGCCCAGAATTATATCGTTTTCAGTATCTTCAAAACTGTTAAAGTATTCATGTCCTCCGGAAGCCTCATAATCTCTCTCAACTAGTTCAATATTCTCCTTCTGCGGCTCCAAGTCATGCGTTCTCTTTACATGGCCTACTTCCCTACATCTGATGCATCTGCATCTTTTCCCTTCTTTTCTAAGTTCCTGTAATGCCATCTGCCTCATATTAGTTAGTTGCGGCCCTGCATCGACTTCTGTCGAAGGAATATCTCGCATAACTCTCTTCACTCTGACGTGAGGCGGTATAATATCTTTTTGAGCCTTTTTCAAACGTTTCTTAGCTTCCTCATCATCAATAGGATCGAACTCTCCAGCTTCATACTGTCGATAAAGCTCCGTACCCTGAATAACTTCGCAAGGATAGATCTTGATTTCATCAGGCTGGTAATCCTCATTGCTAAATACTTCTTTGAACTTTTCAATATCTTCTTCGTAGCCTTCGCCTGGTAGGCCTAGCATCAAGTGATAGCACACTTTGAATCCTGCGTTTTTGAGTCGTTTAGTTGCCTCAATAACAGGTTCCATCCCGTGCCCTCTGTTGGTTCGTTCGTGTGTTTCATCGAATACGGTCTGGACCCCCATTTCTACCCTTGTGCCCCCCATCTCCAAGATTCTGTCAATATGTTTAGTTTCCGCAATATCGGGCCTAGTCTCGAAAGTAACCCCTACATTTCTAACCTCAGCAGTCTCGTTAATCTTCTTAGCTTCTTCCAAAGTATCTACTTTCTCATGTTCTGAGTCTTCAGGGTAAGTGTTGAAGCCGTTGAAGGCCTCTGTAAGGAATTCGCGCTGATAGTCCGGATCTTGGAAGGGAAATGTTCCTCCCATTACAATTAATTTGGATTTATCAATTGAGTGGCCGTTTTTCTCGTACTGTCCAAGCCTGTCATGCACCTGGTCATATGGGTCGTAGCCGTTTCTAATTGCTCTACGTGTGGCTGGCTCCTTACCCGTATAACTTTGTGGAGCATCCTTTCCTTTAGGGCAGTAAATGCAGCCTCCGCCACAGGGAGCAGGCCTCGCCATAATCGCAATATTGGCTATTCCGGAAATTGTTCGCATCGGCTTCGTTGTAAGAAGTTTCTGCGCCTTTTTTTCCTCTTCCTCAGCAAACTCTAGAATATCACTGTTTTTCGGCATTCCAGGAAAACTCAGTTCTCTGCAGAGATTCTTTTTTTCCTGCTCAATCTCCTCCTTCGATTCTAGATCTCCGGATTCAATTTGTTCAATTACTTTTCTTGATAACTGTTTTAGCTGAGACATATGTTACAGATTGAGTGGAAAAGTTAAAAAGAAAATCAGGCCTTGTATACTTTATGAAGAAAATAGTACTGTTTTCGATAATTTTACTGATGGTTTCTGGAGCGGCAGCACTGTCTTTCCAGGATTTATTTAATAACTTCCAGCAAGATCAAGGAGATGTAGCGATAATCCAGCTTTCAGGCAATATTGTTCCTGAAGCTTCTGGCTTTTCAGCAGGTATTACTCCTAATGAAATAAGAAATCTTAATCAGAGAGCCAAAGACCAGGATGTAGACGCAATAGTTTACGAAATTAACTCCGGGGGAGGCGCAGTAGTTGCATCAAAAGACCTTCAAAGAAATATTGAAGCAGTTGATGTACCAACTATCTGCAGATTCAGAGATGTTGGCGCTTCTGGAGCATACCTGGCGGCCCTTGGCTGTGATGAGATAGTTGCAGATTCAGCAACAATTACAGGCAGTATAGGTGTGACTAGCTCGTATATAGAGTTTTCAGATCTGATGGATGATGTTGGAATATCTTATGTCAATATCACAGCTGGGGATAGGAAGGAGCTTGGGTCTCCATTCAAAGAACCAACTGAAGAAGAAAAACAAGTTTTAGCTGAGAAATCAGAGATTATAGGTGACGAATTCCTAAACAGCGTCTCCGACTCAAGAAATCTTACTGAAGATGAGAGAAATGAAGTAGGCACAGGAGAAATTTTCTTAGGTTCAGAGGCTTCAGAGCTTAATCTAGTCGACAGTCTTGGAGGGCGATCAGAAGCTATCGATAGAGCGGAAAATATCACAGGTAAGGAGTTAAATCCTGTTAGAGTTACCTCTACCCCTGAATTCAGTCTTTTATCTTTATTTCTTCCAGGCCTTGAAATCGGAGGCTCAGATTCTCCTTTGAGGGCGGCGCTGAGATAGAAAAACTTTTTTTAGTTAAACTAAAAAATTTTTTCTTTTGATATAAAATTAGGTAGGGAAAATTTATTTTTCAGGCCTTTTTGGGCCTTCAGGCGCTTGGTCCCACATGTTATCGAACATCGGTTCAAGCATTGCTTCTGCCATATGGTCTGACTTACTCCACAGATGTGTATCCTGTGTAGAATGAACTTCGTCATGTGTCAGAGACATTGTGGCTGCGTCGTTGTCAACAATTGTGAATCTTCCGTCTGGCACTGCCGATAGCTCGTTTTCATCCATGTGCCGGACTTCTGAGTGCTGTGACAGTTCGTTGAATGCTTGCCTGTTTTTGTCTGTGACTGGCGATAGAATCTTTACATTGATTCCTTCATCTTTGGCTTCCTTCAATAGGTCGCCGTGTTTTTCATTTAGTTCGTTGAGGCCTTGCTCGCTTGTTAGTATTTTTATTGAGCTTTCTGCATCTTTGAACATTGTGCCCATGTGTTGGTGGACTTGTCTTGAGCCTTTGAGACTTCCTGACATTTCTGCAGGGTCGACAAGCTCTACTCCTTGGTCGTACAGGTTCTCAAGCTCGTTGACTGCCTCACTTGTCTTCATTGAGTCAAGTTTGTTCAGCTTTTCTTCTAATTCGTTTTCGTGCTGCGACTTCATGTTTTCGATAGCTTGCTGTGGAGGGATTGATACGTACTCCATTGGCTTGTTTGATTTAATTACCACGAAGCCTTTTTCTGCAAGAGACTCCAGAACGTCGTATGCTCTGCTTCTTGGAACGTTTGTCATTTCGCTTAGTTCTCCTGCGGTTGAGATTCCTCTTCCGAGAAGAGCTGAGTAAATCTTTCTTTCGTACATGTTCAGTCCGATGTCCTCAAGTTTGTCGAGAGTCTCTTGGCTAGCTACCATTTTCTTCTATACACCTATGAGAATGTTTCCTTTAGAGTAGTTATAAACTTTTTCTTGGGTTTTTCCCGTTAAACTCACAACTAGCTCCGTTATCATTAACAAGTAAATAATCAAGTCGAATATTTATAAACCCTTTCACACTCTGTCCTTGACCTTCTTTACGAGGCCTCGAAACTTCTTAGTATAAACTTCTCTCTCCTCATGAATTCCTTCCCACTCCCAACCATCGAACACACTACCGATCTGGCTGCCATAATCATCATAGAAACATATCTCATTGAGGCCAAATCTATCGCTCGAATCAGTTGGACTATCAGAATATGCAAAACTCAGTACAGCCAATGGAATCTTACTATCAGGACAGTCAACCAAGTTAGCGACAGCAGTACTGTCAAAACCCATTACAAGATTAGTGCATAGGCCTTCGCTGTTAGCTAAAATACGCATATTTTGAACAGAAGCAGAGGCCTCAGCAAAGCAAGCCTCCATTTCATTACTGACTCTTCTACCCATCCTCTCAGGATCACATAACACAACCACTGATGTCGGGGCTTTGCCTACTCTTTTATCTCCCACTATTTCAGATAAATGATCGAGTTTACCATGGTCTTCTATAACAACAAACTCAACCGTATGAACATTTCCAGGAGAAGGAGCATGTCTACCTGCTTCAAGTAATCGGCCCATCTTCTTCCTCTCAATAACCTCATCTCTAACACTATCGAAACCTTTGATACTCCTGAAATCTTCCAAGTCAGCCATATTAATTATTTGTTAGTCGGGACTGTTTAAACCTTTCAGGCCTATAAAATAGGTATGAAGTTTTCAAAACTAGTAGATTATCTCGAGAAAGTTGAAGACACCCCCGCCTCACTGGAAAAAATAAGTATTCTCTCAGAACTGTATAGTGAATCCGGAGACGATCTAGAGGACGTTGTAATGCTATCGCTCGGACGAATATCGCCTTCATGGAAAGACCTTGACCTCGGGATTTCAAGCAAATCAGTAGTAGACATAATTTCTAAGGCCTCAGGCAGAAAAGAAAATGAAGTAGAAGAAGTATGGAAAACCTCAGGCGACCTAGGCGATGCCGCCGAAAAAATGATAGAAGGAAAAACCCAGCAGAAGCTTATGACAAACGAATTAACAGTTCAAAAAGTCATGGATAGACTGCAAAAAGTCTCAGAAATGGAAAAGGAAGGAATTTCCCAGAGCGTCAGCCAAGACAAGAAAAAGAAGCTTCTGGCCGACTTACTTTCAAGCGCTGAGCCTGAAGAAGCCCGCTACCTCGCACGGATAATGCTGGAAAACCTTAGAATAGGGATTGGAGAAGGAACAGTCAGAGACGCCTTAGATGAAGCCTTCCTAAACGGAGAAAACTCAGAGTTAATCCAGGAAGCTTATGATTACTCTAACGACTTTAGAAAAGTCTCAATTGCATCAAGAAAAGGTAAGGAAGAACTAGAGAAAATAGATTTACAGCTTTTCAGGCCTGTGAACTCTATGCTAGCTAAAAAAGTTGAGAACATTGATGAAGGGTTTGAGACAGTCGGAAAGCCTGCCGCTGTTGATTTCAAATATGATGGCATGAGAGCCCAAATTCATGTTAAAGCAGGAGAAGTGAAAATTTTTACACGTAGATTAGAGAACGTTACTTCTCAGTTCCCTGATGTTAAGAGATATGTAGAGGAAAATATAGAGTCTGATAACTGTATAATTGATTCTGAGATTGTAGGAATGAAAGATGGAGAAGTTATTCCTTTCCAAAGACTCTCCAAAAGAATTAAGAGAAAATATGATATCGAAAAGATGGAGAAAGAAATCCCTGTAGAGGTCAGGCCTTTCGATGTATTATACCATGAAAAATCTGTTATGGAGAGACCTTACAGAGATAGATGGAGCATATTAGAAAATATTGTGGATGAATCCCGCGATGTTAGTTTGGTGGATAGGACTGTTACTTCTGAAGTTGAGGACGTTAATGAAATGCAGCAGACCTCACTAGGTCAGAATCATGAAGGAGTTATGATGAAGTCATTAGATGCAGAGTATAAGCCCGGTTCCCGAGTCGGGTACATGGTAAAATTAAAGCCTGTGATGGAAACCCTAGATTTAGCGATTATCGGAGCGCAATGGAGCGAAGGTAGAAAAAGCGGTTGGCTTGGCAGACTGAAGCTTGGCTGCTGGAATGAGGAAACTGAAGAATATGAGATGGTTGGTAGAATGAGTTCAGGCCTCACAGATAAGCAGTTAGAAGAAGTGACTGAACGGCTAAAGCCACTTATCCAGTCTGAGAACGGTCGTGATGTAGAGTTGAGGCCTGAAGTATTAGTAGAAGTTGAGTATGAGGAGATTCAAAAGTCGCCTAATTATAATTCCGGTTATGCGTTGCGTTTTCCTCGTTTAAAGCGGTTTAGAGATGATAAAGAAGAAGCAGATAATAAAAAAAGAGTGGAATCTCTGTATAGTTCACAGAGTTAGGCGTGTTTCTGAGTTCTGTGGATCTTCATTCCTCTTTCTGTATCGAATTCTTTTCCACAGTCTGGGCATGCAATCTTGTCTGAACTGTCTTCTGCAGCCTGTTTAATTGCCTCTTTGTCCTTTTTATCCTCTGTCTGAGGTTTGAGACTTTGTTGTACATCGAATCCTCTATCTGAATCGTCTTCCATGTTCAGTCTCCATTCATCGCTTTCTAGCCATATGATGAATGCTCCTACTAGTATTAGTAGAGGCCCAATAACTGCTTGTACAAAGTTTACAAGTTCTGAGGTGTAACTCAGTGAAGAGTAAACGCCTAATATTACCATTAAAGCTCCAAATGCTACCTTTATTGCTGGATGCATATTATCACAACTAACCAATGACAAAAAACTCTTATATTACTAACCATGATTATCAGATAGGTTTTATAATATTTACACCGCCTAAATGAATTAGAGCTGATTACCGGTGAGCTATTACAAATACGCCAGAGAGCAGTACGAACAACCTAAAGATAATCTGGATGAAATCTGGAAGAATAGACTTCAGAAATGGAGAAAAGAAGGAGTAATTGAAAGACACGAAAATCCTACAAGACTTCCAAAAGCTCGCCAGAAAGGATACAAGGCTAAGAAAGGATTCCAAGTATACCGAGTAAGAGTAAACAAAGGAGGAACCAAAAGAAGAAGAGCAGACGGCGGAAGAAAACCTTCAAAGGCCGGACAGAGCCGATACAGCTCCAAGAAATCCAAACAAGTAATCGGAGAACAAAAAGTATCATCCAAATTCGATAACCTAGAAGTTCTAGACAGTTACTGGCTAGCTGAAGACGGAAACTACAAATGGTTCGAAGTCATAACAGTAGACCCAGAACATCCTGAAATCCAAGCCGACGACGACATCAATTGGATTGCAGAAAACAGAAGTAGAGCTGAAAACGGATTAACACCCGCATCAAACAAGAGTAGAGGCCTGAAAAACAAAGGCAAAGGCGCAGAGAAATTAAGGCCTTCAGGTAACGCAAACGACGGCAAGAACAAGTAAACCGCATATTATTTTTCTAAATACTTTTTTCTCGCCCACTTATTTTTTGGTTAATCTTCTTCTGAGTTGTTTTGAAGCCCTTCAGAGAACATTTCTACTCCAGAGTTGAAGTCTCTGTAAAGCGCTATTAGGCCTTTAACAGACTGCGCAATTAAACCATCTCCTTCAGGTTCAGATATTTCTATATTCTCGATGTGACTTTCATTACTGTTATTTTGTGTTGAATTATCTTCAGCAATTTCTTGACTCTCATTTGGAGAGGCCATTACGAAGAATACTGTTACAGCAGACAGGAAAGCCATAAGAGCAAATAGGATAACTGCCTGTTGTCTAAAACTATTCATCAAGTATAGTTGTGTATCCAGGTTTAACAAGGCAGGCCCTTTTAAAAGAGTTTATTTATAAATAGCATTTAAAGAGTATATAAACCATTTAAATCTCTGCTCTTTAAACCCTAGCTCCAACTTCAAGGTGAAACAATACTATGGCAAAAAATGACGAAATTGACAACGAAGAAATCGAAATTCAAAACGTGGTCGCATCCGCAACATTCGACCAAAGACTCCCTCTAGACCGAATCGCAATCTACCTCGAAAACACAGAATACGAACCAGAACAGTTCCCAGGCCTCGTATACAGACTAGAGAACCCGAAAGCCGCAGCACTTCTATTCGGCTCAGGAAAAGTAGTCTGCACAGGAACCAAATCTCCAGAACAGGCCAAAGAAGCAACACACAAAATAATCGACGAACTAAGAGAAGCAGACGTAGAGATCGGAACCAAACCAGAGGTAACAGTCCAAAACATCGTGGCTTCAAGCCAGTTAGACGGGACACTGAACTTGAACAGAATTGCATTCGAGCTTGTAGGAACAGAGTACGAGCCAGAACAGTTCCCAGGCCTCGTATACAGACTTGACGAACCGAAGGTAGTATTCCTACTATTCAGTTCAGGAAACCTAGTCTGCACAGGAGGAAGAACTTACGAAGATGTAGAGAACGGAATTGAGAAACTAGAGGAGAACCTCAAAGAAATCGGAGCGCTTTAAAGACCTCCAAAACATTTTTCCCTTTACTTTTCTAAATTTTATTCTATGACCGTCCATCTCGGAGCAGGAACAGTAGTCCAGAATGATTCTGGAGAAATCTTGTTAGTTCAAGAAGGCAAAGATCACGTTAAAGGTCAATGGAACCTTCCGTCAGGCGGTTACGCGAAAGAAGATGAAGAACACGGCGAAACAATAAGAGAAGCTGCTATAAGAGAGACTAAAGAAGAGACAGGCCTAAAAGTTGAACTCAAAGGCCTAATCGGAATATACACGCGCGAAGCGCATAGAACTGATGCTAAAAATACGTTGATTCTTTTTGAAGCAGAGAAGGTTGGCGGTAAAATTGAGCCCAATGCTGAAGAAGAGATTCTCGATGCAAAATATTTTTCAATAGAAGAAATCAGAAAATTAGAGACTAGATTTGATCTTGATACAATACTAGATGATTTCGAAGAAAAAGGATCTCAAAGTACGCCTGTAAGGCCTCTAAAATTCTAATTAAAGCGTTTCTAAAGCATTCAAGGCATTTACTCTAGCATTCTCAGGCATATTAAGATCTTCGTTTTCAAGTTCTTCTTTTGAAAACCATTTCATATCTTCATCGGAATACTCCTTCTCATCTATCTCATCAACAGGCCTAGCCAAGTACTGGAAATCCAGGTGCCAGTGACCTTCCTCAATCTGATGCAAGTTAATATTGAAAGGCTGAGGCAAATCCTCAGACTCATTCTCGAAAGAAGTATCAGGCCTAAAACCCTCCAAAATCTCTACTTCTAGGCCTACCTCCTCCATAGTCTCCCGTATAGCAGCTTCATCAGGAGTCTCCCTTTCCTCCACATGTCCGCCAGGTTGAAGCCAGATACCGTACTTCTTATGTTTCAGGAATAAAACTCTGTTGTTTTTGATTATGAATGCTCCTGCTACAAAATCTCTGCCAGCATTTTCTGGAACCCTCATAACTTACTCCCAGTCGATATCGCTTACCGCGTCTTCAATTTCCTCAGCTAACCTGAAATCTTTCTCAGTTAGGCCTTCAGCGTCATGGCTCCATAAGTCGATTTCTACTGCTCCGTACTCGACTTTGACTTCTGGATGGTGGAACTCTTTTTCAGCCAGTGAGAAAACAGTGTTAGCAAAGAAGCAGGCCTCACGGTAGTCTTCAAATTCTATTCTTGTAACAAGTTTATCGGCTTGAATGCTCCAGATTTTCAAGTCTTCAAGTCTTTCATCTATTTCTTCCTGTTCAAGTTTGTCAGTCATAATTAGTTTTTGTTGGATTGTTTTTTGTTATTTTCTATCCATAATTACATCATGGATTATGGGGAGGCGGTTACAAAGTTTGAGGAATTCTTCACTGAGAGATATGAAGATGAGGTTATACAGGCCGAAAAACGTGGGGATGAGTCTGTTGTAGTTGAATATAAGCAGATTGATAGATTCAGTTTTGAGTTAACCGAGTACCTTAAGGAAAATCCTGAGCAGGGGATTGATGCCGCTGAGGAAGGAGTTCTGGCAATTGAGTTACTGGAATCTGAAATGTCGATCCGTTTCGTAAACATGCCTGAAGAAGACTATGTTTTACTGAAGAATCTTCGTTCAGAGCATATTGGGAAGTTTGTTCCTGTTGAAGGAATGATTAAGAGAGCCACCCAGGTTAAACCTGAAGTTGTTTCGGCAGTTTTTGAATGTACTCAGTGTGGAGATCGTTATACTAAGGAGCAGGATTCTTCCGAACTAAAGTCTCCTTACAAATGCGAGTGCGGATCTAAGAGATTTAAGCCTCTTGAGAAGAACATGACAGATACACAAGTAGTAACTCTAGAAGAGAATCCTGAGTCCAGAGAGGGTTCAGAGCAGCCCTCAAGCCTTTCAGTCAGACTTGAAGGAGACCTAGTTGATCCTGAGTTCCAGAAAAAGATTGTCCCCGGAAACGTAGTGGAAGTCACAGGGATAGTGAGAGAAACTCCTCTGAAGAAAAACTCAAAAAAATTCGATATTTACATGGAGGCTAACAATGTTGAGCCCCGCCAGCAGGAGTTCGAACAGTTGGAACTAGACGAAGACGAAATAGAACACATTAAGGAAATGGCCTCAGACCCGAATATATTTGACAGAATAATTGAATCTATCGCACCAAGTATTTTCGGCCACGAAAAAATCAAGGAAGCAATCGCACTCCAACTATTCGGAGGAGTTAGAAAAACCCGTGAAGACGGAGTAAAAAGCCGTGGAGACCTCCACATACTATTAATCGGTGAGCCCGGAACAGGAAAATCTCAACTCCTAAAGTTCACGGGAGAATTAGCGCCAAAAGGCCGCTACGTAGTAGGAAAATCATCCACAGGAGCAGGCCTCACAGCATCTGTCGTTAAAGAAGAATCTACAGGCGAATTCTCCTTGGAAGCAGGAGCAGTAGTACTAGCGCACAAAGGTATGGCAGCTATCGACGAAATAGATAAGATGTCAGAAGAAGACCGTTCAAGTCTTCACGAAGCAATGGAGCAGCAACAAATCTCAGTTTCAAAAGCGAATATCCAGGCAACTTTAAATGCGCAGACCTCTATCTTGGCAGCAGGAAACCCAAAACTAGGACGATTCGATCCTTACGAACCGATCCCTGAGCAAATTAATATTGGAGACACTTTGCTTTCCAGATTCGACTTTATCTTCCCGGTAAAGGATGAGCCGGACAAAGAAAAGGATAACGCACTGGCCAACCAGATACTATCCAACCATAGAGAACCAGAGGAACAAGACGCAGAAATCGACAAACAACAGTTAAGACGATACGTAGCATACGCCAAAAAGAACGTAAGGCCTGACTTGACACAGGAGGCCTCGGATAAGATCCAAGAGTTCTATGTATCGATGCGGTCCTCAGGAGATGAAGACTCAGTACCTATTACTGCCCGTCAGTTAGAGGCTATGGTACGTATTGCTGAGGCCTCTGCTCGCGCCCAGTTAAAGGATGAAGTTGAGGAAGAAGACGCTCAGAGAGCAATCGATATCTTGACTTATACCTTGGAGCAGGTCGGAATGGATCCAGAGACCGGTGACTTCGATATTGACCGTATTGAATCAGGAGTATCCTCCAGTCAAAGGAATAGAATCCAGACTATTAAGCATTTAATCAGCGAACTATCTGGAGATAATGACTCTGCAGAGATAGAAGAAGTAATCGAAAGAGCTGAAGCAGAGGATATTACTCCAGACAAGACTGAAGAAGTAATTGAGAAGTTGAAGAGAGAGGGCGAGCTTTTCGAGCCTAAGCAGGGCTTCATACAGAAAATTTGATACCCCTCAGAATTTTTCTTTATAGAGGATTATGTGACTATTCCTCGGTCATGTATTAAAGTTTTTTTAGCACAATAACCAATATGGCTCAGCAGAAAAGACAGACTGCAAAACTAGTTGATTTCAACCATCTTAACTCAGGAAAATACTTTCAAAGAGAGGGTTTTGAGCCTAACTTCTTACTTACACCTGAAGGCCGGAAAATATCCCGAGCCAGAACTATTGCAACTGTAGTAGACAGATTCACTAACGACGACGAAACCTACGGATCAATTACTTTAGACGACGGAAACGATACGTTACAGGTAAAGTTCTTCAATGAGCTCGAACTTATGGAAGACTTTGAGACCGGAGACGTACTTGAAGTAGTAGGAAAAGCTAGAGAATACCAAGGCCAAATCTACTTAGACGGAGAAATCCTTAACAGAGTAAAGCCTGAGAAAGAGCTCCTACACCAGTTAAGACTGGAAAAAATGAAAGAAGAATGGAACCAGATCAGAACTTCTGTAGAACAGTTAAAGGAATCCGGAAAAGATCACGACGAAATAGAAAAAGAAATGGCAGGAACGCTTACAGAAGGAGAAGTTGACGCACTTCTACAAAGCTTTAATGAGAAATTTGATGAAGGTGAATCAGATGAAGGCCTTGAAAATATTGAGAGAGACGTGCTTGACGCAATCCAAGAACTTGACGAAGGAGAAGGAGCAGACTACTCAGATATTTTAGATAAAGTAGATGAACCAGAAGACAAGTTAGAAGACACAGTAAATTCCCTGCTTTCAGAGGGAACATGTTACGAGCCAAAACCAGGGAAGATTAAGAAACTTTAGATAATAATTGGTACTATGGATTATGATGATATGCTAGATAAGGCTCAGGATGAGGTGCCGGAAGACCTGGGTTCAGGTGAAAGATTTGAGATGCCTGAAGTTGAGACCCGGAGAGATGGCTCAAAAACTGTTTTGGAGAACTTTAAGGAGTTTGTCGATTCTTTAAACAGAGAAGAGAAGCATCTTTCTAAATTTATACAGAATGAATTGGGAACTGCAGGGCATATTGAAGGTTCCGAACTAGTTTTAAACGGAGAGTTTAGGAGAGGGCAGATTACTTCTCGAGTCGAAAGTTATGCCGAAAAATATCTTTACTGCAGTGAGTGCGGTAAGCCAGATACTACCTTAGAGAAGGAGAAAGGCGTGGAAATTATGAAGTGCCAGGCCTGCGGTGCGAGAAACCCGGTATAAAAATCCTTTTTATAACATTCCGGGTCGCTTATTTTCCTAAGGTGAATTAAACTATGGCACAAGAAGGTATGGACCAGCAGCAGTTTATGCAGATTATGCAGCAGAAACTAGGTAATCTAGAACTAACAGTACAGGCATTAATGAGCGTTCTACAGGAGAATGACATCGTTGATGAAGAAGAAATCAACGAGACAGCTCAGGATATTGTCGAGCAGATGCAGCAGCAACAGGCTGAAGCAGCTGAAGGAATGGAAGACCTAGAAGACCAGCTAGAATAAAAAATTCCTACTTATTCATATTTTCAATTCTTCTTTTGAACTTATTTTTTCACAGTTACTACACAGATCTGCAAGAGGGCCTTCACAACACGTAGCATTTTGGGCCTTACAGTGTTCTCTACCGTGATATATTAGAAGTATGTGAAATTCATAGATTAATTCATCTGGAACTCTTTTCTCTAAGATTTCATGGGCTTTTTCCCTAGATGTGCCTTCGGGGATCAGGCCTAGTCTTTGACTTATTCTATGTACATGTGTGTCGACAGGCATCACAGGCTTTCCGAAGTAGAAGCATAGTATGATTGCAGCAGTTTTAGGGCCTATCCCTGGAATATCTGTCAACCATTTTTTACCGTCTTCAATACTCATTTTGTCGATAAACTCTAGTGAATATTCGCCTTGGTCTTCTCGTACTATTCGAAGAGATTCTTGAATTCTTTCTGCTTTTGTAGGTCCAAGGCCTGCGACCCTAATAGTATCGATTAACTCTTCACGATCTGCGTTCTCGACTTTATCCCAAGAATCATATTTCTCCTTTAGATTGTTGAAAGCTTTGTCACGGTTAATGTCATTAGTGTTCTGAGAAAGAATAGTTTCAACCAAGTAATCTATCCCTGACTGGTCTGTAGGCCTTTCTGGTTCGCCGTAGTAGTCCTTTAATCTCTGGTTAATTTCTCTTATCTGTGACTCGTAGTCTTCAGGCATATCAGAAAGTTAAACCTGTGTTATTTTTAATCTTCTAGGCCTGTAAAAATTATTTAATACCGAGCTGTTAGGATCGAATCCGGAAACATATTTTCCCGGAAGATCTTTGCATAATCCTTTTTCCCCCATAATGTAGAGGTTTTTCAAATCCTTTACTGCTTCTTGGACTTGATCAATGTGCTGATTAATTTGTTCATCTCTTTTTCTCTCGAATCTTCCCTGTGAGAACCCTCCTTTACCATGCTTCCTGTTAACTCTAGACTTCAAGGCCTCGACTTCTTCATACTCTCCGTTTTTCTCCCGGTATATCTTGGTATCTCCTCTGGAAACTAATGCCCAATTTTTTTCTGCCGAGATAAACTCTAAAAGTTCTTCAACCTCGAAACCGTTAGAGACCGCAAATTTTTCCTCATAGAAACTATTTAATTTGAACACAGTCAAACCAAGATCAGGGTCATAGAATAGTATTATTCCATCTTTGTTCATCAATGGCATTAGTATTTTATCAGGCAGACTGTTCTTAATCTGTTGAAGTTCGCTGTGATCAGACATTTTGCCTGGAGAGTAAACAGTGATTAAATCGTCTTTATCCGAACTGATTGAATTAATCTTTTTCAGGCCTGATTTGAATGATTCAAAGGATAGTGATTCTGATTTAATTCCCTGGTGAGACTCTGTTTGCTCAGTCTGTTTTAGGCCTTCAAGCCGGTCCTCCAACTGGTTTACTTTTTCTTGGGCCTCCTGTTTCTCCCGAGTATGGTTTTTCCGGCGCTCCTTCTCGGCTTCAAGCATATTCTCCAATTTTTCAACCTCTCGGCTTTTGTCCTCTATTGAGGCCTCTAACTCATCTATTCTATCCTTTAGCTCTGTGTTTTTCCAAGGTAGTTTCATAATTTACCTTTTGTTTCCTTGTTTTTTGTAGTCCTTGTGTCGTAATGCATTTAAAGATGGCAAATTGAGGTTTATTCAGTGGTAATTATATGCCTGAAATGACAGTTGAGGAATTGACACCTGAAGCAGATGACGTTGAAATCGAAGGAAAAATCGCGGAGCTACCGACACCGAGAGCAGTATCTACCCGTTACGGACAGAAACGAATCGTAACAGTAGTATTTGAAGATGACACTGGTAGCATCGACCTAACACTTTGGGAAGAAGAAATTGATGCGATTGAAGAAGGAGAAACAGTCCAGATCACCGGAGCTTATGTCCGTGAATGGGCCGACGACATCCAGCTTAACATTGGACGCGACGGAGAAATCGAAGCAAAGTAAAATTCAGGTAATTCAGGCCTGATAAAAAACACCTCAAATTTTTCTTTAAATTAATTAAAAAGAAGACAAATTTAAGGAGCGTTAAATTAATGTTTGAAAATTTGAAGGATAAATATATTCCTAAGGATGTTATAGGCCCTTACAAATCTCCATTCTTTAGTTTAATTGTCTTATATTTTGCAACTACTATATCTACGAGAGCTTTTGGAGTAACCGCAGGAGGCGCTGGTATTCATTCAATGGAGCTAAATTTGCCTACAATATTGGTAATGTTTCCAGCGTTAGTAATATGTTCCGTATCTCTAAAGCCGTTATACGATTCAAACAAAGACCGTGTTTGGAAACTGTTTATTGCTGTCTCCTACATCTTACTTAGCGGAAATACCTTTCTGCTATTTAGCGGAGGCCCATTCATTTTGGTATTCAGTTTGCCGATTTCTGCAGGGATATTCTTGTTGTTTCTATCAATCGTTTTACTGAAGAGCTTTTGGGATAATAGATAGTTATGGGAATTGAAGATAAAATCCAGAGTGTAAAGGATAAGCTTGAGAAGACTCCTGTTAATAAGGCGACTGAGAAGGAACGCGCTCGATTGAAATCTAGGATAGCTGAGCTTGAAGAGCAGAAGCAGAAGAAGGCTAAGGGTACTGGCGATACTACAGGTTATGCTGTTGAGAAGAAGGGTGATGCTACTGTTGCACTGGTAGGATTCCCAAGTGTCGGTAAGTCTTCACTTCTAAATTCATTAACTAATGCTGATTCAGAAACCGGAGAGTACGAGTTCACGACACTGGATGTTGAACCTGGAATGCTGAAGCATAAAGGCGCAAACATCCAGATTCTCGATGTTCCAGGTCTTATAGGCGGTGCAGCTGATGGTAGAGGAGGCGGAAAACAGGTTTTAAGCGTTGTGAGGAATGCAGATCTAATTCTTTTTATGCTGGATCCTGAGGAAATGAGAGAGGATGAAATCAAGCAAGAAGTTTATAATGTCGGGATTAGGACAAATCAAAGTCCTCCAGATATTAAGGTGGAGAAGAAAGGTCGTGGAGGCATAACAGTAAATACTACAGTTGACTTGGATATAGACGATGATACTATTGAGAGTTTAATGGAGCAGAAAGGTTTCACTAATGCAAATGTTAGTATAAGAGAACGGGTTGATCTTGACAGGTTTATAGATGGCTTAATGGGTAACAGGATCTATGTTCCTGCAGTTACAGTCGTTAATAAGATGGATTTAATTGATGATAAATCAGAATTTGAGGATTATGATTTATTGATTTCTGCAGATGAGGAGAAGAACCTTGATGAATTGAAGGACTTGGTTTTTGATGGACTGGGTCTAATACGGGTTTATATGAAGGAGAAGGGAGAGGACCCTGACAAGGATGAGCCGCTTATCTTGGAGGAAGGAACTACTATTGAAGAGGCTCTTGATGAGCTTCCGGGAGACATGTTAGACAGGTTCAAGAAAGCAACAGTGACTGGCCTGAGTTCAAAGTTCCCGAATCAGAAGGTAGGATTGGCGCACGAGTTAATGGATGAAGATATTCTTGAGTTAAACTTGAGGCATATTTAGAAGAGAAGACCTGAGAAACGGTTAAAAACATTATTAAACGATTAGCGCCTCTTTTGTCAAGAGAGTTTATAAAGATGAATGCCTATTTTCAATGTATGGAAGCCGATTTCATGGACGAAGCCGGCAGACATATTCCGGCAGAGTTCAAAGACGAGGGGCTTGTTTCCCGATGGCTAAACCGTATTAAGAGGGCCTAAAAAACCTAACAATTTTTTGGTAAGGCCTTAACCACCATTTACTTTTCTCTCTTTATTTTCAAGAAACAAGACTAATTGTAATTACAAGCAAATTAAGAAGTATGTAGCGAAAATTAGAATTAGGAAAAAGAAAAGTAGTTTATTCGACTAGGACTGCGTTTACATTTCCGTCCTGTCCAGGTCTTGAAGTAATCCTTGCCTTTCCTTCACTTGTCTGGATGACCGTTCCTTTTGTTAGGATTGATCTTCTGACATAGTTAGGATTCGCCGGATTATCTTCTACAGATTCAATTTCTACCTGTTTGACTTCTCCATCTGCAGCCAGGTTTGCTTTCTCAGATCTCTTAGCTACCTGTTTAGTATTTCCGCCTCTAGTTTCTTTTACAGAAACTCTTTGCTCTCCTAGTTCAGGTTCTGAGAACTTTGATCCTAGGTCATATTTTCTGCTCTTTCTATAAGGCCTGGTTCTTCCACCAGTCTTCTTTGTCTGAGATCTATCGTGCCAAACAGCCATAACACGTTAAAGCGGTTTAAGATTTATAAATAGATAGATTAAAGGCCTGAAACTTAGGTTCTCACTACCTTTATATAAGTTGTCAGGGTAATTCGGGTTATAGGTGCAGTTAATCTATGGCAAATAATGGAAGGAGACCGTTCGATGTATTAGACAGTTCAAAAGATGGAAACGTACTTGTACAACTCAAAGGATACTCAGGAAGTAAGACTACAGTCTCCGGAGAACTACAGGCATTCGACAAACACTTGAACATCTGGTTAAACAACGCATCCGTCAAAACAGAAGACGGGACAACACAGTACGGGAAACTATTCCTCAGAGGAGACAACGTACTGTTCGTAAGCCCAGAATAGAGGTAGTTCAAAAGAATGGCACTGAACACAGGAAAACGAAACACTCCGACACACGTAAAATGCAGGAGATGCGGAAACAAATCATTCCACAAAAGTAAAGAAAAATGCGCATCCTGCGGATTCGGAAAGACATCCAAGAGAGAAGACTTCAAAGGAAACAACAGGAAAAAATAGGATTTTTTATGGAGTTCAACGCAGTTATCCTCACAGAAGTAGGCGACTACCTTCTCAAATACAAGAACCATTACAAATGGACAGAGAAAGGCCTGCAAATAGAAAACGCCTACGTAATCAATGAAGAAGGATTAGCACAGAGGATTAAAGCTGATTCACTGCTTATCACCAAGAACGCTCTCCAAGGAATTCAAGAAGGAAGCTTCGAAGAGGAAACAGTAGAACAGTAACAATTTTTCTTTTCGGGCCCATAGCTCAGTCTGGCAGAGCACCGGCCTTTTAAGCCGGGCGTCGCGGGTTCAAATCCCGTTGGGCCCATTCTCAAAATTACCAATTGTATTTCAATAGCCTGGAATTTCAATTAACCAAATAAATTCTTTTCACCATACAATAACAACAAATTTAAATATAGTTTTTATAAAATAATTATGGATGTTCCAAATGGCTCGGCTTTACAAAGCTATAATGAAGGTCGGAGAGAGGACGAGAGTCTTTCTATGCAAGAGCTGGGAGAGAAATATCAAGGCGTCAAGACATTAGAATATATGATTAGAGAAACCTACAACAACTCTCTAGATGGACTGCCTTCCAAAGTATCAGTAGCACAAGAGATGCAAGATATTACTGGAAATGCCTATTCGGTCCCTACTTGGAGCATCCTAGCTCCCAGCGACGGTTTGGAAAGCGAATCATTGGTTGAAAGCTTAGCGGAAGAAACCGGCCATAACTTGGACAAATTGAATAGAAGAACACTGAACTTAGGCGACGAATTAATAGGCGCATACCGGGAATTTGCGGCAGCCGCATTTCGAGATGAAATTTTTGAAGGAAATGTTGAGGCCTTAGTTGGAGAGTATAGAGATGTAAGTGATGAGATTGATGCTTTTTATGATACAGAAACAGTTGTTCAAACTATTCAATCAGATATAGAAAATGTTCTGCCTTTAATAGAACAAACTTTAGAAGCTGCAGAAAGGGTTGATTGGGATGTTGAATTAGGTAGAACTTATGAGCAGGTTTTAAGGGAAAGAGTTTCTGGAGAACCTCCTGAAATCAGTAAACTGAATGGAGAAGGCTATTCTGTGCTTCCTACTCCTATAATAGAATACCAAAGAGAAGTAATTCCTCCAGACTGGACAGCCGGAGATATAAGAGATTATGACAATCCACAAGGAAAAATAGAGGAAATAAGAGAAGACGCCGCTTTAGACCAAGAAGAATTAGCTCAAAAATATTCAGGCCTTATAGAGGAAATCCAGTCAGAGGCCAGAGAACAAGTTGGATTCGATATACCTCATGTTGTTGGTAGAGAACTATGGGTTAGAAATTCAGAAAAACTAGATGCTCAAGATGTAATTGAAATGCCGGACAGCGAATTAGAAAGACTAATCGAAGAACAATCCGAACAGATTATAGAAGAATATGGTCTCAATAGTCTAAAGAATAACCAAAGCAATCAAATATAGGCCTTCACAAGTAGTGGATATGAAAGTGTATGTGACTGGAGGTACTGGATTTGTAGGAAGTCATTTAGCGCATAAACTGGCCTGGGCCGGACATGAGGTAACGCTTGGAGGCCTTTCCACTGAAGGAGTTATTGATTTGCCTGCGGATGCTGAAGTTGAAGAAATTGATGTTACTGATCCTGATACTTTAGATTTCTCCGGTCACGATGCTGTAATTCATTTAGTAGGGCTTTCACCTCTTTTCGAACCAAAAGTCCCATACCATAAAATCCATGTAGAAGGCACAGAGAATATTATTGAGGCCTGTAAGGACACAGGTATTGACAGATATATTCACATGAGTGCTTTGGGCGCTGATCCGAAAGAAGATACTGAATACTTGAGGACTAAAGGCGAGGCCCAAGTATTAGTTGAGCACTCTGATCTTGACTGGACTATTTTCAGGCCTTCAGTGATTTTTGGAGAAGGCGGCCAGTTTATTGACTTTACTGAGTCTCTTCTAACGCCTTTTGTGACAGGTCTGCCTGGAGGCGGAATGAACAAGTTCCAGCCTATTTATGTTGAGGATATAGGAGATCTATTTGTCGAAGCAGTAGAGGATCAAAAGCATATTGGTGAAATCTATAACCTTGGAGGACCTGAGATTTATTCTTTGAAGGATATAGCAAAATTAATAGAGAAATCAAAGGGCAGAGATTTGAAGGTTTTACCGGTACCGATGCCTTTAGTGAAGACCGGTATGCTGATAAGTGAAAGTTTAGGCTTAAACTTTGGAATGGATCAGTACAGATCGCTGAAAAAAGATAATATTACAGAGAATAATGACGTGCAAAAATTCCGGAAAAAAATCGGTGAAATGGAGAATTTGGAGAGCTTTTTAGGCCTATGATCGACTGGTTCCTTGCTTTAGCCTTGATCCTGATGATTGCAGGGATTGTCGGCAGCATATATCCTGCTATTCCCGGGCCTATACTTTCAATTATAGGAGCATCAGTATATTTCTGGAGCACAGGATATTCAACACCTAACATATGGATTTACAGTTTGATAATCTTCACAGGAGTGGTCGCTATAGGCCTCGACTATTTAGCTAGTTACATAGGTGCCGATAAGTCTGAGGCCTCGAAAAGGACTGCAGTTGCGGCAGCAATCGCTTCATTCCTCTTATTCTTTGTGTCAGGGCCGATAGGCATTATAATCGGTACAGCCGGAACCGTGCTTCTGAGAGAGCTTATGCTGGGAAAGGATTTTGACAAAGCCTTAAAGTCATCGGCATACACAACCTTAGCTTTACTGGGCTCAATCTTCGCCAAAGTAGGCCTCAGCACATTAATGTTACTGATTTTTGTAATCAGTCTAATACTCTAAAAAATCTCTTATTCCCAACATATTTTTTATGGGAAAGATTGTTGCTGTAGGCGGCGGAGACTGGAAGAATAAAAAAACACTTGAAATTGATAGAGAGATTAAAGAACTAGCGGAAGATCCTGAGAACGCTTTGCTTATTCCAACGGCAATGGAAGACTCCAAAGAATACCAAGAAAATTTTGAGAAACTTTATGGAGACGAATTAGGCCTTGAAACTGATTCTTTATTGCTTTACAGCAATCTTTCTGAAGACGTGATTGAAGACAAAATTGATTGGGCTGACGTTATCTATGTCAGCGGCGGAAACACCAAAGAAATGATAGCGAAATGGGAAGAAACTGGCGTTGATGAAAAACTTAGAGAGGCCTACAAAAAAGAGAAAGTATTATCAGGTCTGAGTGCAGGAGCAATCTGCTGGTTCGAATATGGCCACAGCGATTCAGAGAGCTATGAAACAGAAGGTTCTGAATGGAGTTTTATCCAAGTAGAAGGCCTCAACCTAATTGAAAATATAATTTATTGCCCACATTACCATAGCGAAGATAGAGAAAAAGGTTTCAAACAGATGATGAAAGACAACCCGGAAAAATTAGGCCTCGCAGTCAATGATCATGCAGCAGTTAAGATAATTGATGGAGAAATTGAAATAATCACTAGTAGTGAAGAAGGTAAGGCCTATACCATCAGAAACATTAACGAAGAAATTGAGAGATCTGAGCTTAAGTCCGGAGAAAAATATAACTTAGATAGACTCAGGAAATCCTAGAACACGGGTCTCATACTCGCCTCCTTCGCCCGCAGAATGGAAACCATACTCCTCAGATAACTTAATCAACTCTTCTACACTTTCTTCATCCAAGACCTTTCCTACCCATTCTTCTGTAAGGCCTCGAGCAGCAACATCAGTAATTTCGACTTCAAAGCCTTCACGGATAAGCCAACGCATATAATTAGACTGGTTCTCCTGCCACAAAGGCGTGAATACTTTCAAGCCAAGCTCTTCTGCAACGTTGTCTACTCGATCCCTTTGATAGGTAGAAGCCAGTGCGCCTGCGATAACGCCTTCAACTTTGTACTGGTCTATGGCTTTTTGGAGGCCTTGTTTCAAGTCTTTAAGTTCTTTCTCTTTCTCGCCTTTGGTTTCTTGAACGATTAAAGGAATATTTAGTTTGGAGGCCTGTTCCTCTAAATGGTCTTGAGTCTTTTTTGAGTCAAACATGTAGCTTTCCTTGTTCTCAGATCTGAGAGTTAGTAAGCATGAAATCTCATTATTTCTTCTCTGCATCCGGTAAAGAGCAGCGTTAGAATCCTTGCCTCCAGAAGTTAGTGCGACTAGTTTTCTGTTAGGCCTATTTCTAAATGAATTTAGATATTCCTGTTTGTGGTTGAAATCATTGTTTTTCGCGAGTCTGTCGATTGCTTTGTCGAAGTTGCTGCCGTACTGTGCAGCTGTTTTACCTCTCCAAGCAACCTCTTCCGGCACCCCAAGTTTTTCAGCAGCCTTTCTCAATACATACTTCCTGTAATCATCTTTGACCTTGTAATCCTCAGGAATAGTCAGTGCATGCCGAATTAAGTCGTGGTCTAGGAACGGTACCCTAAGTTCGTAGCCATTTCTAAAGCTAATCACATTGTCACGGTAAAGATCTCTTTCAAAGATTGATCGGAGGCCTGATAAGCATTCTTTGTTAAGATAGCCTTGCTGACGGTGATAACCTGCGTAAAGCTGTTCGCTACCTAAACCGCTCATAACAACTTTCTCATCACCGTTTAATGCAAAGTGGAAAGGGAGCGCGACCCCGTTTTTCACTACAGAAGTACTTGAAATCCAGTCAACAATCTTTGGCAATTCTTCTTCTTCTACTTCTTCGAGCGAGGCCTCATAGCTTTCCAACTCTATATTCATTTTGTCAGCGATTTTTTCAGCCCAGTCCATATCTCTAGGTGCATTAACATTTCCATGTTGTATTCCAGAAGTGTAGGCTGTGAAATCTTTATCCAACTCTTTTAGGGCTGCTGCGACCATTGTGGAGTCGACTCCGCCCGAAAAAAGTAGGGCTAAGTCGTCTTCGGGAACTCTTTTCTCTACTGCATTTAGGAATAGTTCTTTGATTTCTTCGGCCGCTTCATCTAATTCTTTTTCTTCATTGACATTTATTTCGAAGAATTCTCTCTGCTCCATTGATATAACGCCGTTATATAAATCATATTTTAGAATCTGACGTGGATGCAGTTCTCGAGCCTCAAAACCCTGCTTCTCCAAGGCCTGCTTCTCAGATGCAAAAGCAAACTCTCCTCCTTCAGAATACCAAATCGGATTAACTCCAAGAACATCCCTAGCTAAAATCAGTTCACCGTCCTGAATATAGGCAAACGCATAGATTCCATTTATCTCCTCTAAGCCTTCAAGGCCTTTCTCATCCAGTAATTTGAGAAGTGTTTCTGCATCGTTTTCTGTTTCCCAACCGTGTTTTTCGTTAAGATCTTTCCAGTTGTAGATCTCGCAGTTAGCAGATAAAAGGCCTTTATCTTGAATAGGCTGTTCGAGTTCTCCAATTATAGAATGCAGCGTATGACCTAATGTAAAATTATCTGTCTCTACTGATTGCTGAGAGCTGCCTCTATGTTTCAAATGCTGAGCCAGTTTTTCTACTGTTTCAGAGTTTTCGGAGCCGTGAATACTGCACATAAATTTACTTTTTGAGAAGGAATTGTTTTGTATCTAGGATCAGATTTTTAATCGATTAGACCTCAATAATAACATGTGATCAAAAGATGATGTACGATAAATTAAAGCAGTCGGTCAAGAAGAACGGAGAAGTTATGATCCAGCTCGACTCCGGTAAAGAAGCAGAACTCCACAAACACAACACAGAGTTCTTGGAAGAGCCAATTATCAAAGTCGACGCAGACGACGAAGTCCACTGGTTCAACGCAGAAAAAGTAGAGCGCTACTGGATCCACGAAGACTTCTAAAAACATATACCACCATATTTTTCTTATATGAGTTCAATTAGGCACAGTAAATCCGATAGAGTTAGAACAGCTGGAAAAATAAATTCAGAAACTTGGGAGACTGAGAAAAACATAACTGATGTAGCAGCAGCCCTATTATTAGAGCCGGATTTTCCTGACACATTAACTTGGAATAAAGCCGAGAACTGGATAGACTCAGATTATTCTGATAACACTACCGTATTCACTCCGGAGAACGAAAGATATCAATTATCTGTGACTGAGAGATCTTACGGCAGACATTTCGTAGACTTTATCTATTTTGAACATCCGAACGAAAGTATTAACTCAAAAATATCAGATTATAGGGAAAAAATTTAATCCTCTGAATAATCCGCATCAAAGTCGCTAAGGCCTTTCTGAGAATTGTCGACGGCTTCATAGCTTGGAATAACGTCTTCCATATTTACTTCTATGAATTCTAGGCCTCTTTCCTCAAGGTAATCGAGGACTTTATCAGTCATCTTTGGTGCGACCAAAATTCCTCTAATCTCTCCGTTAAATTCGTCCTCTATCTCATCAACATAACGTTGCAGTTGGAGAACAGTATTGTAGTCAGGATTCCGCTTAACCTCTATCACCACATAATCATCGCTCTCATCTCTGGCAAATACATCTATAAATCCTGCCGGAGTTTCTCTCTCCCTTTCAACCACTTTCAGGCCTTCTTCAATCATCTCAGGATCTTCCTCAATAGATTCGTGTATATCGACTTCATGCCCTGCAATCTTCAGCTCTGATTTATCTACAAGCTGATCGACCGTGATTAGTGAGATTTCATCGAAGAAAACTTCTACTTTTTCATCAGGATTAAATCTTGAAGCAGTCAAAACCAAGGCCTCATCCCTTACCTGAACATCAAATGAATCAACTTCAGGCTGCCAGTTCTTCGGCTGATAATTATCAGGCCCATGCACCAGTAAAGCAGAATCCTGCTTCTTAATCAATAAGCGCTCACCTCTATCCAGTTTGGAAGAAGCCCTACCAGTATAATTAACAGTGCATAAACCATTCACCTGAACCGTAAACTCTCTAGAAAGATACTCCTTCAAAATCTCCGAGGCCTCAACAAAATCAGGATTTTGAATCAGTTCTTCCATGAATAAAGGGCTTAACTGTTAAAGTTAAGAAAGAATCCGAAAAAGATGCCTGATATCAAGTACAGCACATACCCTAATATTTTTGCCATGGCTGAGAAGGAAAATTGCGGACTTATATTACTCCACTGATATATGGTGAAGTCATTTAAGTAGTTTTCGGTCCGTCTCACCATGTATTTAAAGTTTGTGAAGACGTTTCTATATGTAAACTTTCTCTCTAGAGGGCAAAATTATGGCAATTGACGTACGTGATCACAAATCTGTTCCGAAGCATGAAAAAATGACCGAAGATGAAGTTGAGGATCTTCTCGAAAAATTTGATACGAGTAAAGAGAAATTACCTCAGATAGAGCGTACTGACGCCGCCTTGAAGCAGATGGATGTAGAAGAAGGAGACGTTATCCATATTGAGCGTGACAGCCCTACAGCAGGAAAAACAGATTATTATAGAGTCGTCGTTGACAGGTGAACTAATCCTTGAATCAAAAATTCCTAGATCAGTTAATAGAACGAAACTTAGTAAAACACCAGATCGAAAGCTACAACCGATTTATCGAAGATCGTATACAAGCTATTCTTAACGAAGTCGGCAGCATTGAACCAGAACTACCTGACGGAGAAGACCTTGTAATAAAAATTGTCAGCGTAGATATTCAAAGACCTGAAATGCATGAAGCAGACGGCTCAGTAAGAAAGATTACTCCTAGAGAAGCACGGATGAGAGATATAACTTATTCTGCTGAAATAAAAGTAGAAATGGCTCCAATCTTTGAAGGAGTCAAACAAGAAGTAGAAGAAGTCACAATCGGAGAGATTCCAGTAATGGTCGGTTCGGATCTTTGCTGGAGTTCCGAATGGGACGACGACGAAATGAGGAAAAATGGAGAAGATCCAAAAGACCCTGGAGGATACTTCATCATCAACGGATCAGAGAAAACCATCATCGCGATGGAAGAACTCGCGAACAACAAACCAGTATTCCTTGAAGACGACGACGTCCAGAAATGCCGTGTAAACTCAGAGAACTCAGGATACGTTCAAAGACACGTACTAGAGCGAGAAAAAGACATTATCGATATTTCATTCGCTAACGTGAAGAACACTCCTGCAGTCGCACTCTTAAGAGCTTTAGGCCTAGAAACCGATAAGGAAATAATTGAAAAAATTGGAGAAGAATACGCTTCTGATGTCTACCTAAACATTTACGAGGTGGACGCATCAAATCAAGAAGAGGCCTTCGAATATATTGCTAACCGTTCCGGAGTAACAAATGATGTCGAGGAGAGAGTAGGAAGCATTCTTGATGACTACCTGCTTCCTCACATGGGACAGGACGAAGAGTTCAGAGAAGCAAAAGCAGACTTCCTAGCAAACATGATTAGGAATACTATTGCATTAGGCAAAGGAGATATCACTCCTGACGATATTGATCACTATGCTAACAAGAGACTGAATCTTGCTGGAGAACTATTGGAGATGCAGTTCAGATCAGTTTTCCTAGGAAAATGGGGATTAGTCGCACGAATGAAGTACAATTTCCAGAAATCTGCAAAGAGAGGTCGTTTACCTTCACTACAGTCAACAATTGTATCCGATACCCTCTCAAAACAGATTATGGGAGCTATGGCTACAGGAAACTGGGTAGGAGGAAGAACAGGAGTATGCCAGACATTAGACAGAAACAACAGAATCAAGACACTCTCACATTTGAGAAACATTGTATCTCCGCTTTCCAGCGACAGACAGCACTTCGAAGCGCGTGACTTACACCCAACGCACTGGGGCCGCATATGTCCAATCAAAACGCCTGAAGGTATGAACATTGGACTAAGAACTCATCTTGCGATGTCCGCAGATGTTTCCACAGGCATGAATGAAATGGAGCGAAACGCATTGAAAAACACTTTAGACCAAGAAGGAATCGAGGTTGAATAAAAAAATGACAGATGTATTCCTAGACGGAGAAATTCTAGGCGATATTGACTCGCCTGAAGAAATAAAAGAAAACCTAGTAGAACACAGAAGAGAAGGCCTAATTGACAAAGAAGTCAGCATCCATTACAGCGAAGACAAAGATGAGCTTCGAATCAACAGCGACTCAGGAAGAGTTCTAAGGCCTGTAATAATTGTAGAAGATGGAGAACCTGCAGTAAGCGAAGAAGATATTCAAAGGCTTGAAGAAAACGAAATAACTTTGCAGGATCTTGAAGAAGAAGGACAGATCGAATACATGGACGCTGAGGAAGAGGAAAATGCGTATGTTGCAATTGATAGAGAAGAAGTAACAGATGAACATACACACTTGGAAATTGACCCGCAAATTATCAACGGGATTTCAGCTTCACTTACAGTCTTCCCGGAACATAACCGTGGAGACCGTGTGAACTTCGGAGCAAAGATGGCAGGACAAGGACTTGGACTCCCAAGCAGAGACTTCCACCAAAGATTCCCTACCCGTTCAAACGTAATGAGCTACCCTCAGCAACCGATTGTAGATACAAATACTTACGATACACTTGTAGGATACCATCCAATCGGCCAGAACATGGTAGTCGCACTAGCATCCTTTGATGGATACAACATTGAGGACGCAGTAATTATGAACGAGGCCTCAATCGACAGAGGAATCGCAAGAACAACATACATGAGAACTTACCAGACAGAAGCTCAGAGATTCTGGGGAGGCCAGCAAGATGAAATCGGCATCCCAGGAAAAGATGTCAGAGGTTACAGACATGAAGACGCCTATGTCCACTTAGATGAGGACGGAATCATCAATCCTGAGACAGAAGTCGATTCTGACGACGTATTAATCGGTAAAACTTCACCTCCAAAGTTCCTAGGTAGTGACGGCGGAGAAGTACAAATGGGACTTGCAGACAGAAGAGAAACCTCACTCACAGTAAGACACGGTGAACAAGGTAAAATCGATAAAGTTATGATTTCAGAGACCGGAGACGGCGACAAACTACTGAAAGTTAAGATGAGAGAGTACAGAATCCCAGAGCTCGGTGACAAGTTTGCAACACGTCACGGACAGAAGGGAGTTATCGGAATGATCAGTCCAGAGCAGAACATGCCTTTCACCAAACAAGGGATCACACCAGATATTATTCTCTCGACTCACGCAGTACCGAGCCGTATGACAGTCTCGCAGATAATTGAATTAATAGGAGGAAAAGCCGGAGCACTTCGTGGAGAACCTGTAGATGGTTCAGCATACGAAAATGAAGACGCAGATGATCTCAGAGACCAGTTAGAAGAACTTGGATTCCAGAGAAGCGGAAAAGAGACAATGTACAACGGAGTAACCGGAGAAGAAATGGAAGCAGACATCATGGTCGGACCAGGTTACTACCTGAAACTAAGCCACATGGTTGGAGACAAGGTCCACGCAAGAGGAAGAGGACCTGTCACACTCTTAACAAAACAGCCGACCGAAGGAAGAAGCCAGGAAGGAGGCCTCAGACTTGGAGAGATGGAAAAGGATGTCTTCGTAGGACACGGAGCATCACTGCTACTGAAAGAGAGATTCGGATCTGACTCCACAGAGATCAAAATTGACGAAAACGGAAATATAGGATATCTTGACAGGAAAGAAAACAAGTTCGTCTCACCAGAACTGGACAAGTCAGAGTTCGATGAGACCGAGATACCTCACGCATTCCTGTTGCTATTGAACGAACTGAAATCCATGATGATGGATACAAACATTGAGCTGGAGGAAGAGTAGGTGATCAAAAAATGAGTAAGAACATTAACAAACTTGAATTTGGAATTGTAAGCCCGGAAAAGCTAGACAACATGGCTGTCAAAGAGATTGACAAAGCCGAAGTTTATGACGCAGACGGATACCCTGTAGAAGATGGAGTTATGGATCCTTCCCTAGGAGTTATCGACCCAGGAATGACCTGCCAGACATGCGGCGGAAAGATCAGAGAGTGCAAAGGTCACTTCGGACAGATCACGCTTTCCAGGCCTGTAGCTCATGTACTTTACGCAAAGAAAATCAGGAACCTTCTCAGATTCACAAATATCAACGAGAACGGTAACTGCACATTGCTTATCAAGGATGAAGATAAGGCCTTGAGAAAATCAAATAGAAAGACTGAAGATCCGGAAACTGGTGAAGAAGTTCCGGACATCAAACTGAACAAGCCTTACACGTTCATGGAAGACGGAGAAAAACTTACCCCTACAGAGATTAGGGAAAGGTTCAAACAAATTCCAGATGATATCGCAGCAAAGGTAGGAGTCGAAGGAGGAAGACCGGAAGACCTCATCATGACCCGGATTCCAGTACCGCCTGTAACAATCAGGCCTTCAATCACGCTGGAAACAGGAGAGAGATCTGAAGATGATATCACACACAAACTTGTGGATATCATCAGGATCAACAAGCGCCTCCAAAACAATATTGAGATTGAGGCCCCTGACTTCATTATCGATGACTTATGGGAACTACTTCAGTACCACGTTGCGACACTGTTCTACAACGACATGAACAGCGTACCGCCGGCACGACACCGTTCCGGAAGAAGTCTAAAATCTTTAATTGAAAGAGTTCAAGGTAAGCAAGGCCGCTTCCGTGAGAACCTTATCGGTAAGCGTGTGAACTTCTCAGCCCGTACAGTAATCAGCCCTGATCCAAATATCGGGATTAATGAAGTAGGAGTGCCTAAAGTAGTAGCTGAGAAACTAACAATCCCTGTCAAAGTAACAGATAAGAACTACGACCAAGCTATGGAATGGCTTGAGAACGGGCCTGAAACCCATCCGGGAGTGAACTACGTATTCCAGCCTGATGGAAGCAGGAGAAGAGTTACAGATGAAAACATCGATGATTTAATTGAAGCAGTAGAGCCAGGAGAAGGCTGGAAGATTGAAAGACACCTAATGGACGGCGACACAGTACTATTCAACCGTCAACCGAGCCTTCACAGAATGTCAATCATGGCACATGAAGTCAAAGTGCTACCTTATAGAACATTCAGACTGAACCTAAACGTTTGTGCACCTTACAACGCAGACTTCGACGGAGACGAGATGAACCTCCACGTCCCACAGACAGAAGAAGCACGTGCAGAAGCAAGCGAACTAATGAAAGTCCAAGAACATGTCAAATCCCCAAAGATGGGAGGACCAATTGTAGGAATGCTTCAAGACTATATTTCAGGCCTCTACCTATTGACACAAGAGGACAAAGAGCTTGACAGAGAGAAGGCCTTTAACATTTTAGCAGAGTCAGGAGAACATTTCTCAGATCTGCCTGAAGGCGACAAGATTTCAGGAAGAGATTTAGTAAGTATCTTCATACCTGACGATATTTCCTTGACAATTAACGAAGGGGAAGAAGACGAAGTAGTAATTGAGGAAGGGCAGTTAATCAAGGGAGTACTTGACGAGGACGCACTTGGAGACTACGGTGGAGAAATCATTCAGCAACTAGATATTGAGTATGGAAGCGATATGGTTGCAGAGTTCCTCAACCGTGTCTCAAGAGTAGGAGCCATTTTCCTAACCAAAAGAGGATTCTCAATAGGGCTTGAAGACCTTGAAGTTCCAGATGAGGCAACTGAACAGATCAAAGAAGTAATCGAAGAATCTCTTGATGATGCAGATGAGCTTCTGAAAGAGTACGAAGCTGGAAAGATGGAAGCAATCACAGGAAAGACACTTGATGAATCCAGAGAAATTAGAGTAACCAAAGAACTGAACGAGGCCTTCACAGAGATCGGAGAAATTATCTCAGATCAGTTCGATGAGTCTTCTTCAGCTTATGTCATGGCAGACTCAGGAGCAAGAGGTTCAATGCAGAACGTTACAACTATGGCAGGAATGCTTGGACAAAACAGTGTAAGAGACACCAGGATTCAGAGAGGATACAAAGAAAGAACACTTTCCCACTTCAAGAAGGGTGAAATGAGTCCGAAATCCAAGGGATTCGTTTCCTCAAGTATTTTAGAAGGCCTAGACCCACAGGAGATGTTCTTCCACCAGATGGCGCAAAGAAAAGCGCTCGCGGACAAGTCCCTGAACACAAAGACTTCGGGATACATGTATAGGCGTATCTCAAACTCGCTTCAGGACCTACGGGTAGAGTATGATCAATCTGTGCGTGATGCACAAGGCAAGATCATACAGTTCAGAGCAGGGGAAGACGGAATCGACCCACAAAAATCCGACAGAGGAAAGATTTCAACCAACATTTCAACCAAATAGGTGAATAAAAAATGAGCGAACTACACTGGAAAGACAGAGCAGAAGAACTGCCTGAAAAATATCAAGGCCTAGACCTTGACAAAGAAACAAGAGAAAAGCTTGAACAAAGATATGAACAGATGCAGTATGAACCAGGTGAATCTATAGGAACAGTAGCTGCACAGTCAATCGCAGAACCTGCAACACAGCTTACGATGGAAACATACCACCAAGCAGGAGGAGCACAGGTATCCTTGACTGCAGGCCTACCACGACTTATTGAGATCGTGGATGCAAGAAGAGAGCCTAAGACACCCGCAATGGATGTCTATCTAGATGAGGAATACGACTCTAAAGAAGATGCTAAAAGACTGGCTCGAAAGCTTAGAGAGGTTAAGTTTGATGATCTTGTGAAGAAAGATACTCTAGATATCATGGGATTGAAAGTTGAGTATGAACTGAATACTGATCTTCTTGAGGACTACGATATTGAAATGGATGATCTTCCTTCAAGAATCAAAGATTCAGCCAGAAAGGCGAAAGTCGAGCTTGATGACAACAAAGTTATACTTGAATCATCTGAAGACGATTATGACCTTAGAGATCTTAAAGACTTGAAGAACAAGGTCGAAGAAGCAAGAATCAAAGGCCTAAAAGGAATCGAACAGGTAGTGATTAACGAAGAAGACGGCGAATGGCAGCTTCAAACAGCTGGAACCGCACTAAGAAAGACTTTGAAAATTGAGGAAGTCGACCCAGACAGGACGATTTCTAACCACCTCTTCGAAGTTATGAGAGTGCTTGGAGTTGAGGCCTTGAGGCAGAGAATCATTGTAGAAACTAATGAAACTCTAGGAGCCCAAGGTATCAGCATTGATGACAGACATATCATGCTTCTAGCCGATATGATGACCCGTACAGGAGGACTCAAGGGAACCACAAGGTACGGAATTGTTGGAGAGAAAGAGTCTATCCTCGCGAGATCTGTCTTCGAGGAGACGAAAAAGCATCTTCGTGAAGGGACTCTCGGCGGTTCAGTCGATGAAATTGAAGGCGTAGTTGAAAACCTAATAACAGGACAGCCTGTCCCTGTAGGTACTGGAGTAGTAGACCTAAAACCTAGCTTCAGTACTGATTAAATCCTTCCATATATAAAATATGGGGGACAATCTTAGATTACAGATAACACATAGATTCTACGTGATATGATGGTAACAGCGACTTACGACACAGACATGATCAGAACTCTTCACATGTTCGAATCCCTTACAGATGTAGAGGCAAGAGACTGTATAATTAAAGACGACGAGGCCTACTTCATCGTACCAGAAGGTAAAGCCGGTATGGCGATAGGTAAAGGAGGACAAATTGTTCAGAAGGTTCAGAACCAGTTAGGAAAAACTGTCAAAATTTACGAATATAATGACAATATCGGAGCCTTCATCAACAATATTGTTCCTGGAGATATCAGAGGAGTAGACATTGAAGATACTGAAGAAGGAAAGAAAGTTTCAATTAATGTTCCTAACAGCAACAAAGGAAAAGTATTAGGAAGGGAAGGAGAGAGAATTGAATCGATCAGAGAACTTCTAGCAAGAACTCATAATGTAAGTGAAGTCAAGGTCGAATAAAAAGACCCCCTCAAATTTCTCTGCTATATTCTACAAAATAGAGTCATATTAGTAACGTTTAATTATGGAAATTTGGAGAATTCTCAAAAAATAGATTTCTGGCTTTATTTTAGTAACTAAAGAACCTTTTATCTCTAATAATGTTATTTGGATGATTTTATCTACAGTTATTTTAAGTATTGAACAGTTTTCTTTGGGCCTGTACCCGTAACACCAGAGTGATTAAAGGGGTATAAAAAGTTTGGTTTTCAGTATTTGGGTATGGGAATGTACGGCGCACGAAAGATGAAGAAAAAGCGACAGGAGTATCGCTGGAGCGATAAGAATTACAAGAGAAGAATGCTGAATTTAAAGGAAAAAGCAGACCCATTAGAAGGAAGCCCTCAGGGAAGAGGAATCGTATTAGATAAACGTATTATTGAAGCTAAGCAGCCTAACTCCGCACTGCGTAAATGTGTGCGTGTACAGTTATTGAAAAACGGTAAACAGTTGACAGCTTTTGTTCCAGGAGACGGAGCAATTGAGTACATCGATGAGCACGACGAAGTACTTATCGAAGGAATTGGAGGAGCAGACTCCGGACCAAAAGGAGACATTCCAACAGTACGTTACAAAGTAATCAAAGTAAACGGAATCTCACTGGAAGGCCTAGTTTCAGGCGACCAGGAGAAGCCAACACGGTGATAAAATAATGAGTAATGCAGCTACAATTAATATTGAAGAAGACAGAATCCTAACGTTCGGCAAATATGATGCTGAAGATGTACAGATCGGGGATGATGGACTTGTAAGATATATCAACCTTGAGAACATTATGGAGCCTAGAAGTAAAGGCCGCCACACCGATAAACAGTTCTACAAGGCAGAAGTACCAATTGTTGAAAGACTTCTCAATAGAATGTATGTAGCTGGACACAGAGGAAACAAGCATAAAATCACCTCTGGAATCAACACAGGAAACAAAGAGAAACTTTGGAAGATAATTGAACAGACATTTGAAGAAATCGAAGAAGAGACAGACAAGAACCCGATTCAGGTCTTAGTTGACGCGATTGAAAACTCCGCTCCTGTAGAAGAAGTTGTAACATACCAGAGAGGAGGAGCAAGAGCAAGAAAAGCAGTTATCGTAAGCCCTCAAAGAAGAGTAGACCTTGCTTTAAGACTACTAGTTCAAGGAGCATACGAGAACAGGCTTGCAGACAGCAAAAACGCAGTCCAGGCCTTAAAAGAAGAATTAGTCGGCGCCCACAACAATGACACTAACGTCAGAGCAGTAATGACCAAGCAAAGAAAGGAGAAAGAAGCAGAAGGCGCCCGATAAAAACTCCACATATACATTTCTATTCTAATTTTTCTATTCTCGATTTGCCAATAGTTAACTAATTTTTCTACCGAAACAGGCCTGTATCCTTTTAAAAAACTTGTAAAGAATCTTACTTCTATAACTAGGTGAAATTTAATTTATGGGAGACGAGCTTGACGCAATAAAACAAGTGATTAACGATCCTGAGCACATCAGGAACATCGCAATCGCTGCACACATCGATCACGGAAAAACAACATTAACAGATAACCTTCTAGCCCGAGCAGGAATGATCTCGGAAAAATTAGCTGGAGACCAGCGTTTCATGGACTTTGATGACCAGGAAGCAGAACGAGGAATCACAATTTATTCTGCAAACGTTTCAATGGTCCACGAACACGACGGAGACGACTATCTAATCAACCTTATTGACACCCCTGGGCACGTTGACTTCGGAGGAGACGTAACCCGTGCAATGCGTGCAGTCGACGGAGTAGTAGTACTTGTCGATGCAGTTGACGGTGTAATGCCTCAGACAGAAACAGTCATGAAACAGGCATTGAATGAAGGCGTCAAGCCAGTACTATTCATCAACAAAGTCGACCGTTTAATTGAGGAGATGCAGTTGACACCTGAAGAGATGCAGGAGAGATTTATCGATATAATTAGAGAAGCAAACACTGCACTGCGTAAATACGCAGATGATGAAACAGCAGAAGATTGGAAGATGAAAGTAGATAACGGAACAGTCGCATTTGGTTCAGCATTAAAGAACTGGGCGATTTCCGCTCCTTACATGCAGAAGACAGGAATCACATTTGGAGACGTAATTGATAGAGTAAACGATGGAGATCATGAAGGCCTAAGAGAAGATGCCCCAATTGAAGAAGTTGTACTTGACATGGTAGTTGAGCATCTTGTAAATCCTCAGGAAGCAGCATCCAGAAGAATTGACAAAGTATGGCCTGGAGACCCTGACAGCGACATTGGGAAAAGCATGAGAGCACACGATCAAGATGGTCCGCTTGTAGGAGTAGTTACAAATGTTGAAGATGATGAACACGCAGGTACAATCGCAACCGCAAGACTATTCTCCGGAACAGTGAGAGAAGGAGACAAACTCTACGGACTTGGATCACAGAAGACTGAAAGAGCACAGCAAGTAGGAATCTACTCTGGACCAAGAAAGCTTACAGTTGATGAGGTCCCTTGTGGAAACATCGCTGCACTAACCGGCCCAGATTTCTCAACAGGAGAAACATTTATACTTGATGGAGAAGAAGAAATCGCACCATTCGAACAAATTGAACACGTATTCGAGCCTGTTGTTACAAAATCAATCGAGCCAAAGAGAACTTCAGACCTTCCAAAACTTATTGAAGCACTTCGTAAACGTGCGAAAGAGGACAACACAATCAAAATTGAAATTGACGAAGAAACAGGAGAAACACTAGTTTCAGGCCTTGGAGAGCTCCACATTGAAGCAAAAGTTGAGAGATTCCTTGATGAAAAAGGAATTGACATCAACGTTTCCGAGCCAATCGTTGTATTCAGAGAAGGAATCAGTGAAGAAAGCCCAGAAGTCACAGGCAAGTCCCCTAACCGGCACAACCAGCTAGTTATGACTGTCGAACCTATCGATGAGGAGCTAAGAAAGTTCCTGAAGGAAGACTACAAAGAGCTCAAGCTAAAGTCCAGTGATGAAACAGAAGTAAGAGACGCACTTGTAGAACACGGAATGGATCAAGACGAAGCAGATAACATCATGGACGCATACGAAGAGAACCTATTTATCAACGCATCGAGAGGTATCAAGAACCTGAGAGAGATTCAGGAGTACTTAGTTGATGCTTTCCATGAATTCTGTGACGAAGGTCCTATGGCTAACGAACCAGTTATTGGATTAAAAGTCAAACTGCACGATGCAAAGCTGCACGAAGACGCAATTCACAGAGGCCCAGCACAGATGATCCCAGCAACTAAAGACGCAATGAAGAGAGGATTCCTTCAGAGCCAGCCAAGACTTATTGAACCGAAGCAGAAACTAAGAATCGATACCCCAAGCGACACAATGGGAGAAGCTATGACAGAAGTCTCCAACCGTAGAGGAGATGTAATTAACATGGAAGAAGAAGGAAACTCAAGCGTGATTTTCTGTAAACTTCCAGTCGAGGAACTATTCGGATTCGAAGCAGCACTCAAATCCGCTACAAACGGTAAAGGATTCTACAACATGATTGAAGTGATCTTTGAGCCAATGGACAGAAACCTTCAAGAAGAGAAGATCTTGGATATCAGAGAAAGAAAAGGCATGAAAGAAGAACTTCCAAGCCTTGAAGAATAAAAAAACCATTGAGGTAGGAGAGATTACCTCCACATATCACTTATCTTTTTCATTTTAATTTCTTAGCTTAACCGAGTTTAGCCAGTATAAAGACTAAATACTGAGAAAACTTAGGATTGTAATCAGTTATGTGTTCGAGAACTCTCATCCTTTTTAAAGTTTTAAGAGTTTACTGTTGATTATACGCTGTATAGGTGAAAATTAAAAATGGCAGATAATGCACACATTAACTTAGTATTTATTGGACACGTAGACCACGGAAAGTCCACTACAATCGGAAGATTGCTATGGGACACTAAAAACCTTCCAGAAGAAGAAATGCGTAAGCTAGAAGAAGCCGCAGAAGAAGCAGGAAAAGAATCCTTCAACTTCGCGTTCGCAATGGACAGCCTCGAAGAAGAAAGAGAAAGAGGAGTTACAATCGACCTGGCACACCAGAAATTCGATACTGACAAATATAATTTCACAATTATCGATGCACCAGGGCACCGTGACTTCATTAAGAACATGATCACAGGAGCTTCCCAAGCAGACGCAGCAGTTCTAGTAGTTGCAGCTGACGATGGAATCCAGCCTCAGACAAAAGAACACGCTTACCTCGCAAAGACACTGGGAATCGACCAGTTAGTCGTTGCAGTCAACAAAATGGATCTTGAAGACTACAGTGAAGATTCATTCAACGAGATAAGCCAAGAAGTATCCGACCTAATTTCAGGAGTAGGATACAAAGCTGACGACATCGACTTCGTACCAATCTCCAGCTTCCACGGAGTAAACGTAGTGGAAACAGAAGGAGAAATGGACTGGTACGACGGCCCAACACTAGCAGGAGCGCTAGACGACTTCCACGAACCTGAAAAGGCAATCGACCTACCACTAAGAGTTCCAATCCAAGACGTATACTCAATCTCAGGGATCGGAGCAGTCACAGTCGGAAGAGTCGAAACAGGAGAAATCAACCCTGGCGACGACGTCACATTCCAGCCAGCAGGAGTAGGTGGAGAAGTTAAAACCATCGAAATGCACCACGAAGAAGTGGATGCAGCAGAACCAGGAGACAACATCGGATGGAACACAAGAGGAGTCGGCACTGACGACGTCAAGAAAGGAGACGTAGCAGGACCAGCAGACAACCCTCCAACAGTCGCAGAAACATTTAGGGCACAAGTAATTGTCCTAAACCATCCTAACGTCATCTCTGAAGGATACACCCCAGTATTCCACGTCAACACAGCACAAGTCAGCTGTACTTTCGAGGAGCTTCATTCAACAATGAACCCTCAGACAGGAGAAACACTGGAAGAAGACCCTGACTACATCAAACAGGGTCAGGCAGCAAAGGTCACAATCAGACCACAGCAGCCACTAGTTATCGAGGAGAACGACGACATCCCACAGATGGCACGATTCGCTATCAGAGACATGGGACAGACAGTAGGAGCCGGACAGGCACTCGAAGTCAACGAAAAATAAAAAACTTCTAAAGGCCTAACTTTAGGCCTCACCTATTTTCATTTCCTTTTATTCTAAAGAAATTTTTTACAAATCCCAGTAAAACACAGGGCTGAAGCCATATTTGTCTTTCATATAGAGCTTAGTTGGTATTCCTTTACTTCCATAATCCTCCTCAATATTCCATGAATTAAATCTAGAGCTATTCGTCTTTGCATATTTATTATCTATCTTTGTCGCCTCAGAATCCTCTATATGATCTATCTCTATAAACTCTCTGTTTTGAATTTGATACAGGGTAGCAGAACCTTTGTCAACAGTATCATTACTATATGAAATAGAGAATTTCTCTCCTTCTAAACCATCTATATCAACCAAATTTTGAAGAAAACCCTGTTGAGAATTCGAATATTCACTACATTGATTTATTTCTTCAACATTGAGCAAAAAAGAAATATAATTTTCCATACTATATACTGCTCTAACCATATTGCCTATAGATGCTACTACATCATCTTCTAAACCAGGATTCTCTAAAGTAAGTATCTGATAACTTGACATAACACTAAAACATATAGAAATTGTTTTTGAAGTAATTATAGGCCTTTATAAGAATTAAGTTTAGAGTTGTTTAGTATGCAGAAGGCACGTGTAAAGCTTAGAAGTACCAGTCAGGAAAAAGTAGATAATCTATCAGATGAGATAATGGAGATTGGAGATGAGTACAATGCAGATGTTTCAGGACCTGTACCTCTTCCAACCAAGAACATGAAGATCACTACAAGAAAAGCACCTGACGGAGAAGGAAGCTCAACAATTGAAAGATACGAAATGCACGTCCACAAAAGACTTATCGACATCGAAGACAGCGAAAGAGCACTTCGACAAGTCATGAGAGTCCACGTACCAGAAGGCCTCGACATTGAAATCGAATTAATGGAATAAAGACCTATTTTTCCCGTTCTAATTTAAAGTTTCTAAATTTCAATAATTTCTAAGAGAGATACTTGGTTCAAGTATCAAAATCTGTAGGATTCATTTGCAGCTATGCCGGAGTGACTGAGTGGCTAAAGGTGCCAGCCTGGAAAGCTGGTGGGCCATTACGCGCCCTCCTGGGTTCAAATCCCAGCTCCGGCGTCTATTCAACCATATTTTCCGTTAAAAATACTTCTCTTCTAAAGTAAAATTCTTCACGCGCTCTGAGGTTAAAGTAGCCAGCTAAGGCATAAAATATAATTAGTAAAGTTACTCCGATATATCCTGCAATATTTTGAAGAATTTGTAACTGTTCAAGGCCTATAGCCGCTGCAAATGAAGTTACTAATCCTGCATAGAGCAGTATTCTGAAAGTTACTTCCGCTCTTTTAGTATAACGGTATCTTCTATAAGCCATTCTGTATTCCTGATAGCTTTGGGTTTCAGGTTCTCTATCTATATATTTTCTTAAGTCATGATCTACTTTTCCTGCTGGCGTAAGCCATCTAATTTTCTTCTTAAATCCTTGAACTTTCTTCTCAAGCTATTCATTTTTACAGAGCCTCTATTTTGTTACTTCTGAAATCAGTATTTCTCTTTTGACATGGTATTCTTCTCTGTAAAGTTCTGAAAAGTATTTAGTGATTGCGAAAAGAACGAAAAGCAGTGACACTCCGATGTAAGATGCAAGTTGTGCTATGTACTCCACCTGTTCTATTCCGAAGGTTGTGGCTACAGAGGTAATAATTCCTGCATACAGTAGGATTCTTACAATATTATGAAGCATTTTATTAGTCCTGTATTTTGCTAAGACTACCTCATAATTTGCTAAAAGCTCATCCTCTTGATCTTTACCATCTAAATACCGCCTCAAGTCTTGGTCTGCTCTCCCTAATGGCGTTAGTTTGAAGAGGCTATCTGTTAATACTTTCACAAAAAATAGTTTTCAATAGATAAATTAAAAGAACTTCTCTCCAATAATATAGATATGGAGTTTGGAGAAAATAAACGATTAGTTATAGGCCTTATAGCTGTACTTGGTTTAGGCCTTGTCGCGGCGTCATCTGCAATAGTAATGTTGATGCAGAATATGGAGGATCTTGAAAGCCAAGTTGACAGTTTAGAGAATCAGGAAAGGGTAATTTATGTAAACGATACTGATAGAGGATTTGAGTCTATTTACAATCAAGTTGGAGATTCCGTAGTATATGTTCAAAACGGCGAGTCTCAAGGCTCAGGATTTGTATATAATGAAACAGGTTATATCGTAACAAACGAACACGTAGTAGGGGATAACGAAGAACTACAAGTAACATTCACAGATGGAGAGACTCTAAACGCAGATGTGGTTGGAAAAGATGTCTACACAGATCTCGCAGTTCTAGAAGTTGATAGAGATGATTTAAATGCTTTGGAGTTTGCAGACTCTGAAGAAGTAAATGTAGGGCAGACCGCAATTGCAATAGGAAATCCTTTTGGACTTGAAAGCTCTATGACTCAAGGAATTATTTCTCAGAAAGGCAGAAGCATAACAATAGAAGGAGGATTCTCAATAAGAAATGTGCTACAGACCGACGCCTCAATCAACCCTGGTAACAGCGGAGGCCCATTAATGAACAGAGAAGGCGAAGTTGTAGGAGTAAATACCGCAATTGAAACAAATACCGGGACTTTCTCTGGAGTAGGATTTGCAATACCTTCTAATACTGTTGAAAGAGTTGTTCCAAATATAATTAGACAAGGAGATTACCAACATCCATGGATTGGAGTAAGAGGCCAAGATATAAGGCCTGAAATCGCCGATGAAATGGGTCTAAATCAGAGCAGCGGATTTCTCGTTCTCGAAGTAGTTGAAGACAGCCCTGCGGATGAAGCAGGCCTAAGGCCAAGCACTAGAGAGGTAGAGATAGATGGAAACGCTGCTTTGGTAGGCGGAGATGTAATAATTGGCATAGATGACTATGAAGTTAGAGGGATTGAAGATGTTTTAGAGCATCTAGCTCTGAGAACAGATGTTGGAGATACAATAACTTTGGAAGTAATTAGAGATGGACAAGTTGAAGAAGTGGAGTTGACGCTCGGTCCAAGGCCTTAACACGGGAAAAATTTATTGAGGATTGTATCTTAGGATTGCAGCGAGGCCTCCAAGGCTCTCTAGTCTCTCTCCGGCTTCATGGTCAGGATGAACTTTTTTTACTTCTCCGCCAGTCTGCTCGGCTTTTTCTATTAGTTCTTGGTTCTCTCGGTAAATTTCTGGAGTGACTAAAAGAGTCTCTACAGCGCCTTGCTCAACTAAGCCTTTAACAGGCTCACCGTAACTGACTTTTTCATCTTTCTCCATGTTCTTGAAAAGAGCTTCCATTAACTCTGTTTCTTCATCAATACGGGATTTCTGAACTACATCCTTTAATGCGCCTCTCTTTATTGATTCGTTTAGGCCTGTCTCTCCAGTGACCGAAGTATCTTTCACAAAAACGTTTTCTTTATCGTCCAATGCATTGTATAACTTGTTTTTGAAAAATCCGGGTCCTGCAACTATCACAGCATCATATTCTCCCTGGGTTCGCTCTATTGCAGTTTTGACGTCCCCGATGAAGTCTGGTGAGGCCTGATCGCTGTACATTTTACCCGGGATATTGTCGGATAGGTTTGAGATATCTTTTATCCCTGATTCTCTGACTTCGTAAAAAGAGGCTTCTCCTTCCTCAGTTATGCAGAACAACACGTTGTAGCTTCGGGTTTCCTCAGCTTTTTCCAAGGTGTTCCAATCATTTTGTGAAAAATCCTTCCATAATTGGATCTCATCATTTTCCTCAACATTGAATGTATGAAAACCTAATTCTACGCCTTCAGCACCCTGAGTAATCTCACCGGTAATTCTTAATCTGTCTTCCTGATATTCCGTTTTCTCCACACGGATCTTCAGGGTAACAGTTTTCTTCTCTCTTCCATCTAGTTTAGTGCGGTGAGTCCTCTTCTTCACTTCATCTCCTTTCCCTATTACTTGACTTAGATACCAAAGATCATCCCGGTTCTCTACCCGGATTCTGACATATCCCTCGCCTCTGTATTTTTCTAGAAGTTTCACAAAGTATCAAAAAGAGTCGTACAAATAAAAACCTCCAGCTCAAAACATCTTATAATGTCAAATGCATTTGTCGCAGTACTTGCAGTAGGCCTCACAGTATTTGGATTAGCATTTATTGCAACCGAAGTCGGTCCAGGCCTACAAGGCGAAGATACTGATCAAATGACGTTTTTCGATAAGGATATAGGCCAGGTAGGTGAAACACAGACCGATACTAGATCTATGGAGCTAGGCAGCTTTACCGTAGGACAGACCAGAGGAGATATACAGGTATTTAGACAGGATTCAAATGAGGTATCCCAAGGGAGAATTAGAAGCGAACCACTGAATTTCAATTATGATGCGAATATCCCTGAAGATGGATCAGTAAGTTTCAGAGTTATTGGCCGCGAAGGGAATGGCGACCTCTACATAAAGGTTAATGGAGAGAAGGTGTTCCAAGAACCGATGACATCTGACTTCACAGGCACAGGTTCAACATTTGAGATAGACGAGAGACATCTTCGGAGAGGCTCCAACAGCTTTGAGATTGGAGCGACTAGAGGCTCATTATTTTCACCTACAAAGTATACTTTAGAAAATATTCAAGTAGAAGTTAACGACGAAGACTTCCACGACCGAATCGAGACATTCAGAATGTTTGAAAACGAATTCGAAAACCTACACAACTCAGAACTCAACTTCAGGATCCCTGCCGAAACTACTCAAGCCGATGCACCGCTTGAAATACGTGTAAACAACAACACTGTTAGAGAAGATACTCTCGCAAGAGGAGAGTACGAAGTTGAATTAACACCTGAGAATTCAGATTTGAGGCCTGGAAGAAATACTATAAGGTTCCTTACATTTGACCAAGCTTATTATGAAATAGAAAACGCTATTATCGATGTTCAATACAGCGTTACTACTTCAACCGAAAGTTTAACAGAAGAAATCAGCCTTTCAGACTCAGAGCTTAATTTCGCTGAAAGAGATGATACACAAGAAACATTGACATTCAGATACACCAATTTGAACAATCCAAATGATTTACAAATAGATTTAAACGATGAAACATATGAGTTGAGCCCTGAAAACGGGCCAAACACTGTAAATATCGAGGAAGGAGTTCTGGAACAAGACAATATCTTAACTATGAGCAGCAGCGGATCCTTCAGAATGGAAAACCTTCAGCTACAGAGCTCAGTGACTGATTAATGTTTCTATTCAAATGGATTAAAGAATATTTTGCTATCTATATTTTAGGGCTCCTGTTTATTTCTATGGGTTTATTCTCAGTAGTATCTCCTTCAGGCTTAGTAGGATTCGGAATATTCTTACTTTTAGAATTTTTCTTAATAGTTCTATGGGGTTTATTTGTTGGAGTTATAGGAGGTCCGCTATATATAATTGTATTTAGACCCGGCCTTGCGATTGCTGTAAAAGCCCCTTTAATAATTCTCAGAATTTTGATCCATATTTTCATTGCTACTCCATTAAAATTTATGGGCCATTCCAGCTCCTGGGTATGGAAGGGATTTGAAGGTTCAATTGGCAACATGATTGCCGAAGATGAGGAAAACGGTAAAAGAAAACCCAAGATTAGATATGTGGCAATCTTCCTATTCTTCCTAATAGGCCTTACTTATATTGTAGGAGTAGATATTGAAACTTTCGCTGCAATGATGCGTGATGCAACAATTTTAGCCATCCCGCTAATGTTTGTGCCTTTAATCTTAACTCTTATTGTGAGCGGGATAGGCGTAAAATTAAGCGGTCGTTCACTAGGAGAAACTGCAGAACAATCATATGATGACCGCATAAATGCAGTCGATAAAGGAAAAGAAATAGGAGAAAGTGCTGTTGGAATATACAAGGACCTAGATCACATAAATAAGCACAGAAAGGCTATAGAAGGAAAAGGAATTAAAGAAGGGTTAAAACATGCAGCAAAAGAAGGCAGGCACGCACAAAGAGCCGCCATGGCAGGAGAAAAGGCAGATGAATTTGTAAATGAAGCTCGAGGCATATCCAAAATTGCTGGAAATCTAGAAGAATTACCTGTTGTCGGTGAATGGCTGGCAGATCTTGCTGCAGGTACTGCAGGAGGCACAGCAATAGTGACCCTACTGGTTATATTAGTTGCTTTAATTATAATATGGCTAATTGTCGCCATATTTTTCCTATTCATATTTGGAGGAATAATGTACGCATTCGTATTCCCGTTCCTTGAATCTGCTTTTGGAGTAGCAGGAGCCTACGGCGCAGACATAGGAGGAGTTCTAGGTTCAGGCCCAGACGCAAGCCTGAATGCCCCTTCAGCAGAATTCAATGCTTTGAAGCTTGCAGGAGCAAGAATGCAATGCATGCTAGAAGGACCACAATGCATGAACGAATGGCGGCAAAATAATACTGAAAGACCAGGTTCAGAGTCAGTTGGCACACAATTCGGTTTGGAAATAGAAGATTTCAACGTGAACTCAGGGCTTACTCTAGATATATCTACTCGAAATCAAGATGAAACTATACCTGTACAGTTTGATGTATACAATCCAATAAGAAATCTCAGAGGTATTGACGCCAGGGATGTACAGTACAGAGTTGCTGTTGATGGCGGTTCCGAAACAAGTTGTACTTCAGAGTGGAAAGATCTTGGAGGCCAGTTCGTGGGAGATCAAGATAATATGATTCCTAGAGGAGGATTTGCTAGGCCTGGAAGCGAACTAGATGATTTAACTCTGAAGAACTGTGGCGCCTTACAGCCAGGATCTAGGCAGAGTATGGAGGCTGAACTCCAGATAAAGTACGATTACTCCTCTCAGTCTACTCTGCAGTTCCAAGCTATGGAACAAAGCCATATGCTGGATGAAAGTATAAGACCTGAACCTACTCAGTCTGAGACCGCTGATACACCGGTTAAAACTTATGTGAATGTGCAGTCGCCTATCACCTTCAGGAACCCTGAAGAAGGAGGCGGTAGAGATCCATTGGAGTTCCCTGTTTGGGTAGGTTTTGAAACAGATAGATTTGACTTAGAGTACCAGGTAATACCAAATGACCTTACTATTCACAGTTCAAGTCTGCTTGCAGATGTAGACAGAGTCAGCCCGAGCGATTTCGACGTTGATACTGATGAAGATGATGAATTCAGCAGTTCATGCGAAGACTTAGAACATGTTGGCGATTCAGAGTACCGTCTTAATGAGTCATACCAAGAAGGTATTATAGATTCTCAAGATAGAGGTAACTGGTATAGTAGAGGTTTAGGGCCTAGCGCTGCCGAATGTTCAATGGTATTAGCGCCTGATACAATAAATTCTGTCAGTGAGACTGGAGAAACTCTAAGTATGAGAGTTGATGGAAACTATACTGTCAGACTTTCAAGCAACACACAGAGCTTTGAAGTAACAAACAACCGTTGTAGGCCTGGAGGCGCTAACTGCCCATACATCACCACGCAGAATGAAAGCGAAGCAGTAGAAGGTAAAATCTCTTCTGTGTGTTCTACTTCTGTAAGTGTGGAGGCCACTGACGGATGTACAGTACTTGAAAACACAAACGAATGGGCTAGCCAACCATCAGTAATTAATAGCGATAATAGTTTTTCAGAATCTATAGAAAATCGGCACAGAGCGTATTATCTCGGGAACGTAGTTGATGAGATTGAAAGTAACGCGCCTGATGGAGAAGACGGCGTATATAGATCATTTAGAACCGAGCAGTTTGAACATGACGCTGCTGTAGGATTAGAGCTAGATCCTGATGAAATTGGAGAAATAAGCGGGAGAATGATTCTCTACATAGATTCTCGTGATGGGTCTTTAGAAATAATTGAAGATGAAACTATAGCTTATTGTGAAGGGGCTTCAAGAGAGGATATATTGACTCAAATAGAGAGCGAACAAGGAATACAAAGCGAAAACGTGTTGTACGTAAGAGCCGGGTTAGAAGAAGATGGATTCTGGAGAGAAGTAATCCTTCATGAACGATTCGAGAATTGTTAAATTACTAGAATATTGTTTGCAGTTAGATATAGGCCTATTACATAGATAGATTTAAGCAGTAACTCCGACTGCTTCTTTGGCAGTTCTAGATAGATATATAGAATAATAGGCACGACTGTTGCTTTAACTCCGAAGGCCGCTAGACTTCCATATCTTTCTAGAAATAAATTCATGAATGGATTTACTTCGTTCAGGCCTCTTTCTACGCCTATATAAGTTGTTACCGCATCCCCTATATGAGTTATAACTGACATTATCATGAATGAAAATTTCTGCAATTTAATCGAGAATACTTTATGCGTTAAGATTAAGCTTAACCCTAATAGTACTATAATGGTGGCAGATAGGTTAATTTGAAGAGTAAGTAATGCTATAAGCGTTATAATTGTAAGACCTGATTTAGGATACTCTTTTTGTACGATTAGGGAAATTAAGAACAGAGTTAAAAACGTAAAACCCGCGGTCAGGCCTGAAAACTGGAAGAAAAAGTTAATTGCGGCAAAGGCTATTGTCAAGATAGTTATTTCTGTGAACGAATATGAGTTCAACCATGGGTAGATCCTTTTAGTTTCTGGAATCTTTTTATTCAAGGCCTTCACTTAGTATAATGATGAGGAACCTCTATATTTTAGGTTTTTTGGGCCTAGTTTTACTGACCTCAGGCTGCTTTGATAATACAAGTACTCAGTCAGATGGCGGTGAGGCTATTGATATAATTGAAATGAGTGTAACCCCTGATACAATTTATGCAGATTCTAGCACGACAGCTATACTGCATATTAGAAATAGTGGACAGCTTGATGCCAACCTCACTATAGATAGTGGTTGGAGACAAACAGAACAAGAAGTAGAAGAACAGTGTAGCGAATCAATACCTCCAGGGATTCCCTCTGATATAACTGATGGGGATGAGTGTGTTGAAGAAGTTGTTGGAGAAACCGAATTGCACGGAAACTATGGAGACCGCCTCCTAACAAACAGGTGTAGAGATATATTTGAAATCTCAGATTTTTCAGCAAGAGGACCTGGAGATACTGAAAGCGATTACTACAATCTTCCTACAGGAACTGAAGCAAGATTTACATGGAGCCTAAGCTCCGAGGACGCGAATGTGCCGCTTCAAGGCCTCTCATGTAATTTGAGGTTTGAAGTACCTTTTGATTACAACGTAAATGCATATAGACAGCTCCAGTTCCTAGAGGATGACAGTGTCGAAGGAGTGACAAACTTGGATTCAAGATCTTCCAGAGGGCCGATGGCTATTGAAATTGATACTATTGGTTCAACATCAAGCCAAGGTCCTTCAACTTTTGTTGAAGGTGATAGTCCGGAAGTAATAGTTAGATTACGGAACCAAGCTGAGGAAGGCACACAGTTTACGGGGATCATTGAAGCCGATGTCCCTGAAATTAATCCTGTAGGATTTGAATTTGAAGATGAATGTCAAGGCGCATTAGGTGAAGAAAAAATTACAATGTATGAAGGAGAATCTCAGCCTATTAGATGCGAAATTAGCGATGAAGTATACGAAGAGTTAGAGGGTTCAGCTAGAGGAGAAGTAACTGTAAACGCAGAATACACTTATGTAAAAGACTTAGGTTCAAGAGAGGTGAATGTCCAGTACCGTGGAAACTAAAATACTGATACTACTAAGCATAGTAATCATTACCTCAGGATGCATGGAATATATAGACGGGAGCGGCGATCAAGAACTGCCGAACCAAGGACTAGTAATAGATGATTTTTCAGTTACAGATAACCAGTTAAGGCCTGAACAACAAGCAGTTGTCAGAGCCGACTTCACAAACTATCACGAAGAAATAAATGTTCAAAGGGTTACACTTGAGCCAGGAACTCGTTTATCTTTAAACCGTCAAGGATGTAGTCCAGAGCCAGAGGAACTTGAAGGCGCTAGAAACGGCATAACCCCTACAATGAGTTGTACATGGACAGTAGAGGCCTCTGAAGAAGATGCTGGAGCATATGAAGGCGGTGTTACTGAGAGTCTACAGCTTAGAGTAGAATATGAAGCTTCTATGGAGAATCAGGAGCCTTTAAGACTTGACTTCAGGCCTGCTACAGATATAGAATCAACGAGTATTGTGTCACAGTCTTCATCAAATGGAGAAGTTTCTCTAAGTTTAACCGCAGATAATCCTGTTGCAATGAACGCCGGTACAGGTCTTGAGATAGTAGCAGATAACGATGGGCCTGGAAGGTTGGTTGATGGCTTCAGTTTTGATTTCGAGCCTGAGAGCCTTTTTGATGACTGTGAATCTGGTAGAACTGAGGAAGGATTGCAGGATGATAGAGTCAATTTTGTATGCACTCTTAGCTCGGGTAATGAGGGCGTAGAGAATGTTTTTGTGTCCACAGATTATAAATACGTCAAATCACCAGTTTTAGACATAACTATTGTGAACCGCTAATGAAACAAGATACTAAACTTGTGATGGTACTTATAGGCGCAGTTTTAATCACTTCAGGATGTATGAACGGAGGTGGTGGCGAGGCCTCTACAGAAGCAGTATCGATAAACGAATTCAGCATAACACCTAATCCTTCACCTGGAGGACAGCAAGCTACTATTCAGATGCAGCTAGAAAACGCAGGTAGTGCAGTAGCTACAGATGTAAGAGCTGATTTATTTGGGCCAACTATCTCAGGCGATGATGCAAGAACTTGGACTGCTTCAGAAGGCACAACTATGGAATTTAATGATCTTCAGCCTGCTACAGATAATCAGCCTGCTATACCTCAGCAGGACTCGCTTACTTTTGTAACTCCTGAACTGGATGATGGTCGAGACTTACCTTATGACTTTAATGCGCAATTATTCTATGGATATGAGACAACTGCATCAACCTCATTACAGGTTATGAGCCAAGAGAGGTACCAAGAATCTGGTTCTTCTCAGCAGCAGACATCAGTAAGCAACAGCGATGCTCCTATCCATTTACAAGTACAAGGAAGTACACCGATAGTCTTCCAGCCACAGCAAGGTGAAAGAACTCAAGACCTCTGTATCACAGCAACAAATAGAGGAAATGGGCTACCATTTAACCCTGGAGCTTTACCAGCAGAGTCCAGCTCAGATATAACTGACGACGACAGGAACAATATAGAACTAGAAATCGAAAACGTAGGAAATGTTGTATTTACAGCCGAAGAAGATGATGAAGTAGAGACAGATAACGGCGTAGCTACAAATGTAGATATTATCGGAAATGAAGGATTCCATTGCTTCACTATGACGGCAGCAGGCCTAGGAGATATAACAACTCTGGAACAAACAGCAAATATTGAGATTGATGCTCGCTATGGCTACAGAGAGGAAACTTCAACTTCAGTCACAGTAGAAGGTAGAGGCACTTCTTCAAGCGGAGATACAGGCTCTACTGACGGAGATAGCGGCGATGATGATGGAGAAGATGAGGAAGGCCCTACTGAAGAGCCAGGTGGAATGAACTAGTGAATAATGGGAAGAATCTTATTCTCTTTACATTTTTATTATTTCTAACTTCTACCATTTTTTCTGCATCAGTAGAGCTTGAAGAAGGTTGGAACACGTTTTCTGTAGACTCTACTCTTGATGAATCCGAACTTATCTCTTCGAATAGTTGCGATTTTAGGTCTGTCCAGGGAACAGATAACTATTTCTTTATTCAGGATAGCGAAGGCGATTATTCTGAGGTTAGTACACTTTACCCATGGAATGCATATTATGGATGGGTATCCGAGGCCTGTACTCTTCAAACAGATTCTTCAGAATGGAGTAACACAGTGGATTTAACTGAAGGTAGCTGGAATTTGATAAGGCCTCCTGAGAATATCGGTTCAGTTGAGTCAGATTGTGGAGTGAGTCAAGGTTCTCTAGAGTTTATGTATTATACAGAATATGGTGGAGATATTACAGGGTTGGCGCTGGACGATGCATTATTCAGCGAAAATAGAGGTATTTTTGTATATCCCACTGATTCATGCAGTATTACCTATAGTTCTGATGATGATGGTCATGACGATGTTGATGATGGAATTGAAGATCCTGATTTTGAAGAGTATCTTAAATTTGATGAAGTGGTAACGAGTCAAAGCACTATTTCTGGAGACTCTGAAACAGTAGATGTTACATTTAGTTTTGAGAGAGAGTCAGTAGAAACTCATGGTGTTGATGCTGAAGTAGGTCTTATCGTCGACGATGATAGGTTGAAGACAGAAAGTTTCTCTGATACTGAAGAGTCTCAACAAATTTCTCTTTCTTGGGAAGAACTTTGGACAGGCGATTCAGAAAATGTAGATTTAGGTATTGTTTTAGATTCCAGCAGCGAAGGTAATTACCAGTGGGATGTAGATGAACGAGATCTTGGGAGCATAGAGCTTGAGAGATGCAGTGAAGATTATGCATATAGTGAATACAATGATGAGTGTGTAGTGAAGAATACTGATCTTGATATCGATTCTATAGAGCAGAACACAAACTGGGCTGTTAGGACAGAGCAGAATACTGTTCATAAGATGGATTCAATTGAAGCCTCTTCAGAGGATCATATTCATGAGCTTTCACTTAATACTTGGAGAGATAATGAGAACAACGATGGAGGTTACTGTGGAAGCATCTACTTTGAGACTCACAGCCTTGAAGCAGGAGATATAGTTGTTGAAGCAACGCAGAACGAACTCGATGATGGAAATCAATATTCAAGCCAGTCACCTCAAGAACCATTTATTGAGATAGCAGGAGATAGAATATTTGAAGATGAAATTGCTGTTGGAGAAACCGAAACAATCGAAGAAACTGTTGGATCTGACGATTCAGTAAGAATTGGAATAGAAGATACAAGTCTTGGATGTAATCAGTACACTAGAAGAACTCACTTAGACTTCTCAATTACTGAGAGCAGCAGACAAAGCTGCAGCGAGCTAGGATATAACAGTTGCCAAGATAGAGACGATTGTTATTACTCTAACGAATTTAATCAATGTATAAGTAATTAGAAAAATAAATAAAGAAAAAAGGAATTTTACCATTCTCGTACGAGAATGACTGCAGTGATTGCTAGGCCTGCGAGGATTGCTGCTATTCCTCTGGAAATGTTGTCTGCTTCAAGTACTGATTGATACAGATTTGAGGCGCTGTTTGAGAATCTTCCTACGAAGTCTCCTCTATTGCTTCTTATGGCCTCTTCTACTTCTTCGTTTATGACTAGGTCTACTGTCCGTGATGCTCTGACTTCATTTCCTTCTGCTATTGCTGTGATTTCTACCTGTCCTTTCTTCTCGAAAGGAACTCCTGCATACATGTAGACTGACTCTGTCTGTCCAGGTGCTACTGTAATAGTTTCAGGCCTAATGGAAATCCATTCAGGACCTTCATGTGTCATTCTGTAAGTGTTCTCTTGTGTTCCCGGATTTCTCACGCTGATCTCATAGATGGTGGACATGTTTTCCCCTGCTGAAGCAATTTCTGGAACTATATTCAGTTCTACATCCCAGCAGTTTTCGACTGTAAATGTTGTGGAGTCGCTGTTCACTGGTTCTCCGAAAGTAGTTGACTCAGATTCAAAGACTACTTCATGTTCTCCATCTTCTTTATCTGAAGCGTTAACTTCTAGGCCTGTCTCAATAGATTCACCGGGTTCAAGAGTTACTTCATCTTCTAGAACTGTGCCGATGTTGCTTGAAAGACTGTATGTTTCTTCTGCTTCTCCATCGTTTTCTACTGTGACAGTGTATGTTGCTGATTCATCTCTACAGACTGTTCTCTGTCTATCGAACTCTACATTTGAGCTCATTCCATTATAAGAGTTAAGTGAAACTGTTTGTGAGGCCTGAGAGTTTCCTTCTGCTTTAATAGTTAGTTCCTGTTCTCCAATAGTGTCTGGAGTATAGGTTACCGTTGCTGTTGAGGTTGTTCCAGGACTGATATCTAGAGAAGTGGTTGAAAGCTCGCCTCTATCGCTTGAAAGTGTGAATGAGTCTTCTCTTGTCCCCATGTTTTGGACTGTTACGTCAAATTCTGCAGGTGTGAATGCTGCAACTTCTGCTGACTCTGGGTTAACTGAGATTTGGGAGTTGTAGCAGGTTTCTGTGTCAAATGTTACATCCATTGTATGAGTTGCGTAGCTTGTGGTTGACGAGGCTTTGACATTGAACGTTTCTGATACTTCTTCATCGTTTGATGTCGAAAGTGTTACTGTTGTTGATTCTCCTGCGTCAAGATTGACTCTTTCTCTTGAGAGTTCTCCTGACTCGGTTGTCAGTGCGAACTCTTCCTGCTGGATTCCATCATTTGTAACAGTGATGTCGTATCTTGCTGTTTCTCCACGGCATACAACTGCTGAATTGTCTCCAGAAACTTGGACTTGGTGATCTTTAATTACATTTACTCGGCCTGTGGTTGAATAAGTTTGGCCGTCTGCACGTGATTTTGCGTCGATTCTGAAAGTATATGTTCCAGCATCTCTAGTGACTCTAGGATTAAACCATACGTTGAAGGTTTTGGTCTCCCCTGATTCTAGTTCAATTCGTGTGGGGGCTACCGAGATTTCCCCAGGATAGTTATGTTTAATTTCATATACATCGTCTACAGGACCGATATTTTGAATATCGACCTCGTAGGATGTGAAGGAGTTGATTTCAGTGCTTGACTCCTCTGGGAAAATTGTTAGTTCTGCTTGGCTCGCCGTTGCGAGGCCTAATAGTAAAGTAGTTGTTATTAGTAAAGTTGCTAGTTTGGAAACCTTCATTGTTTGGTGTGTCACCTATAAATGATTACACCGAGAAAATTTTAAATAAAGACAGGGTATGATTAGTTACTTTCAAGTAAAATAAAGAAAAGAAAAAGTTTATCGATACCTTAGCCACATCTTGAAACGATCCCATCTCGAAGGTTCTCTATCAGTTCCCCCCGATCTGATATCAATCTCCTCCGTGTAAACCGTTTCTCCTTCCGACTCCACTCTCAAAGTCCCAGTAAACTGGCCTTCTTCTTTTGGAGTGAAGTAGAGATACTCTGTCTTTCTCTCACCACTGTCAAGATGTACCTCCTTCCTACTCTGTGAAGTCCAGCTTCTCGGCAGGCCTTCAAGACTGATTTCATAGTTTCTGAACTCTCTCTGATTGTTGTAGAGCTGGACTCTGACCATTCCGCTGCCAGATCTGACAGATGCTATCTGATCAGGGAAGTTTCTTACCTCCGAATCCATCTCCATAACTTCAACCGAGGTAGACTTGCTTGATCTCTGGCCTCTAGCATATCCTACAACTTCATAGTCATAGTTTCCAGGACTGCTTCTTCTATCAAAGCATACCTCTCCACGACCATACTTCGATGCAACCTCTTCGCCATCCTCCTTTAGGACTACAAGAGGCCCTGAACTCTGTGACTCTATCTCTGCACATACTTCATATGTATCTCCTTCAAAGACTCGGTCAGGCCTTGATGATGCACTTATTACTGATACTGTCGGAAGCACATCTATTCTTGTGCTTGCCTCTCTTCCTGAGGCCTCAGCCGTCAAAGTCTGTTCTCCGATTCTCGAAGGTTCTACGTAAAGTTCGTATCTTCCATCTGGATCTGTTGTTGTGGAGCCAAGACTTCTCTGTCTATTATCTGATCCTATTGTAACTTGTGTGCCTCTTCGAACATTATCTACGTATCCTGATACTCTAACTGATTCGCCTATTCTGATCTGTGTAGGCCTTGCGCTTATTGAAATATCGCCGTCTTCTGTTTCAGGACAGTCTCTTACTTGTACTGTTCGTTCTCTCGAATCATCTCCTGTACTAAAGCTGACTCTTTCCTTCCCTGATCCCTCAACATTGATGAACTCTACTGTCCGGGTGAAGCTTTCGCCATCCTCTAAACTATAGCTTCTATCAATCTGATTCGAAAGGCCTGACGCCGATAATGTAAATGCACGGTCTCTATCACCAGTGTTCTCTAAATCTAATCTTGCAGTCACATCTTCACCACGGCATACTGAGGCAGGCATTCTCACATCATTTATTCTAATGTTTCCACGATCGACTGTATCCTCACGTGGATCAAGCTCGACTTGAATGTCTCTATTTCTATTGAGCGTCACAGTTCTACTACTGGATCTATAATTATCAGCAGACACAAACACTGAGTAAACTGATTCTTCTAGATTGAAGTTTACTCTTCCTCTACTATCTGTTGTCCTAGTTCTTCCATCAACTGAAACTCTGGCATCTCTTATCTCATCACCAGTTTCTGAATCAACAACCTGTACATCAAGATCGAAAAACTCTGGATCATCCGCCTCCGATCTAACTTGAACAACTCTAGTCCTATCATCAGTTCTTCCTTGAGAATCCTCAACCTCAAGATTGACTCTGTAAAACCCTGGTTCATCAAAAGTATGAGTTACTGTTCTTCCAGAGGCTGTCGAACCATCATCAAAGCTCCATTCATAACTTACTATATTCCCACTTGAAAGACCTCCATTGAAACTTACTGACTGGCCTTCCAAAGGCCTATCAGGACTGAAGCTGAAATCCGCCTCAACACCATCAACCTCATCCAAAGTCAATGAAATAGTTCTATCCCTATCCATTTGAACATTATTTCTTACTCTAGTACTATAACCCGGCTTAGAAGCAGTTACATCATAGCTCCCTTGCTCAAGGCCTTCAATCGTCGCCACACCATTAGATCTCGTAAAGACTGTCTGGCCCCCAGCACTTACCTCTGCATCTCCAAGAGGAGATCCTGAACTGCTTAATACGATAACATCTAAGTCATAGCTTTCAGGATCAGGATCTATATCATCGTCATCTTCGTCCAAGCAAAGACTCTGTGTTGCATCTCTGCTGTCAATTAAATCCCCGCTAAACCGCAGTCTTCCGCTAAGACTGTAACATTCGCCAGATTCAAGGCCTCTATTAATTAACTGGCTGTAACTTCTCTCTCTTTCCAAAGTTCTCTCAGTATTTCTAGGAATATTCTGAGTTGCAGAACCTAAATCTAGATTATCAGCCCTCCAATTAACCTGTACAAACGAAGACTGTTCACGATTATTTTCTACTCTTGATCTCAGAGTAGTAGATTCTCCCGGTCCTACACTATATCTTGACGCAGTCACAGACCTGAGTTCTAGACCTGGTTCTTCACCCACATTAAATGTTGTAGATGCAACTTCTGTAATCAGCTCCGAGCCATCAAGACATCCAGCATAAACCGTGAAAGTACCTGGATCGAAACTTCTTGAATAACTAAATCTTGAATCGGTTTCTCGATCCATTACATCATCTGAAATAGTGATATCTTGATTACGGCTCCACCTACATGTGACATCTGAACTTGCTTCTCTGTCAAGCCTTAGCTCGAAATCAACATCTCTATCATTGACAGTACTAGTGAAGCTTGTTATCTCAGGCCTTTCAACATCTTTATCGCTTACAGTAACTGAGTGAGAGTCCACAGAGTCATCTGATTTGACCGTTGCTGTATAGCTTCCAGCATCGGAAACTTCGGTTTCCCATTCAAAAGTACCCGAAGTTTCTGACCCACCTGCCAAGGAAATCCAACGTGAATCCTTCCGCTCTCCATCTATCTCTAATCGTACTCTCTGAGAGTCCGACTCATCACCAGTATTCTCAACACTATAATAAACCTCTAAAGTCTCATCTTCTTCAACCGGACTATTCGTTCCCGTTATATCAACATCGAAAAAGGCCTCATCATCAATATCAACAGTGAAACTTTCTTCAACAACATCAGTAACAAGACTCCCTGAACCGTCAAGACAGCCCATCCACACACTGTGACTACCTTCACCGAAACTTCCAGAAGCCTCAAAATTCTTACCATCTTCTCTATCCATCACATCATCGCTTATAGAAATGCCCGAATTTCTACTCCACCTGCATGTGTAGTCTGATGGCAGATCGTTATCAAGCTCGAGTTCCATTTCAACCTCTCCACCACCAATATGTTCAGCATTTGAAGAAACTATATTCCATTCATCTTCATCATCTCTCTCTTGGATATAAATCCATTCATTATCTGAATCATCATCACTTGAAACCTCCACATTATACCATCCTCTGTCCACACTCCTAGTTTCCCATTCTAACGTGCCAGAGGTCACCCCCTCTCCTGAAAGCGTAATGGACTCCACGTCTCTCTGACCGCTATCTGCCCTCAAAACAATATCCTGATTACCCTGTTCATCACCAGTATTCTCAACACTATAATCAACCTCTAAAACCTCCTCTTGAACTACCGGAGTATTAGTACCTGTAATTTCTACTTCAAAAAAGGCTTCAGCATCATCTTCAACCGTAAAGTCTTCACTAACCGCTTCTGTAACCATACCCCCCGAGTCATCAAGACACCCCATCCAGACAGTGTGAGACCCCTCACTGAAACTACTGGAGGCCTCAAAAATTGTATCATCATTTCTATCCATAACCTCATCAGTTATAGAGACACCTGAGTTACTACTCCATCTACATGTATACTCTGATGGCAGATCGTTATCAAGCTCCAAATCCATCTCAACTTCGCCACCTCCCACATGCTCGGCATTTGAAGAAATTATACCCCACTCATCTTCATCATCTCGATTATCCTCTTCAACCTCAATTTCTAGTTGGTGTACTTCTGAGTATTCAAATTCATCATTTGAGGCTCTTATCTCCACTATACTGGTTCCTGAATCCTCTGCATTGAAACTCCATTCTCTAGTGCAGGAGAAAAATACATCACAGTCTTCCGTATTCCACTGTTCTCCTTCCATCCTAAACTGCATTGCATTTATGTAATTACCTTCAGCAGTCGCTTCAACATTCACGGTGTCCCCAGTCTGAGGGTTAGAAGGACTGTAGTCTGCCTCAGCTATGTATGGTTGTGCCATCGCCAATCCAGATAGAGTAACTATGAACAATGTCAAAATTATCTTCTTCATTCGGCATCACCTCGGTAGACTACACCATTTTGTTCTTCAGCATATTCTAGGAAATCTTTGGCAGAACTGTCAGCAATTCTCTGATCCACACTCCTCTGATTACCATCAATTGAAGTAAAAAGTTCATATTCAGATCTAGCGCTTGGATCCTCATTCAACCTGACCTCTATCTCTTCAAAATCAAAATCAGAATTAGGGTCAAAAACTCCTTCCTCATACGTATTAGCTAGTGTACTCCAGTCATCATCTATATCTCTAAGATCTTCTGATCTACTACCTCCAATTAAAATATCTTCAACATAACCTTTCACAACCCCTTCATCTTCAACAGTTCCAACAACAATACCATATTGAGGAACATCAGCAGTATCACTCCAACCAAGATACTCTCCTGCTGCAGCTACACCGGCTATTCCTGCCACTGTTAGGCCTGTGCCTGCTAGTAGTTCTCTCCTTGAAATACTTCTTCCTTCAGACTCATAATCATCGAGAACTTCTTCTAGTTTTTCTTGGTTATTCTTTAGTTCTACTGCTCTAGTGTCCATATGGTCTCTATGATCTAAGAGATAGTTCGTAACTCCGTGGACAACTTGCTCTGTTGAATGTGCTTGAATGTTTTGATGATTCACTACATCTACTAGATGTCTCAGTGCATTTTGAGCATCTTCTGTTTCTTCTAGAGCATCTTCTAGATTACTTACTCCTCCGTAATGGTCATCTAGTGCTAGTTCTAGTTTTTCGAGTTCATCATCAAGACTCATATGTATCTATTAAGTAACAACATTTAAATACGTTTTGATAATAAGGAAAAAGAAAATGTGAAATTAGAAGTTAAAGTCGTATTCTTCCTGTGTCTTTCTATCTATTCTTGCAGCTACATGGACTGCATCCATTACATCGTCGTAGTTAGGTACGTCGATGCCATCAAGAGCTTCTCTTGTTTCCTCTGCATTTTCTAATAGTTCCACAGTCTTGTCATCCATGTATTCTCTGTGGTCAAGCAGATAATCTGTCATAGCTGTCGTAACTGCTTCTGCTGCATCTCCTTGAAGACCATATACTTCAGCAAATTCCTCTGCTACAGTTGATGCTGCATCTCTTGCATCATCATTCTCTTCTAGAGCTCTGTCCATTCTCTCTACTGCGTCATAATGATCTTCTTGTCCAAGTTCTAGAGTTTCTAATCTATCGGCTAGTGTCATATTCTCACCTCCTCGTTGTGGTTCAAAGTTTTTAGGTTTTGATCTAATATTATTTTCAGTTCTTACTGGGATGTCGTAGACTTCCTTTGAGTCTTCTGAGTTTATAAAATAGTCTACAGCTACTCCTATGAATGTTAATGGGCCTGGCGTAAATGCCGCCATATTTCCGACTTGCCATCCTGCCATTTTTTTAGCTGTAGAATCTTTCTCCAATTTTATCACCTAACAAGTTTCTTCGTGATACTTTGCCATTACATCACCGAGTTTTCCTCGTTCATCTAGTTCTGAGATAGTTCTTCTTAGATCTCTCGATCCTGCTAGGCCTGGCTGACTTCCCTGTACATAGATTTCATGAGCGTCACCTACTCTAATTCTGATATCTCCGTTTGCCTCCTCAATGTAAATTTCTGAGGCTCTGTCGGAATCTTCATTATTTCCACAAATGTAATCTTCAAAGGCGTCTTGAGTTAAATTACTCTGTCTACTTAGTTCATTCATGAATGTGTCAAATGGATCCGTAGTTGAACCCTCACCATTGTTGTTACTATCTCCATTACTTGGTTCTAAAGCATCCGCGTGATAGACTAATGTAGAGCTCCTTGTGTCTGTTCTGCCAGTATCTATTCCTTCAATGCTCGCTTCAAGATCGTAGGCTCCTGGTTCCAAACCTGAAATATCGATTGGATCTTCTGAATGCTCGTTTTCATAGGTTTCTCCCGCGAAAATATTTTCTCTATCAATTCTGTCACCTTCAAATCTGGCGTTGAATCTCGCGTTTTCTCTTTCTGGAGCATTTGCTTTTGCAGACCATTGAACTGTTTCTCTGTCGTTATTTAGATCTCCAAATCCAAGACTTTCGATTGTTGGTCTGTCCAGTTCTCCTTCTAAATCGTTGACTTTTCCTCTTTGTCTGAGGTTATCTAGAGTTAAACCTGCGCCTAGTATTGTGCCTCCTGCTACTCCTGCTCCTTTCATAAATTTTCTTCTACTTACCATTTGTAATCACCAGTAGATAACAACTATAAGATAAGCTTTAAATATCCTTTGATTACTAATGAGAAACAAAATTCACAAAAGTTCAATATCAATACAGTAACGGTCCTCAGAAGGCGATTTGTAACCACATCTAGCTCTTTCAACTATCTGATATTCGCGGCCTCTCTTCGAAACCACATTTTCTAGCTCTTCCTCCACAGGGCTGAAATTCTTATCTTCTACAAATGAATAGAGGTGAATAACGCCGTCATCATTTAAGGAGTCTACCGCAACATCAAGGAACTCTATAGCAGACTCTGGCAAAGGCATAATAACTCTGTCAAATTTTTCATCTAATTCCGGAACTATCTCTCGAACATCTCCGCAAAAAGCCTCGATTTTATTTTCGAAATTATTTAGCTCAATATTATTCTTCAAGTATTCACAGGCTTCAGGATTTTTCTCTACAGCAACCACTTTATCTGCTTTTTCCGCGCATAGTACTGCGAAAGGGCCTACACCTGCAAACATCACCAATACCTTTTCACCTTGATTTACTTGTTCGGCTACTCTTTTTCTTTCAGTCGCGAATCTTTCACTGTAGTAGGCCTTTGTTGGATCAACTCTGAACCGATAACCGTGTTCTTTGTGGATTGTTTCGGTTTCTTCTCCGTAAAGTGTTTCATATTCTCCGACTCGGAACTCTCCGGAAAGGCCTTCAGTTTTCAGTAAAATGGTTTTGACATCGTGATGTGCCAAGATTCCTTCTACCGCCTCCCTCTTTTTTCGACCTGAAAGATCGTTGATGATTGCTATCTCGCCTATGATCTCAAAGCTAGGCAAGTCATAATCTTTCTCCTCCTCTACAGTATAAGCACTTTCAACATCTAAGCCTTGATCGACAAAAATCTTATCCTTAGAATAATCGATGTCTTCTTCACTGTATTTCTCAGATGAATAAATCCCTAATTCAAGTTCTACATACGTCTTCCTCGCGACTCCCTCCTTAATTTCAAAGCCTTCTCTACCCAGAATTTCAGCGACTTTTTCTTCAAGTTTTTCCTGATCCATAAATTTGATTTTATAACAATTCTTTAATCCTACACTGTTATGCTCTACATGATAGGCCTCGGGCTAGACAACAAAGAAATAACACAGAAAGGATTAGAAGCTCTGGAGAAAGTTGGTGAGGCCTACGCAGAGTTCTACACAAATACCGCCAACATTGACTTGGAAGAGCTTCCCGGAGAAATAAAGGTTCTTGAAAGAGAAGAAGTCGAACAAGAAGACAAAATACTGGAAGCAGCAGAAGAAAAAGATATAGCATTTCTAGTATCAGGCGATCCATTAACCGCAACCACACATTACGACATCAAACATAGAGCAGAGGAAAAAGGCCTGGAAGTCAAAGTAGTTCACGCGCCAAGCATCTTCACTTCTATCGCAGAAACAGGTTTGAACGTCTACAAATTCGGAAGAACTGTGACACTGCCCAGAGAAGGAATGCCTGAATCAATCAAAAAATACGTTGAGAAAAACGACTCAATAGGCCTCCACACATTAGTATTGCTTGATATCGATTACAAAGCTTCAGAAGCTGCTGAAAAATTATTGAATCTTGGGCTTGAAGAACGGGAAGCCATAGTGGTTGAAAAGGCAAATCATGATGGCATGGAGATTTCTTTGATTTCATTGGAAGAGGCCTCTCAAAGTAGTTTTGGAGAAACACCTCACTCAATTATACTGACTGGTGAAAAATCGTTCAAGGAAGAAGAGTTCATTAATCGGTAATTATAAACCATTTAATCCCTCATTGTTTAACATGAGCAAGCATGTTGAGGGGTTTAAAACTTATGCAGAATCATTGATGGACTTTGACACTGTTGACCGTGCGATCCTTTTTGGGTCTGTTGCTCGCGGTGATCACGGAGTGAACTCTGATGTGGATGTGTTGGTCGAAGTATCCAACCTTTCAGAGAGAGAGAAAATTGAGGAAAAGGCGTTTGAAACAACTTCCGAAACCGGAGTATCTATCTCCCCTATAATAGTTGAATCAGATAGCTCTCACAGGTTAGAGGAAACAGTGGAAGAAGAAGGTGTAGAATATGTCAGAGGTTGAAAAAGAACTTGAACTTTCGGAAGAGGCCTTGAAAGATCTTGAACATATGGAAGGAACTTCATTAAGAAGAAAATATAACACTCTATATTTTGCTGTATACCACGCTGCAAGAGCTCAGTTAATATCATTAGAATATGCTCCAAAAACTCATTCGGGCCTAGATAGTTTAGTCCATAACATATTGGCAAAAGATAAAAGCATAGTAACAGAAAAAGAGGCTTCAACATTTTCCAAACTAAAGACAAGAAGAGAACAAGCAGACTATGAGACAGGATTCTATGGAACAGAAGAAGAGTTTCAGGAGCTAAAAGAAAAAGCAAAGGAGCTTATTCAGAAACTGAAAGAATGAATCAGACAGAGGAGAAATTGAAGGAAGAGACTGAGAAATGGCTGGAGAAACTTGAAGATAGGCTTGAGGATCGGGATTCATCTGTTAAGCAGATGGAGAATGTTGAGGCCTACCGAAGCGATACATATCATTTTTTGGAAGAAGAGGACTTTATCCGCGCCTGGGAATCAGTGATTTATGCCTGGGGAATTCTGGAGACTTTGGAACGTTTAGGCCTTTTTGAGGAGAAGGATTAATTAACACCCATGAGTAAAAACTCGATATGGCGCTTGGAACAGCCTTGGCTGTAATAGGAGGACTTTTACTATTAGTCGGTTTACTGGCTGTTTTAGGCCTCAGTTCTATAGTTCCTGGCGACGCTGTCGCAAGCGGAATTCAAGGTATTTTCCAAGTGTTCTTCAACTGGTGGCAGTTATGGCTGCCAATACTCATAATCGGTTTAGTAGCATACATCGCCAGATCTGGAAGAGGAGGAAACTCAACAGTTGATACTGCGATAGGAGCTGCAGAAGGAGTAACAAGAGGCCTGAGAGGTGACGGAGGAGATCCCGAACCTGATCCAACTCCAGAACCGCCGACAAATCCTCCAACAAATCCTCCGAGCACACCCGATGATGACACAGGCGGAGGAGATGATTCTCAAAGCCAGCAACAGCAGCAGATGCAGCAAATGATGATGGCTCTGCTTCAAGGTAATCTAAGTCAAGGAGGCAACGGAAATTTTGTATCTTATGGTCCTCAACAGCAGCAACAGCAACAACAGCAGATGTTTGGAGGCCTAAGCCCGGGCGTATACAGCACGTTTATGCAGCAGATTAACATGATGCAGATCAATCAGCAGACTATGATGCAGCAAATGATGCAGTTCATGCAGCAGAACAACTATCAGAAGGTAGACAACCAGTTTATCATACAGTTCATGAAACAAGTCCTTGATGTTGACATTGATGAAGGCGATGTCAAAGAAGGCGACGTAATAGTACAGATCAACCAAGTTATTCAACAGATAAATATAACTCAGATTGAGCAGAATATTGAGAAGATAATACAGGAAGTCAATATCACAAACATGAATTACATTGAGCAGTTCATGGAAATCCTTATTTCAATAAAAGAAGGAGATATCAAGAAAGAAGGCGATGTTATAGTCATACTCACCAATCAGGAAATAAGAATCAATTCTGCAACCTTATTGACTTTCCTAAACATCCTTCAGGTCGTGAAGTATTCAGAACTAAAGCAGATTTTAATTGCACTGATTGAGATGCCTCAAAGTTCTAGTTGGGAAGTAAAGATAGAGAAACTAATAGTAGTATATAGAGAATCTGGAGAAGGGGAATCGAGATTAGACATTGATCTAAGTGGTACTAATTGGGAAGTATTTCTTCGAACAATAGAACATATAGATTTTCAACAGGACTTGAAAAGAGAGGTACTGGCGATTTTGAGAGAAAATAAAGATATTCGCAACTTGAATCTTTCGATAGCTGAAGTAGCTAATATAAGAGATTGTATCAAAGGTATGCCAAAAGAAGATGTACCTAAGGCAGGCCAAGAATTTGTAAATTATGTAGTATCAAATAATGGTTTAAACAGTGAAACGATAGAAAATTTCCTTGACTATTTGTTGTCAAAGTGGCCCGTTAACCGAGAATATTTAAAGAACGAGAATCATTACCAAAGTATGGCAACACCTAATATCGTTGACGGCACTGAAGAAAGGCTTCAAGAAATAATTGGACAGATCGAAAATCAAGAACAAGTAGAGAAACACGTAATAGAACTTGATGAAGATGCTGTAAACAACCTCAAAAAAGCTATAAACGCTTTTGAAAGAGAGAGGAACTTTATCAATGCAGTGAGACAGATTTCAACTGATTTAGATAACAACTCTATAGGGAATATTGGGCAGCAAATAAGAGAAATTAACGAAGAGTTAGGTGAGAACCTATTTGATGAGGAGAACGCAAGACAGCACATTCAAGACCTAGAAAATATGTCTCAAAGGCTAGAAGAAGCAGTCGAAGATCTAAAAGAAGCCGATCATGAATTAGAGCAAGTGAAGCAGTCAGATATAAAAATGGAAGATGCTCTCGAGCAGGTAGAGCAAAGAGAGCTACAGATGACTAAGGCAGCAAGAACAGTCTTGCAAAAAATTCACAACTAATCATTTCAAATATCCCTTTTCTTTTATATTTACTAGTACAAGATAATTCTATATGAAGGATCTTTGGACCATTGCCTCCTATCCGACTGCTGCAGTTGCAGGATATTTTATCGCATTATTCACCGAGGATGCAGCTGCAAATGTTCTAGGCCTTGATCCATGGATTAACACCGTCATAGTTTTAGCAATTTCAGGCCTAGCAGTAGGTTTTTTGGTTGATGAGGTTATACCTACTTATATTCATGAGAAGCGTGGCGGCGGATCTGGTGCTGCCGGCGGAGACCTTGGAGGAGGTGGAGACTTCGATGGCGGAGACTTCGATTTTGAGTAAAAGCCTGACAGTTTCACTACTGCTTTTATTTTCTATTAGTTTTGTTGCTGCTCAAGGTAATTACTATTATCCTGATCAAGGTAATTCGATGAATGACTGGGGTACTGTACCTGATTTTGATTCTCATGAAGATATTGTTCAGCAGTTTGTCGCGCCTTTCCTATTCATAGTGGTATTACTGCAGTTCTCTTTGAAGAAAGCCTTAGCGTTCACATTTTCTACAGACGACAGACAGCCTTACGACATCCTATCTAACAACGAGAAACCGAACGTGAACAAGGAAGCAACCATCATGGCAGTTACTATTGCACTGATGATGGTGGCCTCACCTTACTGGACCTGGATTCAAACTGTTGCAGCAGGCCTCGGACTGGCAGCAATGTTTGGGCTTATACTGACTTTTATGTTCCTAATATACCTTTTCGTGAGACCGTAACCCCTTTACAATAAAAACAGAGGACTCACAAAGAATAATTATGAAGGCCTGGAAATCCCTAGCCCTACTAACCGCATATATTTTCCTTGTCGTAACCGTCTCCGCACAAGGCCTTGGAGGCGCAGAAATGACAGTTGAAGAAAGCCTCACAACATTTGTAACCGAAATATTAGGCTTTCCGGTCGATGATGCCTCCGAAGTTATCTTATTTGTGATCGGGCCGATAATTGCGTTCTACTTTTTCCTGACAAATATGATGACAATGGCCTTTGAAAACTTTGAAGACCGAATAGGAAGAGCTGAATGGGATCAAGCAGAAGAACTACCTACTAACCTTAAGCTTTTCTCCTTAGTCACCGCATTCATTACAGTCGTTACTATAGGAAGGATTGCGCCAGGCCTAATAATGATTTTCGGAGCACTTGCACTCGTTCTAGGAATCTTAATGATGACAGGATTACTGACCAGAGATGAAGACGGAAATAATGGCGGAGGCAATACTGGAGGAGGCGACAATAACGGAAATGAAGGAGATCAAACCGGCGACGGCGCAACAAGAGAAGACTATATTGACAGAATTGCCGATGCAGGGGAAACGATCACTTCTGGAGCAAGAGACCATTTAGACGAAAGACTAGAAAATCAGAGGAAAGAGGCCTTGAGATACTTCCAGAGCGATTTCCTTGGAGAATTTGAGGCCTGTAAAAATAATATATCTGATATTAGGAGCCATATTAACAGTGGGAGATCAGAAGCTAGAGATAAAACAAAATCGCATCCTAAAGATTTCAAGAAAGTTTCTCAGAGAGCTCTAGCATGTGAAAAGACTGTAAATGATTACGAGGACGGATACATTAACGATAGCCCCTCAACATCTTCAGTAACTTATGATCCATCGAATTCCCAATTATGTGCTAAAATCGAATCAGACGAATCAAATAATGAGAGTATTTTTAGACAGCTACATAAGCTAGATACACAGTTAAGCAGAGCTTTAAATGACTCAAAATCAACACCTGATGATGCTCTAGATGAGTTTTTAGATTATGTACCTTTGGTGCTCGCAGTAGGACACTTTTGCCATCACCACCCTCATTTTGATCAGCTTTCTAGCAATGATGATGAAGCCTTAAAGACTCTGAAAACTGCAGAAAACATGGGTATATCTTCATCCAATAGAAATGATCTTAACAAATTAATGAATTTGGCTACACCAGGCCTAAAGGCCGATATAAAAAATCTGGTTGAAGGCTCAGAAGAACTAGCAAAAATCGATCTTAGACAATCTCAGAAGGAGATAAATAAGGTAAAAGATCTTACAACTAAAGATGATAAAATTCACGAATCATTGAAACGTTTAAAGAACAATCTGTCGCAATATAGCCCAGGATCCGGAAGCCATTTAAGCAATCATAAAACCCATTTTGAACAGTCTATGAATATAATTGAAAATAGTATTTTTCCGAAGGTTCAAAGTCTAGAAAATCAGCTTGATTCAGCAGCAAAGTTTGAATCTAACACCTACAAGAAGATTAAAGAGCTAGAAGAAAAATTGTGAACTCGCTTTTCCAGGATTAACTGAATAAATACCACAATATATTGAAAAATCCCTCTTCAAGAGCTACAGCAATCCTAATAAGTCGACAGATAGCCAAATCTAGCTTAAACAGTTCCGTAATTATTTAAACCAGAAGCAGCCAAATGTGTGTTATAGAGGTTTAAATCACAACTATGCCAGCAGAACAAATAATGAGTCAGGCTATGCATAATATTGAGATCCTGATTGGAGGAGCTGTAATAGGATATATAGCAGGCTCCATGATGACAAAAAGAAAAATGAGAAGAAGCGGCGGAATGGGAATGGGAGGTATGGGAATATGAAAGATAAGCTTACCCTCAACCTTTACGAACTAGAAAATGTACTGACAGAACTAGTTATAATCGCTCTCTCACTTGGAGGCCTGACAGTTGCAGGATGGGTACTATTCGCATCATCTCTCAACTATACTGTTATCGAGTTCGGTAACATTATTCAGCCATGGGTAACCATGCTTGCACTGATGATTATCGGGCGAGAACTGTGGATGATCAACAGAAGATTCAGCCACTACCTAGAACAAATGGATAAAGGTGAATAAATTTTGACACAGCACGAGTCTGCGGCCGGATTCTCAACACTACTAGAGACGATGGCCCAGCTAGACTTTTTCACGCTCGTGCTGCCATTTGTACTTTCATATACCATATTTTTTCTGGCGTTGAAGCAGCTAAGCTTATTTGAAGAAGAAGGAGAAAAATTTTCAGCACTAGTGGCGGTAGTAGCCTCTTTCTTCGTCGCACAGTTCATAGCAACAAATCCATGGTACCAAGATTTCTTCGTAGATTACTTTGGTGCGCTTACAGTAGGCCTGATAGGAATTCTAGGCCTATTTATACTATTAGCGTTTAGTGGATGGAACATTTCGACAGCACAAAGCCCTGTACTAGGAATACTAGTGATTGCAATAGCTGGAGCAGCTTTTATGACAGCAGGCGGATTTGGAGAGCCATATGATATCCAAAATGACGTCGTTACAGATGTCAACTGGGGAGCATTACTCCTTGATACAGGCCTTATCTGGATACTCATAATAGGCAGTGTGCTGTGGTGGCTTTCATCAGGAAATGATACACAAGGTGGCGGACCTGATATGAGAGACTGGTTCGATTACATGTTTGGCAGAGATGGTAGACCCGGAGGAGAATGAAAATGAGTTTCTTTGCCGACCTTGTAATGTTTATGTCGCAGACAGATATTATCCACCTGTTTTTCCCTTGGCTGCTTTTACTAGCTTTTACTTTCGGAATACTTCAAAAGTATGAATTTTTCGAGAATGAAGCAGTTTCAGGAGCTATAGCAATTTCAAGCTCATTTCTAGCAATTGCCGGTATTTACTTTTTCATGCCTGAAAATATTTTCGCTAACTTTGGAGCCGTGCTTGCATTCGCAACTTTTGCCGCCCTAGGATTTCTAATTGTCATGGCGATAGCAGGAGTCGATATCACCGACTTAGATAACCGTATAGGCAGAATACCTCTTGCTGCAGGCCTTGCAGTAATGGTTATTGGAATGTTGTCAATAGCTGCCGGAGCATTTCCAGTAAATGAAGTTGTGGACAGTATAGGATTTAATGTAGATCTCTATCAGGACATAATAATGCCTGTAATTGTATTTGGATTTATTCTTGCAGTGATTGCGCTTACTTCAAGATAGAAATAGGAGATTTGGATTAAAAACCTACCAGTCGCTCATATCAATATCTTCAACATCTTCCTTGTCTACAGTTGTTGATGTTTCGATACCTTTATCGTCCTTAATTTCTTGAACTAAACTTGTGAGATCTTTTACATTCTCAACTAGAGATGGTAGAACTTGCTGGAACGCCTTCTCTAGGCCTCCTATCCTTGACTGGTATGAGTCAATGTGATCCTCCATTTCATCAACTTTCTGGACGAATTCCTGTTGATCTTCATCATCTCTAACTTCTAAATCATGGACTCGGTCTTCAAGTCCTTCAAGCTCATCTATCATAATATCCATTTCTTCATAGATCTTTGAGAACTCGTTCTCTACTTGGTTAAATTTCTCTGCGACAATAGTTTCAATAAGTTCTTCTACAGCAGGATCAATATTCTGTTGCTGCCCCATTTGCTGTTGAACCTGTCCCCGAGGCTGTCCTTGTTGAGGAATCGGCTCCTGGCTCATTTGGCCTTGATCTATCTGTCCTTGCTGCATCTGCTGTTGCTGACCCTGGGCTTGATTCTGCGGCTGACTCTGTTGCATATCATCAAAACCTTGGGGCTGTGAACCCTGTTCTTCAGCGTCACCCTCATATCCTTCATCCATAGGGCTTACTGCTTCCTCCTCTGAACCAGAATTATATGCCGTCATGGCCTGAGGACCTCCATCATCCGTAGCAGAAGAAGTAACAGTATTATTTACAGCCCGACTTATCTCCTGTTCAGAATAACGGCCTTCAAGCTCTTCCTTAATCTCCTCTTCAGAATAGCCCTGCTGAAACATATTTTCCACAGTTCTCTCTAGGCTTCCGCCTGAAAGGCCTTGACTGCCTGTTGAAGATTCTTCATCGTCCCTGAGTCTTCCGAAAAGCTTGAATTTCATAAATCGATTAGGCCTCTAACAAATGGTTATTGGTCTTCTCTGCTTTTTAACTTTCTGTCTATTAGCTTTTCGACCTGCTCCTTTGTAATTTTCTCTTCATCCACTTTCTTCTCAAGCTGTTTCTCCGTCACAAAGTTAGAGTTCAAAGGACTCATCAAATCCATATAGTTCTCAATCTCCTCAATCTCTTGAGAAGTCACAAATTTCCGCTTCTCTCTATTAATCTCTTTAATATCGACTTCAAGGTTCGCCATTCTATCTCTTAACTCAGTGACTTCATCTTCCATATCCTGTATATCAGTGGAAAGACTGGATGTTTTCTCAAGTAAAGTATCGTCCAGCGTATTAACTCGGGCGCTGAGGTTCCTAATTTTCTCTTCAAGATCTCTTACTCTCCGGTTAAAATCATTTACCCTATCGATTATCTGGTTTACAATTTGTTGATCTGGCATCCTATCTTTTATTTTAGGAATGCGTGAATAATAATGCTGGGATGACAGTACACGATAAAGATGTATTCGGATATGAATTTGAGGAAGATACAGGAACAGTAAGAATCAATACTCTGGGAAGTATCTACGGCGCAAGCATAGAAGACTATCCCGAAGTAATGGCCCGAGTAGTCGATATACTACAGGAAGTACCGAACGCGTCCTCTATCATACTTAGTGAGTCTAGAGACTACGAATACAGCGCAGAACAGGTTGATATGCTGAAAGAAATCGCTACTACTGTCCAGGATATCTCAAATCAAGGTTTGTTAAGCCAGAATATCAGATCTGAAAAATGCGGCCAATTATATGAAGAACATTTACCTGATGTACAAGAGACTGTCTTCACAACTTTGAAGCAGGATCCTGTAGGCGCTTATGTTGAACTTAAAAGAAAGAAAAGACATTTATCCCAGACAGATGAACAGTACCCGCAGCAGAGCCGATGCAGAAGATACTTTGTTCAGGATGTGATAAACCCTGTGATTAACAGGTTAGAGGAAACTCAAATCATAAGCGAGGCCTCAGAATACATTACAGGCCACCATGTAGGGGATAGAGAAGTCTACAGAGAGTTCTTCCACCCATTAGTCAGGCCTAACTTCATGCTTACGAAATACATGTCGCTGCCTCCAGAGAGAGGTGAGGAAGTAGACCGTTACAACTCCAGGAATAGTGTTGAAGTATCTGTCTATAATGTGCCAGGAAAAACTAGGCCTATCTATCATGTTAATCCTCCTGAGTTCAACTTACCCGAAGAAGAGTACAACTTGTTAGATGCTGCGCGTCGTTTTATGGCGTCACACGAGCCAGGGAGCGGAGAATTCGCAGAGCCAGAACGAATGCGTGACGTGTTCGAAAACATAGGACGCGATATGCTGCGTGATATCGCCAATCAAATGGGCGTAAACCTAGATAGAGAAGAAATAGAAGAATTAGGCGAAATACTGAACCGTTATACTTCAGGTCTAGGTGTCTTAGAACTATTACTGGCTGATCCAAAGGTTCAGGACGTATATATTAACTCACCAATAGGAGGATCTCCAATCTATATTTCACATGAAGAATACGGAGAATGTGAAACAAATCTAATACCGACAAAAGACGAGGCAGAGTCGTGGGCCACACAGTTCAGAATACAGAGCGGAAGGCCTCTTGACGAAGCCAACCCAGTACTAGATACAGAGACAGAAGTTAAAGGCGGAAGAGCCCGTGTAGCAGTAATACAAGAAAACCTTAGTCCAGAAGGCCTAGCATTCGCATTTAGAAGGCATAGAAGCCGGGCCTGGACACTACCATTATTCGTAAATAACGGCATGATTAACGCCTTAGGAGCAGGCCTACTATCATTCATTGTAGACGGGAATAGATCGGTGCTTTTCGCCGGTACGCGTGGAGCTGGTAAGACCTCGCTTTTATCCGCTTCTATGCTTGAAATAATGAAAAACCATCGAATTGTAACGGTTGAGGACACTTTAGAATTACCTGTACCACAGATGAAGGATTTAGGTTACAATATTGAACGTATGAAGTCGCGATCAGTCATTACACAGGTGGAGAACGAGATTGAGGCGGACGACGCGATTAGGACCAGTCTTCGTATGGGAGACTCCGCCTTAGTTATTGGTGAGGTTCGTTCGGAAGAAGCTCAGGCCTTATATGAGGCTATGCGTGTAGGAGCCGTTGCAAACTTTGTTGGAGGAACGATCCACGGAGAAGATGCTTATTCAGTATTTGACCGCGTTGTTAATGATCTTGGAGTACCTACTACGAGCTTTAAGGCAACCGATATCGTTGTATCTGTTAACAAGATTAAGAGCCCTGATGGAATGGAGACCTATAGACGCGTCACAGGTATTACAGAAGTTAGAAAGGAATGGACGGATGACCCGTTGGAAGAGAATGCTTTTGTAGATTTGATGCGTTATGACAGCGAGAAAGATGAGTTAGTGCCGACCGACACTTTACTCAACGGAGAGTCAGTGATTATGAACCGGATCGCTGAAAACATCAGAGAATGGAAAAACGACTGGGAGGCCGTTTGGGACAACGTTGAGATGAGGAAAGAGATGAAACAAGCCATAGCCGATAAAGCAGATGAAACAGGTAATGATGAATTATTGGAAGCTGAGATAGCAGTTAAAGCTAATCAGAAGTTCCATTTATTGGCGAATAAAGTTCAGGAAGAGTATGGAGAGCAAAATCCTGAGAGGATTCTGAATCGATGGATGGAATGGTTAGATCAACAGGGCTAAGAGGTTATCTGAATGGATGAAGATCAGGAAGAAAGGTTAGACGATATTCTTGATGACATCGACCGAGATGTAAGGATGCCTCCTTATGATGAAGAATCGTCAGGACAAAGCTATTCTAGAAGATATCAAGATTATAAAGAGGATGAGGCTGAGGCTGAGCGGAAGAGTGCGTATGAAAAATTATGTTATCAAATGTCCTCAATTTTAGGGTTAAAAGCCGAGGGCAAGACCAAAGATAAACTTAATCCTGCAATAAAGCTTTTAGATTGGGAAATTACGCCAGGAATGGTTCTTTCAGCAGCAATAGGAGTATTTGCAATTTCTTTCGGGTTATGGGTCGCAGGCTTTATACTTAACGAAGCAGTTGGCGCTGCTCTAGGCCTAGAATCAGGGATAATCCCTATGTCGCTAATGCTGATTTTTGGATTAATCCCGTTTTTTGCCGGATTATATACGTTTTACAAGCCGATATTTGATGCTAAGAGCAAGGTAATTGAGAGTAGTGGAGAAATGATTCTGGCTATTCTCTACATGGTTGTCTACATGCGTTCATCACCTAACCTTGAAGGAGCTGTGCGTTTTGCAGCATTAAATCTCGAAGGCCCAATTGCTCGAGACCTAAAAAAAGTATTGTGGAGCGTAGAGATCGGAGAATTCAAAAGGATAGATAATGCTCTTGAAGACTACACTCAGCGCTGGAAAAACTACAACAAAGACTTCCTGGAATCATTAAACCTATTAAAGGCAGCTACTAATGAGCCTAACCCTAAAAGAAGAGATAGACTGCTTCAGGACGCAATTGACAATATTCTTGATGGAACACAAGAAAAGATGAAACATTACGCCCAGTCATTAGAAACCCCTGTAATGATTCTAAACGCAGTTGGAGCGCTCCTACCAGTTTTAGGAATGATAATGCTCCCCCTAATTTCCGCCTTCCTCGGAGGCCTGATCACACCATTACACCTATTTATCATTTTCAACATTATGCTGCCTGCATTCCTCTGGATGTTCATGCAGCGAACACTTAGTAGTAGGCCTCCAACAGTGCAGACTCAGCCAGTAAGCGAAGAATCTCTGCCTAAAAGAGGATACTACGATTTCAATATATCAGGAGATACTTACAGCCTTCCGACATGGCCAATAGGACTGGCTATCGCTTTAACATTCTCCTTGTATGGGATTATAGGATATCTCGCGTTTCCACATGTTTATCCTGTCTCAGATTCCGGCCTAATTGACTCCGCACCAGCGTTTATGGTAAGTGAAGGCGAATTATCACCGTTCCCTATGCTTCTGAGAAGCATGACCATCATCTTTGGAGTAGGCCTAGGAATAGGAGTAAGCAAGATTCTAGGTAATATTAGCCGGCAACGCGAGGAGAAAAAACTTAGGGAGATTGAGTCAGAGTTTCCTAACGCACTCTTCGAACTAGGTAACAAGATTTCAGGAGGCACACCGATCGAGCTAGGCCTTGACCAAGCAGCAGAATCGACTAAAGATTTACAGATATCAGAACTGTTCAAGGTTTCGTCCCGCAATATCAAAGAAATGGGTATGACCTTTGAAGACTCTATATTTGATCCTGATTATGGTGCTTTGAAACAGTTCCCGAGCCAGATGATTAAGACTGTTATGAAAGCGATACTGGAGTCTTCTGAGAAAGGAACAAATATGGCCTCCAGCGCAATGATGACAATCTCCAGATATCTTAAAAATATTCACAAGACCCAAGAGCAGCTCAAAGATTTGATGCAAGATACAACTACGACAATACAGATGCTGGCATATATGCTTGCCCCGATTGTCTCAGGCGTCGCTGTAGGAATGTCCCAAACAATAATTACAGGCCTTTATGAGCTCTCTGAATCTTTCGAGATAGATGGTGGTGCGGCTCCAGATGGAGAAGAGGTCGCAGCAGGACCTGGAGTCGGAGACGGCACAATTCTACAGAATCTGGACTCAGCTATCCCTCCTGAAATGCTTCAGTTCGTCGTAGGGCTTTACCTAATCCAATTATTGTACATCCTTGGAACCTTCTACATGAAAATAACCCGAGGAGAAGACCAAACCTACAAAAACATGTTTATCGGCAAAATCATGATAAGCGGAATGTTCTTCTACATGATAACCGTAACAATAATCAGCCTACTATTCGGAGGCCTAATGACCGGAGTAGCAGGACAATGAAAGGAAAAATATCAGTCAAATACATAATATTTATAGCACTTGGAATAGCAGCCGCAGCACTACTCATAACAACCACATCAAACCTCGTGGAAAACATTATGACAAACGCTCTAGAAACTGCATTAGATTAAGGTTTAAAGAAAATTAGAAGAGTTTAAATCAAACCGAAATCATAATTAAACTGTGAAAACCGTTAAGGGTCAAGAAGGCCTATCAATAGAAATAATGATAGCCCTAGTATTTGGGATAGCAGTAGCAGCAATAGTAATTGCAGTTTTCTTCCCTGTTATAACTAGTTCGGATGAAGCTGCAGGCTGCCAAGGACTATTAAGGCCTATTGCATCACTTCTTGCCAACGTAGCAGGAATAAACATATGTTAAAAGGAAGCATGGGAATAAGAACTATAATGGGTCTCATACTAGGCCTCTTACTGCTAGGCGTAATGGTAGGCAGCTTAACCGATGGAGCCTTGGGAGAAACTATAATTCAGGGATTAGATAGATCATCACAGTACACTGATGCAACCACACAAATAGATGCAGAAGATGAAAATGCTGAAGAAACTTTTTCAGACCTAGCAATGTTTGTCAGAGACAGAGCAGTGAACTGTGGCGAAGTAGAATCTAGAAACGAAGGAAATGCCATAGACTCCGGAGTAAACGAGCCAATGTTTACTATAGGAGAAGGTGCTCCTGATTCTGATGATCCTAGAGAATTGAATGGTAATTATGACATGGGATATCCAGGATTAGCTTCTACCGATCTAGGCCAGGAACCTTCCTGTATTGGCGGAGAAGCCTCATTTGTAAGACGCGGCTGGGGTAATCTGCCTTTAGTGAGTAGCCCTCAGGACAATGCTATGGCCGGCAGCCTCTCTAGAGAAAACTTTGAGATAACAGGAGATATTGCCCCTGATTCTGGAGGATTAACCTTCATTGATAACAGAAATACAAACGATGAATATGAAGATTTTAATCTAAACCAATACTGGCTGGAGAACAATCTGCTTGCCGCATCAGGAAGGCCTGTTGAATCACATATAAGCCAGTCTGGTGAAATTGGACAACAAATGGATGGTACTGGCAGAAATTATATAGTTTTCTTTGAGGAGAACAATGTAGGAGAACAAAGAATATCAGGAGATACACTTTTGGATGATCTAGAGGATTATGATGATGCAGTTTGGAGTAACACCCCTATAAGAAGCATACAAATGGAAGATGACGTAAAGTTGAATGAATTAAGGCTCTGTCCTGGCGATAAAGGACACATTCAGATGAACGTAGAACTCCCTTATAACACAGATCTGGGGAGTTCTGAGTTTGACGGCAGCTCATCTAGAGAGTATTTTCCGATGATAGTGATAGAAGAAACTGAGCTTGATACCTGTGGCAGCGATTTAGTAGATAAAAGAACGGATAAAATACCTAATGACGCGGATACTTCAGGTAGGCTTCTCCAGATATCAGGAGTGTCACAGAACGAACATCCATATGTTAGGGACCCTACAGCGTCAGGAACTGCAGATGACTATATATTTAATTTAATGGAATTAAACGAAATAAACGATAATATAGAGCAAGATATTCTTTCTAAGACGAGAAATATTGAGTACTATTTCAATTCTGAGAGATCTACTTACTGCGAGATAGGTTTATTTGATATCCCTAGCAGTCTGAACCCTATTACAACCAACAATGCTGCGAACGGTTGGGTCGCTGTGGAAAGAGGCACACATGTAGGCCAAACAGGTAGTTTTCCAAGTATGAGCTTAGTAGCAGATTCTAATCATGAAGAGAGAAATTATGGGGGCGCAGACACAGAAACATTGTATGAACACTATGTTAATCCCGGTTTTGATTCTACAGAAGATTGGCAGAGGACCAATGTATATGATACTATTCTGTATGATTTCGGAGATAACAGAGAATTTGAGTTATATGGAGATCTTCTCTGTGCTCCTCACAGCGATAATGACAACTTTGAATACGACCATTCGGAGTGGAATATGTGTGATAGTGAAGAGACTGTAGAGATAGATGGCACAGAGTGGAGCTGTGACCCTGTCGACGGTAGTTGGACAAGCGATGGAGGAAGTTCCCCTAGCCCCCCTAGTGGTTCCGGTCCCACACCTTACTAAAATACAAGATTTCATAAGCGTCGAAAAACTATAAATTTATAGATGGACTTACCAATAAAGGCTATATCATTGATTGCTTTAGGTCTCATGGTTGTAGTACTTATTTTCCTGAGTTTTGACACTTTTTTCAGTAACGCCGTAGATGACTTCATCTCAAACTTGGATTTCAACCCTGAGCCTTGAACAAATTTATTTCAATCATTGATGCACAAAGGTTATTGTGAAAGGCCTCAATTCCACGATCTCACTCGTTTTAATAATAACAGTTTCAATTGCAGTAGTCCTAGTGATTTCAGTTATGCTGGATGGAAATCTGGGAGGCCTAGAGAATTTTTATGAAAATCTTGATTGGAGGCCTGATACACCGTGAGGACAGCAGTTACTGCATTGATTGCAATTGTGATTTCGATAATTACAATTGTTGCAATATTTGCGGCCACAGACACGATATTTACAGACGGAGTAATTGATCTGGAAGGGTTTACAGCGAGTTTCATTGACTGTATTTCAGGAGATGAATGCGAATTATTTGGAGGTCAATGAAGTATGGAAGCTGATGCACCAATATTCATTATAGTAGGCGTTCTAGCAATTTCGGTAGTAATGGTGCCAGTAATTGGAATGTTAGAAGGATTTGGTGGAACAGGTTTTGGAGAACATAGTGATCGAACAGATGTAAGGGCTCTAGCATCCTTAATTGATGAGCAGTGTGATAGTTTAGATGATTTTGACAATATTTTAGTGCAGTCAGTAGATGTTGATGTTTTTGAAAACGATGAGATATATTTTGATGGAAATGAATTTTCTGCTTCTGGCGATGATTGGGATATTGAATTAAACACAGAATGCAGTGTAGATTTGAAGGAGGAAGATCAGAATGGTAACATAATATCTGTTGATTCAATAAATGAAGGTAGCTGGGAAGCTGTTGTCAGCGAAGATAATGGAGGCTTGGAGGTTGTATTAGAGCCATGAAGGGTCAGGTCAGCTATCCTTTCACCATGATTGAGGCAGCCTTCACTTTCATACTGGTGATGTCTGTTGCTGTAGGATCACAAACTTACACCGCTAACTTCATAGCACAGGAAACAACTGATATACGAGCCGATAGGGTTGAGAACGCCGCAATAGTTCTTGAGAACTATGAAGCCGGGAGCATAGAGATAGATATTTCAAGCTACGAGGTGAAGGTTGAAGGATCAGAGTTTTATTTGAGATTCGAAAATGAAGAAAATTTAGAAGAGGTAAGAAATTTAGAAAGCATAGGATATTCAGATATTGAAGGGCCAGGCAGTTACGAAGCCTTCAGCAGCGTCTGCTTAGAAAAAAACTTTGATAATGAACTAATAATCGGGGAGAGTTGCTAATGGAACTTTACAATATTATTACAAAAGTTCCTTACATCATAATGCTTGGAGTAGGCCTTACTCTGGTTTTACAGATATTCATAGGAGGCTTAACAAGTATAAGTGATGATGTAAGAGGTAATTCTGACTTGGCTTACGATGTAGTTATAGCGTCTGAGCAGATGCATAACCTTGATGATAGGAGATCCGTGATTGATGTCAGCCATATAGGAGAAGGTTCAGACTATGACTGCAGCATAAGTGAAATTGAGAATCTTGATGATGAATATCTAAGTTACAGAGTTCAAACCGATATTACAGGTTCGGGAATCGATTGTCAAGGCGCGCCTACAGTTTCTGGCATAGAAAGCTTGAGGACAAGAATACTTGTAGAACAGAACAATGAACTAGTTCCTATGAGCTTGGAGGTTTACGAAGAATGAAAGGCCAAGGTATGATAGCCCAAGTAATTATGTTTAGTATTACAGTTTTCCTATCAATTGCCTTACTCTTGCTGATCACTTCAGAAGCTGAGGACAGCGTAACGAGCGAGGTCACACTCCAGGGAGAAATTGGAAGCAGTGTCGAGGCCATAGAGGACGAAACAGCTCTTACTCATATACTGAACCAAGAAGTTGATCCTTGGATAGATAGCGGCAATAAATACAATGTTACTTCATTAGAGCTGGTTCAACATTATTTTTCGGCAAATGAAGTAAGGATTAACGGGAGCACATATGATCAAGACGTGGTGAGGGATGATCTCGAAACATTTTTTAATCAGGCCTATAGCATGCCCCAGGAGTACAAGATAGCGAATCAAGGGCGTAGAGGGATAATTAACATAACTTCAGATAACCACAACGAATATCTTGAAGCACGTCAAGGGCTTGAAAATGTAGATAGGCATGGATGGAATGCATACAGAAGAACCGTTCCAGTAAGTACAGGTGAAATAGAATTGACTTATTTTGTGGGGAGAGAAAGATGAAAGGAAGCTTAGAAGGAATTCTACCGATGTTAGGCCTCTTACTGACTGCTATAATCCTAACAGTTCAGACAATACCTATAGGCGAGGCCTTTAACTCTGTAGTCGGAGAGTCATCAGAAGATATAGAAAATCTTGTAGAAACTCGGACCGGCTACGATTATACCGTTGAACATTATATACCGTCATCTCTAGAGTACAGCGTGAACAATGCAGCCTACGAGCTTGATGATGGTGGAATTAACTGGGAATCTGAGGCCTCTTCAGCGTCTGAACCTCATCAGATACTAAATTCAGTGCTGAACCAATGGGAGTCTCTAGCAAAATCTAATTATGAATCTAGATTAGAAAATCATCAATGTTCAATAGACTTTGACACCGTGAACAGAATTTATTCAGATGAATCAGCTAATACATTATACAACACTGACGATATTCAGACTGTCGAGTTTGAAGCCTTTACATTTGATCCAATTACCTTTTCATGCAATTCCAAAACAGAGTACAAAAAAGGCTCATATTCTCAAAATATTTCAACCCCAAACAGGTATGTTGAACTTGCAAAAGCTACAAGCGAATTTTTCTATGATTTAGAGGAAGCTTTCGACGATGCCACAATACAAGACACGTATACAGCCACAAGAAGCGCTTGTGGCAGCAGGAGTTCAGCTAGAAGTAGTGCCAGAAGTGCAGGAGCCTCCAGTTATTTTTCAGATGTTCCAGTAGCATCCAGCATAGCTAATTCCTTAGATTTGCCTGATGGTATTTCTACTTCCGCTAATCAAGACAACAACTATAACTGGAATGAAGTTAGTAGCAGTTCTGGCAGTTGTTGTAGAACCCGATGTACAAGAAGAGTTAATGGAACATGTGTAAGTAGAACTTGTACGGATAATACTAAGAGTTCTACTGTTGAGGTTACACCTACTAATACAGTATTAGACTTTAAAGTTGAGGATGTAGCTGAAGAAGTTTTAACAAAAGACGGCTATGTGAATTTAGAAATTGAGGAAAGTGGATATACAATCAACCATTAAACTATTTTAGTATTATGTTGCTATAAGTATTTAGGTGAACTATAGTGGCAGAACAGGAAGATGACAATACAGTATACGTCGGTTCAAAACCAGCAATGAGCTATGTGTTAGCAGTTGTAACTCAGTTCAGCGAAGGACATGAGACAGTACATGTCAAAGCTAGAGGAAAAGCAATTTCAAGAGCAGTGGACGTAGCAGAAATTGTAAGAGACCGCTTTGTCGAAGATGCAGAAGTTGACGAAATCAGCATCGGAACAGATGAGATTGAGACTGATGAAGGAGATGAACTAAATGTTTCCAGCATCCAGATCAATTTAACAAAGCCTTGAATTAAGGCCCTAAAACCCGGTTTTAACTTATTTCTCTCTTCTTATTTTCCAAGTCTTTTTATACAGGCACAACAAATCAACTGTTATGAATGATGTTAAAGGTCTTTCGCAGATACTTTATCTTATAATAGCTGCCTCAGTTCTAATGGTAGCAGCACTTTCACTAGTTTTCATGCTAAACCAAGGACTTGATGGCGTTATAGGAACAACTGGAGCCGATGCATGTACTTCCACAGTTGAAACCCAGTGTTCCACAGGAGCAGAAACTGTTACAACTCCAAACAGTTGTTTAAATGATGATGGCAGTGCAGTTGCAGGCATTCCTTCAAGCTGGGCAGGAGAAGTTGCGGAAGGCAGCGATATAACATGTGCTAACGTGAACTAAATGGACAAGACTATCGAAGTTGTGTTAGTTGCTGTAGTTGTAATCGCGACAGCAGCAATCATGCTTTTTATCTTTACAGGAGAATCCAGCAACTTCAGCGACTTTATATCTGATGCAATAAGCGGAGCTGAACAAGATCTTGAAGACACTCAAGGAGTAGATTGCTCAAGCCTAGGTTCTGCCGAATGTAGATCAAATTCACAATGTACTTGGGATACTGCTTTCAACCAGTGCGTTAGCTCTTAGCTAAGTTAAAAGATTTATTAAACCTGTTAAGCCATCTACAGATGTACTTTCTCCAGTTGTATTTATCATCGGCACTTTATTCAAGGTATGAGAAGTGTTAGGGCTTTCTTCCGTTCCCATGTCTTCGCAGTTACCATGGTCTGCTGTGATAATCATTGAATATTCTGAGGACTCTACTTTTTCGACTAGCCTCCCAAGATTTTCATCTACAGTTTCTAGCGCTGTAATCGTCGCTTCAAGATCTCCTGTATGTCCTACTAGGTCGCAGTTCGCATAGTTAAGCATTATGAAGTTTTTCTCTCCTTTTTCGACTGCATCTATCACTATATCTGTGATTTCTTCTGCATGCATTTCAGGCCTCTCATCGAAAGCCCTGATCTTATCAGATTCTATAAATTTTCTTTCTTCTCCTTTAAATTTTAGTTCTCTCTGACCGTTGAAGAAGTAAGTGACATGCGGTTTTTTCTGAGACTCTGCAACTCTTAATTGTGTCATTTCTTTATCTGCTATTTCTTCTCCTAACGTGTTTTCTACTACTTCTTTCTCAAAAACAACGGGATTCTCGAAATCTTTCCTGTAAGGCAGCATTGAGGTAAAGTTAGGTCTTACCGAGTTCTCGAACTCTTCAAAGTCTTCTTTTAGGAAGGCTTCGACTATCTGTCTTTCCCTGTCAGCCCGGTAGTTGTAGAAAATTAGTTCATCATTCTGATCTATACCTTCGAAGTTCTGCCTTACTGATGGCTGGATGAAGTAGTCATATTCGCCATCTTTGTAGGCCTTTTCAACTGCTTCTCTCGGATCTTCAAACACGAATCCGTCTCCCGAAGTCATTGCATTGTAGGCTTCTTGGGTTCGCTCCCAGTTGTGGTCGCGGTCCATGCTGTAGAACCTGCCCATTACTGCTGCTATCTTTCCTCCAGTATTTTCTGCATGTTTTTCTATCTCTTCAATAAATTTTTCCGCTGAGTTGGGATTAACATCTCTACCATCTGTAAAGCAGTGAATCTCCACATCTACATCATATTCTGTAGAAATAGTCATTAAGGCCTTCAAGTGATCGATATGGCCGTGAATTCCGCCATCGCTGATTATTCCAGCCAGATGAATTGTTGAGTTATTGTCTTCTGCTCTTTGAAAGGCCTGTTTGACAGCATCTTTTTCCTTTAATTCATTTTGTTCTATTGCTTTATTGATTCTAGTCAGCCTCTGTGGAATTACTCTTCCTGCTCCGATATGCAGGTGGCCGACTTCTGAGTTACCTGTATATCCTTCTGGCAGCCCTACTGCTGGGCCTGAGGCCTCTAATTCTTGGTATCCGTATTCGTTCATTAAATAGTCTAGAGTCGGTGTATCTGCTTGCTTGAATGTGTTTCCTTGTTTTTCCTCTCTGAGGCCTAATCCATCGATTACGACTAGAATCTGTTTCATAAATATTGGTTATTGATGGTAGAATTTATTTCACACCGTTGATCTAGTTGTTAGTCTTGAGTGAATAATGCTTTTAACTTTTCAAGTTTCATCTTTCGATGTGGTTTCATGGGAGAAAATGTAATCTTTGGAGGCGGAGATGACGACGATCAGACATCTCTATCAAATGGAAAAAAAGAAAAAGAAGAGCAAGAAGTGGAGGAAGTCTCTGAAGAACAAATCGAGAATTCCGAGGAGTCAACTTTAGAGGAAAATGAAACTCAAGAGGAAGATAATAATAATACAGAAGATACTTCTCAGGAGACCGAAAAAGAGAATTCCAAAGACCACAGTAAAGAAATGCAGAGACTTGAAAGAAGAGTCTCACAGATGGAGTCCGAGCTAGAAAGCCTTGACTCAGAAAAAGATATAGAAGAGATTAAGGAAAGAGTAGCAGAGAAAACCAGTCTGATAGAGGATCTAAGAAACAAGATTGAGGCCTCAGACCAAGAAAGCGAGACAGAGGAACTAGAAGGCCTTAAAGATAGAGTAGAAGAGCTGGAATCAGAAAGCCTTGAGGAAGAATTCAACCAGTTACAAGACGATTTCGAAGATTTGAAGGATTTAGAGGATAAGTTAGAAGATCTTGATGATTCGAAGCTAGATGAGAAAGTTGAAGATCTTGAAGGAGACTTAGAGCAAAGATTTGAGGAATTTGAATCCAAGATTCAGTCCCTTGAAGAGCGAAAAGAACTGGAAAAGGTAGAGGAGAGAATAGCCAGTTTAGAGGACAAACTCGATTCAGATGAAGACTCCAAAGAACTTGAGAATTTAAACAAGAGACTTGAGGATTTAGAAGATAAAATTGAAGAAAATAGTAAGCAAGATTTAGAAGAGGACGTTAATGAGCTTAGAGAAGATCTAAAAGAGGGCATTGAAGGCCTGGAATCAGAATTAAGCGAATTAGATCAGAGCAGTAATAGTGAGGAACTTGATTCAATTAGATCAGATATTGAGGATTTAAGAGAATCTTCCTTGACCGAAGATGACCTGGAAGAAATCAGAAACGACATTGAGGAGTTAGAAGAGAGTTCGAAGGTTGAAGGCCTTGAAGAGCTTAAATCTAGAGTAGATAATCTTGAAGAAGATTCAGAAATTGAAGAAGTTTCCGAGTCTTTGGAAGAACTAGAAGATAGTTTTGAAGAATTGGCTGATCGATTAACGGAAGTAGAAGGAAGAGGTTTTGATGATCTATTGATTAAAGTAGAGAACATTGAGAACCGTGTGAAAGAATTGGAAGACTCTGAGGACATGGAGAAGTTCAAAGAGCTTAAAGAAGATGTAAACGATTTGAGAGGCGTTGTATCAGATTTCAAATGGCTGTTCAATGACTTTGATGACCTCGCAGACCTGAAACTTCTATCTCACGATGAATTCAAAGAGCTTCAAGAAAACTCCGAAGATGGAATAGATGAGAGAGTTGAAGAATTAGTTGAGAGATTAAACAGTATTGACGACAGAATAGATGAAGCCGGGGATTCAGATAATGATGAGCTTATTCAGAGACTTGAAGGCCTTGAACAGAGAACTGATAAGTTATCCGCTCATGTTGAGAAAGCTAAAAGAAGTTCAGGCCTAGAAAAGAAGATTTCCAAGGTAAGAAATAGAGTGAAGAAAGTTGAGAGAAAGCAGCAAGACGAGCTTGAGACAAGAGTTGCAAGGCTTGAAGAGACTGTAGATGAGGAAGATCTCAGAACAATTGTAGGGGAAATGGAGCGCCAAGAAGACGAGATAGAGGAAATTAGAAAAGGCTATGTAGAGATGGGTGAGATGATGGAGCTTGTAATAGAACAGTTAAACAGCCAAACTAGGTGAAGCTTCCAAGGCCTGACTGCCGGCTAGAAGTGGCTTTCACCAAATCATTCATTTTTGATTCTATTCTATCATTGGAGAATTCATGTCGTTCAACTAAAATTTCTCTAATCTTTTCTTCATCAGGATCGGCGAAATCAAAGCTTTGGTCCTCGACTGGGGGATTTTTGAAAAAATCAAATATTGCTTCAGGAGAGTTATCAGACTCAAACTCTATATCTTCATCATTTAGCAAAGATTCAAGAGATTCATGTTCTTTCACTTTTTCAAGGCCTTTTTTCGGGCCTATACCATGCACACCATCATTGAAATCTGTCCCCATCAGCATGCCAAGCATAATCAACTGATCTTGAGTAATATCTAAACTTTTCAGGACTTCTTCTCTCGTGATTCTTTCCTGGCTGACCTTTTTTCTTTTACCTGATGAAGTTTTCCTAGTTTTCCTTGATGTCAAGTTTCTAACCATTATATCTGCTCCGAAAAGCATACAGTCCCAATCTTGAGATCCAACCGCATAAACCTTGTTCTCTCCAATCATATAGGCTGCCTGGGCCTCTCCTTCGCTCGGAGCCTGAATCCAAGGAATACCCATTGCATCAAGCAATTCTTTAGACTCTTCAATCATATCGCCAGTTAATTTTGAGCTTTGAGTAGCTTTACTGTAGGCCTCTGAGATTTTTCCTTCCTCCTTCAATTTTTTCCACTCCTTTTTTGCCTCCTCTCTCTTCCTTCTTCTCTCAGTCGTCTCCTTCTCTTTTAAATCCGGGATTGCCCCGTCAAAAACGTAGACAGGCCTAATATTTTTCTCCAATAAACCGGTGTTACGGTAGAATAGGCCTGAAAGATGAGAAGTAATATTACCTGAAGAATCTTTCAAAGGAGTTCCATCTCTCTGCCTTATAATTGATAGAAACTGGTAGAGTGTGTTCATCGCATCAATTGCGATAACTCTATCATTTAAATCATCGAAACTTATTTCTTCAGGCTCGATCAATTCTCCCAGATTTACTCCCATAAAAGTGAAAAATTTAGGCCTCCAATAATATAATTATGGCCTCTATCTGCGATTACTGCGGTGAGAAAGAAGCAGTCACTAGCTGTGATGTATGCGGCTCCAAAGTCTGCAGAGAAGATAAATTAGAATATGGATGTAAAGCCTGTAACGGCGGAGAAAAAACCCTCTAAATAAAAAATAGGATTCTATAAGTTAAATCCTAGAGTTTGTCAAAGTGCTCTAGTTCGTAGCTTTGGATGTTTTCCAGTTGCTCTAGTTTTTCTTCTACTGCGTCTGTTCCTCCTGCTTCATCTGTTGTGACGCATGAAACTTTCACAGCTTTCAGTCCAAAGGCTACCTCTTCTTCTCCAATATCGTTTACATCAAGAAGCTCTCTTAACTGGTCTTTAATCCCTTCTAAATCGGTTTCAGCGTCTTCTGGCATAACTTTGTATACACAAGCAATTTCTCCCATTTTTCTTCAATTCACCTTATATAATGTAGTTTAAGAGAAAAAAGTTAAAATACAGACTGGCTTCAATAAAGATAGAAAAATAAAATAGATGGCCTAATTTAGGCCTAGCTTATTCTTGATCTTTTTGATTAGATCTTTCATAGTTTAAAACACCTTAAAAATCGATTGTCCCGCGGAGTATATAAAAGATTGGCAAATTCCGCGGATATAAAAAATTCTCTCAAGAAAAAGGTATTCAAGGCCCGCATGGTCTAGTGGAAAGACGGCACCTTGCGGAGGTGCAGATCCAGGGTTCAAATCCCTGTGCGGGCGTTCAACAGTTTTAAACACAGACATACTCAAATTAAACTATGGAAGAGATATGGGAGCATGTCGAAAACTTCTTTGACAAAATGATTGTTCCTGCACTAATAGTCCTACTGATCTATGTGATTGTAGACGTATTTTTCACAGACTTCAAGTACAGTTATGAAAACTACTTTTTCGTAGCAGACATGTTTATCATCTCAATTTTCGTAGGAGACTTATCCTTCAAATTCAAGAGAGCGGCCTCTTGGAAAGGATTTTTAAGACGAGAATGGCTTGAAATTATAGCAATCATACCGTTTTTCTGGATATTCAGACTTGTCGAAAGCATTGCGCGGGTAGGAGAACTAGTCCAAGAGATAATCCATATCGTTACTAGAGGCGGAAGACTTGCAAGATTATTTGCAGCTCTAGGCCTAGTAGGAACCCGAGATAACCGGTTCGCAAATTTTGTGAGAAAAATTACAGGCTCTGAAAGATTTGAGAAAGCAGCAAAGTTCTTTAGCCATCCTAAGGAACACGAAAGTTAATTCTATTCTTGAAGCTTTCCTTCAATCACTTCATCGATTTCTTCTTCAATTTCGAGGCCTTCTTCCCGGTATCTTTTAACCGCGCCTAACGCAAATAAATAAGCCACTATTGATGCTAAAAAGGCAATAATCAAGTTTCCAACTATTAGAAAAGCCAGAGCCGATTCAGGATCCGTAGTAACTGTAAACTGTCTTGTAAGTATTATTCCTCCAAGGTTAATGCTTGCCAACCAGAAAACAGGCTTAATAATAGGATTGAGTACTACTGCGCTCGCAATTAATGCAAGTTTTGAAATCCAAGAAAAGGCCTTAGCTAATACAAAGAAAAGTATAAACCCTGCTCCTAGAGTCGGTAAAGATGTAATAAATACTCCTATAGCAAAACTGAGCGCTATCTCTCTATCGCTATGCTCTTCATGAAATGCTTTGTGAAGCTCGTCAAGCACTCTTTTTCTTAAGGCCTTCAGCTTTTTCACAAATCTATACTTTGTCTGATACTAAATTAAATGTATGGAACTTGAAATAGATGGAGAAACTTTTAACGTAGAAGTTGCAGACAGCCTATTGAAACGTGCTTGGGGCCTATCTTTGAGAAAAGAGGGAAAAATGCTGTTCAAATTTCCGAGACCTGTTAGAGCTAAAATCGACATGGCACTACTTTCAGAACCGCTCCACCTTTACTTTTTCGACTCAGAGAAAAGGTTAATTCACAAAGAATATGCGAGGCCTTGGGGCTGGAATCCTAAGACTTGGAAACTTTACAGCCCTGGAAAAAAGTATCAGTATTTACTGGAAAGTTTTGAGGATTTAAGGCTTGAAGAAGGAGATGAACTAGATCTGAGTTAAAAGATTTGAAACCCCTATACTGAATATGGAGCTTTCAAAATTTTGCCCAAGATGCGGAGAAGAGACTGATAGACTTCACGGGGATGAGAAGAAGCTCTGCCCCGACTGCTTCACAAATGTAAACGATCTGGTTGATACCCCGCGAGAGATAACTATTGAGACATGCTCAGTCTGCGGCAGAATGAAGGAAAAAGGAGAATGGATAGAGGCCTACACCATTGAAGATCAGTTAGCAGAGGCTTTTTCGGACATTGCTGAGAATTATCATTTGGAGCTTCAGTACTGGGAGGAAGACGAGGAGTTCTTCGTAAGGCTGCATATTTCTGAAGGAGAACTTAAGGACTTTGCAGATGTCAAAGTTGAATGGACTGAGGATCAATGCCCTGATTGTTCAAGATTCCAAGGAGGATTCTACAAAGCCAAAATCCAGTTGAGAGGACAGAATATTCAAGATATAGCGGATGAAATAACCGATAAAGCCGCAGAACTAACCAACAGGAACCGTTCGGACTTTCTATCCAATATGGAGCAAAGAGACGGCGGGATAGACTTCTACTTATCAACGGAAAAAATGAATAAAAAGATCCTATCAATGTTAAGAGAAAATTATAACCCTGACATCGAGAGAAGCTATGAACTAGTAGGAGAAAGAGACGGTCAGAGAGTCTACAGGAATGTGGTTTCTGTAAGGTTACCTAGCCAATAAAAAACAGTAAGACCTCATAAATAGATTATGAAAACTGATTTTTCAGCTAAAATAATGTATTTACTGACTTTTCTAAACCTCAGTCTATTTTCAGTTGCGGGATCGCATGACGGCAATCGATCGGGAGCAACCATCAGCATGCCCAGTTACGAAGAACCTGTGAGCTTCATATTATATCTAGTCTTACCAGGAGCATTAGTATTCTTTGCAATCCAGCAACCATTGGAAAGAAAACTTGACGGAAGATGGCATAGAGACGAACCCGCACGAAAATACTCAAGCATTGTAGCAGGCCTAACAACGCTCTTCCTAGCTATATCGCCTATATTCCATAGCTTCTCAGTACTAAATTCGTTTGTCTACACCGGATTTCTAGGGTTAGCGGCATTAATAGCTTTGACAGGTTATAAGTGGGACGAGGTAAGCGAAAAACTTCCGATTTAAAAAACTTCGATAACCATTAATTCTTATAGATGGCTAATGACGATGAAGAACAGGAAATAAAACGTGTACGCACACCCAGCGGAGATGAAGTATTGGGAATCGTACTGCGTAAAGTAGGCGGCGGAAAGTATCAAGTATACTGTACAGATGGAAGAGAAAGAATTTGCCGCATTCCTGGAAGCAAGAAGAGAGGCCTTTGGGTTAAGAGAGACTCAGTAGTACTTGTAGATCCTTGGGATATCCAAGGAGATGAGAAAGGAGACATCGTAGAGAGCTTCAGTCAGGCGCAGCAGGACTGGCTAGAGGACAGAGACTACCTTGACGAAATCAAAGAATTCCTGTAAAAAGGCCTATGAACCCGGAAAAATATGCCCGAGAGTTGAAAGCAGTTTTCACCGGATTAATAACTTATTTTACAACAGTTTTACTCATTTCATTCTATAAGAACAATTTCCAATTATTCCCTTTCTGTGGGTCATACCGAGATTTCACATCACAGGAGCCTGTTCCAACAGTCTGCCTATCATTACCAGAATATTTATCAAAAGCAGTTTTTCATCCCGGCTTCTTAATACCTGCCTCAGTAACCGGAATTATAATCGGGCTAGTATATTATGGAGAGGCCTGGAAATACTTTGAGGAATGGAGGAGTTAGAAAAATGGTTGAAGACGATGAAATGTATCCGCGGCGGAAGGAAAAAAAGCGTCAAATGTTTGACTCATCAGAAGCTCAGAAAGCGGTTGAGAATGTTTTAGATGATGATACTATGGATGCATTGTTGAAGGCAGACGATAGAGGTTTGATTAACCGGATGCATGGAATAATTGAGTCAGGTAAGGAATCTGCGATTTTACTGGCGGACACGGACGAAGGCCTTGCTATTGTTAAGATTTATATGAAAAGAGCTGGGGCTTTCAGAGAGATGCATCAGTATCTTCGGGGAGATAAAAGATTCAGGAATGTGAAGAAAGATAGGAAATCTGTAGTCGATGCTTGGGCGAAAAAAGAGTTCAAGAACTTGAAAAAGGCCTCAAATGTTGTTAGATGCCCTGAAGTCTATGGATTACAGGAAAACGTCTTGGTAATGGAGTTTATAGGAGAAGATTTGCAGGCCTACCCTAAGTTGAAAGAGGTTAATATTGAGAATCCTGAATCTGCTTTAAACCAGGTTTTGGAGAAAATGAAGGCCTTATGGAGAGAAGAGAAAATTGTGCACGGCGACCTATCAGAATACAATATTTTAGTTGAGGAAGATGAATTAGTCTGGATTGATTTTTCGCAAGGAGTTCATGAATCTCATCCTGAATCCCGTGAACTATTGAAGAGAGATGTCAAAAATATTGTTAATTTCTTCAGGAAACAAGGGGCCGAAAAGACTTTTGAAGAGGCATTAAACCAGGTTATCCAGTAACTTTAAGGTGAATTCATTGTAAATTGAAATTGTGAATTGGAACAGGATTTTGAAGGTTTTAGCAGGCCTTTTCGGAGTATTGTTTGTTTTATCTGTTGGTACTGCTTATCTAGCTGATTTTTATTTTGATTCATTGAGCTCTGAGATGGGTGATGCAGAGTATCCTGAGGAAAGTTTTGAGGCCTATTCGAATAGGACTTCCTATGAAATTGAAGAGAATGTGAGGCCTGAAAATATCGATGATAGTAGTTTGATGGACAGACTGAGGTTGAGCAATACGATGATGCTGGATATTGTCTCTATGGATTTTGCTGATTTGAGCAAAAGCAACAATAACAATGACCAAATATTGCTGGGCTTCAAAACAGAAGGCTATAATGATATTGATGAAGGTTTTTCTCAGCCACAGTTCTGCGATGAACTGAGCTATTACGAAGCAAGTATAGGTTCATGGCTAAGGATCATGGCTTACGGCGACCTGAACACTACATTTAGAAACAGTTCAAAAATGGAAGAGTACGAAAACACAGTAGAGAGAATAGAATACTACAATAAGAAATTATTCAACCGCGATGGTGAAAAAAGAACTTATATATCATACCAAAACAGCTCAGGCCTTTACATAATAGGAGAACAAACGGATTCTGTAGAGATCAATGGAACTCAGTACAGTACCAAAATCAATGGTGATTGGAGTCACGCAGATGTCGATCTAGAACAAGGCACTTACAATATAACTTATTCAGGCGAGGAACAGATTTTCAAAGTCTTCAACCCAACTAACGAAGCTTATGATGAAGGAAAATTGCATATCAGAGACGAGTACGATGCCTACGATTATGTTGAGATAGTCGAAGAAAATAGTACATACAGCTCCGAGATAGGCCGAAACCTAAGCCGTAACAGTTCTGCACCTGAGGCCGAAATTAAGTATGTGAACGAAGATGTGAGTATCACGAAGAAAGTAGAGAACCATGACCATCCTGAAAACGATAATAGTGAATCAGAACAGTTTTCGGAGCATACAGGCCTCAACACAGATTCTGCAGAGAAAGTGCTGAAAGCAGTCAGAGTATACAATAAAGCCTTAGAGGTCATTCCCTTTATAGAGAGCAGATCGCAGAAATTATTCTAAAAGAATTCATTAATTACCGAACTCGAGTAAAATACCTGTCCTCTGTAAAGAGGTTATTTCTCGCTCTCAAGGCCTCTATAAGGGTTCCAAGGTATAAAAAGGTTGTGCGACCACTATTTTTTGTGAGAGAAGTCCGTATTCCTGAAGACCGTATAGGCGTTCTAATCGGAGAAGGTGGAGAAACCAAAGACCGAATCGAAGAAGATACTGGAACAGAAGTAACTATTAGAGACAATGATGTCACAGTCGAAGGTGACGTTCTAGATGAAATGGATGCTCAAAAAATTGTCAAGGCTATTGGAAGAGGGTTTAACCCTGATAAGGCCTTGAAGCTCGTTCAGGAAGACTTTGATTTCCACCACTTAGATATCAGCAAGTTTGATGATAGCCAGAACGGCCAGGAGCGTTTGAAAGGACGTGTTATAGGCCGTGATGGAGAGACACGGAAACATATTGAGAAGATGACCGAAGTTGAATTATCGGTTTACGGTAAGACAGTAGGTTTTATAGGACATATTCAAAATATTGAAGTAGCTCAGGGAGCGGTGAAGATGGTTTTGAACGGAAGCTCTCACTCTACAGCTTATAATTACCTGGAGAAAAACCAGGACAGAATCAGAAGGTGAACAAAAGTACTATGCCAAACGGAATTGAAGAAGAAATAGAGGAGGATACAGGCGGAGACCACAGAGAAATCTCCGTAGCAGAGTTCTTCGAGAAGAACAAGCATCTCCTCGGATTTGAAAATGCACAGAAATCAATAATAACAGTAGTAAAAGAGGCAGTCGACAACTCGCTGGACGCATGCGAGGAAGATGAAATACTGCCTGAAATACACGTCTTGATAGATGAAATCGGCGACAAAAAGTGCCGAGTTGAGATCAGAGACAACGCTATAGGCCTTGACCGAGAAACTATTCCTAAGGTTTTCGGTAAACTGCTTTACGGTTCAAAGTTCCACAAATTACAGCAGAGCCGTGGACAGCAAGGAATTGGAATTTCAGCAAGTGCAATGTATGCACAGTTGACTACAGGAGAACCTGTAACAGTTTACTCTAAGCAGGAAGGCGAGCCATGCCACAAATTCGTTGTAAGTATTGATACAGAAACCAACGAACCAAATATTACCAAAGATGAAGTAGTTGATCCTGAAAGCGATGAATTCCCAGGAGACAAAGACTACTATTTCGATCATGGAACCACAATTGAGATGGATATTGAGGCGAAATATACTCATGGACACCACTCTGTGAAGAATTACTTGAAGCATACAGCGATTATGAACCCTTACGCTAGAGTGGTCCTGCGAGAGCCTGATGGAAACAAGATTGAGTTCCCAAGAGTTTCAAGAGATCTTCCAAAGAAACCGAAAGAAATCAAGCCTCACCCACACGGTGTAGAACTAGGAGTAATGATGAGAATGATAGAAAACAGTTCAGCAAGAACAATTACATCATTCCTTCAGAATGAATTCACACGGGTTGGAAGAACCAGTGCAGAAGAAATCTGCGACGAAGCAGATATGGATACAGGTAGAAGACCTAACACACTGGATAAAGATGAGATAGAGACTCTACTAAAAGCTGCGCAGAATGTAAAGCTGCAGAGCCCTCCAACAGACTGCCTAAGCCCGATTGGAGAAGATTTGATTTTGAAAGGATTGAAGAAAGAGTTAAACCCGGAGTTCTCTACAGCGATCACTCGTAAACCTACAGTTTACAAAGGAAATCCTTTCCAGATTGAAGTAGGCCTCGCATGGGGCGGAGACATTGAAGATGAAGGAAGTTTCGAGGAACTACGTTTCGCAAACAAAGTACCGCTACTTTACAAAAAATCGAGCTGTGTAACCACTAAAGCTATTGAAAATGTTTCCTGGAACCGTTACAACATCAGTCAGACCGGTAGCAGGCCTCAAGGCCCTCTCTACATTCTAGTGCATATTGCATCTGTCTGGGTTCCGTTCACATCTGAAGGTAAAGAAGCTGTAGCTAATTATGACCCTATCCGTAAAGAGATGAAGTTAGCCTTGCAGGAAGCTGGTAGAAAGCTTGGGCGTTACATCGGTAGAAAGGAGAGAAAAGCAATTCAGGAGAAGAAGAAACGCCAACTCACAAGCTATGCGAAGGAGATGGGGCCTGCAATTGTGAAACTTGCAGGAGAAGGAAGTGCTGAAGAGATTGAAAACCAGATTCAGGCGATGGTTGAAGCCGACTACAACCCTGAGCAACTTTAGGTGATTAAATAAATGCCAAAGAAAGACTTAGCAAATGATGAGAAAACTCTAGATCGTCTAACGCATCTAGGTAAGAAGCTGCTGAGACAGCTCAATAATGAAGAAGACGAAAACCTTACATTCGAGACACAGGTAAGAAGTAAATCCAACGTCGAATATGACGAAGACGAGGAACGACTTGAACTCGGGGACAGTTACTCAACAAGGAAATTCCTGAACATCAGTCACGCCCGAAAGTTCATGCAGACTACTTTAGTCGCATCAAAATGTAAAGAACTTGTAGAAGGCGGTAGAACCGCATCAATCAGAGAGGTCTACTACCAATTAAAGCACACAGTTCCAGGTCTAGATGAAAACACGTTCGAAGACCAAGACGAATCCAACAATGTAGTAGTCGATATTGAAACAGCTACAGGCGCAATAAGAGAAGACCTGCATCTTTTCGCAGAACCTAAAGGACGTTTATTCGGACCAATCAAAATTGAGGACTCGGGAGATATTATTGATGGAATGAGCATGGGAAGCAGTGGAATGGCAATCAACTCGATCGTTGACCATTTCGAGTTTGTGGAAAACAATGCAGACTTCATCCTTGTAGTCGAGACAAGCGCAATGGTTAACCGACTAGTAGAAGAAGACTTCCACGAAGAACACAACGCAATCATAATCGGTACAGGAGGACAACCAGCACGTGGAGCAAGAAGACTCATCAACATGATGCACAACGAACTAGACCTCCCCGTCTACGTATTTACGGACGGAGACCCTTGGGGATACTACATTTACTCAGTTCTCAAATCCGGATCCATGAGTCTTGCATTCCAATCCGATCGACTAGCCACACCCGACGCAAAGTTAATCGGTATGACCATGGAAGACATCGAAGAGTACGGCCTCGAACACGTTACAGAAGGACTCAAAGGAAAACCAAAGGACTCAGGAGGCCCGACCAAGGACTACAAACGAATCCACGATGTCATGGATTACGAATGGATGCAGAACGACGACTGGCAGAACCAGCTCCAACTAATGCTCGACAAAGGAGTAAGAGTAGAACAACAGGCCCTAGCCAGTCAAAGCCTGGAATTCGTAGCCAACGAATACCTGCCAGAAAAGATTGAGAACGAAAACTTCCTTGACTAAAGGCCTGATATAGGCTCCCTTCTGAATTTTTCTCTCTTTTTTACTTTATTCTTCCCAAAAAATATGTTAATTCTCTCAACTCAATAATTTTTTATGGTAAGGCCTAACTACGGCAACTCATTAGCAGAAATCCCTGGCACAGTATGCAGACTTCTAGATGTTGAATCAAGTCTTGAAGAACTTGAACAGGTAGAAAACTTTGAAGATATAGAAAACGTAGTGCTTATCTTCATCGATGCCTTTGGCTACAATCAGTGGAAGAGATTTGATTCAGGACTGTTCAAAGATGCAGAAGAAAACGGCAGTTTGCATAAAATTACTTCAGTATTTCCCTCAATGACGCCAGCAACACTGACATCACTAAATACAGGTCTTTACCCGGTTCAGCACTCCTTGCTTGGATGGGAGATGTACCACGAAGAACTCGACATGATTATACAGACACTGCCTTTCGTCGATAGAGACTGGATACCTGTACAAGATATAGTAGAGGATGCAGACCCTGAAATATTGTTTGATGGTGAGCCTTTCCACGATATTTTGGAAAATAATGATATCAAAACTTTCAGCATCAGGGACGAAGAGATCGCTGACTCCGAATATTCCGACTTAACTTCTGGAGAAAAAACTGAGACTAGGCCTTACAAAAATATCAGAGAGATGGCATTCAATATTAGAGAAATTCTAAACCAGGAATCCGGTAAGAAATACGTTTACGCTTACACCGATCTAATCGATAAGACTTGCCACGAATATGGGCCTAACACAGAACAAGAAAAAATCCAGTTAGAAGAAATCTCAGACAGCCTGAAAAGAGAACTAGGGAAAGTAAATGAAGAAGTAGCAGAGAAAACATTAATTTTATTCTCAGCAGATCATGGACAGATTCAGAAATCAGAAGAAATCGGCCTAATGAACTTTGAAGAAGTAGAAAAAAGACTCAAGAAAAGCAGAGAAAGGCCTATCACACCTTGCGGATCAGGAAGATCAGTATATCTCCACGTCCAAGAAGGAAAAATAGTAGAGCTCAAAGAATTCCTCGAAACCAAGATAGATGCACAAATATACAAGACAGAAGAAGCAGTCAAAGAAGGCCTATTCGGCGGCAGAAAACCGGGAGAAAAATTCTACTCAAGAGCCGGCGACCTACTGATCATACCAAACGGAAAAAAGGCCTACTGGTACAACATAGAAGAACATGAACAAGAAGGATTCCATGGAGGCCTCCACGAAGATGAAATGTATATTCCGCTTTCAGTAACGCGGCTTTCCGAACTTGTATAGGTTTAGTTTAAAAATCTCATCGATGGAATATTAGATATAGCCCAGGTAGCTCAGCAGGTAGAGCGCCACGCTGTTAATATTTTTATAACAGATACGTGGTGGTCGCAGGTTCGAGCCCTGCCCTGGGCGTTTTGGAGTTTCCAAAATTGCCTCGGGGGAGACATGGAGGAGTAGGGATGAATTTCCGATTCTACCATGGAGACCCGATAACATGCCACGAGGCGACATACACAACCGCATAGAACAAGTTGAAAACATTAACAAGCGTATCTCACTTTCTGAGGAGATATCGCTCAACAACAAACTCGTTATAGCAGAACTCGACCGTTTCAATGTCGGAGTCAGAGACGTAGGGCCTGACAGAAGAGTTCGAGAACTAGAAAGTCTTTTCTACTTGAGTCGATACATTGGAGACGACTGGGACCTAGATAAACCTACGAAAGAACATGTTGAAAACTTGATCATCGACATCAAACAAGGAAAAGTGACAGATACAGACAATCCTAGCGTTGGCCAGATCAACGAGTTCAAGAAAACTCTGAACAAGTTATACCATTCGCGTTCAGGCGACCAGAGATGCCTAATGAAGTACAAAGACCCAGAGTACAACGGCGCAGAGATCGCCACATACACCTACACTACTAGGAAAAAGAGTATCGATCCAGAAACAGTTCTGAGGCCTGAATAAAACAGAAGGCCTTGAACAGTTCATCAGTGAAATCCTTTGGGAAGTACGTAGAGGGAAGAGACTGAAGATAGTTACAAGTAATTAATTGAAAGTAATATCTCCATTAGGACATCCCTGAAAGATTTTTTAACTAACCACAATATAACAAAACAACTTCTTAATTAAAGGATATTGCTCTAAAACATTTGTCGATAATAAAGAGCGATATTAACTTAATTTTTGCTAATGATATTCATATATGTCGTTAGAAAAAGGGGCAGAAACTGTAGTCAACCAATCACTAGATGTCAGCCCCGGCGAAACCGTTGTGCTGTTAGATGACGGAAACAATGAAGATTTAATCGACGCCCTAGTTCAAGAACTAAATAGTACATTGAATAGTTCTGAGACGCTTGAATATATAGAGCTAGAGAGATTAACTTCACATGGTCAAGAACCCCCTAGAGAAGTAGCTGAAAGTATGGAAGATGCTGATGTATTTATTGCACCTACTTCAAAATCGATTACCCACACAAATGCCAGAAAAAATGCTAATGAATCCGGAGCCCGTGGAGTCACTATGGGTGCGATTACCAAGGAAATATGGAATACAGGACTAAAAGCAGATTATGAACGCGTAAAAGAAATAACTGAACAAGCGTATTCTCACTTAAAAGATGGAAATCTAGTAACTATACAGACCCCTTCAGGAACAGACATTAGCTTTACAATAGACAAACAATCATACATTCAGGATACAGGGATATACCACAATGAAGGATCTTTTGGAAACTTGCCAGCAGGAGAAGTACATGGAGGAGTCTTAGATGCAGATGGAGAAATAGTAATTGATAATTTTCCATATGCTCCAGAAAACACAATTCTATACGTAGAAGACTCTGAAATCATTGGCATAGAACATCCAGAAAACGAAGATACTTCAGAATTATCCGAGGCTCTGAAGAGTATATCTGGAAGCAAAAATATTGCAGAATTTGGTTTTGGGACAAACCCTGAAGCACAATATGTTGGCCACATGTTGCAAGATGAAAAAATATTAGGAACAGTTCACATTGCTTACGGAGACAATTCGAGCTATTTTGATAAAGAGCATGAACGATATAATGAATGCGATATACACTGGGATTCAATTCTAAACGAACCTACAGTATATTTCGGAGATACACTAATGTTAGAGGATGGAAATCCTGTTTTTATTGATTAAAATCTATTTCAATTAGCTATTTAGAGAGTTAATTTGTTCTCTTGCCTGATCAGTCCTGCTCATTAAGAATTCCAAGATCCCTGTATCATAACCTCCACTCCCAACAGCTTCATCAGGCCTAACATTCATATTCTGCTTTGCTGTGATGAGGTGAACTTGCCTAAACTGATTTTGAGTCCTAAATAGCTTATCAAGAGCATTTAAAGACTCGTCCGCCACATCAGAGGGCGCCCCACCCTCCCATTCTTGTTCAGCACTATCTACAATAGTATCTCTATCCTGTATTTCTCTAATCCTCTCCCTAAATTCAGGAGGCTGATACTCTTCATTCTCTAAAAAGTAGTCAATATACATTTGATTATCCTCATCAGCACCCCAAAGTATATGATCTAGAGCTATTACGGGCATTTGAGCACCTCCCGCCCCAAGATAAGTATTACCATCTATTTCTCTTGGTTCGAAATAGGGTCTTAAACGTTCTGTGAAAAAGTTAGGAGTAATATTTTGATACACTCTCCCCATAGCTGAAACCATGTTTTTGAAACTATTATCTGCTTCACTTACTACATCCGCAAATTCGCCATCATAAATTGACAAATCTTGAGCAATATCTAAAGCCTCAACAGCATGAGGAAGCTCACTCATTCCTTCTCTAACACCGCTTATAAACAACCTTTCATCATCTTCATCGGTAAATGTCCTAGTTCTGTCACCCGTAGGGTTTCGCATTCCATATGCATAAACAGTATCTGTAGGCGGTTCATCAACCCTATCCCCTAATTGAACTAAATCATCCTCTAAGTTTGGGATCTCAGAAACTTTACCCCCCTTTTTTCTGACTGAAGAAGCCAACATACCTAAATCCCTCAATGCCGCAAGAGACTCCTCATATCCTAAATCATCCAAATCTTCATCATATTCAATAGAATTTACTCTTGAAACAAGTTCATCAAGAGAGCCATTTTCATTAACTTCTGGCAAATGCTCAATCATAAATTCATCTAAACCAAGAGGATCAAGCTTTCTGACCCTTCTATCAGTTTCCATTTGATTGTGATAAACCTCTTGCACATCAGAGTAGTCTGACGAGAGCAAACCTGAAAGATTACACTCTTCTGCCATAAATTAAATAATATAAAGAAGAATTTATTATCTTTGGGTAATCAATTCAGGATAAATCCTCTGCAATATCTCGGTAATTCTTATTCCAAACATCTAATCTAGATTCTCCGCTAGATTCGGCAAAGGTCTCACCTTCATTTTCCAGCATCATAACGCGATCCCAGTTCCTCTGATCTCCTCTAATTTCTTTTGATATTTCGATCGGAACTCTAAACTCATACTCCTTTATCTCTCCATTAGGCAAACCTAAAACAGCTCCAATCTCAAAGTAACCTGTGCGCACCTCTCCTTCAAGCATCTCCAACAGCCTCTCAGCTGGAATATTTTTATCAAAATAACTCATATATGGACCGGGAAAACCAGGAAATGCATCTAAATAAACACTATGATCTTCTCGTACAATAGGCTTATCATAATCTTTCATAGCTTGTTTAACAGTATGCCTAGCTACATCTAGGCTACTAGATGCCTGAATCTCAGGATAATCTTCATCTAGTTGTCTGAGTTCTATATCAGCACCTTCAAAGGCCTTTTCTGCAGATTTAACTTTATCAGGATTTCCTGTCAAAATATAGACCTCGTCTGTCATGGGGCGTCCTCCATCAGTCAAGAAATCGATCCTATCATTTAAATTTTCATATGATTTATCTTGATTATCCATATAATATCACCTTAATACCTCATTGAAAAACCCATCCATTACTTCTAGATTTTCATCTGTACGTTTTTCTTGGTTGTAAATTACCTCATTAGGCACCCCATTTCTATGAGCCAATTCTAACGTCTTCTCTAGTGTAATATCCCTATGCTGACTTACCTCTTCAAAACTAGAAATATTTCTACGATAATCTCTATCATCTCTTGCTTCTCTCCTCGCCACCACATCTTCAACATCAGGAAATACATACATGAACCCTTGAGCATCAGTAAATTCCTCCATGTCTTCTACAAAGTCAAATTCATCTCCATTATAATGCACTACATGAGATGTCATAACTGCAGGAGTTAAATCCTGTTTTATTTCACCTATCAAACTTTGAACATATTCTCTAGATATTTCATCTTCAACTTCTTCATCAGTAGGAACAACGCCATCCTTTAGATCTTGATTGAGATCTTCAAAAGCTCTTTCCTGCAGATACTGCCCAAAATCTATGCAGTTTAACCATTCAGGATTGTATTCTTCTTGGTATCTTTCTAGCAAATAAGATTTTCCTGATGCAGGGATCCCCACCAGCTCTATGATATCACTCATTTCCTGCCTCCTTTCTTGAAAGTCGCTGATAAAATACTTCTTTCCCCTGTTTCTAGTTCTTTTACGACCGATTTTGAATCCAATAATTTAAATCCTGCATCCTCCATAATCTCAATAAATTTATTCTCTGATAATAAAGTCATAGGCAGATCCTTGGAGGTTTTAACAACTAAAGCTCCATCCTGATTCTTTATTATTTCAACATCACTTGATACCGATTTATCAGTGAAAATTTCTAATATAATAATACCCTCGTTTTCAAGCACTCTTGTTATTTCATTAATAGCTCTTTCGAAATCTCCAAGATTATGAGCCTGATGTAAAACACCCATCGATACTATTAATTCGAAATTATGGTCTTCAAAAGGCAAATTAACTATGTGGGCCCGTTTAACTCTATCAGAAATCTCTTCTACATAGTAACTTTTAATACTTTCTCTCGTTTGATCTACCATTGCAGGATTTGCGTCAATACAATACAAATCTGCATTTTTATCTGCTAATAGTAGCGAATTTCTACCTCCCCCGCAACCATGGTCAAGCGTCTTAAAATCTTCACTAAATTTCAGTTTCTCTAATTGTTCCTGTAGATATTCCGATGGTTCTCTATCAGAGAACAGTTTTACAACCTTTTCAGAGTTCCAAAATTCTTTCTCTGATTCTATAAGTTCGCTCAACTATTTCACCACCTTATACTCTTGATTATCTATATTGGCTTCGTAAACTTCTAAACCGATATCCTCAAATTTTTGTCTAGCTTTCTCTACATCTTTCGAAATAGCAAATATACCTGGGCCTACTGAGGAAATTGAAATAACTTCCACCTCTCCTTCATCTTTCAATGGCCTTACTTCATCAGTAATATCCAGCAGAGAAGGATACATAAATGCACAATTTTTGTTACTTCCCATGTTATATCTATAATCAAATATTACATCCCCAATTGTTTCCAAATCTTCTTCCACCATGGCCGGTAAGAATTTGTGAAGAATATTATATGCGATTTCTTTTCCACGGTTTTCTCCTGTATCTACAAACCCATCCATATTTTCCATCTCTTTTTCCAGAGCCTCTTTCGCGTCCGGAGAATTGTAATCTCTTGGCACTCCAATTACAACTTCCCATTCATCACTTAGTTTTCTAGAATTGACCACTCTGCTCTCTCCTGCCAATACTATTAATCCTGCATTATAGAGACCAGATGATGCTGAACCTCCTATACACTGAACAGGAACTATGAGGCCTTCATCTTCATCAACTTCCTCACCATGATTCTGTGCCAAATATCTAAGTAAAGCCCTTCTTGGAATCGGTTTACCATACAATTCATTTATTGCAGATGCTACTGCAGATATTAAGCCGCTACTTGAACCTAGCCCGGCATGTTTCACACCATGTTCATTCTGAGCCTCAATGTAGAGTCCTTGTTCAAAACCTAACGCATCTTTCATTATTAATGCAGCATGCCTTATTAGAGACTTCCTATCACAGTTTTCGGCTACTTCTATTCCATCACCTTCAATAACCTCTACTCTAGCTCTACTATATAAATCAATGGAAAAGACTATTTCTCCCGGAGTATAAACCTTTTCTTCATTTAATTCTACTTTACTTGGATCTAGAGCCATTGCATTTAATCTCGCCGGGTATAGAACCTCAACTGAATCTTTCGAAAGCTCTGCTTCAAATTTAGAATTAAGAGGATTGAATACAGTACCTACTTCATAAGTTTCAACTTCGGCCATATATTTCTAAAATTGTGCCCAAATATCTTATAGATTACGATAGAATTAACTTTTAGAATGTATGACGGCATCATATTTGATCAAGATGGAGTTCTATTGGATTTAGATATAGATACCTTCAATTGGATGGACAGAATTAGAGTTAAGGGGGCACAGAATAAAGGATTCGATTTCAATATGAGCGATGCCCAAAAATTAGTAGATGCTGGCTCAAGCTCTGAAGTAGAAAAATTAATCCAAAGTAAAGATATGACTTGGAAAGATCTTCAAGAGATTGAAAGAACCAAAGAGAGAAAGAAAATTGAAAAAATGAAGAATAAAGAAATACAATTAAATGAAGGCGTGAACAAATTGTTGTCCAATCTTTCTATTTCTGCTGCAATAGTTACGAACGCATCAAAAATGAGTACTAAATTTATGCTTACATATTATGACCTTCACAAAGATATTAATCAGGTAGAAGGACTAAACATTAATTCCATGAAAGAATTTTTCGACACCAGAAAACCTAGGCCTATAATGATTGAAGAAGTTCAAAGTTCTCTTGGTTTAAAGAGACCCTTAATGGTAGGAGACTCTAATTCAGATATTAAAGCAGCAAATAATGCAGGTATAGATTCCATACATATAAGATCTCATTGGGAAATTGACCAAAAACCAACTTATTCCATTAACAAAATAAAAGAAATAGAAGAAATAATCAGCTCTAATTAAACTGTAGCTCTTAATTCTTGATATAAAGAATCGTCTACTTCCCCCTCCAACTCTTGGACAATAAATTCTTCCTTAAGTTCCGATTCACTCAAACTGTTATGATCTACAGACCCACCATCTGTTTGATGACCTAATGAATCTCTAATATATTCCACATCGGGTCTCTCATAATGTTCGATGTCACCTTCATCGAACCACAACCCAATCTCTCTTTCAGCATCCTCACGAGCTTCAGCGCCGTGTATTAAATTAGGCGTAGGAATTCCTTCTTGATCGGCATTCTCGGCTGAGTAACTAGATAAATCTCCTCTAATAGTTCCAGGAGAACATTCTGTTGGCTCAAATGATTCCCCCATCAATCCTCTCACTTTTTCAACTGCATTTCTACCTTCAATAACCATAGGCATTACTGGGAACTCTGTAACATATTCTACTAAATCATCATAAAATGGTTCATCAGAATGCTCTTCGTAGTGTTTCCGTGCCAAATCCTCATCAGGAATAGTAATATCAATTGCAGAAATAGTCAACCCGGCTCCCTCAACTCTACTGATAATTTCTCCAGCTTCTCCTCTCTGTAACGCATCAGGTTTCAACATCGCAAATGTTTGTTCGTATGAATCATCATTCTCCGCCATGTTATCACAGTAAAATAATTACATCTAAAATGTTATTAATATTATCAAATCTTAGCCTATTTAATAGTATATACTTCTCCAGATTCAAAGAGATCCCATTTATTGGTCATAACTGCTGCAAAGTAGACATTGTCTGCACCCCTATCAAGGTAGTATTCTGCCACATTGCGAAGCGTTTGGCCAGACTCAATAATATCATCTACTATGAGAATATCCATTCTAGAAAAATCGGAATACTCATCAGAATGCACTTCCGTATCTTCTTGACGATATGGAGAGAAACGAGGATAATCAATAATATTCGAGTCAAATAAATCATCAATAACCGCAGCGGGAGCCACACCGCCAGTAGCTATTCCGCTCACCACGTCTATATTTCTATCGAAATTTTCCTTTAAATTAGACCTTAATTCCGTAATTGAGTTGCTTTTAGGAGAAATGTGATTACCATGGTTCTCCCCCTCAACGTGTTCTAACTCTTTTCGCCAGTAATCTGTGTTAAAATTTATCTCCAACTCTTCTCTAGCGTCATTAATTATATTCGTTCTAGATTCATCATTTATTTCTTTATGATGGTACTGAGCAATAGGCTGTGCTACCTCATCTATAAATTTTCTAGAAGTTTTAGAATCTTGATTTTTAAAACCAATCTGAGCGATATCAAATGCAATCTCTGTTGACCAACCATACTCTTCTCTATTTAAATGATTATCAAGCTCATCGATGAGTTCTTCGATAGTTCTCCCAGTTCTTTCCCTCCTACTTAGAGCCACATATACTAAATCGACCTAAAAAAGTATATTCCTATCCTTTATCAAAAACGCATTTATCAATAATGGCCTATTATAATCAGTGATGGAGAAAATAGTATTTGATCAAGAAAATTGGATTAATCAAGAGCTTCAGAACATTAATCTTGATAAAGCAACTGAAGATAACTTCTGGAGGCTAGAAGAAGAAGTTAATTGGAATAATAATAGCTCCTATGACAATGGCTGGGATAGAGCAGGATCAGAATCCTTTATGAGAATTGGATCAATAAATCAAAATCCTGTTCTCGTGGAAAAAAGCGGAAATGCCAGAAAAACATTGCAAAGAGCCAACTTAATTGAGAGTAATGGAGGTAACATAATTCCGACTTTAATGTTAGTTGATGAAAGCCATCTGAACAGCCAGACTAAAATCTCAGGAAAAGACTATGAGATTTACCAGAAATTTGTTCCAGAGAGCTTCAAAGAACAATATTCTCTTAACCTTTCAAATTCGGCGCTTGAAGATTTTGCTGAAAACCTAGCAGCCTTAAATAACGCGGGTTTCAGACCTACAAGAATAGAAAGGTTGTTAACTGAAATGCTCTGTGATGGAAAGCACACATATATGGTGGATTTTGGCTCAGATATAGGCAGTTCTGGATATGATACTCCCAACATAGGCCCTGAAATTTTTGAGGATTTCTTCTCAGATGAAGATTATAGACTAGTTCAACAAACCTATAGAAGCAACCTTCCCTAGAGTAAATTAGACATAAATCTCTTGAGTTCCCGATTAGAATTACGACAGACCTAATACTAATGCCATCCTCAGATCATCTCAACTTAGAGGGAAAAAACTCTTCAAAACCACCCAGAGTATAATTGTAGAGTTTTTGATGATGGTGAAGTCTACGTTAAGTTGCCGAAGTTAGATAGGAAAACGTAATGATTATTTATTCAGGAGCGCCTAGACCCAATGAAAGTCTACAATTTCTGTATGGCAGTTCGGAATTATTGAAAAACAATGCCTTAACGTTAGTGTACTATTCACTTACTTTCCTTACACAAAAAGAGAATAGGACAGAAATATGGAAAAACATCTAAAGTTCGATAAATTATACCTCACAAATACTATTGAGAACCCATATTCTAACGTTAATATTGAACCATTTATTAGAAGAAACCTAGAACTAGAAAATAATTGTTAAAATTAATAATTTTATGAATTATCTCAAATTTACTGACAACTATAAATTATACAAATACAACTAATCTATCGTTTAACTCACAATAAGCAAAAAATTTGTGCTTAGTAGAGAGAACGTAATTACCTCCATCTAAAATTTAACCCTGCTTTTTACCCAGTGCAGTGTGCTTTTTACCACGCTAAATTACCGCTAGATGCTCAACACCCTTGTTAATCTGGAGGCCTGAACCTGATCTGCTTAATATTTTTATTAAAATTATGAACTCGGACCCTTTCTTTTTCCATCTATTATGCCTTAGGTTATATAAGATTTAAGGACTATATTATCTATAAGGAAAGGAGATTGGTCCTCAGCCTAAATTAGTTAAGCTTAGGCCTTCATTCTGCCCTGGGCGTTTTGGTACTACCAATTTTTCATCTGTTTAATTACATTTTCATCTTCTAGGGCTTCTCCGCCACTACTCGACATTAATTATTAGGTTTAAACAGTAATAGATTCCCTATTTATAGCGAAATCAATGAATCCTGCCAAATTAAATTTTTCTAACTTCTACCCTGAATATAACACTGTTATATACAGAGCCATGCTCTCATTGCAAATTGTTTTAAAATTTCTCAGCTGAACTTTGTTATATGAGACTTGCTTTAGCCTCGGCGTTTACTTTAGGCCTACTGGCTAGTTTTCTATTTGCTATTTTGGGAGGTTTAGCAGTCTTTTATGATGCCTTCAGTTTTTACGTGATTTTAGGGCTTGTTGTAGGATTCAATGTTTTAATGTGGTTGATCAGTCCGAAGATCAGCGATATTACTTATAGCTGGTTTTATGATATGTCTTGGATTGATTTGGAGGAGCTTCGTGAGATCAGCCCTGAATCCGCCAAAGTTATAGAAGAAGTAACTGAGGAGTACGACTACAAGACTCCGAAACTTGGAATTATCCATGATTCTAATCCTCAGGCCTTTACGTATGGTAGTGATCGGTGGAATGCCCGTATAATGGTTACTGAAGGCCTGTTCGAATACCTTGATGATAATGAGGCTGCTTCTGTCTATGCCCACGAACTAGGGCACGTCACTAATAGAGATTTCATTATTATGACTATTGCGAATACTATTGTTCAGTTGCTTTACTTAATCGCGATTAGAATGTACCGTATGGCCGTGAGAAGTAATGACGGGCGTAGAGGTGCAGCGCTTGCTGGTTTTGCAGTTATAAGCTATATTTTCTATATTTTAGGCCGTTACCTAGTATACTACCTTTCACGCGTCAGAGAGTATTATGCTGACAAGTTCGCAGGTAAACACACTGATCCTGACTATCTTTCGTCTGCTTTGATTAAGATCAGTTATGGCATCATGGATAGCCCTGATAACAAGGACTTGATGAACGCCACAGAATCTATGGGAATCATGGATGTTAAACAAGGAGAAGAGAAAGGAGCAGTATACTATAATGCTTCCAATCTTGAGAACTGGGATCCATTGGCTAAGGCCTTTTTATTTGATTTAAAGAATCCATGGGCTTCGCTACTGGAATTAAAAAGCTCTCACCCATTAACCGGTAAGAGAGTTAAGGCATTATCCTCTCAAAGCAGCAACCCTATGTTTGATTTTGAGAAGATAAAGCAGAAGTTCGAAATAGATACTAGAAGGCTTTACAAACAGCTCTTCCAAGACTTAGCGGTTGTAGGGCTTCCAGGCCTACTACTGTTGTTGATTCCATTAGGCTACTTGTTAGGCCTGGCATACGATATCTTGCCTGAAATGCATTTAGCAGCGCTCGGCTTATGGGTGACCGTTTTGGGAGGCGGAAAGCTTGGCAAGACTCTTTACAAATATCCTTTGAATGGAGAAGCTTCAGAGACTTCAGTGATTGATTTACTCGCTGATATCTATGCTTCTCCTGTAAGAGGAGCTAAAGCCCAGCTAGATGGAAGAATTATTGGTAAGGGTAACGCAGGTTACAAGTTCGGATCTGACCTGAAATTCAAGGACGATACCGGTATTATGCATCTAAGATACCAGTCTATTATCCCAATTATAGGTAACTTCTTATTTGGATGGAGAAAAGCAGGCAACCTTGTAGATCAATCTGCAAAGGTTAAAGGCTGGTTCTTCAGAGGCACAATGCCATGGATATCACTAAGAGAAGTAAATGACGAGAACAGTTGGCCTCACATCCACAGCCTAATCATAGGCGCAGTTATACTAGTTATTGGATTATTAATTTTGGCAGCAGGCCTGTTATAATAACTCTAGATTTCATTAGCTATACCATAATGGTTTCAAATAATTCTCAAAGTATCCTCGAAAAAGAAAAAAGAGAGTATTTATCTCTTATCTCAGAGCTTCTCTGATATCTTCTGCTCTGACTGTAACTCTGCCTTTAGATTCTGCTATTTTGACCGCTTCTTCAGTGATTTCGCGGCCTCTCTGTTCTAGGTCTTTGCTAAGCTCTTCTGTTGCTTCTCTAGAAACTCTCTTGTCAGTTTGAGTCCCGATTACTTCTTTCATTTTGGATATTGAAAATTCCATTGTTGATTGCTCACCCCTATAGTTTACTTAATTTGGATTTTGATTTCAGACATCCTAAATAATTTGATAATTAGTTTTAGGCAGTCTGTAACCCGTATAACGATTAAGAAATATTATAAAGCCAGCGGTGAGTATTTTACAGTTACAATAGTAAAGTAGTACAACAAAAATAGAAATAAATCTCAAATTTCAGAGAAGAAGAGTTTTAAGAGCTCCTAAGCCCTCAAAATACTTATTGAGCTAATTATAGTTCTTAAACCCTTCAGCTATGAGCAGGGGAAATACTAGAGTTGCTTCAGCTTCTACCTGAGTATAATTTCTGGTTTTCTCTTTTATTTTACCCCATGAAACAGCTTCTTTAGGCGGTGCGCCGCTCAAACTACCGTCACCCTCCATACCTGTCGAAATATATACTGCATAATCTGTTCCCCCTCTGAAAAGATTGGACATAATAGCTTGATGCTTTGGAACACCATCTCCAACCGCAATAATCCCAGTCTTCTCAGCTTCCAAGGCCTCATGAATTAACTTGTCCCAGTCATCCAGTATCTCAATACCGATTTCCGAATCCTGTTCTTGACGATAATAGAACATGTAATCTCCGATCTCCGCATCAATTAATGCAGGACAGTATACCGATACATTGTTTTCATAGGCCCAGTAAAGGAATGAATCTTCATGGTTTAACTCTTCATCTTCTCCAACTGATTTACCGAGCTCTCGTGCTACCTCTGTCGGAGAGCGCATTTTTTCTTCACTGAAAAATTCAGGGAAAAACTCGTTATTGAGCCAAGATTCAAGCCAGACATAATTATCTGACTCAACGTAGATATTCCCTAATCTGTTAATCCCTCTTTCACGCAGTTCTGCTTCATCCGCATCCCATTCACCCATTTTGAAAGGCCTAGCAGTCTTAATAACATCTTCAGTATGACTTCCTGAAGAAGTGATTACAACATCCACATAGTCTTCTCTAATCAGGTACGCGATTGCTTCTCGTAGGCCTGAGCTGATGATATTTGATGTGAATGTTAAGAAAATTTTCGCGTCTTGGTCTTGCATTTCTTTGACGAGGTCGATTGCTTCTTTAAGGTGTGAGGCCTGGAATCCTGTTGTTCCATAGGCCTGTAGCATCTCTTCTAGGTTGAAGTCTCCTCTGAAGTCGTAGCCTTTTACTGTCTCTCCTTTATGACCTTCATCTGTGCCAGGTATTACGTGTTCTTTTGTGTCTTTTTCGTTTTTCATAAGTTCTTTTGGCTGACTAAAGTTTATGAGTACTCTGCATCAATATAGATACAATATTGAAATTATAAAACAATATATAAAATTTACTACTGAACGATAACATATGCCTATTCAAAGTGAGGCAAAACTGACTGGAGTAGACCTAAAAGTCAAAGATACCCTAGAAGGACATTATGATTTAGAAATAGATGAGCGACCAGAAGAGCTCTACGAAGAATTTCTAAATTACGATTCTGATAGCACAATCGAAGAAGCCGCCGCAGAATTCATAGACGAAAAAATACATCATATATACGATTTAGCAGAAGAAAGAAACATAGACCCTAAAGATCTCGACGAAGAAAGACGAGAAGCCCAACAAAAAAACAACTCGAAAGTCTCAATATCAGAAGTATTAGATGGCGCATGGGAAGATACAGTTGCAGGAACATGCAGAGAACGGGCAGCCGCACTAAAACTGCTTTACGATGAACTAGGTATCGACGCAAAGTATCAATCTGGAAGCGTAGAAGAAGGCCGTTATGACGGCCATGCTTGGGTCGAAATAGAAATGGATACAATTGCAGACCCATCTGCCGAACCAACCAAAGTTTTCCAAAGAGACAGAGGCCCTCACCAGGCAGGAAGATCAATAGTCAGAAGAAGCGTCTAGAGAAATTTGGAGTCCATTCTTAAATGTCACCTATTAATTCCTATTTACACTAGGAGGCCGAATAGCTCAGCCTGGGAGAGCGCTTCACTGAAGATGGAGTTGTCCCCGGTTCAAATCCGGGTTCGGCCATACTAAATGACTCAAAAAACTTACTCCATGATTCGAGACATATACGGATTTGAGCCATTCAACAGGAGCAGAGGCCTGAAAATTACAGAAGAAAGAACTCCTGAAGCAACATACCATATACCTGAAGGAGAATTCGACGTTTACAGTCATGAACCTTCTATTGGAGATTTAATACATCCCTTTAGGCCTTCTGGCAACATCATCATAGAAGTTTCACTCAACTTCGGCAGTTATGGACATGAAATGTTTTTAGCAGGCGATGATGAGCAGTTTGAAGAACTAGACAAAGATATATTGAACCGGCTTGAAGAAGACCGGAGCCCTGAATACTTCAAAAAAATACTTCAGTAGCTACCAAGGGTCGTGCTCGTAGCCTTTATCCTCAGCTCTTTCAATCATTTCTTCTTCTGAGGCCTCTTCTACAGGCGCCATCTGCCAGTCCTCAAAATCATCATTAATCTTTCTAGTTGCCTGAGCCTCTTCCTCACTCATAACTGAAACATTAACAGTATCGTCGTTGTAAATTTCGATTATCCAGTAGTTGTCTTGCTCCCCCATAGTCAGTTCACATCAACTATTTGGAATCCATATCTTTTATTTGCTGTTACATCTCATCCAAAGATTCTATCCCCAGCAGTTCTAGGCCTTGATCACTGACCTCAACAAACAGTTCTACTAGTTTCAATCTTTTTTCTTCATCTTTCGACCCCAGAACCTCACATTCATGGTAAAAACTGTTGAATTCTTCAGACAAAGTTGACAAATAGTTAGCAATCTTTGCTGGCTCTCTCTGTTCAGCAGCAGACTCCACTTTCTCCGGAAACTCCGCTACCTTCTTCAGCAACTCATACTCCTGATTATTAAACTCTCCGTTAAAACTCCCTGACTTTGAGGCCTCACGTAGAATACTTTTGGCGCGGACATTCGAATACTGAAGGTAAGGACCTGAGTCTCCTTTGAATGAAATTGCGGTGTCCCAGTTGAATTCCATATCTTTTTTCCGGGAAATCGCCAAGTTTCTGTATTTTACTGCGCCGATCCCGATTGCTTCAGCATTCTCCAATTGGCGGTTCATTTCGTTCTCCGCCTTCTCTTCAGCCATATTGATGGCTTTCTCAAAGATTTCAGACTGTTCAATTATCAGGCCTCGACGGGTGGACATGCTCCCTTCAGGAAGATTAAGCATACCATACGAAATGTGTTCTGCTCCAGAAGCATCGATACCCATTTCATCCGCTATTCTAAATAACTGTTTAAAGTGAAGCTCCTGCTCTGAAGCCACAACATATAGGTTGTAGTCGAATCCTTCTTGATTCCTCTTCTTCAAATTATAGAGATCACGAGTTATATAGAGCGTGGAACCATCTTCCTTCAGTATTACAGCCCCTGGCATATCTTCATCTTCAAATTCGTAGAATACTGAGCCATCTTCATCCGGTTCGATTTTCCCTTCTTCAACCCAGTTTTCTACTAATTCACGAGATTTTTCGTAAACCTTAGATTCGCCAGTGATTCTATCAAACTTAATATTCAATCTGTCATACTCGTTCTTGTGATATTCCAGAGTGGCTTCACGGAACTTCTCCCATAGTCGGACTGCTTCATCATCGCCTTCCTCAATCTTTTTCGCCCATTCACGAGCCTCACCCTCTATTTCAGGCCTTTCTTCAGCCATTTCATGGAATTTTACATATATATCAAGCATGTACTCGATTGGAGCTTCATCAAAATCTTTCTCCGATTCAATATTCTTGTGACCCCAAATAACTTTCCCAAACTGTGTACCTAGATCGCCGACATAGTTCTCAGCCGTAACATCATAACCCGTAAAAGATAGTATTCTACGTAGTGAATCGCCGAGAACATTATTTCTTAGATGACCTACATTCATAGGCTTGGCAATATTAGGAGATGAGAACTCTACTAATACGCTTCCTTCATTCTGCTCAACGCCAAAGGCCTCGCTTTCTAACATTTCTTCAATTTTCTCTGCGTATTTTTCCCTGTTCAGGTGAAAGTTCAGGTATCCAGGCCCTGCAACTTCCATTGATTCAATTAAATCAGATTCAATACTTTCAGAAAGTTCTTCAGCGATATCTCGAGGATTTTTCCCTAGTTCTGAGCTCGCAGCCATACATGGATAAGCAAAGTCTGCGTGCCTGTCAGGCCTCTCAATATCATTCGCTGTTACTTCTATTTCTATTTGTTCTTTGATGAGTTCTGCAAGCTCAGACTTTACGGCCATAAAGAGTTATAGACACGCAATATTCAAAAATTAAAGGCTGTTAACCACTTCTGCTAGAATCCTCTTCGAGGCCTTTACTGTCTCACCCTCATGGTCTAGACATGGTGCAACCTCAACTATGTCTGCATGTACGGGTTCGACCGCTTGAACAACTTCCAAGACTTGTTGTGTGGTGAGTTCTCCGTCTGGGTATCCTGTGCCGGGCGCCAATTCTTCTTGTAGGACATCTATATCGATGGAAAGATAAGCACTCTCTTCAAACTCTTCAATAAAATCATTTACTTCATCAGACCTGTAAAAATTAAAATTATTCTGTTCTAGAAACTCTTCCTCATCATGATCGATTTCAGTAATTCCTACAAAGTAAACTTCTTCGGGTTCGAAAAGGCCTTCTTCCACCAATTGACGAATAACTACATCGTGCGAAACATGATCATCGACTTTCTCCTTGATATCTAAATGAGCATCAAGCCAGATCAGTTTCAAATCAGGATTCTTTTCTTTCAAGGCCCTAATAACCGGATAAGAAACCGAGTGATCGCCGCCAAGAGAAATAATCGGCTTACTGTATTCTGCTAATTCTGAAGTATTATCGTAGATTCTACTCTGGTTCTCTTCCAAATCAAACTCATCCGGAAAGACTTCATCCACAAGCACAGACCTATCAAATTCTAGGCCTTCAAGAATTTTCCCTGGGGCATTCAGCGTTCCCTTTCTTGGGTTCCTGTGGATCCCCATGTCGCATGGAAGTTTCTGTAAAATTACTTCTGCTTCCTGAGACGAGTTAACTTTCATAAAAAAGAATAATTATGGCGCGAGGAATTTTATACCCCTTTTTCTTAGACGGGAATTCCTATAGCTTCAAATCCTCCAATTCCTAGCGACGCCAACACCGAAAGCACTATAATCACGGTCAACCATGAGATCGCACCTATTAGAACTGCGTTAGGCCATCCTCCAGGGTAACGTAACTTAATTATCCATACCCATGCAATCAATGCTAGTAACGGACCTATTCCCGGTATACCTCCAAAAATAAATCCTACAACCGCCCACACTATGGCTCCTATAAACGCCGTTCCAATAGCATAGGCATAGTCCTCAACGTCTGTAATAACCCTGCCTCCAACATAGATTCCTATACCTCCTATCAACAGACCTATGATAAATACAATCAACGAATCGATTATTGCCATACATCTAAAATACAGTTCTACTTATAAGGGAATTATTACAGGAGAGTAATTCCTAAAGACTATAAAATGACAAAAAATCTACATTTCAAGAGGTTCGGACCCGGAGGGATTTGAACCCTCGACGACTCGGTTAGAAGCCGAGTGCTCTGTCCGGGCTGAGCTACGGGCCCTTACAAATATCTCTATTCAGAAAGATTTAGATAAATCCAGCATTCAACGCAATACCAAGAACTGCAACCATAAGGCCTACAGATATCACAATTTTAGGATCAAGCTCTATACCTGTATCCTCTTCATAGTACTGAACTAGGCCTCCCATGCTAGATGGCATTGCGCCGCCTTCTTTCTGTGCCATAATCTAATAGTTGCGGGGAAATTTGATAAAAGGTGACCTAGAAACAAGCCTAAAATCTCTGTAAAATCCCTAATTTTTCTAGATGAAATCCTTGTTGGAAGAATAGTTAAGAAGAAATAAGGTTTGAATGTAGGGTTCGACCATTGTTTGTCAAGTCTTTGCTTTTGAACGTTAGAGCTCAAGCCGGATGCCGTAAAAACGATATCCGTGAACCCCGCTCTTAGTAGTGGTCGGCTGAAATCCTCGTTGCCTTGGATCTTACACCGCCACTCTATCACCCCATCTTGTATGGGCGCGGAAGCAGTCTCTTTTTGAGGAGTCTTTCAAGCTTAGATGCTTTCAGCTTTTACAACCGTGAGGCGTAGCTACTCTGCAACACCCTTCCGGATGACAGATACACCAGAGGCCTCATTCCGGGGTTCCTTTCGTACTGTCCGGAATTTCCTCTCAGACCACATAAAACACTCCTGGCAGATAGCAACAGATCTGGCTCACGCCGATCTAAACCCAGCTCACGATCCGTTTTAATAGGTGAACACCCTCACCCTTGGCTGCTGTTGCACAGCCAGGATACGGA
>LKMJ01000001.1_pt1 | contig 192059 bp, 207 predicted proteins | sample 643391 | NCBI WGS metagenome assembly LKMJ01 (sample SAMN04112250, study PRJNA286221) | soda lake metagenome | biome: soda lake; feature: Kulunda Steppe; material: water; isolation source: sample PL-Br10 brine of Picturesque Lake | place: Russia: Kulunda steppe | collected 2010-07 | reverse complement strand
GAGCCGATCGAGCCGGCGTTACTCGAGGCGATGCCGGTCGAGGTCGGCGTCCTGTCCGTCTCGATCTCCTCCGATGGGACGGCCGTCGAGCCGATCTGGCGGCCACGGACGCTCGATCCTTCGCGGGTCGGAACGCGGATCCTCGATCGGCCGAACGGCGGGTCGGCCGATCAGTCGGCCGCTCGCTTCGAGTACGCTGACCCGGAGTGGAAACACAGTAAACGCCTCGAAATCGCCGAACGGGCGTACGAACGTGGCTGGCGCTCCTACGCCGACACGATGCGACCGGACTGTCGATGGTTCGAACTCAGGGACCCGGCCGGTCCGTTCCCGTGGTGTGAATCGAAGAACAGAGAACAGACAGCCTCGGAGTGTTCGGCCCGCTGTCCCGCGTTCGAACCGGAGCCGCCCGGATGGCGCTCGCGGGGCTGGCCGATCGAGGGGGGGCCGGGGAAAGCCGTCAAACGGCTCCTCGAACGCAAGCGCGGCCGCCACCGGTGAACTACCCCCACTCGCTCACCGCTCGCGCGGTTCACTCCTCGCGGACGGGGACGTAGCCTGCAAAAGTTAACCGGCTTCGTTCGGCTCCTCCAGGACCTCGATCTCGATCTCGTCCCGATCGATCGCGAGCCGGAACGTCGGGACCGTCTTCTTGATCACGGAGACCAGCCCCTTGTCTTCGAGGCTCCGAAGCCCCGATCGGACGGCGTCGACGTCCGTCTTTTCGCCCAACTCCTCGAGCGCGTGGAGCGTGGCGACGACGCTCTGTGGCTCCGCTTTGGGATCGGGTAACACGTCGATGATCTTCGCCTGCAGCGCCGGGACTCGGACGACGTCGTCCTCCGTGTCGATCCCGACGAGTCCGGCCGCCTCCGGGGTCGCGCGGATGAGGCTGTTCTCGTCGCGGTAGTAGTACTGTTTCAGCTCCGATTCGAGATAGCTGTGGACGTCGCTTCCGCTCTCTAGCCCCCACCGCTCCTGTAGCTCGCCGTTCTTGGTCGGCTGAAGGGAGACGATGTCAGCGAGGCGATCGAGCGCTTCGTCGGACAGTGTCATTACCGGACGTGTAGGAGGGCTTCGGTACAAAAAGGATCGTCTATGCGGTCGCCGGTGGTGGTCGGCTTTCCGATCCGGTTACATCATGCCGCCCATACCGCCGCCCATCCCGCCCATGCCGCCGGGAGCGCCGCCGGGGCCGCCCTCGGGTTCTTCGCCCTCGGTGGAGAGATCGCCCGCGGCGATGATGTCGTCGATCTTGAGCACGAGGTTCGCCGCCTCGGTCGCCGAGGAGACGGCCTGTCCCTTGGCGTGGGCCGACTCGACGACGCCGGCGTCGAAGGTGTCGACGACGTCGCCCGTGAAGACGTTGAGTCCGGCGGTCTCCTGGCCGTCGTCGTGGGCGGCGCGGAGATCGACGAGCGTGTCGATCGAGTCGAGTCCGGCGTTCTCCGCGAGCACTCGCGGGACGAGTTCGAGCGCGTCGGCGAAGGCCTCGACGGCCAGCTGCTCGCGTCCGGAGACGCTGTCGGCGTACTCACGGACACAGCGTGCGACCTCGACTTCGACCGCGCCGCCGCCCGCGAGGACGCGACCGTCCGAAACCGTCTGGGCGACGACCTCGAGCGCGTCGCCGATCCCACGTTCGAGTTCGTCGACGACGTGGTCGGTCGAACCGCGGAGCAAAAGCGTCACGCCGTGGCTCTCTTCGCCGGTGCCCTCGATGTAGAACAGCTCGTCGTCGTCGTTGTACTCGACGTTCGCCGAGCCGAGGTTCGACGGCTCGAGCGAGTCGAGATCGGAGACGATCTCGGCCTCGGTGACCTCGCGCAGGAACGAGAGATCGCTCTTTTTGACCCGCGAGGCCGCGAGGATGCCCTCCTTGGCGAGGAAATGCTCGGCGAGGTCGTCGATGCCCTTCTGACAGAGGACGACGTCGGCGCCGGAGTCGACGATCGCCCGTACCTTCTCACGCAGCTGTTCTTCCTCCTTGTCGAGGAAGTCCTGAAGCTGGTCCGGGCTGTCGAGTTGGAGGCTCGCGTCGGCGTCGGTGTCCTCGATCTCGATCGCCTCGTTGATCAGGAGCACGTCCGCGTCCTCGACGGTCTTCGGCATGTCTTCGTGGGCCGGACTCTTGTCGACGACGGCACCTCTGAACAGCTCTGAGTCGCCGGCAGAGCGCCCGGTCTGCGTTTCGGTGTTTATGTACTCGAGATCGACGATCCGTTCGCCGTCGTCGGCCTCGACGGTCACGGCCTGAACTGCGTTCACGACCAGTTCCGCGAGGGCTTCCTTTTCGAGTTCGGCGCCCTTCCCGGTCATCGACGTCTCGGCGACCTGTTTGAGGAGCTCGGTGTCCTCGGGGTCGACGTCGTGTGCGACGTTGTCGATCTCCTCGCGGGCTCGACCGCTCGCGAGGTGGAATCCTTTGATGATCGCTGTCGGGTGGATGTCCTGTTCGAGGAGCTCCTCGGCGTTCTTCAGGAGTTCGCCGGCGATCGAGACGGCCGTCGTCGTGCCGTCGCCCGCTTCGTCCTCCTGTGTCTCGGCAACCTGGACGATCATCTCCGCCGTCGGGTTGTCGATGTCCATCTCCTGGAGGATGGTGACGCCGTCGTTCGTGACGGTGATACTGCCCGTCGAGGAGACGAGCATCTTGTCCATTCCCTTGGGGCCGAGCGTCGAACGCACCGACTCGGCGACGGCTTTCGCCGCCGAGATGTTGTGCGACTGGGCGTCGCGATCCTTCATCCGCTGGGAGTCTTCACCGAGAATAATCATCGGCTGCCCTCCCATTCGCTGCTGTTGGCTCATAGTCGTCCAAAAGATTGTCGATGGTTCTATATAAATGTACCTAACCCGTCCGAAACGAGCGACTTTCGGAGAACGTCGACTACTCGGCGAAACCACCGAACGGCACGTGTATGGTATTAGTTATCTCGGATGATGGGCTATGAAGGACCGCGGTGGTCGTCGCGACGAACCGCCTCTTTTAAATAGCTGCCACCATCGCCCCGATAGCCGGCCGCCCCGGCGTCTCAGCGCCCCGAGACGGCCCCTTCGATCCGCTCTACGAACGCCTCCGCAGACATCTCGATGACGGTGTTCGCGGCGTCGTCGCGGTAGCGATCGATCCCGAAGGCGGGCTCGCGGTCGATCTCGACTCGCCATCCGTCGCCGTCGCCCGCGAAGCCGATCTCGACGCCGAGTTCCGCCTCGAGCCGTTCGACCGTCTCTTTGACCCGCGTGCCGTCGGCGAACCGGGGCGGACGGAACGGCGGGAGGTCGTACCGGTCGCGGAACCACATCTGCTCGACCCAGCCGGCGGGGTACGCCGAGGGGTCCGACCGGATCCGCTCGTGAACCCGGGCGGCCGTCTCGAACGGTTGCTGCTGGTCGGTCGCGGGATCGGGTGGCGCGTCGCGTCCCATACCGGCCGTTCAATCGCCGCCAACGACGACGTATACGGTTCCCGCCTCGATCTCCGTTTCGTAGGTGATGAGCCGGTACTGATCGTCCGCGAGGAACTCGCCGGAGTCGATATCGAACTCCCAGCCGTGCCACGGACACGAGAGGATCTCGCCGTCGCGCTCCCAGTCCCACTCCCACTCGCCGGCCTCGGCGGTGACCATCCCCGAGAGCCGTCCCTCACAGATCGGCCCGCCGGCGTGGACACAGTAGTTGGCGACAGCACGGAACTCCCCGTCGACGTTGAACACGCCGATTTCGCGGTCGGAGATCGTCCTGATGACCCGCTCGCCGGGGTCGAGCTCGTCGACCGAACAGATCCGGTGACGCGTCTTCCCGGCGCTCATTCGATGTCGAACACCTCCGCCGCGTTGCCGCCGAAGACCTGCTGGACCTCCTCGGCGCCGAAGTGGTTTCGGATCATGTTGAACAGTTCCTCGGGCGTATCGAAATCGTAGTGTGGGAAGTCCGTCGAGAACATCAGGTTCTCGGTGCCGTCGAACATCTCGATGAGCCAGGCGACGTACTTCGACTGTTTCGGCTCGATCATCGGCTGGCTCGTGAAATAGAAGTTCTCCTTGACGTACTCGCTTGGTTTCTTTCGCAGCGTCGGGAACTCGCTGCGGCGCTTCTCGTACTCGTTGTCCATCCGGTACATCGTAAACGGAATCCACCCGATCCCGGCCTCCTGAAAGACGATGTCGATGTCGGGATACTGCTCCGGAATCCCCTGGCCCAGCATACTCGTCATCTGGAACATCTGTGTAAATGGGTGGCTGAGGACGTGTAACTCGCCGTAGGATTTCATCCCGCGCTTGATGAACGGGTGGGCGCTCGTGAACGAACCGGTCGCGCCGTGGAGTACGAACGGCAGGTCGTGCTTCTCGAGCGCCTCGTAGATCGGCGCGTATCGGCGGTCCCCCAGCGGCGGGAAGATCCCCGTCGAGCCGACGATGGCGCCGACCATCTCGGGGTGATCCGCGAGGCGGTCGATCTCCTCTGCCGCCTTATCGGGCGCCAACGGAGAGATGGTGATCATCGCTTTGAACCCGTCCGGCCCGTCGTCGAGGAACTCGTCGATGACGAAATCGTTGTACGCCTTCGAGAGCGCGTGTGCGTACCGCTCGTCCGAGAAGATCGGCAGATAGAGGTTGAGCGTCGGCGTGATGAGCACGTAATCGAGACCGAACCGTTCCATCGCCTCCTTTTCGGCCTCGGCGGTGCTGACGTCCTCCCACTGGAGTTTCCCACCGAGCGCGCGGAAGAGTTCGTCCTTGGGGTAACTCGGCGTCGCGACGTTCGCCGACTCCCCCTCGCCGCTGTCGAACATACTCTTGTACGGTTCGTCCAGATACGGCACCAGCTGTTCCGCCTTCTCCGAAATATGTGCGTCCGCGTCGATCACGACGTCGAGGTCCGAAATCGAACTGAGCCTGTCTTGCGTCGCCATAGCATATCTCGTGTCGACTGGATATTAAACCCATCCCGTCGTCCGTCGGCACTTCTCGAACTGTGGGACACTCGACCGCTCGATCGATTTAAAAACGCCGGGGGGATCGCATTGCTGATCGCGCGATACCCACAGCAAAAACGCCGGGACAGGGGATTTGAACCACGCGAAGACGGTCACCTTCCTTCGGTCGGCGTTGCGACTTCTCTCGTTCAAATCCCACTGAACGACCTTCCGACCCGCGAATTCCTCGTGACGCTCCGCTGTCGCTACGCGTCACTCGGCGTGTTGCTCGTCGGAAAAATACGCCGGGACAGGGATTTGAACCCTGGATCCCTGAGGGAACACGCTTTCCAGGCGTGCGCCTTACCACTCGGCCATCCCGGCTCACCTAAAGATACCGCTGTCGGCCGTTTAAAAGCTTCGCGTTCCACGTCCCCACGTCACTCCCTGTCGCCGGCCCGTCGGACGAACAGCCCGAAGCGGCGCTCGGCGTAGTAACTCGAGACTGCCGCCGCCACGAAGACGAGCATCGTAACGGCTGCGATCGGACCGATCCCGAGGAACGGGCCGCCGGCGAGGAGATACGCACCGTGGAAGACGAGAAACGCGAGCGCGCCGATCGCCCCCCAAAGCAGCGCCGAAAGCCGTCGCGGGTTCACTCCCTCGTCGCGACCGCCTCGATCTCGACGGCCATCTCGAGCGGCGGGGCACCGACCTCGACCGCCGAGCGCGCCGGTGGTTCGGCGTCGAAACGGCTCCCGTACACCTCGTTCATCGTCTTGAAGTCGTCGATATCGGCCAGAAAAACCGTCGTCTTGAGTACGTTCTCGAAGCCCGTTCCGGCCGCCTCCAGCACCGCCTCGAGGTTGTCGAGCACCTGCTCGGTCTGAACGTCGACCGGTTCGTCGGCCAGCGACTCCCCGTCGGGCGTCAACGCGACCTGTCCCGCGGTGAACACGAGATCGCCGTCGGTGGTCGCTTGGCTGTACGCGCCCGCGGCGGGCGGCGCGTCGTCGGTGTGGATGGTCTCTTTGCCCATACGCCGGTTCCGTGTGGCTTCCTGATAGAGATTACCCTGCTCGGGCAACAACAAAAAACGTCCCAGCCACAGCGTCCCCGTCTCAGTCACACCCACAGTCGTCTTCGCCCGCCCCGTCCGTCACGAACGACTCCTGGTTTTCGGTCTTCCATTTGTCGATGTCCTTGATCGCGTGCTCCGGCGGCACGTCGATGGCCGGGTTCTCCTCGAAGAAGTTCGTCGGCTCGAGTTTGAACGAGAGCATCTTCGCCGGCAGTATCGGCCAATCCTCGGGCGTCGAGACGTGCGTCTGGTTCATGTTGTACCAGACCACGACGTCCTCGTTTTCGACGGCTCGGTCCTGCTTGACCCACTCCGGTAGTCCGTTTCCGCCCGGACTCTGGTTGGGGAACTCCCCTGCGGGATAGAGCTCGTCGTCGTCGTACTGGGTCACCCAGAGGTGTTTGTGCGCCAGTCCCAGCCGCTTGGAGTCCGAGGAGCCGGGTTGGGCGGCGAAGACGGTGTTGTCGCCGTTCTTGTGTCGGAGCCGATAGCCCACCGGTTTGCCGGTCGCGTCGTTGATCTCGTTTTCGTTGATGATCTCCCAGTAGCGTCCCGTCTGGGGGTTCGTCAGCGCGTTCGCCTCCGATTCGGTCTCGTACTTCTGGCGGCTCGCGTAGGCCGCCTGCCCGTACCGGTTCAGCCGTTTCCGGTCCGGCTCTCTGTGCGATTCGGTGTCGTAGCCCTCGGGGCCGTACGGGACAGTCTCGAGATCAACCTGCTGGACCGAGTTCTCGATCCCGTCGATTTCGAAATCCAGCCGCGCCGTGAACACGTGCTGGTGTAACATCGCCTTGTGATCGGGCGCGACCATCTCCGAAAACCCCGTCTCGGTCGTTCCGGGCGCCGTCGGCCCCGACGCGTTGCAGCCGGTGAGCCTGACCTGTGCCTCGATGGCACCGTCCTGATAGAAATACCAATAAAAGGCGAAATCGTAGTTTCCGATCGTCGAAATAAAGGAGACGACCAGCCGCCGGTTCCGCCGCACTTCGTCGTCGTCCTCCCGCCAGTCGTGGTGTTTCCAGAGCAGTCCCTGATCCTCTTCGTGGAGACAGATCGCGTTCTCGATGACCGAGGGATTCCCGTCGGCGTCGTTGAGGACGGCGTCGAAATAATGCATATACCCCAGACAGTCACACCCCTCCGTGAGCGAGTTGGCGAGTCGGCCGAGGCCGTACTCGCCGACATCGAACGGCGCCTTCCAGTAGTGGTTCGGATCGGGGTCGTTGTACGGCGTCGCGACCTCGGGGAACGAGGCGCGATTGATGATCGAGCGCTCCTCGCCGTCGGTTCCCTCGTAGCTGATATCGTGGAGGACGAGCCCCTCCCGGTGGTTGAAGCTCACCCGGAGGTTCCACTTCTGCCAGCTGATCTCGCGGCCCTCGACCTCCCAACTCGGGCCGTCCGGCTGGACGACGTTGTACGGCTTGAGATCCTCCCGCAGATCCCTGTTTTCGGCCCGGTAGTGGTACGTCTTCATGTTGTTGACGACGTCGGGGTTCACCACCCCGGTGTCGACGACTTTGAGTACCTCCTTCTCATCGAGGTCGGCCCACGAGTGGATCCCCGAGAGCGGCCGGTTGTAGGCGTTGGCACCCCGCTCGTCTTCGCTCCCTTTCACCCAGGCGACGCCGTGGCATAACCGACGGCTCCGGTCGATGTCCTCGGGGACGAAGTCGTGTCCGGCCGACCACGCCGTGACGATCGCGAGATCCGGATCCGCGCCGCGTTTTCTGACCGCTTCTCGGAACTCCTCGTTGCTCGTGACGATCTCCTCGACCTCGACGAACTCCTCGCCGACCATTCGGGGTTGGACGCCGGGGAGATGCTCCCACTCGACGATCGACTCTTCGTCCAGCGAGACGACGGCCTGGTAGGTCTTTTTGTCGTCTTTGTCGCGAATGACGATCTTGGCCTCCCGTTCGACACGCTCGCTGTCCCCGTGGGCGGCGAGCTCCGCCTTCGACGGTTCGTTCAGCGCGATCTCGATGAACCGGGTCCCAGCCGAGAGGGATTTCTCCGCTTCGAGGATCGCCCGTGCGGCGTCGATCTCGTCGGGAGCCAGCGGATCAAGCGGATGTTCGGTCGGATAGCTCGTGTTCGATCCCATTGTGTGCTGATAACTGTCATGCCGGTAGATAACGGTTTTTTAATTCGGATGACACTTCCCCCGAATATCGGACGGCAGTCTACAAAACCGGTGGGCGGGCCGAGACTGTTACTCGATGCCGGTTTTGACCTTTAATAGCTGAGCACCGAACACCCCTCGACGGGTTCGAATTCACCGTTGAGGGGGCGTTCCATCGCTCGAGGCGTTCGAGAAGACGAATCCATCGAAGTTTCCCGCGGGCGTTTCGTCTCCGGTCTCGATCTCGTACGCCCTGTCCGTCGCCTCGATCGCCGCAACGACTTCGTCGGCGAGACCTTCTTCCGTTTCGAGATCGATCGACTGAAGAACGGCCGCGAGTCGATCGGACGCTCGACGGAGCTGCGTTTTCCGGTGCGGCCGTGACCTGTCTGTAATCGTGGTTTCCCCCGGGTGCTTCGCCATATCCCCGGAAGAACTTCCATACTGATCGTAAATATGTCTTTAACGCGCGACCGCTACCGATCAGGATGCTCCTACTCTGTGGGCCAGCGGCTTCCACCTGTTGAGAAACCAGCGCTACTGACGGATCGGTACGGGCGATTCACTCCTCCTCGTTCGAACGCGTCTTCTGGAGGTGATCGAGCCCGAAAGTCGCTACGAACAGTGTCCCCCCGAGGTACAGAAGCGACTGCGGATCGGTCACGAGACGAGTGACCAGCACGGTTCCGTACCCGACCATCGTCGCAATGTAGCCAAGTATCGATACTGTCCACCCGAAGCCGGTGATTCCAGCGAGCTGATCGAGCGTGTCCTTATCCGACGTCCACAGCCGTTTCAATGGGGAGATCATCTTCGCATTATGACAACCTTACTCAAACGTAAGGTATGAAGATTTTTCCAGGATACTCGTGGTGTTATTACCAACTGGTTACAGAGTATCGAGGTGAAAGCCTACGGCTTTAGCCGTGAGAGGAGGTCAACAACTGGTTACCGGTGTCATTCACGTCGACACGATAAGCGAATCGGAACTGATCCTCGCGATGGCGAAACGATACCTCTGGGGAATTGTGCGGCTCGGAGCGTTCAACCGGAGGCGAAAAAGACGACGACGGCGGCGATATAGATCGCGACCACGGCAGCCATCGTAAGGAACACGCCCGTGAAACCGATCACCGCGAGCAACGCCCCGAAGAAGGCTGGCGCGACCATCTCGCCGGTGTTCTGGAAAATGAAAAACGAGTTGATGACGCCGGCCCGTCGCTCCTCTGTGGCGTGGTTCGCGACCGCGTCCTTGAGCAGCGGTGACAGGAACGAGTCGCCGATCGAGTAGACGAACAGGACGCCCCCGAGGCCGACGATCGACGGCGAAAGCGGCATCGCGACCGCACTCGCACCGATGATCGCCAGCGATCCGAGAACACCGAACCGACGTGAGAACCGCGCGGTGATTATCCCCGAAAGCGGCGGGAAAATCAGTCTCGCAGCGCCGCGGGCCGAAAGCACCAGTCCCGCCTCGACGAGGGATGCATCGAAGACCCGCACGGCGAACAGCGGAATGAAAGTCAGAAACGCGAGCCGGACAAATCCCCGAACGAACCCGCCGCAGACCAATATCCCGAGCTGTCTGTCTTTGAGCTCCGATTTCATCGTCCGGCCGTATCCACGCATCGTTTCGAGGATCCCCGGTCCCGTGCCGGTCGGTTCGAGCGTCTCTGGAACGGCGACGAGAACGAACCCCGCGACGACGAACGACAGGAGATGCAACAGGAACGCGTACTCCCACGCGAAGCTGGCCAGAAACCCCGCGATCGGCGGGATCACGAACGTGGCCGCGCCGGCGGCGCTGGTCCGGAACCCCTGTGCGGCCGACCCTCTGGCACCGTCGAAGGCGTCGCCCAACACGACGACCGAGATCGGCAGAATCCCCGCGAAGGCGGTCCCCTGCAGGAACCGGAGTCCGAGGATGACGACGAACGAATCGGTAAAGCCGATCGCGGTTCCCGCGATCCCGAACAGGACGAGCGACGGGACGAGGACGGCCTTCCGGCCGTAGAGGTCGGCGGCGATCCCCGTAACGGGGAGAAAGAGCACACCGGGGACGGCGAAGGCAGTCATCAGCAACCCGATCTGGGCGTCGGAGACGTCGATCCCTTCGGCGATGCTCGTGAGGATCGGCGCCGGGATCTCGTACCCGAACATGACGACGAAAACCGCGAGCATCATCGCCGTCAGTGTCGGACTCCTCAGTAGCGATACGTACGAGAAATCCTCATTCCCGTTTACCGCCGTCTTCCCCATCGTTTCCCTTCTCTGCGCCCTCCGTTAGAAAGTCATCGGTCGAAGGGATCGGATCGCTGTAGAACTCGCCTCACCGGCCCGGGATGGCGACGGTCGGTCCTCATGGCTGGCGTGGATCCCAGCCGACGAACGCCTCCCCGGGCTCGATGCCGACGTCGAGTGCCGCCAGAAGCAACGCGACGCCGACGTAGCTGCTCGCGATCGTGGCGACACCGACGAGGGTTTCATCGTCGAGGAATTCATCGACTGCAGCGTGAATGGGGTCGGTGAGGCGTCCGCGAGCGACCGCCCTCGCGTACGCCATCAGCGCTTGCTCTCTCTCATCGAAGACGTTCCGGTCGTCGCGGGCGATCGCGGCGATCTCCTCGGACGTGAGGCCGGCGTTCGATCCGACGTTGGTGTGTTGTTGCCACTCGTACTCCGAACCCAGCTCCGAGGCGACGGTGAGGATGACGAGCTCGCGCCGTCGGTCCTCGAGCCCTGAGTGGTCCCACAGCGCACCGAAAAAGGACCGAAACCCGCGCAGTATCTCGGGGTTGTTCGCGAGCGCCCGGTTCAGATTGAGCGTTCGATCCGACTGCAACGTCGAATCGAGGAGTTCGCTGTCGGCGGGATCGAGTTCGTCACTGTCCAGATAGGGGACGCGTGCCATGAAGGTCAAATGCGACCGCCCGAAATAGTTGTTCGGCCGGTTCGGATCCCCGGCGTCTCGGCGTGAGGTCGATCACGGATCCTCGATCTCCCAGGGGGCGTCCGCCGGTAGCTTCGACGTCTTGTACACGCCCCGCCCGGTCGCGATCTCGGTGTCGTCGAGGTCGGTAACCAGTACGTCGACGACGGCCGTCTCGGACCCTTCGCGAGTGACCTCGCCGACCGCACGGAGATCGTTCGTCGCCGGCCGGAGGTAATCGATGCGGAAATCGATTGTCGGCGTCGCTCGTCCGTCGAGCGACACCGCCGCCGCGCCGCCGACGCTGTCCGCGAGCGTGAACGTCACGCCACCCTGTGCGATCAGCCCTTCCCGTCTGGAGGAGTGTTTTCCTTCGAGCGAGAGCTGTCCCTCGGCGTAGCCGTCCTCGGCGTGGGTGATCTCGATCCCGACAAGCTCCCTGAAGGGACTCCGGTTGAGGTGGTCGAGAATGCTCATCGGTCACACACTCTCCGGCGGGCCACAAAAACGCGCCGGAGCCTGAACGCGTTTGTATTGTAGTTATACTTTTAATGATTTCGGCCCACATGCTAGAAAATGACCGACGAGACGGTCCAGATCGATCGTAAAGACAACTCTTCCGAGGAAATCCTCGAACTCCTCGATTCGGGGAAACGGATCGTCGTGACCGTCGAGGCCCTCGGTATCCAGCGGGAGGTTACACTCCGGAAAAACGAGGGCGAATACGTCTGTGACACGGGGTTCAAACTGATGACTTACGACGATCGGGACGGTATGAAAAAATGCATCGAGCGGCTACAGCTCGCGACACGCGATTGACCGGACGTCTCGCTGACGCGATCCGTTCCTCCGCTGTCTCCGGACCTGCGTAGTGCATGGGGCGTACACATCCGCCGCCTCTTTATTTTCCAACGGAAGCGAACATCGTCTGTGTACTACACTCGCCGGGCAGCGGCTCGAGGTGGGATCGTCGCCGCGGGGTTTCTCGTTGCGACTGCGTTCCTCACCGGGTTGATCCCCAACCCGATGTTCGATCGGTACGTCCCCCGCTCCGGACTCGACGTTCTGTTTCTGTCGTCGACGACGCTTTTGTTCGGTCTGTACACCACACAGCAATGCGTCCGGACCGACTGTTCTTGGAGCCCGTCGGCGTTCCTCGGCGGGCTGGGCGGCTATTTCGCCGTCTCCTGTCCGTACTGTCTCCCCGTAATCGAGGGCTCGCTCAGCGTGTCCGCGATCGCGGCGTATCTCGTCCCGATCCGGCCCGCTGTGGGAGTCGCTTCCGTCGGGCTGCTCGCCGGCGTCGTTGTCGTCCGTCAGCGGCGGCTCGTGACCGAAGGCCCGGCGACGGCCGACGTCTCGCTGCGGTGTCCGACGTGTGGGGCGCTGCTCAGAGAGGTCGCGAACAAGCCCGACCCCGAACCCACTGACGGCCGACTCCGGATGGATTTCAACTGCCCCGGTTGTGACGATCCGCTCGCGGTGTTCCTGGAAACTGCTCCCGATACTGTCGTCGATATTCGGAAACGCGTCGAACGAACGGGCGGATCCGATTCAGTATCGATTCCGGATTCGTTTGTCCCACGCGAAAGTGCTGACACGCACAGCGATCAACCCAACGAGTAGTCCCTTGATATCGTCCGTACTCGTCTGTGAATGCCGTAGAAGCCGCGTTGAACAGCAATATCCGAACACATCGCTGTCTTCGAACCGAACCGCTTCATTCACCGGGGGCGAACGGGTCGGTTTGATCTCTCTCGATCAATCGACTCGCAGTACCCCGGCGTCGGTCTCCGTGATCCGCTCGGCGCCGCCCTCCGTGACGATCAACGTGTCCGAGTGCCGGAGTGCGTACCCTTTCTCGTGGAAATAGAGTCCGGGTTCGATGCTGATCACCATCCCTGGTTTCAGTTCGCCGTCCTTCTGGGCGTTGAGAGCCGGCTCTTCGTGGATGGTTATCCCCTCGCCGTGGCCCGTCCGGTGTTGAACGTACTCGCCGAAGCCGGCGCGCTCGATGCGGTCGAGCGTCCACGCATCGATCTCGGCGACGCTTTCGCCGGGTCCGACGCGGTCGATCGTCTCCTCACGGATCTCCGTGAGCGCCGTCATGGCGGCTTCGACCTCCTCGTCTACGTCACCGACGAGGTAGGTCCGCTCCTCCTCACAGACGTACCCCTGAATCGACGGCAACGCGATTCCGACGACGCTGTCACCGTCCGTTATTTCCCGTGACGAGGAGATACTGTGTGGTTCGAGTGCGTGTGGCCCCGAGAGAACGCTCGCAAAGCCGTACTGTCCGAGTTCGTTGGCCGTGCCGATATCGAACTCCGAATGCTCCTCGAGATAGGTGTCGTAGTAGGCCTGCTGGACTGCAGCGACGGCCTCGATCTCGGGCGTTCCCGACCGTACCGTCTCGGACATCGCGACCACGCCCGCGGTCGCGAGGTCCTGTGCGCGGCGAATCTTGTCGAGCTCCCAGTCGGTCTTGACGATACGTAACGCGGTGAACTCCTCGGTCGCGTCGACGAACGTCGCGTCGAGTCGCCGTTCGAGCTCGTTGACCCACCCGGGTCGGGCCTCTGCGGCGTCGTATCCGATCCGGTTCGACGATTCGGGGACGGCGGCGGCCAGCACGTCGAACGGGTCATCGCTGTCTTCGTACACCAGTACGGTATCGACCCACGCCGTGCGTTCGGCCTTCCGTTCCTCGAGTCGGGGGGCGACGAAGGCGCTCGTCGAGGCCGTGACGACGCCGATAACCGGCCGCGAGTACATCCCGGCGTAGCAGCCAGACAGGTAATAGGAGTTCGCCGGCGAAAACGCGACGAACCCATCCAGGTCCGTCTCGGAGAGATGATCTCGGATCCGGTCGAGTCGGTCGTCGTCGACGAATCTGGATTCGGGCGCTGGTTCGAATTGTTTCACGCTTTTGGTCTACTGTCGACACACAAATATTTTATTCGGCTCTATTTCATGTGCTTTGTGAGCACTCGACATACAGACTAATATACGAACTCTCGGTTACTTCTGCCATGGACGATATACGACGGCTCGCCGAGCGGTTCGGTATCGAGCTAGACGAACGACAGGCGGCGGAGTTGACCGCGTCGGCCGAAGCGTTTCGCGACCGACTCGATCGCTTCGACCCGTCGGATCCGGTCGACGACTCTGTTGGGGAGTTCACGCCGGGAACCGACGAGTACAACGCGTTCCGATACCGGTTTGACCTTTCGACGGGGTCCGGTCCGCTGCGTGATCTGGAGGTCGGAATAAAGGACAACATCGCTGTCGCTGGTGTCCCAATGCACTGTGGTTCCGAGTCGATCGATTTCGTTCCGCCCTACCACGCGACCGCCGTCTCGGAACTGGTGGCAAGCGGCGCTTCGATCGTCGGAACGACGAACATGGACGGGCTGGCGTACTTTACGACCGGCGAAACCTGTGGTTTCGGGACCGTATCGAACCCCGAATCGACGGCGCACGTCGCCGGCGGCTCCTCCGCCGGAAGCGGTGCGGCGGTCGCCGCCGGTTTCGTTGATGCCGCCCTCGGAACGGATACCGGTGGCAGCGTTCGGATCCCGGCGTCCTTTTGCGGGGTTGTCGGTTTCAAACCCACGTACCGTTCGATTTCCCGGTTCGGAATGGCCGATCTCGCGCCGTCGTTCGATCACATCGGGACGCTCGCCGAGTCAGTCGAAACCGCCGCCCGTATCCTCGAGAGTATGGCCGGTCCTGATATACACGATCCTTCGACGTATGCGTCCGCCCCACCGCAAAACATCACCGGTGGACTCGGTGACGATATTTCCGATCTCGAGATCGGTCTCATCGACGAGGCGTTCGATCTCTCGGACGAGGGTGTCACGCGGACCGTCCGTGATGCCGCATCGGAACTGGCGTCGCTCGGTTGTACTGTCGAAACTGTCTCGGTTCGGGGTTATGCCGACGCTATCTACGCGTTGACGACCATCGAAAGCTGTGAGTTCGCCTCGCTGCTCTCGAACGACGGTCACGTGTACGGCGCGGGGACCGGCTACAGCGAGGGCTGGCGAACGTCCGTCGCGGAGTTCCTTTCGCGCGGTGAGTACGGGGAGCATCTCGAAGAGAGTCTGCTCATCAATGCCCATCTGCTGGAGACCACTGCGGGCAGACAGTACGTCGCCGCACAGAACGCGCGTCGCGATTTCCTCCGGGCGGTTCGTGAACGGTTCGAGTCCTACGACGCGTTGATCACACCGACGACGCCCATGACGGCACCGGCGTTCGGAGCCGTTTCTGGCGTCGAATCCCTCCTCGAGACGGAGGCCAACACCGGTCCGTTCAACCTCACCGGCCATCCGGCCGTCTCGGTGCCCGTCGGCCGGGTGGACGGCCTGCCGGTCGGGCTACAGGTCGTCACCGACTGGAACGACGACGCGCTCGCGGCACGGATCGGAGCGGCGATCGAACGAACGGCTCAGTAGTGCTGCATCGAAACGGCTGCAAACGGCTCTCGACGGTTTCCGGCTACTGATCGGAACGCAACCTGTTCGGACGACGCTGGCCTGGATCTGCTGTGGATCAGCCGAAAGTCTCAGCGAGCGGCGGGACTACTTGGCGCTTGCGGGACATAACGCCGGGCAAGGATGCCTCCCGATCCACGAATGAGGTATCGAGAGCCTCCTCTGCTGTGTCCACATGATCGCCGGCGATGAGAGCGATGGATCCCTCCTCGAGCACATCCGTAATAAGTAACAAAAGTACGTCGTAGTCCCGCTCTGAGACGAGTTCGTTCATCGCGGCGAGTATCGCGTCCCGCTGATCCAACACCTCCTGTCGCGCTACGGTTTCGACCTGTCCGATGCCGACGTGATGCGATCCGAACGTGAATTCCTTGAAGTCACTCAGCACCATCTCCCGGGGCTGTTTCTCTCCGAGCTTGCTTTTTTCTCGCAGCAACTCTTTCCCATACTCCTCGTAATCCACACCGGCTGTCTCCGCCAGTCGCTCGGCAATGCTCCGATCCGCGTCGGTGGTCGTCGGAGATCGGAGCACGACCGTATCGCTCAACAGACCGCTGAGCAACAGGCCGGCGATCGTAGTATCGGTCGCCTCGTCCGCCTCGTCGTACAGGCGCGTGAGGACGGTGGCGGTCGATCCGACCGGTTCGTTTCGGAATAGGATGGGCTCGCTGGTCTCTATGTCCCCGATTCGGTGGTGATCTATGACCTCCACGATCTGCGCATCCCGCGCGCCGGACACGGCCTGACTGTACTCATTATGATCGACGAGGATCAGCCGCTTCGCTGTTGCATCATCGACGAGGATTGGCGTCTCGACATCCCAGCGATCGAGGACGAACCGGGTCTCCGGATTGATCTCACCGGCCCGCGCCGGGACGGCATCCGCCCCCTGCATCCGTTTCAACCGTGCGTACGCGAGGCCGGAGCAGACGGTGTCAGTATCCGGCTGTTGATGACCGATAACATAGATGGGATGTGCCATACCCCCTAATCGAATCATAACCTGAAAAGCTGTATGGCGCTCTGTATCACCCCAATAATAAATAGCGGGTTATAGAAACATTCACAGTCGATTTACTGCAGCGCAGGTCAGCTGGAAAATGTTAAAATAAATATAATTGTCGAGGACAGTGCAAGATACAGAGGCTCTATGCAGCACGGTGCTGTTTTTCATTACAGTTGTGTGGAATTCATTCCGACACCACACCCCGGACCGACTCACCGGCCCACGAGAGTCCGCGAGCGACGTGCTCTCCGATCCGTCCGGGGTTCGGATCGTCTGCCCGTCTTAGGAGGTCAAGTGTCGTGGGGATCGAGCCGCGGGGCAACGCCGTCGAAGTCGTCGTCGAAGCTCAACACCCGATCGATTTCGTGCCGCTCGAGAGTCGCGACGATAGTTGCGTCGGTGAAACTGAGCGACTGATCGTCGTAGCGTTCGAATAGTTCCACCGCGTCGGTGAAGATTGCAGCCGACACTCGGAGCAGTTCGTACGTCTCCGGATACGGACCGGCACCTCGCAACCGATCACTGAGTTGAACGGCGGCGGCATGCGTACCGGTCCGTTTTCGAGACAGCGTCACTGCCTCGTCGAAAATATAGTCCGTAATATAGGGCTGTCCGAACGAGCCGTCGTAGACCGACTCCAGCGCGCTCACAGCGGCGTCGTGCCGCGAGGCATCCATGTCGTGGTCGGCGTAAAGAACGCCCGTATCGATCAACAGGCTCATCCGTAAAGGATGTCGTCAATATCGCCTTCGTCCGTTTCGACGCCGGAATTGACTCGGCCCTGTCGCATCTGTCGCTTTTCGTCGTCGGAAAGCGGGACCGTCGACTCCCGAAATGAGTCGATGACTTCCGCTCGTGACTCGTAGGCGTCGTCGATAAGCCGCGTCAGGAGTTCCTGCTGGGTCACCCTCGTTCCCGCCCGAAGGCGGATCTCCGCCTGAAGCTCTTCGAGACGGGATTTTGCGTCCTCGTCGACTTTCACTGCCGTCGCCATACTGGTGGTTACGTCCTATACCAAGTAAACGTTTCCACCAAAGAAGCGCGATACAGTCGCTTCTGGCGTGGTCGGGGTTCGTTTGGTCCGGACAGTACAGATAGAGTGAATCCGTAGCTCTCTTCTTGGTTTTCTGTGGCGGGCACGTATCTGGAACCGCAACCGACAGGTGGATCCCCGCCCAAACACGCACAATGGTACGCTCTGAGGGCACCCCCGTGCCGGACGTATCGGCTCGAAATCAGGACGGCGAGACGGTCTCGATAGCTGGCACCGATCCGACGGTGTTGTACTTTTATCCCCGCGACGACACGCCGGGCTGTTCGCTCGAGGCCCGGCAGTTCCAGGCGGAACTGGAGACGTTCACTGAGGCCGGCGTCACGGTGTACGGTGTTTCGACGGACGACGTCGACTCCCACGCCGCCTTCCATTCGAGCGAGGGATTGGAGTTCGATCTCTTGGCTGATCCCGATGGCGACCTCGTCGAAGCCTTCGGCGTCGAGACTCGCGGTGATGCCGCCGTTCGGACGACGTTCGTTCTTGCGAACGGGACCGTCTGGCGCGTGTACGAAAACGTCGATCCGGACGGGCACGCCCGGTCCGTTCTGGGCGACCTGCTCGATGCTGGGCTCGTCGAGTTGCCCGATCTCTGAGTCGTGGGTTCGGAGGTGTCTCTCTGAACTGGATCTGAATAGCGGTGCTGATTCGGTCACAGCGCGGTAGCCACCGATCTCAGTCGCTGGAAGTCGATTCGGGATAAACAGTCAATGTCGGGAAATATGTCTCGTAGAAGCCGGAATCAAAGCTGACCAATCGATCGCCATCGACAGTCGCGTGGCCACCGATGAGAAAATCTGCGGCGATGTGTTGACGCGGCGTAAGAGTCTCATCACACTCGCTGCAGCGGACCGTTTGTTTCGTCCCGCACGATGGGCATTGCAGTCCATCTGGCCGCCGACCAGTATACTGCTGGAATTGTTCGCCGGCTCGGAATAACGCCGCTCGTGACGGCTCGACGAGCTGGATGCTGAGGTCTGTAAGGAACCGATCAAGTTCCGCCGCGGTCTCGAAGTGGCCATCGGCAGCGAGTTCGGCGTACACGATCGGTGTGATCACGACTCGTCCGTCCTGATAGACGCGACGGAGTTCCGCTTCGCTTGTCTCGGTGTGTTCGTCTTCGTACAAAAGCGCGAGAAGAGCGTTCGTATCGACCGCCGTAATCACACATCTGCCCCCAACTCGGTGTCTTCCTCTTCCTTGTCGCCGACATCACGAGGATACTCGCCACGGAGCCGTCGCATCCGCTCCGGCATTGTCTCGTCGCTGTCGGCACTGCCCCGATATTTTTTGAAGGGATCGGCTCCATCTGCCGTGGTTGGTTCTTTCTTTTTGATCTTGTAGCCGGATTCGGCCTCTTCGAAGGCGATCTCATCACCGGGTTCGATTCCGAGTGTGTCCCGAATTTCCTTGGGGATGGTGACTTGTCCTTTGGTGGTAACGCGTGGCATATCCTTACTGTGTGAGTAATACCGAATAAGTATTACGGCTGTTTTCAGCCGTTTCGAGGCGGAGTCCCCGCCTCAAGTCGTGAGAGACCGGAGATCCCTCTGACCATCCGAACGGGCCTGCGGCCCGCGAAGCGAGTAGCGCAGGGAGGACAGTTCGGAACGGAGTTCCGCGGGCCGTGCGAACAGCGAAGCTGTTCACAGAAACCGACCCGATACTAACCTTCCCCAAACTGTTGGCTGCTACCTCCCAATTAATAAAAGAAATCACGGTTTTGGAAATCATAATTTCAGAAATCGTGAGTTCTATCTGTGAGGCGGTGCAATCGGGTTCATGGAGCGATTCATTGATCGAGAAGACGAACTCGATCAACTCATAGACTGTTATGAGTCCGAGACGGCCGCCTTCGTCGTGATTTATGGACGGCGTCGTCTGGGAAAGAGCGAGTTGGTCCGTCGGTCTATCGCCGATCGGGACGACGCAGTATACTACCAGGCCGTCGAGTCGACGGCAGAAAACCAGCTCGAGCAGTTCGTGGACACCGCGACTGCACAGTTCCCTTCGCTGCGGAACGTCCGCCGGGATTGGGAGGCACTCTTCGAAGCCCTCGGCGAGAAAGACGCCGTCGTCGTCGTTGACGAATTCCCCTTCCTCATCGACGAGGACGAGTCACTTCCGTCCCGGGTGCAGCGGGTCTGGGATATGCAGCTCCAGGAGACTGGCATGACGCTCGTACTCGTCGGCTCCTCGATTAGCGTCATGGAGGACAAGGTGCTCTCTGGAAGCGCGCCACTGTATGGGCGACGAACGGCCACGATCGACCTCAAACCGCTCTCCGTCGCCGACGCGTGCCAGTTCTTCCCCAGATACGATCCTGAAACCGCGATCACCGCGTGGTCGATCTACGGCGGGACGCCATTCTATCTCCAGACGATCGATCCTGACCGCGCGTTAGGGCAGAACGTCCAGCAGTCGATCCTGTCGGAACGTGGGCTCCTGTACTCTGAACCGGAGTTCCTGCTCCGAACCGAACTTCGGCAGCCGAACACGTATTTCAGCATTCTCCGCGCACTCGCCCACGGCCGCCGCACGCCAAACGAAATTGCGGGGATGGCTGGCGTCGAGTCGGGCTCGCTTAGTACGTACCTGCAGAAGCTCCGTCGGCTCCGCCTCGTTGAGCGACACATCCCCGTGACCGAATCGCCGACCGCGTCAAAACGTGGCCGATATCGGATCGCTACCCCGCTGTTCCGGTTCTGGTTCCGATTCGTCTACGGCAACCAAGATCAGCTGCAGTTGCTCGGCGAAGACGCCTACAAAGAACTCGTCGCGCCGGATCTCGCCGATTACGTGAGTCCGCTGTTCGAACGGCTCTGTCAGCGCGCACTCCCATCGCTCATCGATCGACAGTTCCGGGCCAGTGGACAGTGGTGGTTCAAAGAACACGAACTGGACGTCCTCGGGTTGACAGACCAAGGACTTGTCGCGGGGGAGTGTAAGTTCACCTCGAACCCCGTCAGTGAAGGCGTCCTGTCTGATCTCGAACGGACAGCAGCCAAAGTACGGTGGTCAAAACAACCTACCAACGGGAAGCCGCTGTACGTGCTGTTCAGCCGTTCGGGATACACTGCTGATCTTGAACACGTCGCTGAAACGCGGGATAACGTGCTTCTATTCGGGCTGTCTGACATGGTTATGGAAAATCAAGGAGAAAGTTCCGCTCTTTAGGCGTGATCGATGTCAAAGCGGAGAGAATGTCACCACTATCTTCGGAGCGTGTCGACCACGTTATCGAGCTCGAAGAGCCGGAGGTCATCGCGCTCCTCGGCAGTCGTACGCAGGCGTTTGGTAAAGCCGTCACGCGAGAACAGCGCGTACTCGAGACGTCGTTGTCCGCCGTTCGGTGGCGTCCACCGAAGCGCTTCGGCGTGCGACTCTAGCGAGCGAAGTGCGTCAGATGGCCTCGACGCCCGAGTAACAGGGTTTATTAAATTCGTATAATACGCTACGATAGACGAATGAATTCGGGGTGGCGGTATCGCGTTATCAGCGTCGCTGGGACTGTCGGGCTTGTGGCCGCGGCGGTGATCTTTGCGAATCTCTCGATCACGCAGACTGTTTTTAGCCACGTGCCCTATTTCGGGCGGCCGGCCCCAGAGGTGCTTGCCAACGGCGCGCTCTCGATCGCCGTGCTCACGACGCTCGTCGTCCTTCTCGCGAGCATGTGGCCGCTATTCAACCCCCGGCCTCGCCGGATGCTCGATACCATCCTGTTGACTCAAAAGCGCGTCAGTCGTGGTGTCGATATTGAGCGTCTTGTTCAGCCCACAGAAACACGTCGTCGCGTTGAAGCCGAATCCGAGCGCTCCGACGAGAACGAGGAGACCAGTCTTGTGTTTCCCTTTTCGGAGCGTGCTGATTGCGATGACGGTTAACACGACAGCGAGTAGTCCACGGGCGAGACGATCGCGGCCACCGACGTTTGTTTCGGTCATGTCTAACCAATTGAACGCGTTAGGCTTGTATCTTCTTCAGCTCTCGCCGAAAATAGTGAAACAATGACCTTTTTGAATCTAACAGGATGCGATATGCAAGATGTAGAGGCTGAGTCTTGCAAAAAGGTCTGATCTGATTGAGACTGGTGCGACCGCTCAGTACAGATGCCAGTCAATAACAATACTCATTGCATCTGGATTTGAGTGTGTGGTAGGGTAGCTTAGTGGAAAAGCACCACGGTGTCTTTGTACCCGTGGCGGCCTCACGGCCCCGTGTGGTTCGAATCCCGCCCCTACCGTATCGCAACGCTACAGTTCGATGTTCCGCCAAAACGTTCGAGTCGTCGTGCGAGATATGCGCCCTGTATTCAGCACGCACCTCTTGTCAGGTCTGAAGCATTTCGACACAGACGTTTCCAAGAACATCATCTATTCTCAAATGACGACCTTGGCGGTACAGGATCTGTACCGTCTCAATAAGTAGGCTACGAATCGTTCGGTGTATGGATGGGCCCTGCCGGGTTCGAACCGGCGACCACTCGGTGTCCCATCCCGACGCCGACGGCGGCGGAAATATGAGCCGAGCGCTCTGACCACTGAGCTAAGGGCCCTTCGACTCGGGGTATCCGCTCGGCCCTCTTTAGTCTGCCGGGACCGGCCACGACAAAAGGCAAGCCGCTGGGGGTTGACCAGGGTGGTATGGAGTTCGAATTCGACTACGACCCCGGGACGATACGGTACGGTTCCGACTGTGTGGATACGCTCGGCGAGGCGATGGACGACCGCAACCTGAAGCGAGCCCTCGTCGTCACCGGCCGGACGGTCGGGGCGACCGACGCCGTGATGGACCCCGTTCGGGCAGGGTTGGGCGATCGACTCGTTTCGACGTTCGCAGAAACGACGCCCGACAAGACGCTCTCGACCGCATTGGAGGGAGTCGAGCGCCTCCAGGAAACCGATGCCGACGTCGTCGTCGCCGTCGGCGGCGGCAGCAGTCTCGACATCGCGAAGATCATGGCCGGCGTCGCCGACCTCGATCGGCCGGACGAGGAGGTCCTCGAGACGTTCGAGGAGACCGGCTCGGTGCCGATGGCCGACGGCGAGTTGCGGCCAATTTTCGCCGTGCCGACGACGCTCGCCGGGGCGGATCTCTCGATCATCGCCGGGATCACGTCCAGACGTGACGGATTGGTCCGCGGCGGCGTCTACGAGGAGCGGCTCATGCCCGAGGCGCTGTGGTACGATCCGGAGCTGTTCCGGACGACGCCACACGACGTGCTCTGTGCGTCGGCGATGAACGGCTTCGATAAGGCGATCGAGACGGTCTACGGCGCCCCGGCGACGCCGATCACCGACGGGACGGCGATCCGGGCGCTCTCGCATCTCACCGACGGCCTCCCGAAACTCGGGGCGGGCGAGCGCGACGACGAGACGATGCACGACGTCGTCGTCGGAACGATCCTCGCACAGTACGGCTGTTCGCGGGTCGACGGGCTAACGCTGTCGCTCATCCACGCCTTCGGACACGGGATCGCCCGTGGGTACGACATCCAGCAGGGCGGCGCCCACGCGATCATCGCGCCGCACGCGCTCGCGTATCTCTTCGACGCGGTCGACGGCAAGCGAGCGCTGCTGGCGGAGGGGTTCGGGCTCGAGACGACTGACCCCGACGAGATGGCCGAAGGAATCGTCGACGCGGTCGCGGAGATCGGTGACGCCTTAGGGTTACCGAGCCGCCTCCGGGAGATCGACGACATGGACGAATCGGACCTCCCCTCGGTCGCGGCCGACGTCCACGGTGACGGTCTCATGGCGTACTGTCCGCCGGGGCTCGACCCGTCCGTCGAGGAACTGGAGGCCGTCCTCTCGCGGGCGTGGTGAGACGCCGGGCGATACAGCCGTGAAATATAGGGCGGTGCGACGTTAGGATCCGGTATGGAGCTGAGTCGGCGACACGCCCTCGCCGGGGCGACAGTCGCCCTCGCCGGCTGTTCGGAGATCGAAGAGCGGGCTGACGGGATCCGATCGTCGCGTGGTCATCCCCTCTCGGGAACGACGTCCGTCTCGGTCGTCGATCGGAGTCGGTCCGGCCACGATCTCCAGCGACTGACGACGGAAGCGCTGACGTACTGGACGGCCAACGCCGAGGAGTTCCTCGACTTTTCGGTCACGTTCGAACTCACCTCGTCGTCGCCGGATCTCGAGCTGATCTTTCTCGCCGATGCGGGTGAACTCGAGGGCTGTGACGAGCACGCGGCCGAGGAGATCCTCGGCTGTGCGCCGCTACTCGAGGAGGGTCACAGGCCGGAACGTCCGGTCACGATAGAAGTCGTCGCGGGCGATCGGCCCCACGGCGAGGTTCGGATCACGACGAAACACGAACTCGGACACACCCTGGGGCTCACTCACGACGACGAACCGGCGTACGTCATGTCCAACGACGTCGAAGACCGACTCCCCGAGTACGACAGACGGACGGAGATCCTCCAGTCCATCGAGAACGCCTGGAACGGTCGAAACGCCGGGACCCGTCGGTATAACCGAGCGGTCGAACGCTGGAACGATGAAGAGTACGGCGCCGCCGCGTCCGGGTTCGAGTCCTCGGCGGAACGCTACCGTGTCGTCGTGGCCTCCGTCGAGACGGCGGCCGAACTCGAAACGGGGTTCGACGGCATGAACCGTCCGGAAACGGTCGACCGAGAGACGCTCCGAACTCACTTCGAGCGAATCCACGAATGGATCGAACTCGCGATAGCGCGTTCCGAGCGGATGGCCGAGGCCGCGAGCGCTCGCGAACGGGGAGATGTTTCGACGGCACGGGAACGGATCGCGGAGGCAGAGACGATCGACGAACGGCTCGAGGACGTCGACGTTCCCGCGCCGGCCGACACGGCGCGGGCGCTGGGACTCGTCAGACACGGCTCGACCGGCGAGACGACGGCGGGAACCCACGGTACGTAGACTGGACGTTTCCGAGAACGATTGTAGAGAGCGAACGCCGCCGCCAGGTCTCGAACCTGGGACAACCACGTTAACAGCGTGGTGCTCTACCAACTGAGCTACGGCGGCCCTCCGCGTCTCCACGTAGTTCGAATCGCCACATATGGCTTTCGTTTCGGTGCTGTCCGCCCGCTCTACGCTCACAGTTGTCAGGGTCACCGCCCACCTACACCGACATGTTTTATAAATCGACGCCGCAACCGCGGGTATGTCGTTCGAATCGGTCGTCGACGAGGTCCGGCGTCGGGTCGTTCCTGACGACGCCGAAACGCGGGCACTCGAGTCGGCCGTCGAGGAACTTACAGACCGTGCGACGGCGGCCATCGCGGAGCTCCCGGTCGAGGCCGACACGAAACTCGTCGGCTCGACGGCCCGGGGGACGTGGCTGGCCGGCGATCGGGACATCGATCTCTTCGTTCGGTTCTCGCCAGAACTCGACCGTTCGGAGCTCGAGCGGTACGGGCTCAAGGTCGGCCACGCCGTCCTTCCCGGGGGTCACGAGGAGTATGCCGAACACCCCTACGTCAAGGGCGAACTCCGCGGTTTCGACGTCGACTGTGTACCCTGCTATGCCGTCGAGAGCGCCACGGAGATCCGTTCGGCCGTCGATCGGACGCCGTTTCACTCGGCGTACCTCGAGGGTCGGATCGAACCGGTCGCCGACGACGTCCGCGTCGCCAAGGCGTTCCTTTCGGCGATCGACGCCTACGGGAGTGACCTCCGAACGAAGGGCTTTTCGGGGTTTCTGACGGAACTGCTCCTCGTCGAGTACGGGAGCTTTCGAGCCTTTATTGACGCCGCGACGGCCTGGAAGCCGCCGGTCCGGTTCGATCCGGCCGATCACGGCGCGCGTTCGTTCGACGACCCGCTCGTCGTCATCGATCCGACCGACCCCAAGCGGAACGTCGCGGCCGTCTGTTCGCCCCGCAACGTCGCCCGGGTCATACACTACGCACGGGAGTTGCGATCCGATCCGGGACTCGAACAGTTCGAACCGCGGACGCCGACGCCACTTTCGCCCGAAGCGATCCGAGGGCGGATCGAGGATCGCGGCACGACCCCGGTCGCGGTTCGGTTCGAAACGCCCGACGTCGTCGACGATCAGCTCTACCCGCAGCTGGAAAAATCACTGGACGGGCTGGAGGACGCCCTCGAGAGAGCCGGATTCGAACCGATCCGAAGCGCCTGTTTCGCGACCGACGAGGCTGTCCTGCTCGTCGAGTGTGCCGTCCCGGAGCTTTCGGCGGTGGTCCGACACGAGGGACCACCCGTCGGCGTCAAAGAGCATGCGGAGGGGTTCTACGAGACCTACCACGACGACGACGACGTGACGGGGCCGTTCATCGATGTCGATGGTCGATACGTCGTCGAGCGTTCCCGGGACGCACGAACGCCGGCCGATCTCGTTCGATCGATGCTCTTCGAAGTCTCGCTCGGACCGCACGTCCGCTCGTCGCTTTCAGATACCCACGAAGTACTTTCCGGGCGTGAACTGGCGGGGTTGGCGGGGCCGTTCGGTGCCGAACTGGCGGCGTATTTGGACCCTCGTCCCTGATCTTAGAGGTCGTGTGTGTCACGGACATCTCGGAGGACGCGCTCGGCCTTCGAGGCGATTTCGCCGTCCGGAACGACCGGTTCCCTGCCATCGAACACCTCGTGTACCATCCCGACGGAGTCCGAAAGCGCGTCCAGCCCGTAGCCCCCCTCGAGGACGAACGCCAGCGGGGCGTCGTGGCGGTCGGCGATCTCTCGAACCCGCGCCGTCAGGTGGCCGTAACCCTCCGTCGAGACCCGCATCCGGGAGATCGGATCGTGTCGGTGGGCGTCGAAGCCGGCGCTGACGACGAACAGATCCGGATCGAACCGTTCCATCGCCGGATCGAGGAGTTCGTCGATGAACGCCGTGTACTCCTCGTCGCCGCTCCCGCCCGGAAGCGGCACGTTGAGGTTCGTCTCTCTGGCGTTCGGCCCGCCGGTTTCGAGAACCTCTCCGGTCCCGGGGAACAGCCCCTGCTCGTGAACTGACGCGTAGTAGACGTCCTCGCGGTCGTAGAAGATGTCCTGCGTTCCGTTGCCGTGGTGGACGTCCCAATCGAAAACCACGGCCCGCTCGACGCCGTTTTCGGGCTGTTCGATCGCCTCTTGGACGGCGACAGCGGCGTTGTTAAAGAAACAGAACCCCATCGCCTCGTCGATCTCCGCGTGGTGTCCCGGCGGTCTGCCGATCGAGAACGGGGTCTCTCGACCGTCCGCCCCATCGATCGCCTCGTCGACGGCCCAGGCGGCCAGCCCGGCCGAGGCGAGCGCCGCCTCCCACGTCTCCTCGACGGCGACGGTGTCGGCGTCCCAGGTTCCGCCCCCGGCGGCACAGAACGCCTCGACGTCGTCGACGTACCCCGGATCGTGGACCGCATCGATCGACGGCCGACTCGCGAGATCACCCTCCCGATACTCGACGCCGTGTCGTTTCGAGAGCCCCTGCCGGATCGCCCGGATCCGGTCGGGGTTCTCCGGGTGACGCGGGCCGGTATCGTGTTCCAGACAGATCTCGCGGTGGCCGAACCTCATTCGAAGTACGGTTCGAGTTCGTAGTACGTCTCGATGTCCTCCGCTTTGATCGTCCGGCGGTCCGCGTGCCGGGCCAAGATCGCGGCTGCCGTCGAGACGGTGTCTGCGTACGATTCGAGCTCGCCCGCGAGTGCGATCCGGGCGTCCATCGATACCCGATACCGGTCGTCGATATCGAGCCGCGCGATACGGTCTACGGGAGCGACCGGCAGTTCCAGTCGGTCCTTGTCAGCGGCTGGCGCGTCGAAATCCTCCGCCATCAGCGTCTTGCGGCCGTCCGAAGTCGCCGTTTCGGCCGCCTCGGCGGCTAGGGCCGCCCCGCGAGTCTGGATCCGGCGGGCGAGTTCTTCGGCTGCTCCAGCGCTGACCCGCAATCGGCCGGCGTTCCGCCGGATGACCGTGTCGACGGGGGCGAACGGTAACTCGACGCTCATACTCCACACGGGGGCCGAGTTGGCCTTAATCTTTGCGAGGCCGTGCCGCGCTAGAAGACGTCCTCGGCGTGGAACGTCTCGCCGTCGCGGTGGCCGCGGACGGTGATCTCCTGCCCGAGGTGGACGTCGGCGTCCGTCTCGACGTGAACGGTCTCCTCGCCGCTGTCGAGGATGACCGGATCGCCGGGCTGGACGACCGTCCCGGTGAACGTCTCGGGCCCGTCGTCCGCCCCCGTCTCGCCTTCGTCCGACTCGCGTTCCGTGGCAGCAGCCGTCGCGTTTTCGTCGGGCGTCGATCCGTCAGCGAACTGGTCTAGCCCGGCCGAATCGCTTCCGCGATCCGGCTCGGAGCCGTCGAGGACGACCACCGTCGACCGCCAGCCGGCGGAGGCCTCGAAGTCGTCCTGCCAGCCCTCCTGGATCTCGACGTCGGCACAGAACACCTCGTCTCCAGGGGCGAGATCGAGGTCCGCTTTTTCGCCCCACAGCGCGACTCGGATGTCCCCGGTGTGATCCTGTACGCGGACGTTCCTGACCTGTCCTTCGCTGCCGTCGTCGCGATCGAACGTCCGCTTGGGATCCGCCGAGCGGACGACCCCGGAGATATCGACCGTCCGATCGATCTCGACCGAACCGATATCGTCGGCTTCGGGGACGAACTCGACGGATTCCTCGAGTTCGTCGATCTCGCCTCTGGAGCCGACGTGAAGCTCGAGGCTCCCGTCCCGTTCGCGGACGTAGCCGTCGACGACCTCGACGCTCTGTCCGGCGGTGAGCGCTTCGGCTCTGTCGGCCTGTTCGTCCCACAGCGTCACCCGGACCCGGCCGGTCTCATCGCCCAGGGTCACGTTCGAGACCTGTCCCTCGCTGCCGTCGTCGCGGTCGAACGTCCGGATCGAATCCGTATCGAGGACGACGCCCCGGAGGTTCACGTCGGATTGGCCCATCGACAGCGAGCCCGCGGTGACCCGGCCACCGACCTCGACTTCGATCTCGGCCTCCTCGTCGGGCTCGAGCCGGTCGGCGCTGACCTCCACGCCGTTGTAGCCGTCCTTCGGACGGCCCTTGATCCGGAAAACGTCGCCAGCGGTGATCTCCTCGTCGGCCGCGACGGCGTCCTCTCCCCACACCGCCACCCGGACGCTCCCCGACTCGTCGGCGACCTCCAGGTTCAACACGTGACCCTCCTCGTCGTCGTCACGCTCGAACGTCCGAAGCTCCCCGACGCTCATGACTTTGCCGAGGAACTTCACCTCCTCTAACCCCGGCTCGATGTCGGATACCGTCTCGACCTCGCCGCCGTCGAGCTCGTGGGCGATGAGCATCGCGGCGGTCTCTTCGTCCGCCAACCCGCCCATCTGTTCGACTTTCTTCTCGACTGCCGCACGGAACTCCTCCTCGGAGACGTCGGCGTCGAGGTCCGCATAGATATCCTCAATGGCGCCCATTGCTACGGAGAGCAAACACGGCCTCCCGAAAAGCGTTGTCGGTGTCGGTTCGGTTCGCGTCGGTCTCGGTTCGGCATACGCGCTTTGGTCCCGGCTTCGAATAAATACCTTCGCCGTCGAAGGAGCCACACGCCGAGCGTCCCGATGATTTACTTATCCACTCCTGCAGTAATCCGTATGAATCCACAGTCGTTCTTCCACGTCGCGATCAAGGTCGACGACCCAGAGAGTGCCGCAACGTTCTACACCGAGCATCTCGATGCCGAGATGCTCGAACGACGGCAGGGGACCGAAAGCGACGATCCGTTGGCGGTCGATGCGGTTGTCCTTGAGGTCGCCGACAAGCGAGTGTACCTCTTCGATCGGGCCCCCTACGAGGCCGCCGGACTCGTCGATGAGCTCCCGAACGGGTTTCTCCATTTCGGATACGTCGTCGAGAACATCGAAGACGCCTTCCGGGAGATCCAGAACGCCGGCCGCGAGATCGTCATGGAACCGACCGCATACGGCGACAAGAAGATCGCCTTCTTCGTCGCGCCGGGCGGGATCCGGATCGAGTTGATCCAACCGGCGGATTGAGCTGATCGCACACGCTCTGCTGTCGAGACGATCGGGACGACACGTCGAACCGTAACCCCTATACGTCGAACACGGGTACTGATATATGAGTCCTGGTAGGGTAGTGGACTATCCTCTTGGCTTGCGGAGCCAGGGACCGGAGTTCAAATCTCCGTCAGGACGCTCACTTCTCGCGGCTGCTGCGTTCCGCAGCAGCCGCTTCGGCGTTCGCGTCCTGACGTGCCCTGCGTTCACTACGTTCACGCAGGACTCCGTCAGGACGTTTCTGTCGACACCGAACCGCGAGCGAAGCGAGCGACCGGTGTCGACGAAACTCTCTCGGAAATTTGAGCAGGTGAATACAGTCCGAAAAGACGCTTCGGAACGTCAACCTAAACCGCCCGACGTGTCCGGATCTCCCGACGCTTTCCGCTTGACGCTACTCAAACGTATCCGTGAGCAACCGATAACAAGCTGGGAGACGACTCGAGAATATGGACGGTTCATCGTCCGAGATTTCGGTACAGACGAAGTGGTTAAAACTGGGTGCGGCCGTCGCGTTTCTTCATTACCTCTTTATTTTTCTCGTCGTCTCCCTTTTCGAAGTCGATCCCGCGCTCGCCGTCATCGTCGCAATCGTGACCAGCGTCGTGGGCGGGATCACGTTCACGCTCTTTGTCCTATACGTCTACTAACGTTCGGTGGGGACGATCGTGAGCCTCCGGCGTGGGATCACGCCCCGTCGATCCCCTCGTGGTCCTCGATCGGCTCTCGCCATTCGGCCGGGATCGGGGTCGCCTCGTGATTCTCGCGATCGAGTGCGAGCAACACGACTTCGGCGGTCGCGGCGGTCGTCCCGTCGGCACGGATCTCGTAGTCGATCTCGAAGCTCGTCCGGCCCATCTCGACGATCCGCTGGGCCACGGTGACCTCCTGATCGAGGACGATCGGCGCTTCGTACTCGATTTCCTGTCTGACCATCGCGACCGGCGTGCGGTCGTGTCGGATTCCGACGACCTCCGCCCAGTATCTGGTCCTCGCCTGCTCGAGATAGCTCAGATAGACGGCCTGGTTGACGTGACCGTTCACGTCCAGATCGCGGTATCGGGGGTAGAACGACGTCTCGAACGTGTACTCGGACATGGGCGGCCACTCGTCAGGTACGGACAAAGATGCGTCGATCGGACGGGCGACGCCCTACTCGAACACCCGGCCGATCCGGAGCCCGACAGCTGACTGAAAACGGTTCCACCGGTCGCTCGTCTCCAGACGGTGACGCAACGGGATATATAACGCACCGAGGACGACGCCCCAGACGACGTGGGTGAACAGTCCGATCGCGGTCAGGTTCGGTACGGCCGTCGGGACGCCGAGAAGGCGGAGCCACACCGGCATGACGATCCCGGCGGCGACGAGCCAGAGACCGACTCCCCATCCGGCACCCACCAGGATTCCGGAAACGGTCGATCTCCCGGAGTGTCCGCCGCGGAGATGTACGTATCCCGCCGCGAAAAGCAGCGCGAAGACCACGCTGTGGAACAGATGCGTAACCCACCCGACGATCGGGTCGGCCACCCCGTACAGCGATCCGATGACCGGCAACAGCCCGGTCAGTGTCTCCGAGAGTATCCCCATCACGACGCCCGCGATGAGGCCACCGCCGATCGCCGCGCCGATCCCCGACGACGTGACACCGAGCTGCCCGGCCGCGCTCCGCTCGCCTGTCGCCCGGGGAAGACGGAGCCGAAGTGACGATGACCGATCCGGGATCGATCGCTCGAACTCGCCACCGTAGTAGTCGGTCAACAGTTCGACGATCCGGTAATCGAAATCCACCGCCGGATCGCTCTCCGCCGTCTCACTGAGGGCGGTCACCGGACCGTTCGCTATCGAAACGGAGATCGAGACGCTGTAGCGTTCGACGGCGGTTTCGACGGTTACCGCTGCCTCCGGATTCCGTTCGACGATCAACTCGAGAGCCTTTCGAACCAGCAGTCGGAGACGGTGATCCGCGAGTACCCGGACGTCGGTATCCGAGATCGAGTGTGTGAACTTCGTCTCGGGGTACTGCTCGCCGAGTACTTCGATCTCCTCTTCGAGTATCGGTTCGAGGTCGATGGCCTTCAGGGAGTCGTCCTCTCTCGCCCGCCCGACTTCGCCGACGTCCGTGACCGTCGATTCGATCCGGTCCGTCGCCGCCCTGATCGCCGCCACATCGGACGCTCTCGGCTCGTCTTCCCCGAAAAGCGACGCGTATCCGTCGATGATCGCCGTCGAGTTGAGCACCTCGTGTCTGAGCAGCTCGTTCGCGATGAGCGCCAGTTCCGCCTGCAGTTCGATCTCGTTTCTGTGTCGGCGGTTCAGACCGGCCCGGTCGCCGGTGAGTGCCCCACCGACTGCCCCGCCCAACAGCGCATTCGAAACCAGAAGCTGTGATTCCTGCAGCATCCCGACCCCACTCGTGGCGCCGGCCGGCGTGCCGATAGCGGTCAAACCCAACACGGCGGCCATCGCGGTCACACCGAGGAACGTCCAACGAACGACGGTATCGACGTAGGCTTTGGGGAGATCACCGACCGCCAGGATCACGCCGTAGATGGTGAACGCGAGGCCGACAACCAGCGGCACGACGGCGATCACGAACGGCAACATGGCCTGTGCCTGGACCGTCCCGGCGACGACGAACCTGGTGATACCGAACCCGACGATTGCGACGGCAAGTCCGCCCAGATGGACGATATCTGTCAGTCGAGATCTCATCCGTGTACCTTCCCCGAGCGCTGCGGATAATGGGTGCCACCGCCCTGATTTCGGTTGAGATACGGCAACGTCATTTGAACTTGTACTCCGACCGAACCGGTATAGTTGTTGACCTCGTGACATGGAATGTCACGACCGAGACCGGTTGAGTGGTCTGGACCGCTCGATGATCCGCAGCCGGTACGTTATTTGTCTCGCCTTCGAACGTCGGTTATGGATCGTCTCCGTGCCGGAATCGCGCTGTACAACGCCGGCCGGTATCTCGCGGCCCACGAGCCACTCGAGACCAAGTGGCTCGAAGCGCCGCGGGGCGAGCGAGACGACTGTCTTCAGGGGTTGATCCAGGCGACCGCCGCCGTTCATAAATCACGCACCGGGAACCGGTCCGGGGCGATCGGACTCGCGGAAAGCGCTGTCGAGTATCTGGAGGGCTGTGATCAGGTCGATGTCGACCCGCTTCGTGTGTGGCTCGGTCGCCTCGCTTCCGACCCGGGCCTCGCCAAGCGGGAACGACCGCCGGAAATCGAACTCGACGGCACGGTCGTGACGGTCGATGACCTCCGGTTTCCGGCAGCCGCCCTCGCGGCGAGGGCGCTCGCGGAGACGGACGACGACGAAGTCCTCGCGTCGGCCGTCGAGTACGCGGAGGCCGACCTTGAGGCCGGGGCCGGAACCAGCCCGTTCGTGACACTGACGCTCGATTACGTCCGAACACGCGATCCGGTCGTCAGACAGCGACTCGAGGAGCACGTCGAGCGACGACGCAGCCGCGACGCCGACGTCGAGGATCTCTTCTGAACCGAATCACCACTCGCGGACCATCACGTAGGCGTCCTCGCCGTCGTCGTAGTACGTCGACCGAACGTGGTGTATCTCGAACCCGTACGCCTCGTACAGCGACTGCGCCGCTTCGTTGCTCCGTCTGACTTCGAGCCTGATACGGCCGACCCCGTCGGCAGCGAGCGCCGAAAGGCCGGCGGACAGGAGTGTCTGCCCGATACCCTCACGGCGGCACTCCGGCGAGACGGCGATGTCCTTTATATGTCCGATCCGCGTCCCGTACTGATCGACCGTGTCGGCGACGATGTACCCGACGATCCCGTCGTCCTCGGCGATCAAGAACCCGGCCGCACCGAGAAAGCGCTCGAACGCCGCGTAGGGCCACGGCTGGCTGAACGAGCGCTTCTCGATGCGGAAGACGTCGAGGAGGTCGGCCCGGACGGCCTCTCTGATGTCGACGTCCGCCCGCGGTTCGGCCGTCGTCACGTCTGAATCCTTGCGGTGACGATTATATATGATTATCGCCCACACACCACTCGAGAAGTCGGTGACGTAACCGCTTCGTGGAACGCTCGGCCAGAAGATTAATATAAATGGGGCCGAAAAACCAGAACGCACCCGTTTGGGTGCATCCCCACCCCCCACCCCGTTTTGACGACACGCACCGGCCGGGTCGATCTACTTCCCGGCTGTTGTGTGTCCTCTCTTTACTTTTCGTCCAGCGGCGGCGCTCGGTGGCGGCTCTATGGGACGCGAAAACGAACGGTCCAAAACAGTCGCTGGACCAGCATATAAAAATAAGACGGTCGAAAACGGACGGTCCGCTCAGTCGTCGGCGGGTGCGGCGCCGCTGTCGCCCTCGGCCTGTTTTTTCGTGTGCGAGAGCTTGCCGCCGTCTGCGAGGATCTGCCGCTCGCGGTCGGAGGCGTCGAGATGACCGGTGAGTTCCCACTCGTCGTTGACGCGAACGGTGAACTCCTCTTTGCCGGAGCGGACGGCCGCGGCCACGTCGTCGACGATCTGGATGTCGTCGCCCTGCTCGATCTTCTCGTAGTCGTCGGCGTCGATCTCCAGGGGAATCAGCCCGAAGTTGAACAGGTTCGCCTTGTGGATGCGGGCGAAGCTCTGTGCGAGGACGCCCTCGACGCCGAGGAACATCGGACACAGCGCCGCGTGCTCACGCGAGGAGCCCTGTCCGTAGTTCTCGCCGGCGACGAGGAAGCCGCCGTCGCTGTCCAGTGCGCGCTGGGCGAAGTCCTCGTCGACACGCGAAAGCGTGAATTCCGAGAGTTTCGGGATGTTCGAGCGGTACATCAGGATGTCCTGGGTCGCCGGGATGATGTGGTCGGTCGTGATGTTGTCCCCCATCTTCAGGAGGGTCGGACCGGCGATGTCGGCGTCCATCTCGTCTTTCAGCGGCACGTCGCCGATGTTCGGGCCCTTGATGAGTTCGTCGTCGACGGCCTCGTCGGGGGCGATGATGTCGGGGTCGTCTCTCCCCATCCCTTCGCTGTATTTCGTCCCCATCTCGAACTCGGGGGCTTCCATGTCGCCGAGTTCGTCGGCGAGGTCGCGCGGGTCGACGATCTCGCCGGCGATCGCCGCCGCCGTGGCGACTTCGGGCGAGCAGAGATAGACGTTGTCGTCCTCGATCCCGGAGCGGCCCTCGAAGTTACGGTTGAACGTTCGCAGCGAAACGGAGTCGGAAGCCGGCACGTGGCCGATCCCGATACAGGCACCGCAGGTCGCCTCCGAGAAGTTGACGCCGGCCGCCATCATCTCGGCAGTCCAGCCCTCACGGGCGAGCATCTCGCTCGCCTGTTTCGAGCCCGGTGCGACGATCATCTCGGTCTTTTTGTCGACTTCGCGGCCTTCGAGCATCTTCGCGCCGGGGAGGATGTCCTCGTAGGCGCCGTTCGTACAGGAGCCGATGATGACCTGTTCGACGTCCTCGCCGGCGACTTCGCTGACGGGGACGACCTTGTCGGGCATGCTCGGACACGCGATGAGCGGCTCGAGGTCCGAGAGGTCGACCTCGATGGTGTCGGCGTACTCGGCGTCCTCGTCGGGGCCGATCTCGATGTAATCCTCCTCGCGGCCGATCCGCGAGAGCCAGTCTTTCGTCTCCCCATCGGTCGGGAAGATAGAGCTCGTTGCGCCCAGTTCCGTGCCGAGGTTCGTGATCGTCGTCCGTTCGGGGACGGTCAGCGACTCGACGCCGGGGCCGGTGTACTCGAAGATCTTGCCGACGCCGCCCTTGACCGTCAGTTCGCCGAGCAGGTGGAGCGCGACGTCTTTCGCGGTGGCCCACTCGGGGAGTTCACCCTCGAGGTGGACGTTGACGACCTCCGGCATCTCGATGTAGTAGGCGCCGCCGCCCATCGCGACGGAGACGTCCAGTCCGCCCGACCCGATCGCGAGCTGACCGAGGCCGCCCGGGGTCGGCGTGTGGCTGTCCGAGCCGAGCAGCGTCTTGCCGGGTGCGGCGAAGTTCTCTTTGTGGACGTTGTGGCAGATACCGTTGCCCGGGCGGCTGTAGTAGGCACCGAACGTCCCCGCAGCGCTGCGGAGGAAGCGGTGATCGTCCGTGTTCTTGAAGTCGAACTGGTAGGTCTGGTGGTCACAGTACTGGGCGGCGAGTTCCGTCTGGACCTCGTCCAGCCCGAGCGCTTCGAACTGGAGCCACACGAGCGTTCCGGTGGTGTCCTGTGTGAGTACCTGATCGATCTCGATCCCGATCTCTTCTCCCGTCTCGAGTTCCCCTTCGACGAGATGGTCGGCGAGAATCTTTTCGGTGAGCGTCTGTCCCATATCGTCCGCTAGTGGATTGTCCACGGATATAAATCCGGCGTGTTCTCCCCCCCTGTACGGGGGTTTGGTTGCCCTAAACGTGAACGAATATGGATTTATGGGTCTGTAAAACGGATATATAATGAACGAACATTCAGTATATTTCGCGACGACGCTACGCCAACCGGGCGAACGCGAGGTTTCCGCTGGTGTTTTCGACGTATATCTCGACGACGTCGCCCTCGCTTGCGCCCGGGACGAATATCGTGTAGTCGCCGCGGTGGGCGACCCCGTCGCCCTTCCGACCGGTGTCGGTCACTTTGACGGTGTAGGTGTTGCCCGCTTCGACGTCCTCCTCGGAGGGCTGTGTCCCCGCCGATCGGTTGCTCTTCGTGACCGGTCGGAACGCACCACAGGCGTCACACCGGAGCATCAGCGTCCGGTCCTCCTGGACGAGGCGGGTGTCGGGAAGTCCGCACTCGCTACAGCGGACGTACTCCTCGGTGTAATCGTCGATCACGCGCTCGAAGTCGCGGTCGTCGAAATCACCGTTGTACCGGCCGACGCCGTCGTCGAGTTTCCCCGAGGTCGCGAGCGTCTGTTGGACGAACCGATGGAGGTGTTCGGTCTCCCGGTTCAACGCGTCGGCGACCGCACTGAGGTTCGTAAACCGCGTGAACGCCCCGTCGGTCTGTGCGTCGGCGTCGGGGACCGAGAGCCGTTCGCCCGCCGACCCGATGTCGGGGACCGAATCCAGCGCCCGGTCGAGACTATCTCCGTATTCCATACGGACAGATAGGTTCGAGGGCCCTAAATGCGTTCCGAGACGACCGTGTCGGCGTTCGGGCGACGAACGGGTTTTTTTGTCCGCCACCCGATCGATCTGCATGGAGCCGACCACCCCACAGGAGGCCTGTTTCGAGGCCGGAATCAAATTCGGAACCCTCTATCACCAGTTCGCCGGGACTCCCGTCTCCCCGGAAAGCGCTCCGAGTCTCGCCCGGGCCATGGAGGAGGCGATCGAGAACCAGCCGTTCTGTTCGTCGGTGTCCGTCGAGATCCTCGAGGACACGCTAGCGGCGGAACTCGCCGATCAGTCGGCGGACTACACCGAACTCACGGGGCGGTTCATGGAGGTCGAGATCGCCGTCGACTACGACGGCGTCGACGTTCTCGCGACGATGGCGATGGACGGCGACTACCCGCGGATGGAACTGCAACGCGTCGGAGACTGATCGGCCTCCGTCTCGTGACTGTGACGGTCTCGCGGCCCGTTTCACTTCCGCTTTGCGGCGTGTTTTTAACCTCGACGGCTCGAAACGACCTGTATGAGCCAGGCGACACTCGATGACGAGGAACTGTTCGACGAGGCGGCAAACGAGATGCGGGCGGACGTCGAGGCCAGCCTCGCCGAGGCGAGAGCCTCGCTCCCGGACCCCGACGCTGTCTGGGACACCGAGGCCGACAACACGCTCGGCGTTCTGAACGGGCTAAAGGGCGCTCTCGATACCGGCGATGCGGCCGAGCACCTCCGTGACGCCAAGAAGTGGTTCGCGGTGGGACGGCAGGCGGACGCCTTCGAGGACGCCGACGACCTCGAGGCCGACATCGAGGCGCTCGAAGCCGTTCTGACCCGGATCACGACCGCCCACGAACAGGTGAGCGAACTCACGGCCACCATCCCGGAACTCCGCGGTGAACTCGAAGACGCGGCGGAAAGCGACGACGCTTGAATTTCAGCTCGCTTCGGCTGTCGCGTCGTGTCCGCTTTCGAGGCGTCGAACGACGCCTTCGACGTCGGCTTCGGCCTCCAGCTCACGAACGACGGCCTCGCGCAGTCGGATATCGTCGGTGTCCGCCTCGTAGTTCCGGAGATACTCGGCACGCGAGTGTTCGGAGAAGGCGTGTCGGATCGCGAAATAGCCGTCCGGGACGGTCGTCCCACAGATCGAACACCGGTGCCGTTCGTGTGCGGTGGCCTGATGTACGAGCAGTTCCTCGGCGTTCTCGGTCGCGTACTCACAGCCACCGATAGCGCACTCCCACATACCTGTCCGCTCGGAGTCTATATATAAAATGTTTCGTAATAAATCGGAACGGATAACGCCCAGGCACCCACAATGGCGGGTATGGACCGGTTTCGCCTCGACGCACACGTGAAAGTCCTCGACGAACAAGTCGTCGAGCGAGCGAAAAACCGTGGGCTCGACGCGCTCGTCTATGCGCCCCATTTCACACGATTGGCGGATATCAACTCGCGGGCCGAACGGTTCAGCGACTCGGAGTTGCTCGTCGTGCCCGGTCGAGAGGTGTTCACCGGCGACTGGCGGAACCGGAAACACGTCCTCGCGGTCGGGCTCTCCGATCCCGTCCCGGATTTCATCACGCTGGAGGGGGCGATGGCGGAGTTCGAACGGCAGGAGGCGGCCGTCCTCGCGCCGCACCCCGAGTTCTCGACGGTCAGTCTCGAGGCCCACGACATCCGGGCCCACCGGAACCGGATCCACGGAATCGAGGTGTACAACCCGAAATTCTTCGAGACACACCGCGACCGCGCCCGGGAGCTAATCGAGGAGTTCGGATTGCCCGCGTTCGGATCGTCCTATGCACATCTCCGTGGTACCGTCGGGGAGGTCTGGACGGAGTTCGAAGCGCCGCTGGAGACGAACGAGGCGGTCGTCGACGCGCTACGGACCGGCGCCCCACGCCGTGTGTACCATCGGGACGGTGCCGAGCATCGGCTCCGGTGTACGGCGGAGTTCGCACACCTCTTTTATGAAAACAGCTGGGGGAAGCTCGATCGGCTGTTCCTCTCCGGGACCGAACCGACCCATCCGAGCCACATCGCCTACGGGGGTCGGTTCGACGACGTGAGCGTCTACTAGAGCGGCAGCATCGCGGTGGACGCCCCGACGTCGACGTACGTCGGCAGCACGTGTACGATGGCGGCCGCCGCCGCGAGCTCGACCGCGGTGACGACGATCGTGACCGCGTTGGCGAACCGACTCGAGGTCGTCACGCCCGACGGGAAACCGTACTCCTGTGAGGAGAGCGGATAAAACAGCGCGATCCCCCGACGGCTCCCCAGATAATCGAGGACGTAGTGGGTGAACACGCCGATCCAGACGTAACTGAGGTTGCCGAAGACGAAGGGGAACGCGACGAAGATCGCGAGAACAGGGAGGTTATGGAGCGTCTTGCGGTGTTTTCCGAATGCGGTGTCGACGTCGGGAAACAGCGCGCCGAGAGTCACGGGGATCGTCACGGCGACGATCGTCCGGAGCGTCTCGGAGGTCCCGGACGGTTCGAGAACGAAACCGAGTCCGATGCCCAAAAGCGCCGCGTTGAGAACGTGTCCCTCCTTGTTCATGCGGGACGCGACGACCGCCCGGTTGAAAGATGGTTCGTTCGATTCACGTCCCGAGCCGTGTCATCGCGGGCTCAGACGTCCTCGATGGCGGTGTCTATATCCTCCAGTGCTCGCTCCGCAATCTTTCGTTTGATCTCGCGTCTGGAGCCGTCGAAGACGTACCGCTCGACCGTACACCACGAGTCGCCGGTCCCCCAATCGGCGGCGTGGGAAACGGCGATATAAACCGTTCCGACGGGTTTCTCCTCGGTACCGCCGGTCGGGCCGGCGATTCCGGTCGTCGCGACACCCCAAGTCACGCCGGCAGCGTCGCGGACACCGCGGGCCATCTGTTCGGCGACGGGCGAGCTGACCGCACCGACGTCGTCGAGGACTTCGCGGGGGACGCCGAGCGCTTCCATCTTGGCCTCGTAACTGTAGGTGACGACCGACCGATCGAAGTAGTCGCTCGATCCGGGGACGTCGGTGAGCAGCGATCCGATCAACCCGCCGGTGCAGGATTCGGCCGCGGCGAGGAACTCCCCGCGATCGCGGAGCGCGTCGCCGACGGTTGCTTCGATACCCATACACCGTCGACGGCGGCAAGGGACTTGAACCACCGCCCCGGAAGCGACAGACCGAGATAGTTGCCGTTCGAGGGGTGTTTATGGGTGATTACGAACGGCCGGTTTTTCCATCTGATGGAGTATGCGGTTGCGGCGGACGGCGACGTCATTGATATGGTGTCGGGCACTCCGGACTGGGAGGCGCCGGAGGCGCTACGGGCCGGATTGAAACGATACGCCGATGGTGATAGTGGAACGTTTCAGTACCCGCCGAGTGAGGGACTGTTGGGTCTGCAGGAAGCGATCGCCGAACGTCGCGGTGTCGATATCGAGCGCGTAGTCATCACGAACGGGGCGGGGGAAGCCAACTACCTCGGGATGGCGACCGCACTGAAGCGGTTCAGCGGCGACGAGATGGTCATGGCCGACCCGGTCTACCCCTACTACCACAAGCGGACGGAGATGCTGGACGGGTCCCCGAGATTCGTCGAAAGCGATAGCGACGGAACACTCGATCCCGACGCGGTCCGGAGCGTCGTGGGAGACGAGACCGCGGCGATCGTCATCAACTCGCCGAACAACCCGACGGGTGGTGTCTACGGTCGCGAAACGAAGCGCGAACTCGTCGAACTCGCCGAAAAATACGATGCGCTGTTGCTCTCCGATGAGGTGTACGACCGGTTCGTCTACGCCGACGGCGCCTTCGAGACGGCACTGTCGTTCGACTCGGAGCACGTCGCCGTAACAAACTCGTTCTCGAAGTCGATGGCGATCACGGGCTTTCGGGTCGGATACGGCGTCTTTCCGCCGGATCTCGTCGACGCGATCCGGACGCGACACATGCTGGTCAACGTCACCAGCTCGCGGCCGACCCAGCGAGCGGTACTCGACGCGCTCGAGGAGACGCCCGAGGCGTACTACGAGCAGAACCCGGTGATGCTCGAGGAACGGGCGCGGACGTTCTGTGCGGCCCTGGACCGGGCGGGAGCCGAGTACACCCGTCCACAGGGTGGGTTCTACGTGATGGCTCGCTTCGACGGCTACCCCGGAACGCTCGAGAACACAGAACGGCTCATCGACGAGGCGGGCGTTGCGGGGATGCCCGGCAACGCGTTCGGGGAGACACGGACCGACTGGCTTCGGTTCGCTCTCGTCACGCCCCGGGTAACGGAGGCGGCCGATCGACTCGCGGCGTATTTCAGCTGATTCGGCCTCGCGAGTGTTCGGCTCACGGACGTGGTCGCGATCGTCCCCGAAGACGGTGTCCACGCCGTCTGGGTTCGTTTTTATATGAACCGTCGGACGAAAGCCGACTCAGAGGAGCAACAGGACGGCAAGCACGAGAAACAGCGCCAGCGTGATCAGGAAGATGCTGGCTCCGGAAGAGGCCCTGAGACGGACGGTTCCCGGTTCGTTACCGGCCGGTAACGATTCGGTATCGAGACCCGGGAACCGACCGGCGGCCCGGTATGCGTACCCGCCCGGGTCGGCGCCGACACGCATCGAGGCGCCGGCGGTGGCCATGACGACCCGATCGACCGCAGCCCACAGTTCGGTGACGCCCCAGACGAACCCGCGGCCGACGTAGAACGAAGCCGGGAACAGCACGCGCTCGACGTCCGGGATCCACGCCATCCGGGTGATCGGTCCCTTCAACCCGAAGAAGGCGACGAACCCGACGACGAGCAGGACGACGCCCTCGGTGAGGTGACCGGTACTGAAGGGGTCGGCCGCCGCGGTCACCGACTCGGTGAACGGCAACAGCTCGAAGAAGGTGCCGTGGGCGAACCCGAAGAGGACACAGAAGGCCCCGACGAAAAGCATCGCGACGGTCTGGCCGGGCGTGGCGTCCCGCGGTTCGATCGTCGCCTCCCCGTGGAAGAAGATGTAGTAGCCGAGCTTGATGAAGGACATGAAGGTCCCGACGGCACCGAAGATGAGCAGCCACCACAGCAGGTCCTCGCCGAGCAAAAGCGGGAGCACGTCGACCGCGTGGGCCGAATCGAGCACCATCCCCTTCGAGACGAAGCCGTTCGTCCCCGGCACCGCCGTGATCGACGCCGCGCCGATCAGGTACGCCAGGAAGGTCAGCGGCATCACCTTCCAGAGCCCGCCGAGTTTCTTGATGTTCTGTTCGCCGGTCCGGTAGATGACGACGCCGACCGCCATGAACAGCAGCGCTTTATATAGAATGTTGTTGAACGCGTGAGCCAGCCCGCCCGCGGCGGCGAAGCCGCCGCCGTAGTCGCCGGCCATCGCCGCCAGCCCGATCCCGGCGAGCATGTAGCCGACCTGGGCCTGGATGTGATACGAGAGCAGCCGTCGGGGGTCGTACTGCAACAGCGCGAAGAAGACGCCGTAGACGGCCATCGCACCGCCGAGATAAGCGAGCCACAGCCCGCCGTCAGGGAACGCCCGGAACATGACGAAGACGGCCGTCTTCGTCGTGAACACCGAGAGGAACACCGACGCCGCGACGTGCGGTCGCGGGTAGGTGTCGGGGATCCACGAGTGCAGGAAGATGAACCCGCAGTTCACTCCGATCCCGATCGCCGCGAGGAAGGCGGCCGCGCTACCGAGGGGGCCGCCGGCCGCGCCGTGGATCCCCTCCGCAGCGGTGTAGAGGAACGCGTCCGTCGCCGGTCCGACGGAGACGAAGTGGACGACCACCGCGCCGAGGAGAACCGTCCCGCCGATCCCGTGGAAGATCGCATACCGGTAGCCGGCCCGGACCGCCGCGCCGCCGTAGTGCCAGACCAGAAGCGTCGACGTGACGGCCATGAGCTCCCAAAAGAAGATCATCGAGAGCCAATCGCCGGCGAAGACGACGCCGGCGGTGCTCGCGACGTAGCTCAACGCGAAGGCCGTCATCACCTTCGGCACGTCGCTCTCGTAGGCGTACAGCACGGCCGCGGTCGCCAGGATCGCGATCCCGACGGCGAAGAGCCGCGAGGGTCCGTCGACGTTGAGAAAGACCACTTCGAAGCCGAGGAACGTCGTCTCGACGTACGTGCCGTCGGCGAGCAGATACCCCTGTACGCCGATCGCGGCGGTCGCGAGGGCGGCGACGACGTGGCCGGCGAGTCGCGGCAGGAAGGCGAGCGCGAACGCCGCGACGGTGAGATAGACGAACGGCGGAACGGTTTCGATCATCGCTCCACCTCCGTCCCCTCGAGGACGCTGTCGACGATGACTTCGATGAGTTCGAGGAAGACGATCTCACTCGGGACGATCCCGACGAGGATCGCGCCCGTCACCGCCGCGAGGATCGGTCCGAGCATGAACCACGTGGTCTCCTCGCCGCGGAACGCCTCACCGGCGCTGAGCCGTTTCCAGCCGCCCGGCGGCGGCCCGCCGTGGTGGGCGTGCTCGTCGTGGTCTGCGTGTTCAGAACCGTCGTGGTCGTCGTGATCGTCCTCGCTGTCGTCGGCATCGTCGGCTTCGTCCGGTTCCTCGGGCATGTGGTCGCTCGGGTGTTGATCGACCGCGTACTCGCCCTCGACGAGCGGTGCCGGTTCGCTGTAATCGCGGCGTTCCGTCGCCCCGGAGAAATCGGGCCGCAGATCCTTCGGATCGACCTCCGAGTCCGTGTCCGGGTCGTCACCGTCGTCGACTGATTCGTCATCGTCGTCCGCGTCTCCGTTCTCGTCCGTCCCGTCCTCGGCGTCGTCGACCGGTCGCCCGCCGTCCGTCGCGGTGAGCGTCGATCGTGTCTCGCCGCCGGGACGGTAGTCGACGAGCGGTTTGGCGTCGTGTTCGTCCTCGGCCTCGAAGAAGGCGGTGTAGACGACCGGCCAGAAGTACGCGACGTTGAGCACGCCGGAGACGAGCAACGCGCCGGCGAGATAGTAGCCGATCGGCGTGAACGTGGCCCCCATCTCGATGCCGCCGATAAGGAGGTAATACTTCGAGACGAAGCCGGCGAAAAGCGGGATCCCGGCCATCCCCGCGGCGGCCAGCGCGAACGCGCCCAACACGACCGGCATCCGCTTGCCGATGCCGGCCATCTCCGAGATGTAGTCGGTGTGGGTCTCGACGTGGATCGCGCCGGCACAGAAGAACAGGGTGAGCTTCATGAACGCGTGGGCGGGGATATGGAGGAGCGCCCCGATCAGCCCGTACCACCCGAAGATGCCGAGTCCCAACACGATATAGGAGAGCTGTGAGACCGTCGAGTAGGCGAGCCGCTGTTTGAGGTGATCCTTTCGGATCGCGATGAACGACGCCGCGAGCAGCGTGAAGGCGGCGAGCGCGGAGATAGCGACTCCCATCCCGATCTGGTAGGCGACCTCGGGGCCGAATACGTCGAGCGTGACGCGGGCGACCCCGAAGGCGCCCGATTTGACGACTGCGACCGCATGCAGCAGCCCGGAGACGGGCGTCGGCGCGACCATCGCGACCGGCAGCCACTGATGCAGCGGCATCAGACCGGCCTTGACGCCGAACCCGACCGCAAGGAGGAGGTACGCCACCTGGACGATCGACTCGTTCGAGTTCGCGACCTCGGCGAGCCCCTCGATCCCGCCGGGCGTGAACGTGACCGTTCCGGCGAGCCAAAAGACCAACACGGTGCCGGCGAGCACGAGGACGCCGCCGCCGAACATCGTGTACGCGAGGTACTTCCGACCGGCCGAGCGAGCCTCGTCGGTCTCGTCGTGGGCGACGAGCGGGTACGTCGCCACCGAGAGCAGTTCGTAGAACAGGAAGATCGTCACGAGGTTACCCGCGAAGGCGATCCCCATCGTCGCCGACAGCGAGGCCGCAAAGGAGGCGAAATACCGGGTTTGGCCGTGTTCGGAGAGCCCGCGCATGTAGCCGATGCTGTAAAAGGACGTGACGATCCACAGCAGGCTCGCGAGGAAGGCAAACAGCATGCCGAGCGGATCGGCCCTGAGGACGAACTCGATGCCGGCGACGAACTCGCCCGAGGAGAAGACGTAGGTTTCGCCGTCTAAGACGCCGGGAAGCATGGCGGCGACGATGCCGAACTTCGCGACCGCGGTGGCGATCGTGACCGCCTCGCGGACGTTCGGCCGCCGGTGGGCGGCGAAGATACCGAACATTCCGATAAACGATACGAGCACGGCGTAGAGCGGGAAGTTATCCATCATAGTGCAGCCTCCAGGAACGGTTCGAGGAACGCTTCAAACACCGGTCCGGCGAAGCCGAGCGCGACGGCCGCCACCGAGAGTGCGGCGACGACGAACACCATCCCGAAGGAAACCGGGCGTTCAGATCCGGTATCGGCCGATCCGCCGGCGTCGCCGCCGTCCGAGAGCAGCCGGACGCCGTCGGCTGGAACCGCACCGTCGATCCCCTCGGCGGGGCGGAAGTACATCGTCTCCAGCAGCCGGGCGACGTACAGAAGCGTCAACAGCGTGCTGAAGAAGATCACGCCGGCGACGATCGGCGCGCCCGCCTCGATGGCTCCCCAGGCGATATACCACTTGCCGAGGAAGCCGATCGACGGCGGAATGCCGACCAACGCGAGGAGGAGCAGCCCCATCGCGGCGGCCGTCACCGGCGACCGGTAGCCGAGGTTGGCGTACTTCTCGACCGTGCGGACGCCGTAGGCGGTCGCCAGGACGCCGACGCCGAGGAACAGCGCGGTCTTCATCAGCCCGTGGCCGACGAGATGGATGATGCCGCCCAAAAGCGCCTGCTCGGTCGCGAGGCCGAAGGCGGCGACGACCATCCCGAACTGGGCGACCGACGAGTAGGCGAGCATCCGTTTTACGTCGGATTGGACGACCGCCAGCACGGAGCCGGCGACGATACTCACCGTCGCGAGCGCGACCAGCGCATCGCCCGCAAGCGGCACCGCCTCGAAGAATTCGGGCGTGTAGACGGTGTAAATCAGCCGCGCCAGAGCGTACGCGCCCATCGTCGAGACCAGACCCGAGATGTAGGCGGTGACGGTGTCGGGCGATTCGGCGTAGGCGTCCGGCATCCACGTGTGTAGCGGGAAGATCGCCGCCTTCACCGAGAGGCCGACGGCGACGAAACAGAACGAAGCGATGATCAGCGGGTCGGCGTAGCCGACCGTTTCGGGGATCGCGCTCGACAGTTCGACCATGTTCAGCGTCCCCGTCGCGACGAAGACGTAACCGACGCCGACGAGATACAGCGAGGCGCCGGCGGTGCCGATGATGAGGTATTTCAGCGCCGCCAACGCCGACCGACCGGATCGATCGGCCGCGACCAGCCCGTACGTCGCGAGCCCGACGATCTCGAGGAAGACGAACATGTTGAACACGTCGCCGGTCAGGCCGACGCCCATCAGACCGCCACAGAGCAACAGGTAGGCGCTGTAGAACGTGTTCTCTCGGGGGCCGCCGCGGCGGGCGTACAACAGGACGACGAACGCCACGCCGGCAACGAGCGCGATGACGGCACTCGAGAGCCCGTCGGCGACCAGTTCGATACCGTACTGGCGAGGGTACCCGCCGAGATTGTGGACGTACCGCCCTCCGGCGGCGACCTGCATGAGAACGAACGCTGCGAGGACGACCTCGACCGCGGTCGTCACCAGTGCTATCGGCCAGCCGATCCGGTCGAACTTCAGCCCCCCGAGCAGCGGCAGCGTCGCCGCGAGGATCGGTACCGCGACCAACAGGGCGAGTTCGGGGTTACTCATCGATGACCTCCCGGATCGTCTCCTCGTTGAGCGTGCCGTACATCGAGTAGAGTCTGACGATCAGCGCTAACGCGACCGCGGTGAGGCTGACGCCGACGACGATGGCGGTGAGGACGATCACGTGCGGCAAGGGGCTGGCGTACTCGCCGACGGTTCCGCCTTCCTGTGGGATCACGGGGACCGAACCACCCTGTACGTAGGCCGTCGAGACGAAAAACAGGAAGATCGCGCTCTGAAACAGGTTCAGTCCGATGACCTTCTTGACGAGGCTCGGGCTGGCGATCATGATATACAGCCCGATCGAGAGCAAAACAGCGAAGGCCGCGTAGGCGTAGCGGGTGGTCAGCACCTCGAGGACGAGCGGGGAGCCGAGGGACGTCATACCTCCTCACCTCCCTGGACGGCGTACCCGGCGGCGGTGAGGAAGAAAAGCGCCATAATGACGCCGGAGACGATGGCGGCGACGCCACCGATCTCGATGGCCTCCATTCCCCACTTCGTCGCGTCCGGGCCGAGGAACGGCTCGTAGAGGCCGTACTCGAGGAACGTCCCGCCGAGCGCGAGGGTGCCGAGGCCGACGCCGACGAAGACCACGACGCCGCCGGCGGCCAGCCCCGTCATCAGTCCGGTTCCGACCCACTCGCGTGTCGGCTGGATCCCGAAGGCGAAGGCCAACATGAGGACGACGACGCCGATGAGCGCGCCGCCCTGAAACCCTCCACCCGGCGAGTCCGCTCCGTGGAACGTGATGAAAAGCCCGTAGGTGAGCACGAACGGGGTGACGATCCGGACGGCGGTCATGATGATTTCGCTTTCGGTGTAGGGTCGGGATGTGTCGGCGCCGCTCATAAGAACTCACCTCGATGGAGGACGACGACGACGGCGACGCCGGCCGCGAAGACCACGACGGCTTCCCCGAAGGTGTCGAACCCCCGGTAGGCCGCGAGAACGGCGGTAACGGCGTTCGTGACGCCCGTCTCTCTGTACGTCTCCGTGATGTAATGTCCGGTGACGGCCTCGCCGGGCGTTCCGGCCGCCCCGGTCACCGGCGTCGCTCCGCCGAGGAAGTTCTCGACGGGGATCGCGCCGACGGTGGCGAGCAACACGGCCGCGAGTCCGGCCGAAAGCACCGCGGCGGGCCAGTTGACGTTCGCGAATATCGTCTCGGTCGAGGGGCGGGACGTCTTCGCGATCGTCACGAGCAGCAGGATCGTCGTCACGCCGGCGCCGATCGCCGCCTCGGTGAGCCCGACGTCCGGCGCGAGCAACAGGGTGTAAAACAGCGCCATGCCGAGGCTGTAGGCGGCGAAGACGATGATCGCCGCGAGGGTATCGCGCAACAGCGCGGTCGCGACCGCGGTGAGGATGACGAACGCGGTGAGGGCGAATCCGACGGCGCTCATCGTCTCTCGTCCCCCTCCGTCCACGGTTCGATTCCCTCCTCGTAGGCGGCCCGTGCCGCCGCGTGTGCTGCCGTCGGATTGGTGATGAAAATGAACACGAGCAACAGGACCGCTTTGATGACTTCCGTTTCGACCCCGTAGGCGAGAACGACTGCCGTGACGACGAGCCCCGCACCGAGCGTATCGGTCTGAGAGGCGGTGTGGGCTCTGGTGTAGACGTCCGGCAGCCGGATGACGCCGACGGCGGAGACGAACGTAAAGAAGACGCCGCCCGCGAGCAACACGAGGATGGCGCCCACCCGGAGTTCGTTCATATGACGCCACCTCGCTTGACCGTGAACTTCGAGATGGCGACGGCCATGAGGAAGTTCAACAGCGCGTACACGAGGGCGATGTCGAGGAACGATTCGCTGTCGAGCGCGATCGCAAGCAACGCGAGGATGACGACAGTGTTCGTCCCGAGGACGTTGACCGCGATGACGCGGTCCTGCATCGTCGGTCCCTTGATCGCCCGATAGAGGACGGCGATCGCGAGTACGACCAGGGCGGCTGCCGTGGCGAGGAAGGCGGTCGTCAGCGTCACGCCGCCTCACCTCCCGTCGAATCCGCGTCGGCGTCGTTGGCGTCGGGACCCCGAAGCTCCTCGTAATCGCCCCGCTCTTCGGGGCCCGGGATCGTCGCCGCCTTCCGGCCGTAGAAGACGAACCGGACGGCGCGTTCGAGCGCCCCGTCGGCGACGCCGTCGCGGGCGCTCCCGAACAGGCCGTGGACGTACATCTGTTGGCCCTCCGTCCGGACGGTGAGTGTCCCCGGCGTCAGCGTGATGCTGTTGGCGAGCGTCGTCAGGGCCGGCCCGCCCCAGACCGCCGCCCGGACGCGCGTCATCCGTGGTTCGATCGGGAGCTTCGGATGGAGGATGATGAACGTGATCAAAACGTTCGATTTGACGATCTCGAAGACGAGATACGGGACGTACACGGCGAGCCTGGCGAGCTGTTTGCCGAGCCGAAGGAACTGGACGCGCTCGGAAAGCGTCACGGTGTGGAGCGCGCCGGCGACGATACCGGCCGTGATCGTCCCCGTAATGAGTTCGTAGAACAGATCGAAGCGATCGCCGGTGACGATGACGAAGCCGCCGAGCAGCTGATAGAACAGAAACGAGATACCGAAGAGCAGCCCGAACTGTGCCACACCGCCGGGGCGTGCCAGCCTGGATCGGCGGATCGGCGGCCCGGCGGGCGCTTCGGTCACGTCGAAGCCCCGCTTTGCGAGTGCGACCTCCATCGGGCGCAACAGGGGGACGTTCCCGCCGGGGCTGTACTCGGGATCGACGATGATTCGTTCGATGCCGTTGTCGTCGGCGTACCCCGCGAGTACCTCGGCGTAGTCGTCGGGACTGAAGAGGTACTCGTCGCCGCCGATGACCGCCGTTTTGACGGTCAACGACGTGTCGGTGGCGTCCTCCTCGGCCCACACCGAGACCCTGTTCAACAGCGTGTTCGTTCGCTCTCGGACCGCGTCCTCGACGTCGCCGACGTCGTGCCAGGCGACCGGGGCTACGAAGTGGATCTCAGCGACCCCGGTATCTTCGGCCGTTTCCATCGCGTAGGCGACCGTGTTCCGCAGCGTCACGGACTCACCGACAGGGACGAGCAGTGCGCTGCCGGGGGGTGGTGCCTGTGTCTGATCAGCCACGAGCGTTCACTACGGGGGCTTTCACAGACCCCTATCAAAACGGTTTATCTTTTCGACGGCGCATAACTCGGACGGGCCCGATCGATGGCGGGATCGGCGGTCGAGACATGTTTGTAAGATTTAACACGGTCCGTCTCGGACGCCACGGCATGGAAAAACCGGCGTCCGCGTTCGTCCCCGGTCACGTGACCGGGTTTTTCAGCGCCCATCCGAACGAAGATCCGACGAAGGCCGGATCTCGCGGAGCCGGCGTCACCGTCGCCGACGGCGTGACTGTCCGTCTCGAAGCCGGTGACGGGGTCGAACTGAACGGTGAGCCGACGTCGATCGAGGCGATCGACCGCGTCCTCGGTGCGCTGCGGTCGACGGCCCGCGTCGTCGTCGAGACCGACCTCCCGCTCGGTGCCGGATTCGGCGTGTCGGGGGCCGCTGCGCTCGGTACCGCGCTCGTCACGAACGCCGTCTTCGGCCACGAGCTTTCTGAGAACGAACTCGTTACGATCGCCCACGGAGCGGAGGTACAGGCGGGAACCGGGCTCGGAGACGTCGTCGCACAGGCCCGCGGCGGCGTCCCGGTCCGGCTCGAACCCGGCGCGCCGGCCCACGGCGCGATGGACGGGGTCCCGGCGTGTGGCACGATCGAGTACGTCAGCTTCGGCGAACTCCGCACCGAAGAGATCATCTCCGGAGAGACGACGGAGCTGACCGCGGCCGGCCGACGCGGGCTCGCCGGACTGGTCGAGGAACCCACCGTCGAGACATTCATGGAAGCGTCCAGACGGTTCGGACGCGAGGCCGACCTGTTGACACCCCGGGTTCGGGAGGTCATCGAGGACGTCTCGGCGGCCGGCGGCGAGGCCGCGATGGCGATGCTCGGCGAGACGGTGTTCTCGATCGGAACCGGGCTCTCCGACGCCGGTTACGACGCCGAACGCACCGAAATCAGCCTCGCGGGAGCACATCTCCAGTAGGCGAGAACGCGGCCGGAAGGTTGTGTGGACTGAAACCCACCGCTATTCGAGGGTCGTACGCTCGACCGCGTACTCGGCTTCTCTGAGTCCCTCCAGCACTCTGTCGATGTGGGCCGGGCCGTTCGTCTCGACTTCGAAGACTAAATCGGCGTCGCCGACGGGGAGATCCGGGCGGCTGCGCTCGTGTCTGACCGTTCGGATGTTCGCCTGCGCGTCGCCGATGATCGTCGAGATTTCTCCCATGTTACCGGGTTGGTCGTCGATCCGGACCGTCAGCTCGACGAGCTGTCGGCGGTCGACGAGCGCGTGTGTCAATACCTCTTGAAGCGACGTGATGTCGATGTTGCCGCCGCACAAAAGCGGGACGACGGTTTCGTCTGCACAGTCGATCTCGTCGGTCAAAAGCGCCGCCGCGGCGGTCGCGCCCGCACCCTCGACCATCTGTTTTGCACGTTCTAAGAGGAGTAGAATCACGGCGGCGACCTCGTCGTCGCTGACGACGACGACCTCGTCGACGTGTTCGCGGATGAGCGAGAACGTGAGTTCGCTCAGACCGCCGGTCGCGATCCCGTCGGCGATGGTGTCGAGATCGGACCGCTCCGTCGGTTCGTCTTTCTCGAGACTCTCCGCGACGGTCGAGGCGCCCTCGGTCTGGACACCGACCACGCGGACGTCGGGCCGTCTGGCCTTGATCGCGGTCGCGACGCCGCCGATGAGTCCGCCGCCGCCGACCGGAACGAGGACGGTGTCGACGTCGGGGACCTGCGCGATGAGCTCTAACCCCAATGTCCCCTGTCCGGCGACGATATCGGGGTCGTCGAACGCGTGAATGAAGCGGACGTCCTCGGCGTCGGAGAGCGTCCGGGCGTGAGCCATGGACTCCGGGAACGTCGTCCCGTGGAGGATCACCTCGGCCCCGTAGTTCCGGGTGGCCTCGATCTTCGTCTGTGGGGCGGACTGGGGCATGACGACCGTCGCGTCGATGCCGGCGTTCGTGGCCGCGAGGGCGACTCCTTGAGCGTGGTTGCCGGCGCTGGCGGCGACGACGCGGCTGACGTTCGCTTCGTCGCCCTCGACGAGCCGTGAGATGGCGTTGTGCGCTCCCCGCGTCTTGAACGATCCGGTTCGCTGGAGATGCTCCATCTTCAGTCGGACGTCCGCATCGCATCGATCGCTCAGTGATCGGCTCCGTTCGGTCGGCGTTCGCTGGACCACCTCGGTGTCCTCGATCCGAGCGGCGGCGGCCTCGATGTCGTCGATGGTAACGGGGGTCATGCCGTTCGGCTTCTCGGTGGGGACCTAAAAGTATGGGGTGCGGGTTCAGCCGGGAGGCCGTACGGCTCGTACCGATCGGCGCGTGGTCTTACATGGGTTTGAGACGAAAGTCCTCGATTTCAGCCACGGGGGTAGTCACCTCGGCGTCTTGGAAAGCGGCCTGTTGCGATGACTCGCTCTCGCGTTCGGTTGCAGGTCCGGCCCGAGCCGTCCGGCGCCAGTCCGCGATCGGGACCGGGAGCAATCGCTCGCGACACTCTGTCAGCCGACCCGTATGTTTAAGTAATAGTACACTAACAGACGGTAATCCGATCCTAACCATGGCGCACTCAGCGGGAATTGATACCGATTCGGATCCTCGGATGACTGACGAGTACATCCGTCGGATTCCGGATGATTCGGGGGTGCTAACGCTCGTCGGCGTCGTCCACGACCACCCGGCGAGTACGTACCGCGCCCGACGGGTCGTCGAGGAACTCGATCCAGCGGTGCTCGCATTAGAACTGCCACCGATCTCGATTCCGCTGTTCGAAACGTACGCGGCCACCGAGCGAAGCCCGCCCGTTTTCGGCGGCGAAATGAGCGCGGCAATCCAGGCCGCCGCCCCCGACACGGCCGTCGGCATCGATCGGCCGACCGGCGGCTTTTTCCAACAGTTGGGACGGAGAATCCTCCAAGAGCGGCCCGAAGCGGAGACGGTTCGAAGCGTCCTCTCGAGTGTCCTCTCGACGACGAAACACGCACTCCTCTGTCGGTTCGCCGCTGTCCTCGCCGCCCGAACCTCGGTTCGGCTGGAGGTCGACTTGCCGACCGCACACGACATCGACTGGACGGATTCGCCCGAGGAACAGGCACTCGACGAGCACAAGCAGGTGCGCCGCTCTCGGTCGTTCATGAACGCGTTTCGAACTGCCGACCGGTCCCGAGCCACACACCTCGAGGACGCCGCCCGGGAGGCGGACATGGCCACGCGACTCTCGGCCCTTCGCGAGCGAGGGGACGTCGTTGCCGTCGTCGGCATCGACCATCTCGACTCGCTGGTCGAACGGCTGGATTCGGGGACGAACACGGCCTGATTCGAACACCGCCTATCGTAGAGCGTGGAAGACACTGCACACTCGGTCGCGACAGGACGGTGCGATCGATGTGTGACGACGTGCGATGTGACTATAACGTGGTATTACCCGCTCCGTCGGAACATACCACAAGAGACCGCTTGACCCTGATTTCGACGCCCCCGACGAACCGGTCGGTAACGATACCGATACGAGGAAAAACAGTACCGATACGGACGAGTTATAACCGGAGTCCGACGGTCCTGCCCGTTTCGCGGGGGCGAGCCGTGTAACGGAGGAATACCTATTCCCCCGCTCGGATACCACGTTTATAACTAACCCCCGCGGGGTCCACCGGACAGTTGCAATGGCACGAAAACACATCACGGACGATGACGAGGGGAAGAAAGTGGTAGATTCCGGCGGCCACGAGGTCGGGATGATCACCGAGGTCAGATCCGGAACCGCGTACGTGAATGCGGATCCGGGGCTGGCGGACACGATCCGCTCGAAACTCGGATGGAACGAGGCGGATCAGGAAGATTATCCCCTCGAAGAAAGCAGCATCGACGCCGTGACTGACGATGAGATCCGGCTTCTGGACAACTTCTAGACGCCGGGACGGCCCGGCCTTTTATCGACGAGCAACGAAGTAGAGTGACGCCGACCGCGAGCCGTCGGTTCTGACTGGGGACCCGGCGACCGGCTGTCGGAGATTCCGAAGGAGCATCCCTCGAAAGGCCGTGAGAAGTACGGCAGATCCTAACGCACCGTCGCCTCGTGGAGGTTCGCCTGTCCGTCGTCGCCGAACCACCGGACGACGACCCGCTGGCCGGGCTCGAAGCGCGGGTCCTCGAGCTCGATTCGGTCACCCGGCTGGATCAGATCCGTCTCGGTCTCCCAGACCGTTCCGTGGACCGTCCGATCGGGAATGACGGGCCGATCCTCGTAAACCAAGATTCGGATCGATCCGGACGGCAACGACTCGCCGCCGGCATGTTCGACGACGAGTTCGTCTGCTGCGGTGTCTCCCCCGATTTCGAACGTCGCGTCGGGTGCCTGCTCGGCCGGCAGATCGCTCGTCGAGAACAGAAAGCCGACCGCGACGGCGGCCAACACGAACAGAAGCACCGCGACCGCAGTCCGGTCTCGCACGGCCTACTCCTCGCGGAGCAGCCGATCGACGATCTCGTCGGGATCGAACCGCTCCAGATCGTCGTACCCCTGTCCGGTGCCGAGAAAGAGGATCGGCTTGCCGGTGACGTGAGCGATCGAGATCGCCGCCCCGCCCTGTGAGTCGGCGTCGGCCTTCGTCAATACCGCGCCGTCGATTTCGGCGGCGTCGTTGAACTCCCTGGCGCGGTTCGTCGCGTCCTGGCCGGCGACGGCCTCGTCGACAAAAAGCGTCATGTCGGGGTCGACGACCCGATCGATCTTCTCGAGTTGCGCCATCAGGTCGTTGGAGGTGTGAAGCCGGCCGGCCGTATCGCCCAGCACGACGTCGACACCGTTGGCGTCGGCGTACTCGACGGCATCGTAGATGACTGCGGCCGGATCGCCACCCTGCTCGTGCGTGATGATCTTGGTGTCGAGCGCCACGGCGTGCTCCTCGATCTGTTCGTTCGCCCCTGCACGGTAGGTGTCGCCGTTGGCCATCACCGACGAGTAGCCGCGTTCCTCGAGCCACCGCGAGAGCTTCGCGATCGAGGTCGTCTTGCCGACGCCGTTGACGCCGGTGAAGACGATTACGACCGGCTTTTCGGCCTCGGCGATCCGGGCCTCGAAGTCGAACTGACCGACGCTGATCACCTCCCGGAGCGCGTCGGCGATCGCCCGTTCGACGACCTGCTCGCCGGACTCGACCTGCTTGCGGGTGTCGCCGACCAGCCGCTCGCGGATCCTGTCGGTGATCTCGCTCGCGACGCCCATCTCGACGTCGCCACCGAGGAGTTCGAGTTCGAGTTGTTCGAGTGGGGCCTCGAGTTCCTCTTCGGTGATGACCGTCCGGCCGGTCGCGGCGAGCGCCGCCTTCTTCGCCAGCCCCGGGCCGTCCTCATCGTCGTCGGTCCCGTCCGTCGACGGCTCCCCGTCGACTGCCGCGGCTTCCGACGAACCGTCACCGGGCGCGCCCTCTGTGGACTCCTCGGGTGCCGCCTCGGCTTCGGTCTCCGCCTCGACGTCGCTTTTGAAGCGGCCGAGCTTGTCCTTCAGTCCGTCGAACATCGCCCCTACTCGTCGTCCTGCTGTTGCATCTGCTGCATCTGTTGCATCTGCTGTTGTTGGGCCTGTTGGGCTCTCGCCTCGAGGTCGTCGGTTTCGGCCTCGACCGTCTCTATCTCGCCTTCCAGTTCGGCGATCCGGTCGTCGAGGACGTCCTTTTTGTGCTCCAGCGAGTCGATCGCTCCGTCGCTGTCTCGCTCGGCGGCGTAGCCGCCCCCGAGCGTGACGACGACCTCGTCCATATCCTCTATCTCCGCGCGGACGTAGGCGTCACCGCCGACCGGCACCTGCACCGTCGACCCGGTTTCGAGCGTCTCGATGGCTTCGATCGCCTCGTCGATCTCACCTTGCTCGTCGCGGAGGTTCTGGATCTCGGCCTGGATGGCCTGTTTTTCCTGCTCTAAGGCCTGCATCTGTTCTTGGATCTGCTGCATCGCACCGCCGCCACCACCGAGGCTCATGCGTCCACCCCGTCGATGTCGATCTGGGTGCGTTTCAGCCCGTGCTGGGAGCCGAAGTTCGCATAGACGTGTTCGACCGCCACGTCGGCGTTTTCGGCTTCGATCGTCTTTTCGAACGCCTGCTCGCCGTAGCGGGCGGGAAACCGCCCCCGGACCGTAAACTCACTCATGGCTGAAATACGTCGCGCGAGCGGGAAGTATCTTCCTAATGAGTGTTCCGGTGGTCCGCGCCGGCCGACCCGAGAGCCGAGAGTCGTCGGACGAGGGCCTCGCCGGCCAACGGCGCGGCGAGAACGCCCCAGACCACGACGAACATGCCGAGAAAGCTGACGTGCGGGGCCGGATCGAAGACGTAGACGACGACGAACAGCCCGCCGAACGCCGTCCCGACGGCAGCCGATACGATCCCCCCAGCCACCGTCGTCGCCTCGTGAACGACTGCGCCGCCGACGATCCCCCACGCCATCCGGGCGCCGAGCGCGCCGCCGAGTGCGAGCATCGTCTCGGTTCCGAAGCTGATAGCGGCCCCGACGAGGGCGGCCAACAGAGCCAAAAACAGCACCCGTCCGGGGTTCTCGCCGCGTCCGCAGATCCGATAGGCGACCGCGAGAAACGCCGCGCCGACGGCCGCTCCGACGACGATATCGACGAGGTAGTGCACGCCCAGCGCGATCCGCGACAGCGGGATCAAGAGACAGAGTACCGCGGCGACAGCGTATCCACGACGCGATCCGACCAAAACCGCGAGACCGCCGTAGACGACGACCGCGGCGACGGCGTGACCGCTCGGAAAGCCGAAGCCGTCGGCTGCGCCGATCTGGGCGTACAGCGGGAGGAGCGCTTCGGGGATGAGCCCAGCGCCCGCCGGCTCGGCGGCCCCGGACGGTCGCGGCAGCCGAAACAGCTCTTTGAGCGCCGTCGTGATCGCGAGCCCCCCGAACGCGAGCCCGATCGCGAAGGCTGCCCGCAGCCGGGAAATCGAAATCGGGCCCGGAAGCGACGATCCGAACCAGTAGAGAGCGCCGAGCAGCGCGAACACGAACCAGACGTCGCCGAGGGCTGTCACCAGCGCCGCGAGGAGTACGACGGCGTCGGGGAGAGCGGCGGCGAGCTCGATCTCGCCGACCCCCCGACTCATCGGCTCTCGAATAGGTCCTTCAACCGTCCCGGAAGCCCGGCGACCGTGACAGTCGTCCCGACTACCAACATCAACGCGTACAGTCCGAGCGTCGACAGCCAGACGATGAGCATCGCCAACACGGCCCACCCCCCGGGGAGGAGATAGAACGCACCGAGGGTCATCGCAGTGCCGTAGAGCAACACCAGGTACGGCCCCCATCCGCGGGCCTTCCCGCGGCGGATCCGGGCCCGCACGTACCGTTTGAGGTCCCGTTCGATCTCCTCGCGGTGGACCGTCCGTTCGTCGATCCGGTCCTCGAAGCGGTCGAGTTCGTCGTAGAGCTGTTCGATCTCTTCGCGGAGCTCCTCGGCCGATGCGTCGTCGTCTGGTCGGTCACGTGTCATGATTCGTTCGAGTGCGGCTGTCGGTTCCGGTGTCGGTTCCTTCGAGACGGCGTCGATCGAGCCGTCGGTTCGGCCCGCGAGGACGGCGTTCAGGACGGCTCCCAGGAGCAACACGAGCCCGCCGAAATACAGGAACGTGACGAGCAACAGGACGCCGCCGAGCAGGCCGTAGGCCTCGTAGTTGCCGGCCACCGACGCGTATATACGGAAGCCCGTCTGCAGTGCCGTCCAGCCGATGGCGGCGAACACCGCGCCGGGGATCGCTTCGCGGACGGCGATCTTCGGGCCGGGGAGGAGATAGTAGATCGGGAAGAGGGCGACCGAGAGAGTGACGACCAGCACCGTCGTTCCGACGGCTCCGGCGACGTCGTGTCCCTCGAAAAACGAGACGAGGCCGAGTCCGGCGATCACGGCGCCTACGACGATGGTCGCGGCGACGCCGATCCCGACGGCCCCGAGCGTGATCGCGGCGTTTCGGAGCTGTTCGAGGATCGACTCCGGGCCCGGGTCACCGTAGACGTCCGAAAAGGCGATGTCGAGCCCCCGAAAGAGCTTCAGCCCGGACCAAAGCAGAACGGCGAGTCCGAAAACCGTCGCGCCGCCGCGTCCGGCCGCCCCGGTGAGCGCCTCGGCGAGTATGCCCCCGATCCCCTCACCGAGCGTCCGGGAGGCTTCGGCGACGATCGCGTCGACGAGTTCTGTATCGCCGAAAAACGAGGTGACGACGAGCGCGAGCAACAGCAAGGGCACGAGGGAGATGAGCGCGTAGTACGCGAGTCCGGCGGCGATGAACGTGATGCGATCTGACTGGACGCCGTCAGCGACACCACGGACTACCGTCACCGTTCGGTCGACGTACGCCTTCACGGTCCCGAGTATGGGTGAACCATACATATAATCGGCGGGACGATCCCGCCAACGGTCGCCCGAGAGCCGACCGGACACCGTTCGGTGCGACGCGTCGGTCCGGGCGCCGTTCAGTGCAACGCGTCGTGGATCTCCGAGACGCAGGCATCGGTCTTGAACGTCGTCCCGCCGTAATGCGTCCGGGAGGCGTCGTATCCGGCCGCCCGAAGCGCCTCGAGGAACTCGTCCATCGCGACGTTCGGCTCGCTCCAGCGTTTGTACAGCCGGTGTTGGTCGTAGTGGGTCGGTCGGTCGAGTTCCGCGGCGATCCCCGCGAGAAGGTCCCTGGCTTCGGCGACAGTGCCGGCATCTGTCGGGACGGCAGCGGCGACGTCGTCGACGAACTCGGGATCGTGGGTCGAGCCGAGCCAGACGGGACCGGCGGTCCACGTCGATTGGCCGCACTCGGGACACTCGACGGTCGGATCAGCGATGAGGGTTCGTTCGTGTTCGCGCCACAGACACCGCTGGCAGTGATCGATGTATCCGAGCTCCCCGAGCCGGCTGTCGGCGGCCTGTGCGCCGCCGTCCAGCCGGAGGTATGTACGGACGTAATGGCTCGAGACGTGGCTCAACACCGGCGTCGCGGCGATGTCGTAGCGGGCGGCGGTCCGGACGAGCGCCGACAGCAGAACGCGGAGCCCCATCTCGGGGTGGAACTCGGTGTTTCTCGGGACGGCCCCGTAGCTCCGGACGCCGCTCTCGAAGTGCGCACCACAGAGCGGGGCCGTGTCGGTCGCCGTCACACAGACGTATCGTCGAGCACTCTGGAAGGCCGCGTCAGCGAACGGGATCGGCGTCCCGAAGGGATCCAGATCGACGATATCGTGGGCCGTCTCGTGCATGTACGCGTTGACGTTCCGGTGGTGGATCTCGCCCGCGAGTTCGTTCCGGTCGAGGTTCTCGCGTGCGAGTTCGACTGCCGCCTCGTCGATGTCACAGCCCGAGACGGAGTAGTCGGCCGCGGCGGCCCTGACGGCCCTGATGCCGCTCGCCGTCATCGCGTCGAGATACGAGTCACACGTCCCGTCCACAGCCTGGAGGACGCCGACGGTGATGTCGCGGTTCAGCTCCTGAACGGGGTTGTAGAACACCCCGTCACCGGACCCTTCGCTCGCGCCGTGTCGCGTTTCGGACACTTCGATCGTGACGGCTCCCTCGCGAACCTCCATGGGTCCCGTTCAGTATCGGACGCGAAAAGCCACACGCTTGCCGTCGGGGGACGTCACTACCAGGGGATGTAGTCCGCGAGATCGAGGAGTCCTCGCCCGATCGCCGTCAAAACGACCACGTAGACCACGTTTCCGAGGACGGAAAAGAACAGGAACCGCCGTCGGGGGTACTGGCTGAGCCCGGCGGGGATGCTCATCAGCGATCTGATCCCCGGAACGGTGTTCGTCACGGCGATGGCGACGCCACCGAACCGGTCCAGCAGTCGGTTTATGAAACGCATTCGCTGGTCGCCGACGCGGTCGCGGACGAGAAACGGGATCCGATCGACGTAGGGAACCCGCCGTCGAATCCCGATGAACTCGGGGCTTCGTTCGTTGAACCCTCGATAGAGCGTGAACTGTCCGAGCGTCGCGGCCAGAACCGATAGCACGGCGACGGCGAAAAGCACCGTCGTCGACGGATCGACGAGCACGACGTACACGACGTAGAGGGCGGCGGGCGGTGTTATTTTCCCGATAACCATTCCGTCGAGGTAGAACAACAGCAGGATAAGCGGGACCGCGAGCGTCTGTAAGAATAACACGACGGCTTCGGTGCTCGGGATCATCATCGTCTATACCTCGATCGCGGATACTGAGTTACGCTTCGTTGGAACCGATCGCCGTCCGGTCCGATCCCGACCGATCCCGGAATCGGCGTGCGATTCCCCATACTCGTACTCCTCTTGGAGCGATATTAGTGTGGCGGCGAGCCGTGCGGCACATGGGGCGATAAGCCACCCGACGCGTTGGGCTCGTCTCATGGCGTCAACCGGCCGATAGAGAGCCACCGAACCGACTCCCCCTCGACGAGCGCGAACACCATCCGTTTGCGGACGCCGTGGGCGAGTCGGACGTCGAGTGCCAGCTCCCGCGGAGAGCGGACGGCGTCGGCCGGGAGGACACGCACCAGCAACTCGGAGTGGCCGAGGTTCTCGACGCGGTCGACCTCGGCGTACGTCCGGAAGTCGGCGCCGAATTTGAATCCGGTCTTGGGGACGACACCACGCGAACGGAGCGTTCGGTAAACCGCGAGGCGGTGATCGAAGCGCTCGCCCTCGACGGTCCGGCCCCGCGATTCGATTGCCTCCCGGCCACCGTCGAGCGTCAACACTCCCTCGTCGATCAGATAAGTGGCCTCCAGCAACGACAACTGGAGCGTGTCGTCGTCCCGGTCCATCCGCTGGCCGTAAAAGCCCCGTTCGTACAACTCCGCCGGTGGATCCCAACAGAGGACGCGATCATCGAGAAGCGTCGCCTCGACAGATCCCTCGAAAGTGGGCGAACTGGATCCCGTAACCTCCGGGACGTCCGTCCGGAGATAGGTGAGCTCGCTCTCCTCGTCGACGACCGCGAGGACGACGTCACCGAGGGACCCGAGGGCGACGGTGGCCCGTTCGCCGAGCACGCGGACCCGATGTTCGACCGTCCCGTCCCAGGGACCGTCCCCGCGAGGATGGGCGATCAGATCGGCCTCTCCGGGATCGTCGACCCACCCTTCGCGTGCGGGCGAGACGTAGAACCCGCGATCGCGGAGGTCCTTGTAGACGAGAAACGGCACGACGATGTCGTCGTTCTCGGCGAGAAACCCCGAGATCCCGAGCCCATCGACCGAATCGAGGTCGTCACGGTAAAGCAGGTGAGCGGCCTCGACGCGGGAGAGAACGACGCCACCGCCCCGAGGGCGGCCGTATCCCCGCGAGTCGTAGTAGCGCTCGCGGGCGTTCGCGCCGACCTCGACGAGCCCCGCGTTCAGGTGGCCTTCCATACCCGATGTCCCGGTCGGAGTTGTATAGCCCCTGCGGTCGTCGACGCTGACAGAGGGACGCCGCCCGCTACATCTCGTGTTCGGAACAGCCGGCGTCGAGACACCGCCGACCGGTCGCCGTTTCGAAGGTCGGAAGCCCACACTCGCAGTCCTCCGCGAGAGTCCCGTTCGGAAACGAGAACCCGGTGTCACAGTCGGGATAGCGCTCACAGCCGGCGATGAGCCCGCCGCGTCTGAGGATCCGAAGGTCGCCATCGCAGTTCGGACAGTCCCACTCGCGATCGAACCGCTCTCGGACGGCCTCCAGAAGCGAGCCGCAGTCGCGGTCGGGACACAGCTCGAACCGTTCACCGCGATCGACGCGGAACTGCGGGAGCCCACAGTCGCACGTCGAATCGGCCATCGACGCACCGCCCGGGAGGCCGAACCGCGCCGCACAGCCGAGACAGACGAGATCGCCGCCGGTCCTGACGAGGTGGCTGCCACAGCGACACGTCCCGACCGGCGTCCCCGCATCGGTGGCGTCGTGTTCGGTGACGGTAATCTCGCCGACGGCCTCGACCCGGAGCGTCTCGTCGCCGTCGCTCGCGACAAGCCACAGCGGCTCCCGGGTCACGGAGAGGTTCTCGGGGCGAGTCAGCCACGCGACCGGCTGGTAGCCGTCGACATCGTGGACCAAAACGGTGTTGTCGGGCTTTATAAATATCACGACCCTGCCGCGAACGGTCCGTTCGCGGCGGCCCTCGAAGCGGATGAGACAGTCTCCGGCGATGGTTCGGATCGGCATGGGCCGTCTGGTTCCGTTTCGGTATTTAAATTGAGTCACGAGTGGCCCTGACTGTCGATCCACCGCGGGTTCGACGCGATCACGATATCGCGATCGGATATAAAAACGTCAGTTCGTTCCGAGGGCTTCCCCGAAAACCAGCCACAGCGGCCCTTAAACTGTTTAACCGACTGACGAACCGGTCTCTCCCGGCCCGAGCGTCCGAAGAAACGGAGCGTGAACCATCCCTGCCTCCTCAGGCGCTAATCAACGAGGCCGACGTCGAAAACGTGCCGTTCCAGTGCCACCTTGCTCCCGAAGCGCTTCTCACAGGCTTTACAAGGATACCTGTCGGATTCTGTCGCTTCGTGCATATACCCACATGCATGTCAGAGAATATCAATCAGTTGGTGGCCGCGTGTCTATTCGATGGCTTCCGCGGCTTCCCGGACGAGGCTGTCGAGAATCTCCGGCGTCGTCGGGTGGTACGCACGGTCCGGGATCTCGCGAACGTCGAGTTCCATCTCGACGGCCAGTTGCATCGTCTTGGCCATCGCGTCGGCGTGGTAGTGCAGTCCCTGATAGCCGAGGACGGTGCCATCGATGCCGACGACGAGCCGGGCCAGCCCCTCGGGGACGTTTTTCGTTTTGAACACGCCGTCGCTCGCTGCCTCTCGCGTCACCACGGCGTGATCGATTCCCGCCGCGTCGGCGGAGGACGCCGAGTGTCCGAGCCGGGCGTAGGGGAGCACCCCGAGCCCCGAGAAGACGACGTGGTGGTGGACGTTCTCGTACGCCCGTAGTTCTCTGTCGTCGCGGTGTCTGCGGATGTTCTCGACGGTGAGAAACCCCTGCTCTTTCGCGACGTGGAGTATCGGTTCCTTGCCGTTGGCGTCGCCGGCGACGAACACGCACTCGTCGTCGCGGGCTTGCATCGTGTCCTCGACCCATCCTGGCTCAGGGTCCAGCGCCGTTTCCTCGACGCCCAGCCGGTCGAGCGTGGGCCGACGGCCGGTGAACGCGAACAGCTGGTCGGCCTCGAGGACGCGTTCGGAGCCCTCCGTCTCGACGTGAACTCTGACCCCGCCGTCTTCCGTCGGCTCGACGCGTTTCTCGTCGGTGTGGGTGAGCACGTCGATGTCGAACGACTCCCGGTAGTACTCCAGCAGTGCGTCGCCGAAGGGGTCATCGGCCTCATCAAGCGGCCGGGCGTCGTGTTCGATGACAGTGAGGTCCATCCCCCCTGCCTCGCTCAGATACGGGACGAGTTCCATCCCGACGTAACCGAAACCCATGACGACGCCCGAACTGCCGAACGCCGTGGCATCCAGCACGTCGGCGCTCGTCTCGACGGGCACGTCGTCGATACCCGGGAGGTCCGGCACGTTCACCGACGACCCGGTCGCGACGACGACGTAATCGGGATCGAGCGTTCGGTCGCCGACGGCGAGCGTTCGGTCGTCGACGAACTGGGCCGTATCGTGGACGAATTCGACGTTTTCGCGTTCGGCGAGGCGATCGACGGCCGCCCGGCGGTGGGCCGCGAAGTTCGACGTGTGCTCGTTTTTCCGTTCGACGACCGCTTCGAGATCGACGTCGGGCAGTGGTCCCGAAAGCCGGTCGTCGTGACGGGCGGCGAAGCGGTGTTCGGCGGCCGACAGCACCTCTTTCGACGGCATACAGCCCTCGAGGATACAGAGTCCGCCACCGGGATCACCGTCGTCGACGAGCGTCAGCCGAACGTCGGGGACGTCCGCCAGTCGTTCCGCGGCCGCGACGCCAGCACTGCCGTAGGCGCCGACGATCGCAACGTGTGTGTTCATGCGGTATGCGCCGGCAGGCAGGCGTATAACCGTTCGGGGCGATCGTATCGACGCTGCAGAGGAGGGGCGCTTTCACACGGTTCGACGAACGGTGAGCAAAATGTACGAACTCGGGGCCCGTCTCGAACGTGCCTTTCGATTCGGGCGGCGAGCCCGTTAGGTTTCCATGGCTGGCCGCTGTTCGGCCGAGAAGATCGAATACTCGACCGTGTCGACGCCATCGACAGTCCGCAGACGCGTCACGTACGCGCTGACCGCGTGCATCGCGCCTTCGATTACGAACAGTTCCAGGCAGGCCTCGCCGGCGTGGCTGTGGATGTTCGACGTGACCAACGCCTCGTGTCCGTGGCGGAGTTCAGAGAGGTTCGCCTCCGCACCGGAATCGTGCTCGAACACCGCCGTAACGACACAGACGACCTCTCTGTCGGCGTGTGTGTCGTCGAACTCGTAGAGCAACTCACGGGCCCCGTCCCGTACCGCTTCGCTACGGCCGCTGTACCCGTGTGTTTCGATGAACTCGTCGAGATCGTCGAGGAGCTGTTCGGGCATCGAGATGCTGACGACTGGCATAGACCCCGATCCGGATCCCGGAGACATATTTGTTATTATGATAGATAAGATAATTCGTAATAACTAACAATTTTGTACTTGTATTTCTTAACATATCCCGATGAGCGACTCAATACCGGTTACGATCCTCTCGGGCGCACTCGGCGCCGGCAAGACGACGACGCTGAATCACGTGTTGACTGCCGACCACGGCTTGGAAGTCGCCGTACTCGTCAACGACATGGGCGAGGTCAACGTCGATGTCGATCACGTCGAACAGCAATCGGAGCTCTCACAGACCGACGAGGAGATCATCGAGATGTCCAACGGCTGTATCTGCTGTCGGCTCCGTGGCGATATGCTCGAGGCGGTCGGCGCGCTCGTCGAGAACCGCGAGTTCGACTACCTGCTCGTCGAGTCCTCGGGAATCTCCGAGCCGATTCCCGTCGCCCAGACGTTCGCGCTGGGCTTCGAGGGCGCCGACTACGATCCAACCGAGGATTATCACCTCGATACGACGGTGACCGTCGTCGACGCCCACGCGATGTACGACGGGTTCGACTCGGGGGCAACGCTCGCGAGCGCGGACGGCCACGGTGGCACCGACCGCATTCCCGAGGAGGTGTTGATGGATCAGATCGAGTTCTGTGACGTTTTGCTTTTGAACAAATGTGATCTCGTGCCCGCCGGCGAACTCGACGAGATCGAGGCCGTCCTCGAGGCGCTACAGCCGCGCGCGAAAATCATTCGCACGGAGTTCGGCGCGGTCGATCCGGGCGAGATCCTCGACACCGGGCGCTTCGATTTCGAGGCGGCACAGAACTCCGCCGGATGGAAACACGAACTTGAGGACGGACACCACCACGACGCCGCCGCCGACGAACACGGCGTCGAGTCGTTCGTTTTCCGGGCCGATCGTCCGGTTCACCCCGAACGGTTCGCTGCCCTGCTGGAGGAACTTCCCTCCTCCGTCATCCGGGCGAAAGGGTTCTTCTGGTCGGCCGGTCGCGAGGACATCGCGATGGGGTTCGACAAATCGGGACAGTCCGTCCGGGCCGGACCCAACGGCCGGTGGATCGCGACCCTGCCGCCCGAACAGCAGGAACGGTACATGCAGGCGATCCCGGACCTCGAAGACGAGTGGGACGACCAGTGGGGTGATCGCGGTGTCGAGTTGGTTTTCATCGGTCGTGACTACGACGCCGAGTCGCTGCAAGAGGACCTCGAGTCGACGCTTCTGACCGACGGGGAGATGGACGACGACTGGGATCGATACCCCGATCCGTTCGGGACCGACGGCCAGCGCGAACTCGCGCTCGCGGACGACTGAGAGATGGGCGTTCCAGTAACGGTCCTCTCGGGGACGCTCGGCGCCGGCAAGACGACGCTGCTCAACCACGTCCTCACCGGAGACCACGGGTACGAGGTGGCGGTTCTCGTCAACGATATGGGCGAGATCAACGTCGACGCGGAACTGGTCGGGCGCCGTGTCGAAAGCGGCAGGGACGTCATCGAGCTCTCGAACGGCTGTATCTGCTGTGGTATCCAGGGCGAGTTCGAACGGGCGATCACCGACCTCGCGATGGATGAGTCCTTCGAGTACCTGCTGGTCGAACCGTCCGGGATCTCCGAGCCCACACCGGTGGCTGGACAGTTCGTTTCGACTCACGCCGGGACGTTCTACGACCTCGAAAGCGTCACGACGGTCGTCGACGCCCGCCAGTTTCACGACACGATCGTGGCCGGAGACCGTTCGCGAGGCGAGAACGACGGCAGCGGCGACCGCCGGATCGAGCTCGTCGTCATCGGGCGAGACGTGGACCGAAAAGAGACCGAGCGGCGACTGAATCGCTGTGTCCTCTCTGAACCCGACCCGAATCCCGGGTACGATAGCTCCGAGAACCCGTTTCCCGAGCGGGAAGGAACGGAGATCAGACTGTGACTGACGAACACGCTCCACCTGCGGAACGTCGCGGCGTCGACGACGACGGCCACGACGTCGTCGATCCGCTGTACGTCGCGATCGTGACCGTCTCCTCCTCCCGTGACCCCGACACGGATTCCGGCGGAGATACCGCCGCCGAACTCGTCTCGTCGGCCGGGGGGCGGGTCACCGCCCGGGAACTGGTGCGGGACGATTTCGCGACGATCCGCGGGACGGTCGATCGTCTCGCCGGTCGCGAGGACGTCGACTGTATCGTCACCACCGGCGGAACCGGTATGACGATGGACGACGTGACGCCCGCCGCATGTGCGGGCCTCTTCGAACGGGAGATTCCAGGTTTCGGTGAGCTTTTCAGATCGCTCTCCTACGACGAAATCGGCCATCGAGCGATGGCCTCGCGGGCGGTCGCGGGCGTCGTCGCCGGGGTTCCCGTGTTCTGTCTCCCCGGAAGTCGGGGCGCTGTCCGGACTGCGATGTCCGAGCTCGTGTTGCCGGAAGCGCCGCATCTGGCCGGGCTCGCCACACGACATCGGTTCGGGACGGACGGGAACTCATAGCCCGGCAGACGTAACGGCCGCGGTCCGTTCGTTCTACTCCAGTAACCGACTTCGGTGTCCCAAGAGCCAACCGCCTCAGAACGGACGTTGTCGGGATGACTGGAACGTCTCGTCCACCTTGATTAATAAATAAAAAATTTAGTTAGTAAATTATATTAAGTTAAGAGATATAGTTGCTATTCAGATGGAACGAGATCGAGCGCTCGCTGGCTTCTCCGGAGGCTCTCAACGAGGTCACCTCCGGTTCGGACACACTGTCGTACCGATCGGCCTGTTGGTCGGGATCGGGATAGTCGGGACGATCGACGGCGGAGTAGTGATACAGGCGATCATCGCGGCCGTAACAGCGATCGTGTTGGCCGCCGGGATCGACGCTGGACTGAAACGGTTGGCCTCGCGGTATCTGTCCGGCGTCGGCCGGGGCGAGACGATCCATCGAGGGGTCGACCCGGCCGGACCGATCGCCGCCGACGGCTCGGGTGATCGTGAGTGAACGAAACGCGCGACGTCGCTGTCGTCGGCGCCGGTGCGGCCGGGGTCGGCGTCGCCGCGGCGCTCGAACACCTCGACGTCGACACCGTCGTACTGGAACGGGAGACGATCGGCTCGTCGTTCCGGAACTGGCCCGAGGAGATGCGTCTCATCACGCCGTCGTACCCGAGCAACGCGTTCGGCTTCCCGGATCTCAACGCCGTCGTCCCGAACACGTCGCCGGCCGTCGCCTTCGACTGTCAACAGCTCACCGGCGAGATGTACGCGTCGTATCTCGAGGCAGTCGCCGAAAGTTACGACATCGACGTCCGAACTGGCGTTACGGTGACGGCCGTCGAGTCGGCCCCCGAAGCCGCCGTCGTGGTGGATGGCGGAACTGCCGTTGAGGCGCTGAACGAGGCCTCAGAGAGGCCCGGTTTCACCGTCGAAACCACCGAGGGAGAGCTCGACTGTTCGTTCGTCGTCTGGGCCGGCGGCGAGTTCTCCCATCCCCGGCGGAACGTCTTTCCGGGATCCGAACACTGTGTCCACAGCGCCGAGATCGACTCGTGGGCGAAACTGGCCGCCGACAGCGACGGCGAACACGTCGTCATCGGCGGCTCCGAGAGCGGTATCGACGCCGCGGTCAACCTCGTCGAGGCCGGCGCGTCGGTGACCGTCCTCGATCGCGGACATCCGTGGGCGAGGCGACACCCCGATCCGAGCGAGACGCTCTCGCCGTACACCCTCCAGCGTCTCGATTCGGTTCGTGGCTCCGAACGGCTCGACCTCGTCGGCGGCGCCGAAGTCGAACGCGTCGAACGTTTCGAGGACAGCTTCGAAATCTACGCCCGCCCAGCAGACAGCGATCTCCCCGGCGGGATGGCCCCGAACAGGGACGGCGGGAACTGGCAGGAACGCACCGAACACCGGTTCGAAACGCCGAACCGGCCGGTTCTCGCGACGGGGTTCGATCCCCGCGCGGGGCCGATTGGGGAACTGTTCCCGATCGAGGACGGCTCCGTTCGGCTGACTGATCGCGACGAATCGCCGGAAACACCGGGGCTGTTCCTCGCCGGACCGGCCGTCGCTCACGACGGACAGGCGTTCTGCTTCGTCTACAAGTTCCGGTCGCGGTTCCCCGTCGTCGCCGAGACGATCGGGAACCGGCTCGGTGTCGAAACCGCCGGCCTCGACGTCTACCGTGAGGCTGGGATGTTCCTCGACGATCTCTCGTGTTGTGAACCGATCGACTGTGACTGTTAAAAAGGAATGAAGGAGAACGATTCGAAGGGAGACGCGAACCCCGAGACCGTTATCGTGATCGGCAAAGAGAGCGTCGGCAAATCCGAACTCGTCGCGTCGCTCACCGGCGGGCGGCCGACGAGCGGAAACTTCAGAGGGACGACGACCAGGAGCGAACGGTACGTCACGGAGCGCTACGAGTTCGTCGATACGCCGGGTCTCGTCCTCGATTCGGACACGGACGGGATTCGGGACGTCCTCTCCGGGACGGACGACGAACTCGTCTTGCTGGTCGTTCCGGCGACGGACATCGACCGGGATCTGTCCGAGCTACTGCCGCTCGCCGAGGGGCGTCTCGGGGCCGCCGTCGTCACCTTCTGGGACAAAGTCGAGGAGCGAACGACGACCCGGCGCGCACTCGAACGGTTGAGCGCCGATCTCGGCGTGCCGGTCGTCTCCGTCGACGCCCGGAACGTCGAACGGCCGGTGGCCGACGGCGGCGCGGTGCTCGATGGATCCGATGTCTTCGACGTCGAGGGTGGTAGTCCACCCGACGACGCGAGTCGAGTGTTTCGGGCACTCGAACAGCCAGGAATTTTCGCCGGCGAGACCGAACGGACCGTTGGGGTGCGTATCGAACCGTCGAAAACGGCTCTCGAGTGGTCGTACATCGGGCCGTTTTTGAGTCTCTGTACGCTGTTCGTCCCCGCCGCGCTCGCGGTGTGGTTCGCGAACACGCTCGCCGGCGAGCTCGACCCGGTCGTGGCGGCGGCGTTCGAACCGCTCGTCCGGTGGGCGGGGACGCTTCCGGAGCCGCTCTCGACGGTGCTCGCCAGCGAGTACGGAACGCTCGCCATGGGCCCGTTCCTGTTCGTGTGGGCCGGGCCGACGATGCTGATCTTCGCTGTCGTCATCGGCGCCTACAAGACCTCCGGGCTGTTGAGCCGGGTCACCGTCTCGCTTCACCCGTGGATGCGGCGGATCGGGCTCACTGGTCGTGATCTGGTACGGGTGGTGATGGGCTTCGGCTGTAACGTCCCGGCGGTCGTCAACACCCGTTCCTGTTCGGATTGCACCCGCTGTACGACGATCTCGGCGATCTCGTTCGGATCGGCGTGTTCCTATCAGTTCCCCGCGACGCTCGCGGTCTTCGCCGCCGTCGGTATGGGCTGGCTCGTCGGCCCGTACCTGTTCGTTCTCGCCGTCACGACGCTCGTCTACGTCGCCGTGATCGCGCCGCCGGAGGCCCGAAACGCCGAGACAGTCATCGAACGCCGGACGTTCCTGCAGTGGCCGACACCGGGGGCGATCGGTTGCGAAGCCTGGAGTGCGCTCCGGGAGTTCCTCGTGAAGGCACTTCCCGTTTTCGTGCTCATTACGATCATCGCGGCCGTCCTCGACGAGTTGGGAGTCATCGATTCGTTGGGCGAAGTGCTCGGCCCGACGATGGCGCTTTTCGGTCTCCCTGCCGACGTCGCACTGACGGTCGTCCTCGCGTCGGTCCGGAAGGACGGCATCGCACTGCTGACTGCCGATGGTGCCGGAGCGGTCGCGCTCTCGCCGCTGGAGGTCCTCGTCGCCGTCTACCTCGCCGGCGTGCTGTTGCCCTGTCTGGTCACGACAGTCACCGTCGCCCGCGAGACCTCCGCCCGATGGGCGCTGAAAACGGTGACACGGCAGGCGGCGGCCGCCCTCGTCTTCGCCGCCGCGATCGCCTGGCTCGGGCAGGCGGTGATCCCGTCGTGACTTTCGAGTGGCTCGTCGTCGGCGCTGGGATTCACGGCACGTATCTCGCCCGGGAACTTCTCGAGTCGGGAATCGAACGCGATCAGATCGCGTTACTCGACCGGGGTGGAGAGTTTCTCTGCGCATTCAAGCGAAAAGCCCGGGCCTGTGGGATGGACGCGCTACGCTCGACGTTCGTCCAACACGTCGGCCCGGACCCGTTCGGCCTCGAGACGTTCGCGGAGGGACACGACAGGGGGGACGAACTCCGTCCGACCCCGAACCATCCACCCCGGCCGTCACTCGAACTGTTCCTCGATCACACCGACGCCGTGATCGAGCGGTTCGGTCTCGCGGAGTTGCTTCTCGAACGGACGGTGACGGGGATCGGGTACGAGGGTGGGAGATACGTTGTCAAAACGGACGCCGGGACCGTCTCCGCCCGCAACGTCGTCCTCGCGGTCGGACCAGGAGATCGGTACCGGCGGCCCGGTTGGGCGTCGAACGTCGAAGACGTCGAACACGTCTGGGATGCGGACGAACGTCCCGAGAGCCGGATCGAGCCGGGCGAGCGAGTCGCGGTAGTCGGCGGGGGCGTCACGGCCGGACAGTTCGCCACCTCGATCGCCGACGTCGCCGACGAGACGCTGCTCTGTGTGCGGAAATCGATCCAGGAGTCGACCACCGAAGCCGATCCGCGGTGGATCAACTGGCGCCACATCGAACGACAACTCCACTCGCTGCCGCCGGGGTCGAAGGCACGATACCAACGCGTTCAGCGGGCCCGAAACGACGGGACGATGCCGGCGTATCTCGCCCGGAAGGTTCGAAAGGCGGCGAACGTTGGAGTCCGACGCGGTGAAGTGATCACGGCGAGCGCCGGCGAAGACGGTCTCTCGTTACGTTTCGAGGACGGGGGCGTCGAGCGCGTAGACAGACTCGTTCTCGCGACGGGCTTTCGGCCGGTTTACGACCGATCGCTCGTCGGCGCGGTCGCGGATTCGCTCGGGCTCGAACGGGGATATCGCGGCGTCCCGTTGATTGAGGACGCGACGATGGCGTGGCGGCGACACGATGGCCGACCCTCGAGGCTGTTCGTCACCGGCGGGCTGGCTGCGTGCACCGCCGGCCCCCTGGCCGGCAACATCCACGGCGCGCGCCGGGCCGCCGAACGGATCGTCGGGGCGAAACTGGCGGGGACCCTCGAAGTGGCGTGAACCGGGCGTCACTCCGTCGCCCGAAGTTCGTCGAGTTCGGCGAGGATTTCGTCGATCTCGGGGCGATCGAACGTCGAGGAGCCCCGATGGACGTAGGCGATCTCCGGCTCAGGGCCACGCCGGTCGACGATCACCACCGCCGGCATCCGACCGAAGAAATCCGAGAACCGGCCGAGAAGGCCGAACCGGACGGGCTGGTCGTAGGCGTCGGACGCCTCCGTCTCCGGATCCGCCAACAGCGGGTAGGGGAGGTCATAGGACTCCTGCCACGCCTCGACGCGCTCGAGCGGCTCCGGGACGATCGAGACGATCTCCGCGTCGCGCTCGTGGAACGCCTCGACGTGCTCGGCGAGCTGTTGGACCTGCTTCCGGCAGTTCGTACAGTAGTGATCCCGCTGAAAGAACAGGACAGCGAAGGAGACGTGATCCGGGAGGGCGGACAGAGAGAAGGGGTCGGGACCGACGGCGGCGTTCGGCAACGAGAAATCGGGTACCTGTTCGGGCATACGCCTGCTACGCCCGCCCCGGACAAAACGGTACGGCCGATCACTTTTCGAACTTCCCGACCGATTTCGACCAGTCCCACGGGAGATAACGCAGGCTCGGCGTCGCATCGTCGGGAATCACGCCGTATTGCCGGAGGAACGCCCGGATCCCCGACCGACCGCCGAAGTCGCCGCGAAACCACAGGAACACCCTCGGGAGACGGACGGTGTCGGTCTCGGGATCGTAGACGACGGTCAAGTCGAGATACCCCCGGGTCGCGGTTTCGAGTTGCTCGTCGATCCGGTCGGACTTGTGGGCCCGGATCGCCGGACAGCTTTCGGCACCGCAGTTCAACGCGAAGTGGATTCGCGGATCGAGGTCGGAGAGCCGGTAACGCCGCTCGAAAGACGTGACGTACAGCTTCCGGAGATAGCCCAGCCCGTACTTCGATCGACCGCCGCGCAGGATTCCGTTCTCGATCCGGTCGAGTCCCAATGCGGTCCCGGAGACGGTGATCGCGGGCGCCGAGAAGAAACGGACGAACCGGAGGGGGCTCTCGTAGAGGTCGGGACGTTCCTCGAGGAGGTACTGCGTGCCCGCATTATAACAGTTGAGCCAGAACGCGAGCGCCGCAGCCCGGTCGGTTCGCACCCGATGGAGCGCCTCCCCGGTCGTCTCGGCGAGGGCTCGTCGGTAGCGGTCGGTCGGATCGCCGCGTTTGTGTGCGACGAGTAGCTCCTCGGCGAGCGTCGTCGGCGACTCCTCGACCGAGGGCGGCGGGGACGGTTCCGGCGGGCGTTCCATACGACATCTCGTCGCCCGGCCTGAAAAAGGATTGTGCGCTCTGGCGAGCCGGCTACCGGCCGGCTGACACCCGCGTGGATCGCACACATCTGCGGTACGTTTATCAGACGCTGCTCCCGCTACGGGGTATGGACGGCAGCGACGCGATCGCGACGACGGTCAGCCTCTGTCCCGAGTGTCTCCGAGAGGTTCCCGGACAGTACGAAGAGCGAAACGGCGGCGTGTTTCTCACACGCGAGTGTCCCGACCACGGCCGGGCGGACCGGCAGGTCTGGGGCTCGTTCGATCACTGGGAGTGGGCCGCCGACTTCGGTCCGAACCCGGAGTACGACGGCGACGGGTTGGCTGTCGAGGACGATCACGCCTGTCTGGCCGTCGTCGAGGTCACGGAGGACTGTAACCTCTCGTGTTCGTACTGTTTTGCAAGCTCCGGCCCCGGCGGCGCCCACCGTTCAGGCGAGGAGATCGAGGCGCTTCTGGACACTGTCGCCGACGCGGGCGGGCGCCCGATCCAGTTCTCCGGCGGGGAGCCGACGGTCAGAGACGACCTCCCGAAGCTCGTCGAGCAGGCCCGCGACCGGGGAATCGACCACGTCGAAGTGAACACGAACGGGATCCGACTGGCGACGGAGGCGGGCTACGCGGCGAAGCTCGCCGAGGCAGGGGTCACCGCGATATACCTGCAGTTCGACGGCCTGACGAGCGAGACGTACGAGGAGATCCGCGAGGTCGACATCCTCGCCGAGAAACACGCGGCCATCGAGGCCTGCCGGGCGGCCGATCTCCCGATCGTGCTCGTGCCGACGGTCGTCCCGGGAGTCAACGACGACGAGATGGGCGATATCGTTCGGTTCGCGATCGATAACAGGGACATAATCCGTTCGGTCAACTTCCAGCCGGTGGCCCATTTCGGCCGGTACGAAGACAACGACGGCCGGTTCGCGATCGACGAGGCGACGCGGTCGCTGGCCGAACAGATCGAAACGCTGGACGCTCGCGACATGCTCCCGGCGCCCTGCTGTTCGGCGTACTGTCAGATCGGGACGGCGTTCGTCCCCCGGGAGACCGGCGGGGACGGAGCCGAAAGCGAGGCGTTCGTCCCGCTCACCCAGTACATCGACGACGAGCTTTGGGACACTCTCTCTGGGATGGTCGACGAGGGCGATTACATGGAGCTCCTCGCCGGCACCGCGGCCGGCGAGGAGTGGGCCTGCAAGACGGCCGGCTGCTGTGGCGTCGACGTTCCGGGCGGCGTCGGGGGGCTGTTCGACGAGGTCGTCCCGGTGTCGTTCACCGGCTTTATGGACGCCGACGCGGCCGATCTGAACCGGCTGAGCAACTGCTGTATCTCGGTGCCGACGACCGACGGTCGATTGGCCCCCTTCTGTGGCTACAACATGACGACCGAGGACGGCGAGTACGCGCTCCGGAACCGGAACGGGTGGGGCGGACGGCGGACGGTCGAGAAGTCGGACGCCGGTGACGGCTCGGTGGCCGGCGACGGGGCGGCAACCGACGGCGGTTCGACGCGAAACGGCTGTGTGGGAGGCCAGTGAACGGATTGTTCGACGCCGCCTTGAGCAACCCGTGGGGGACCCTCGATCGGTTTCTCGATGGCCCGCTTCACCCCGGCGGGACCGAGGCGACCGAACGGCTGCTGGACCGCGCCGAGGTGGAACACGGCACCCGCCTGCTGGACGTCGGCTGTGGCGGCGGCGAGGCGCTGACGGTAGCCCGCCAACGCGGTGCGGACGCCGTCGGGATCGACCGCACGCCGAAGGCCGACCGGGCGATCCGGGGGGACGCGACGGCGCTACCGGTCAAAGACGGGAGCGTCGACGTCTTGCTCGCCGAGTGTGTCCTCTGTCTCACCGACCTCTCGGCCGCGCTCTCCGAGGCCCACCGCGTGCTGGACGACGGCGGCCGGCTGGCGCTCTCGGACGTCGTCGTCGACGGCGAACGTCCCGGGATCCCGGAGCGAGTCGCGGAGGCGCTCTGTCTGACCGGAGCACGGAGAACCGATCAGTTGCAGGTGTGTCTGGAGGGCGCCGGCTTCGAGGTCCACGGGATGTACGACCACCACGACGACATCCTCGCGATGCGCGATCGCGTCACCGAACGCGTCGATTACGAGGGCTTGCTCGGTCTGATGGGCGAACGCGGAGAGCGTGCGCTGGCGGCGATCGAGACGCTCGAAACCGCCGTCGAGGCCGGCGACGTGAGCTACGTCTCGGTCGTCGCGAGTGTGAAACCCGACGAGAAGTAGCATCCCCGACACCACAGCCCATCGACAACCGGATGGTTTATGTTTTTAGGCATACCTAAAGAGACTATGGCCGTCGACGCGAAACCACACGTGGACGCTCCGAGCCCCGGAGCACACACGCACGAACGGGAAGTGATCGCCTGCGAGAGCGCCCCCGAACGGATCGTCCTCATCGAATCGGGGAACAGCGACGGGTGGATCGCCAGCGACCTAAGCGTCGAACCCGTTCGATGACGGTGAAAGGATGACGGAAACGACGCCGGACTCCGAACCGGACGAGGAGAGAGCGACGATCCGGGCCGGCCGGGATTTCGAACAGCAGTATCGACTCGACGCCGCCGAGGCCGGCGAATTTCTGATCGACCTCGGCGAGCAACTGCGGGACGGCGAGGAGCTCACGCTCGTCGACGACGAGTGGGAGCTACCGTTCGCCTTCGGCGAACCGGTCGAACTGGAGGTCGATTTCAGCGGTGTCGGGGAACCGGAACTGGAGATCGAACTCGAGCTTCCGGGCCGGACCGACGAGAAAGCGCCGGACGTCGAGTAGGTTTTTTTAGCCGATCAGTTCGTCGCCGACTCGAGGACGAGGGTGTCGTCCTCGAGGTAGTGTTCGATGTGGTGGGTGTGTTCTTCGAGCGTCTCGAGCTGTCCGCGGAGCATCTCGGCCGTCGCGTAATCGCCGAGCCCCTCGGCGAGTTCGATGTGCTGTCGGTAGCTCTCGATCATGTCGCCCATCATCTCGAGGTCGTTCGACAGCGACGTGCGGATGTCGTAGACGTCCTCGTCTTCGGGTTCGACGGTCGCGTGCTCGGCGAGCGTCGTCATGCTCGCGTGCGGGACCCCACCGAGCGCCTGGAGCCGTTCGGCGAGCGCGTCGGCCGCGTCCTCGACGTCCTCGTAGACCTCCTGGAGGAACCGGTGGATCTCGAGGAACTCCGCGCCCTCGACGTTCCAGTGGTGTTTGTGGAGTTGGTGATAGAGGACGTACGCGTCGGCGAGATCCGTGTTCAGCGCGTCGACGATCTGTTCGGCCTTCTCCGTCTCGAGACGCAACGAGTTCTCCGCGACGGTGCCGGCTTCCTGGTTGACGGTCTTTTGGGTACTCATCTCTACCTATACTTGTATCCCTGCGGGTTTAAAACTTAGCAATATCTGAATATTTTTTATCGTTTTCGAAACAGTCCTTCAGGCGGAGACAGAGCGCTCGGAAGGTCACAGCGAGCCCTCGAGTGGACGTCTGGGCAGACACTCGGGTGGAAACGAAACGGGTCGGACCGGTGAGGACCGAACCCTCACTCCCGAGTGCGGTCCAAAAACAGCGAGATCCGACCGACGGCGATCTCCTTTCGCCCCTTCGGCGTCTCCGCGGTCACCTCGGCCTTGACGACGCCGCGGGTCCGGCCGGATCGAACGACGGTCGCTTCGGCGGTCAGATCGGCCGTCGCGGGGCGCAAGTAGCTGATGTTGAGTTCCGTCGAGGCATGCGTCTGCTCTCTGGGCTCCTCGAGTGTCGTCCGGATCGCCGCGCCGGCGCCGTGATCGATCAACGTCGCGAGGACGCCGCCCTGAATGACGTCCGAGTCGGGGTTGGTGAGCTTGTCGTCGTGGGGGAGGGTGAGACGGACGTACCCCTCGCGCTGTTCTTCGAGTTCGATTCCGAGATCCCGTAGGTGATCGTGGTTCTCGAGGAACCACTCGTTTACGTCGGTCATGCCTGAGGTCTTTCGCGGGCGGATATTTGTGTGGATCGATCGCACATAGCGACGGGCAAGCGTGAACCGGTCGCCCGGAACTGCAAAGTGGGTATCGACAGAACAATCTGTATGGATTCCGAGAACGTCGTCCTCGAGCGGACGGACGGGCGCGTCGACATCACGCTGGACCGCCCCGAGAAATCGAACGCGTTGACGGGCGAGATGTTCCTTCGGATCGGCGAGATCTTCGAGGGGTTGGCCGACGAGGACGTATCGGTCGTCACGCTCCGGGGGACGGAGGGGACCTTCTCCGCCGGCGTGGACATGTCAGGCGTCCCGGAGTGGGCCGAAATGAACCCCCTCGAGGTTCGTGATCTGCTCGAGCCGATCCACGAGGGACTCGAAGCCATCGAATCGCTCGACGCGCCGGTCGTCGCGGCGCTGGAGGGTCACGTCCTCGGCGGCGGGTTAGAGCTCGCGGTCGCGTGCGACATCCGGATCGCCGACACCACCGCGCGGTTCGGCCTCCCCGAATCGACGATGGGGCTGGCGATGGATCTCGGCGGCGCACAGAAGCTTCCTGGAATGATCGGCGAGGGCATGACGAAATACCTGATCATGACCGGCGAACCGATCGACGCCGAACGGGCGTACGAAGTCGGCCTGATCGAGGAGTGTCACGAACCGGACGCCTTCGAGGGCGCCCTCGAGGAACTCACGGCGACGCTCGCCTCGAAACCGACGTACGTCCACGGGATCGCGAAACGGCAGGTCCACTCGGTGCGCCCGCCCAACGTCGGGGAGTCGATGAGCCAGGCGATCCATCACGCGATCGCGGCGTACAACGAACCCGAAACGAAGCGTCGCGTCGAGGAGTTCTTCGAGTGAACATCGACGGGAACGAACCGTCGGAGACGACGGGCGAACCGGTCGAGAGATCCGCCGGGATCCGGCCCGGATACTAATAATATAAATACGGTTCGTGCAATCTTTGCCGTATGGAGACGCTGCTGTTAGATTACGACGACGTCGAGGAGAACGCCGAGATGGCCGAGGTCATCGTCGCCGTCGAGGAGGCCTTCGACGCCTACGAGGCCGGGCGCGTCCAGATGCCGGCCAAATCCTACATCGACCTGCCGGAGTACAACGGCGATTTCCGATCGATGCCGGCGTATATGAACGCCGGTGACTGGGACGCCGCCGGCATCAAGTGGGTCAACGTCCACACCGACAACCCCGAGGAGTACGGTCTCCCGACGGTGCTCGGGACGATGATCTACTCGGACGCGAAAAACGCCTTTCCGCTTTCGATCATGGACGGGACCTCGCTCACCCGGATCCGAACCGGCGCGGCCGCGGCCGTCGCCACGGATCATCTCGCCGTCGAGGACGCGACCTCGCTCGGCATCGTCGGCGCCGGCGTCCAGTCGTACACGCAACTGGAGGCCATAAGCACCGTCAGAGACATCGAGACGGTGATCGTCGCCGACAAGCGAGAGGGGGCTGTCGAGCGGTTCATCGGCCGATACGGCGAGGAGTTCGACGTCCGTAGTGGGTCGATCACCGAGGCCGGGGCGTGTGACGTCCTCTCGACGGTCACGCCGGTCAGATCACCGATCGTGAGTTCGGAGGACCTCGGCGAACACACTCATATAAACGCGATGGGTGCCGACGCGCCGGGCAAAAACGAACTCGGTCTCGACGTCGTCACCGCGGCGAAACTCGTCATCGACGACTACGAGCAGTGTACCCACTCCGGGGAGATCAACGTTCCCTGGAGCGATGGAGCACTTTCCGACGAGGACCTCCACGCCGAGATCGGTGAGATCGTCGCCGGGAAACGCCCGGGACGGACGGCCGAGGACGGCGTCACCGTCTTCGACTCGACCGGGCTGGCGATCCAGGACGTGGCCACGGCACACGTCGTCTACGAGCGGGCGCAAGCGAACGACAACGGTACCGGCTTCGGGCTGGTCGATACGCGGCTTCGGTGAGCGACCGTCTCAGTCCCAGGAGACGCGCTCTCTGACGCCTTTTAATGTCCGGGAGATACTCCAGACGATCAGGAGAAACGGCACCAACGGAAGCAACACCACCAACAGCACCGCCGCGGCCGCGATCCAGGGGTTCGAAAGCTCGTCGGATTCGGAGTCCGACCCGCTCTCCGATCGTATCGCGCCTTTCAGCCGTCCGGGGGTCGTGCCTCCTATCATACGCGTATATAGGGTCTACCCGGATATGAGCCTTGGCCCCGAATCTCATACTGTGAGAACGACGGGGCGTGGATGGAAAGTTTAAGGACCGAACCGACGGAACGTCGATACAACTTCCTCTCTATGTACGACGACGGATACGACCACGCCGCGGTCGAACGACGCTGGCAGGGGGCGTGGGACGACGCCTCCGTGTACCGGACCCCCGACGAGGTCGAGGACCCGACCTACGTCCTCGGGATGTACCCCTACCCGTCCGGACAACTCCACATGGGCCACGTCCGGAACTACACGATCACGGACGCCTACGCCCGGTACCGACGGCTCCGTGGCGACGACGTCCTCCACCCGATGGGATGGGACGCGTTCGGACTGCCCGCGGAAAACGCGGCCAAAGAGCGCGACACGAACCCTCGGGATTGGACCTTCGACTGCATCGAGACGATGAAAGGCCAGATGGAGTCGATGGGGTTCGGCTACGACTGGGACCGCGAGATCGCCACCTGCAAGCCCGAATACTACAAGTGGAACCAGTGGCTCTTCGGGCGGTTTCTCGAGGAAGGGCTCGCCGAGCGCCGCGACGCGGAGGTCAACTGGTGTCCGGACTGTGAGACAGTGCTGGCCGACGAGCAGGTCGAGACCGACGCCGAACTCTGCTGGCGGTGTGACACGCCCGTCGAGACCCGCGAACTCGAACAGTGGTTCCTCTCGATCACGGAGTACGCCGACGAACTCGTTGACTACATCGACGAACTCGAGGGATGGCCCGATTCAGTCAGACAGATGCAGCGCAACTGGATCGGCCGACAGCACGGGACCCGCCTCGAGTTCGACGTCTCGGGGCCGGACGCCGACTACGGCGGCGTCGAGGCGTTCACGACCCGCGTCGACACCGTCTTCGGGGCGACGTTCTTCGCGTTGGCGCCGGATCACCCGATCAGCGAGGCGCTGATCGAGACGGACGAGGCCGTCCACGAGTTCGTCCACCACGAGGCCGATCCCGAGGGGGACGAACCCAACGGCGTCGAGACCGACCTCACCGCGAGAAACCCCGTCACGGGCGAGGAACTGCCGGTGTTCGTCGCCGACTTCGTCCTCTCCGACGTCGGGACCGGCGCGCTGATGGGCGTCCCCGGCCACGACCACCGCGATCACGCCTTCGCCAGGAAGATGGGCGTCGACATCGTGCCGGTGATCGCCCCCGACCCCGACGACGGCACCGATCCCGAGGCGCCGGACGTGAGCGAGGGAGCGTTCACCGACGACGGCGTGCTCGTGAACTCCGAGGAGTACTCGGGGCTCGAGAGCGCCGAGGCGCGCGAACGGCTGACGGCGGACATAGAGGGCGCCGAGGCGGCCACCCAGTACCGACTGCGCGATTGGGGGATCTCCAGACAGCGCTACTGGGGGACGCCGATCCCCATCGTCCACTGTGAAGCGTGCGGTCCCGTGCTCGTTCCGGACGAACAACTGCCCGTCGAGTTGCCCGAGTTCATCAACACGACCGGCAACCCCCTCGACGCGGCCGAGGAGTGGAAATCGACGACCTGTCCCGAGTGCGGCGCCGACGCCGAGCGGGAGACGGACACGATGGACACCTTCGTCGACTCCTCGTGGTACTTCCTCCGGTACGTCTCGCCCGACCTGGGGGATGCCCCGTTCGATCTCGAACGGACGAACGACTGGATGCCCGTCGATCAGTACGTCGGCGGCATCGAACACGCCGTGATGCACCTGTTGTACTCGCGGTTCGTGACCAAGACGCTCGCCGACCACGAGGGGCTCGAACACCGCGAGCCGTTCACGAACCTGCTCGCACAGGGGATGGTCCAACTGGAGGGCGAGAAGATGTCGAAATCGAAGGGCAACGTCGTCTCACCGCAGGCGATCGTCGAGGAGTACGGAGCCGACACCGCTCGCCTCTTTACGATGCAGGCCGCCCAGCCCGAGCGCGATTTCGATTGGTCCGAGCAGGGGGTCACGTCGGCGTACGCCTTCTTGACGCGGCTCAAGGAGATCGTCGAAACCTACGCCGACGGCGGGATCGAGACCACCGGCGAGCGGGGATCGACCGCGGCGTACGTCGAACGCGAGATCGAGGCCGCCGTCGTCATCGCGGGCGAGGAGTACGACGAGTTGGTTTTCAACACCGCCGTCCGTGAGGCCCAATCGCTCGTCGGAACGCTCAGACAGTACCGTGAGGAGGGCACGGTTCACGGCGAGACCTTCGAGCGCGGGCTGGTGACGGCACTGAAACTGCTCTCGCCGGTCGCGCCGCACCTCTGTGAGGAGCTGTGGGAGACGCTCGGACGCGAGGGGTTCGTCGTCGACGCGAAATGGCCCGAGTCGGGCGCGGAGCGTACGACGATCGAAAAGCGCCGCCGACTGATCGAGAACACCCGCGAGGACGTCCGACAGATAATCGACGTCGCCGGGATCGAGGATCCCGAACGGATCGACATCGTCGTCACGCCCGAGTGGAAACACGAGGCGCTGAACGTCGCGATAGACAGCGACGCGCCGAACGTCATCGGCGAACTCATGCAGCGCGAAGAGATCAAACGCCACGGCGAGGACGCGGCCGCCTACGGCCAGGAGCTACAGGACAACCGCGAGGCGCTCCAGCGGACGCTCGACCCCGACACGGAACTCGAGGCCCTCAGGTCGGCCGTTTGGCTGATCGAACGGGAGTTCGACGCGCAGGTGCGCGTCCTCGCCGCGGGCGATGCGCCCGGCGACGTGGGAAAAAAGGCGGAGCCGTCACGGCCGGCGATCGACATCCGGGAGTAGGTCGCTTATACAGCCGGGTCGAAGTCGGGCGTTTCGGGAGCCGACTCGATCGGCGTCGCGTCGGCGAACCCGCGGGCGTAGCAGTACGCCGCCGCGACCGTCGCATAGAAGCCGACGAACGCGCCCAGTAGTCCCACGATGGGGATCAGGCCGATCATCCCGGTGACGAGGCCTCCGAGGACGAGGATCCCCAGGCCGATAAGCCACGCCGTCGCGAAGGTGCCGCTCGTCAAGATCGGCCGGAGCGTCCCGAACTCGAAGGCTGCGCCGAGCCGACCGGTCACGGCGAAGTTGAGAAAGCCGACGCTTCCGACGTACCACGCCGCGAGCCAGAGTGGAAGGGCTACGAGCGCACCGAGGACCGCGACTGCGGTGCTGCCGAGAGCTGCGCCGACGGCGACGAACCCGGCGACGGCGATCGCCGGAACGAGAAAGTACGCTAGCATGATCGCGATCCCTTTCAGCCCATCGACGAAGAGCTCGCCCCACTCGTCGAAGACGGGCGGCTGTCGGTCACCGGCGTTGACCGCGCGGATCACGCGGACGACATAGCCCGTCACGAACGCGATCGGGACGAGCAGAACGCTCAGAATCGTCAACACGCCGCCGATGAGGATCGTCTTTCTCGCGTCGGTACCGTCTTTCGGGTAGGTGATTGCGTCGTTGAGCATGGTCTCTCCCCGATCGGTCGTTGCCTGGCGGTTCAGTGTATTCGGCCGTTCGGGCGGAACACCTCACGACAATCGAGATATAAATATATGTTGTAATGAGTAATAAACACCGCATACGGTGAGATACCATATCGCTCGCCCCGCCGGACCGTTCGTAAATCACCGTCGCTTCCAACCGCTGAGGCCGAACGGTCATCGACCGAACCGCTAGCGGACACGTCTTCTGGTCACTTTTTCGGGGGACGGCAACCTCTATACTGATATACAAAAGAATATAAACGCGACTCACCGAGACGGGATCGTTCACCCTGTCGAACGGCTCCGTACTGGTGAGCCGGTTTCGTTTGGCTCCCTCCATCAGTATTATCACTCGACCGACCGCCCTCCCGAGTATGATCGATCTGCGCAGTGACACGGTGACGAAGCCCTCCGACCGGATGCGATCGGCGGCGGCCGACGCCGAGGTCGGTGACGACGTCCACGGCGAGGATCCGACAGTGAACGAACTGGAATCGACGGTTGCAGCCCTGCTCGGTAAGGAGGACGCGCTGTTCGTTCCTTCGGGAACGATGGGCAATCAGATCGCCGCCCGCGTCCACACCGACCGGGGACAGGAAGTGCTCCTCGAACGCGAGAGCCACATTTATAAATGGGAGCTCGGTGGGCTGGCACAGCACTCGGAGCTGCAGGCTCGACCGATCGACGGCGGCGAGCGCGGCGTCGTGACTCCCGAGGCGATCGCGGAGGGGTACGTCGAGGGCGACAGCCATCGTCCCGGAACCGGGTTGATCTGTCTCGAGAACACCCACAACAGCAAGGGTGGAACCGCTATCGCCGCCGAACGGATCGACGCCGCCTGCGCGGCGGCCGAGGAACGCGGCGTTCCGGTCCACGTCGACGGGGCGCGCCTTTTCAATGCCGCGACGGCGCTCGATACCGATCCCGCACGGCTCGTCGAGAGCGTCGATTCGGTCATGTGCTGTCTCTCGAAGGGGCTCGGCGCCCCCGTCGGCTCGATGGTCGTCGGGGAGGCGGAGTTCATCGAGGAAGTCCGCCGAGTCAGAAAGCTGTTCGGCGGCGGGATGCGACAGGCGGGAATCGTCGCCGCCCCCGGACTGGAGGCGTTGAAAAACAGAGCGCGGCTGACCGACGACCACGCCAACGCCGACCGGCTGGCCGAGGGGCTGGCCGAAATGGCGGGACTGTCGGTCGATCCGCCGGAGACGAACATCGTTCTCGTCGAGCCCGACGAACCGGTCGAACGCTTCCTCGAGAACTGTGAGGCGGCCGGGGTCCTCGGCGTCCCGTTCGACGAAGGGCGGGTCCGGTTCTGTACCCATCTCGACGTCGACCGGGGGGATATCGAGACGGCGATCGATCGGATCGCGGATCGTTGACGCGACCGCGGATCGTACGCTTCTACCGCCGTTTTCCGTCGCGGACGCCCTCCGAGAAGTTGAGAAGCGTCTTACGGACGAACAGGAAGACCGCGAAAAGGATGAGCAGAAGGATCGTGATAATACCGACGAGGACGGGATCGACCCCGAAAAAGAGCGGGGGGGCCGGGATCGCCGCCGGGGAGATCATCGAGAGCATACGCGTGGGGTGACGTCGCCGCGACAAAACGGTTTCGGCGGCCGTCGGAGACGTCGATCGGACATAGACCGCGATCGACGCTGTCGGCCACCCGAGGAAGCGTTTTTGATCGTTGGGGGAGAACTGTTGAGGGAGGCGAATGACAGGCGATCCCGTCCCACAGCTCGTCGAACCGTCGTGGCTCGAGACCCGGCTCTCGGAGCCGGATCTCCGCGTGCTGGACTGTACCGTCCACCTCAGCTACGAGGCGGGCGAGCGGGTCACCGAATCCGGACGCGAGGAGTGGACGGCGGGACACGTTCCCGGGAGTTCGTTCGTCGACATCGTCGAGGAACTCTCGGCGAGCGACGACCCGGCCCATCGGTTCGCCGTGCCGTCGGCGGAGACGTTCGCACGGACGATGGGTCGGCTCGGCGTCGGGAACGATTCGCGCGTCGTGCTCTACGATTCGGAGTCGAACCAGTGGGCGGCCCGCGTCTGGTGGCTGCTCCGGACGTTCGGGTTCGACGACGCCGGCGTGCTCGACGGCGGCTGGGACCGGTGGCGACGCGAAGACAGACCGATATCGAGGGGAGCCACGGAGCCTGGACCGGCGTCGCTCTCGATCGACCGACGGGATCGGATGATCGCCGCGAAACCGGAAGTGCTGGAGAGCATCGACCGGACGGATCGGTGTCTGATCAACTGTCTTCGCCCGGGCGATTACGACGGGTCCGGCGCCATCAGATACGGTCGCCCCGGACAGATCCCCACGAGCGTCAACGTGCCCTCCAGGGGCGCCGAGGGGATCGTCGACCCCAACACCGGAACGTACCGCCCGCGAACGGAACTCCGGCGGCGGTTCGAGACCGTCGGTGCCTTCGAGGCCGATCGAGCGATCACGTACTGCGGGGGTTCGATCGCCGCCAGCAGCGTCGCGTTCGCGTTGACGCTCTGTGGTCACGGGGACGTCGCCGTCTACGACGGTTCGCTCTCGGAGTGGGGCACTGATCCGGCCCTGCCCATGGGGTCGGGAGAATAAAACTCATGCCGACGGGGAAAATACTCCCTGCCGATGAGCCTGCTGCCCTCCAGACCCGAAATAACCGCCGACAGCGACCCCCGGGTCGTCGGCCTCGACAGCGAGGAGGCCGACGAACTGATGGCGGCCCTCTCCTCGGAGACGGCCCGTCGGGTCCTCTCGGAGTTACACGAGGAACCGGCCCCGCCGGGCGAACTCGCCGACCGGGTCGACACGTCGCTACAGAACGCTCAGTACCATCTCGGACGGCTCGAGGACGCCGGTGCGGTCGAGGTCGTGGGAACGGCCTACTCGGAGAAAGGTCGGGAGATGTCGGTGTACGGTCCCGCCGACAGCCCGCTCGTGATCTTCGCCGGCGAGAAAGAACGGACCGCGGGACTCAGATCCGCGATCGCCCAACTGTTCGCCGGCTTTCTCGCTCTCGGCGTCGTCTCGGTGGCGATCGAGGCGCTCTTCGGTGAGGGATTCTTCAGCGAGACGGCGGAGGAAGCATCCGAAGAGGATGACGTCGGAGCGCTCGGGGAGCCCGACGACGCGCCGGCGCCGGAAGCCGATACCGCACCGGAAGCGGCCGACGGTCTCGAAGCGATCCTCGAGGGGATTTTGTCTGGCGGGCTGTCCCCCGGTCTCGCGTTCTTTTTCGGCGGAGCCGTCGTCCTGACGGTCGTTGTCGGAATCCCGTATCTCAGAGCGCGCCGTCGGGCGAGACGGGACGATAGGTGAAACACCGGTTTTAGCCACCGGTGTTGGCTTATTATCCCCGGTCGAGGAAACGGATGCGCTGAACGCTTCGGCCCTCCCCCGCCGCCCTGCCCCCACAAAGCGTTCGGCGCGGTTTGTCCCCTCTGTTTCGTTTCAGACGATCTCGAATGTCACGACGAGCAGAAAGCCTGCGGCGACGAGCGACAGCACGCCCAGAAATCCCCAGGCGGCCACGTACCCGCTCACGTCGACGAGATAGCCGAACACCGGCGGCGCGACCGTCCCGCTGAGCGTCATCGACAGCTGTCCCATGGCCGAGGCTGCCCCCATCTCCTCTTCGGAGACGAGCGTCGAGATACAGGAGTAGTAGATCCCGGGGGAGCCGAGGATACAGACGCCGATCCCGGCGAACACGAGGCCGGCCACGAGCACCGTGTCCGTCATCGGGAGGACGAAAAACAGCACGCCGCCGCCGACCGCCTGCGCGACAAGAATCCCTCCCGTTCGGGTCCGGGGATCGCCCGGAAGGAGATCGGCCAGCGTGCCCGCGCCGATCCGTCCGGCGCTGCTTGCGACCTGCAGGGCCGCGAGGACGAGACCGCCGGTGGCGACCGCGGCACCGATCGATTCCTCGACGAAGAGGACGGTATAGCCGGTCGCCGTATAGAAGGCGGCACCGATCGAGAAGCCGGCCAGGAGGACGACGACGTACGGACGGTTCGAGAGCAACCCCCGGAAGTCGGGGACGGTCGCCTCGGCCCGCTCGGCGTTACGATACAAAAGGACGAAGAGGGCGGCGACGCCGACGCCGAGCGCCGCCGCGACGAGAAAGCCGAACTGCCAGAAGAAGATCCCGGCGAGCCCGGTGACGAGCACGGCGCCGACCGCGCTACCGACAGTGGGACCGACCTGCTTGATCCCGATAGCGCGGTGTTGACGGCTCTCGTCGATCCCATCGAAGATCGCCTTGTTCGTTCCGGGCGTCGCGCTGCCGTACATCATCCCGATGAAGAAGGCGGCGACCAAGAGCAGCCAGTAGGAGGGTGCGACGGTGACCGCGAAGACGCCACTCGACAGCCCGAGCAATCCGAGCGTCAGGGTTCGTCGCTCGCCGAAGCGGTCGGTCGCGATACCGAACGGCAACAGGAAGGCCGCGTATCCGAGCGAGAGGGCGGTGATGATGAACCCGATCTGGACACCCGAGAGATCGAACGCGTTCCGGAACAGGGGCGTGCCGGCGTAGATTGCGTAATAACAGATACTCGCGGCGATATGCCAGACGGTAACGAGGGGGACGATTCGCCAGAACCGCGTGCTCATAGACGGATGTCAAACAACGACATAATAGAGGTATTGATTCGCGAGCGATCCGACGGACTGGAACCCCTCCTATCGGCGCGGCTCGACGGTGAAACGTTCGAAGACGGTTCCCGATGGTTCGACGAGTCGACCGCGTGCGAGTCCGGCCGACTCGTCGAACTCGACTTCGGCGTGTGCCGGACGATTCCAGCGCGGGTCGGCGTGGCTGCCGGGGTTGAGCATCGGAACGGTCCCCTCGTGAAACTCCGGTTTGTGTGAGTGTCCGAAGATCACGAGATCGGCGTTCGACTGCCGACCGAGCAACGAGCGGGCGGTCTCCGTGTGCTCGTGGCCGTGGACGACGACGATCCGGAGGTCACGCCACTCGAAGCGTCGCTCGGCCGGGATCCGTCCTCTGATCGCTTCGGGGTCGTTGTTGCCGTAGACGGCGTACAGCCGGCCGTACGACTCGAAGCGATCGAGAACGTTGGGTGTCACGAAATCGCCGGCGTGGACGATCGCCGACGCGCTCTCGACCGCCTCGGCCGTCCGGCCGGAGAGCCGCGTTCCGTCACGGCTGTGAGTGTCCGAAAGAGCGACGAGCATACCCCGGGATACGCCATCCGCCGATAAGTGCCCACCGGCACGATCCGACGGAACCTCCGTGCAACGCTGCCCGTACCGAGCCCTTTTTCGGCTCGAACGGTCAATCCGAGATATGTACAAAGCGGGCGTCATCGCGGTCCAAGGCGACGTGGCCGAGCACACCACGGCGATCCGACGGGCCGCGGAACGCCACGGCGAAACCTGCGAGGTCGAGACGATCCGCTCGGCCGGCACCGTTCCCGACTGCGATCTCCTGTTGGTTCCCGGCGGGGAGTCGACGACGATCTCGCGGCTCCTCCACGGGGAGGGGATCGACGAGGAGATCCGGGCGTTCGTCGCCGCCGGCAAGCCGCTTTTGGCCACCTGTGCCGGTCTCATCGTCGCCAGCCGCGACGCCAAGGACGACCGTGTCCGGACGCTGGATGTCCTCGATGTGACCGTCGACCGGAACTCGTTCGGCCGGCAGAAAGACAGCTTCGAGACCGAACTCGACGTGGCGGGACTCGACGCGCCGTTCCCGGCGGTGTTCATCCGTGCGCCGACGATCGACGAGGTCGGCCCGGAGGTGGACGTGCTTGCGACCGTCGACGACCGGCCGGTCGCCGTCCGGGCGGGGAACGTCTTCGGGACGTCGTTCCACCCGGAACTGACCGACGATTCGCGGTTGCACGGGCTGGCGTTTTTCGAGTAGGGCGTTCCATCACGGTTCGGCATCGAAGCGGGATCCGCGGTCGCCGACGCGGTGAAACGACCGGAGGCGGCCAACCGATTGCCTGGGTTTTTATCCGCACGACGTTTCCAACTCGTATGGACGCACACATAGAGGGCGTCCGCGTCGCCGAATCCCCCTCCGGCGTGGTCGCCGTCGTGACGCTGGGCGTCGAGGGCGAAGACGACGTGTTGCCCATCTTCGTCGGCCTCGAGGAGGCGACGAGCATCGCCCGCGGGCTCGACGCCACCGACATCGGCCGCCCGCTCACACACGATCTGTTGCTCGACGTGATCGAGGAGCTGGGCGGCCGAATCGACCGCGTCGCCATCACTTCCATCGACGAAGGGACCTACATCGCCGATCTCCACGTCGACACGCCGAGAGCCGGTGCGGTCGTCGACGCCCGGCCGAGCGATTCCCTGGCGCTCGCCGCCCGGACGAACGCCGACATCAGTATCGAGGCGTCTGTCTTCGAGGCGGGCCGTGAACCGATCGAGGAGTACGCGATGCTCGAGGACATCCGGGAGCTGATCGAACGATGAGTGATGACTCGGCCACGGACGGCACCGGAGACGACGAGATCCTCGACGAACTGTTCGCCGTCATCGAATCGCGGAAAGCGGAGCTACCGGAGGGTTCCTACACGGCGTCGCTTTTCACCCACGAGAAGGGCGAAAACGCCGTCCTCGAGAAGCTCGGCGAGGAGACGACCGAGCTCGTGTTGGCCGCGAAAGACGACGACACCGAGGAGCTGGCCCACGAGGCCGCCGATATCGTCTATCACATGCTCGTTTTGCTGTCGATGAAAGGGATGACGCTCGAGGACCTCCGTGCGGAGCTTCGAGAGCGGTACTGAAGGAACAACGTTCGCGGAGCGTGTTCACCCCGTCCCGAGCGGTAGGAACCTGATCGGTTGTATTTCACGGCCCGAACCGATCGAGTTGCACCGAGATTCGTCACCTGGTTCGATCGTCCGGTTATCCTCACCGCTGGCTGTCGGTCCGATCCCGACGGAGCAGCCACAGTGAGCACACGAACGCAACCGCCACCGTGGCGGCGGTGATCGCGAACGCGATTCGGTATCCGAATTCGGTGTAGACGACGGTCCCGCCGACGACATCGTCGGTTCGATACGCGTCCAGCGCAACGCCCATCACGATGGGGAGAAGCGTCGCTCCGACGAACCCGGCAGTGTTGACGGTCGCCGTCGCGACGCCGCTGGCACCGGCGGGGTACCGCTCCTTGACGACTGAGAGCGCGAGCACCGACGATCCGACGAGAAACCCGATGGAAAAGTAGGTTCCGGCCACCACGATCAGGGGTGGGCGGCCGAGGATCGGGACGATACTCAGCGCCACGACGTACAGCCCGAGCCCGGTCGCCATGGGGAGGAGCCGCCGACCGAGCCTGTCGGACACCCAGCCGATAGTCATCGGGCCGACCAGGATCCCGACGGATCCGAGCAGGGTGTAATAGGACGCCGTCGTCACCGTAACCCCGTAGACGGCGACCAGGAACGGGATCCCCCAGACGCCGATGAGCGTCAGGAACGTCCCCATGCCGGCGAGGAAGATCACCGAGAGGAGCCACTGGTCGGGATCGGCCACGAGTTGTCGCAGATACGTCCCCGTTTCGGCGAGCGTTACCGACGGATGCTCGGGAACCCCATCGATCGGCTCCAGTCCGGCGGCATCCGGGGAGTTTCTAACGAGGACGTACACTGCAAAGCTGGCGACGAACCCGGCGACGGCGAGAGTGAAAACGGTCGGCCGCCAGCCCAATGACTCGACGGCCACGGCGAGCGGCGTCGTCGCGAGAATGGCACCGAAACCGGCGACGGTGCCGGCAGTAACACCGGTCATGGTCGCGAACTCGTCGACCCGATACCAGTTCGCACAGAACCGCAAGATGGAGACGAAGATGACCCCGCTACCCAATCCGATGAGGGTTCTCGAAAGCACCGCCGCGAGATACGTATCGCTCAGTGCGAACGCGATCGCGCCCAGACTGAGCACGACGGCCCCGATCGAGCCGACGTACCGCGGACCGACGCGGTCCGCGAGGACGCCGGTCGGGACCTGGATGACGGCGTACACGAAGAAAAACGACGCGTGGAGCGTTCCGAGCTGTGCGGCCGACAGCCCGAAGCCCGCTGTCAGCCGTTCCGAGAGAACTGCCGTCGACAGCCGGTGGAGGTTGACCAAAAGGAAGACTGTCGCGAGCGCGCCCCAAGCGAGCCACCGACGCCTCGTTGGATCCCTGAGGAGATGCACTTCTACGCGTTTTTCGACGGTCGGCCTAAGTGTTACGGGAACTCCTCCGAGAAGCGTAAACTACAGTGATTACGGATCGATCGCACCACTGTCGTACGATCGAGTGTGCATCGCCTTCCGATCGCTACGGTGTCGTACGACGGGGACGCGGTCGTCTCAAACCGAAAACAGCGTCCGGACGTCGGCCCACGAATCGACGACGTGTGCGTCATCGCAGGCCGAGGGGTCGCTGTAGGGCTGACACATTAGAAAGCCGGCCTTGCCGGCGTCGATCGCGTTCGCGACGTTGCCGTGGTAATCGTCGATGAGCGCGTCGCCCGGAACCGAACCCTTGTTCTGCGGGACGGTCTCGTGGAAGGCGTCGTAGCGGATCCCGTGTTCGTCGAGCCACGCCTTCGAGACGTCGTGTGTCTCGGGGCTCCGGTGGGTCGCGATCTCGATTCGGTACGTCGATCCGAGCGCCGAAAGCGTCTCGGCGACGCCGGGGCGGGGTTCCATGCCGCCGAAGTACCACTCCGGACGTTCGTCCATCAGTTCGTGGATGACGTCGCCGACGTGGCCCTCGATGCCCGGGACGTCGTAGGTCCACTCGTCGACATCGGCCGGGGCGACGTCGACGCCGTACTCGCGGCGGAGGTACGTACAGAGCCGCGGGAGTTGTTCGGCGACGACGCCGTCGAGATCGACGAGCAGGGTCGAACCGGGGGAGAGCGGACGATCTGTCATTGCTGTACCGTAGACGTTCGGGAGGTTTAAACGGTCCGAGAGCACGGACCGCTCCGGAACGGGTTCCGGGGCGATCACACATCGAGTGTCGAGCCGATTCCCGGGGCGCTCGCCTCGAATCCCTCGGCGGCGAGTTCGGCCGCGAACGCCTCGCATCTGTCGCCGTGGTTTATCAACAGGGGTACGTCCCGATAGGCGGCGAGAAACGCCTCGAGCCCCTCGCGATCGGCGTGGGCCGAGAAGTCGTACTGCTCGACCTGTGCGCTGACCTGAACGTGTCGGCCGCCGATCTCGGCGCTTTTCTGCTCGAGAATCTCGCGTCCGGGCGTCCCCTCGACCTGATAGCCCGAAAAGCAGAGCTTGTTGACCGGGTTCGCACAGACCTCCGGGACGTACGTCATCGCGGGACCGCCCGAGAGCATGCCGGCGGTCGTGATGATGACCGTCGGTTCGGCGGCGATCCGTTTCCGCTGGCCGTCGCGTCCGGTCACGAACCGGGCGTTTGATTTCGCCCGCGACATCGCCTCGGCGTTCCGGAGGTACTCAGGATATCGCCGGAACAGCCGTGTCACCTCCTTTCCCATCCCGTCGACGTAACAGTCGATGTCGTGGGCCGCACAGACGAGCATCAGCTCCTGTGTGCGCCCGATGGCGAAGGCGGGAACGACGACGGTTCCGCCCTCCCACAGCGTCGTCCGAACGCTCTCGACGAACCGGGATTCGACCTGCGGTCTGGGCTCGTGAGAGACGTCGGCGTACGTCGATTCGGCGACGACGACGTCGGCGTCCGGACGGGCGGTCGATCCGGGGACGAGTCGCTGGCCGCCGGGGTGGGTTCCGGATCGCGAGCCGGCTTCCCCCTCGTCCGGCCTGTCGGTATAGAAATCGCCGGTGTACAGAAGCGTCGTCTCGCCGTCGTCGACGCGGACGTGTGCGCTGCCGGGGATGTGCCCGGCGTTGTAGAGCGTCACCTCGTGTCCGGCCGCGGTAAACGGCTCACGGTAGCCGTGAAGTCCCGAGACCTCCGAGACGCGTCGGCGCTCCTCCTCGGTGAAGGGACACTGTAGCGTCCCCCCGTGCAGTTTGAGTGTGTCGCGGGCGAGCGTCATCGCGAGTTCGTACGTCGGCGGTGTCCAGTGGATCGGTGGCCGGTCGTCCCCCGAAAGGAGTGCCGGGATCGCGCCGACGTGATCGAGGTGGCCGTGGCTCGCGACGATCGCGTCCGGAGAGACCTGACCGACGGGATACTGCGGCGGATCGTCCGTTTTGATGCCGAAATCGAGCAACAGCGTCTCGTTGACGAGGATCGCGCTGCGACCGACCTCGCCCGCACCGCCGAGAAACTGCAGCTTCACTGCCGGAAACGACGCGAAGGGGGCGTTTCCCTGTGTCGGTTCCTAAGCGTCGAGTTACTCGGAGTCACCGCCGTCTTTCATCTCCTGAAGCCGGTCGATGAGATCTTCCTCGCTCTCGTCGAACTCGAACTCCACGTTCCCGTCGTGGTCGTTCTCGTGGACGTTGACTGCGGCGTCCTCGTCGGTTTCGACGCTCTGGTCTTTCTGTTCGGATTCGTCGTAGCTGCCGAAGCCCATATATCGACGTACACGATCCTGTCTGAAAAACCCGGGGATGTTCCGGGTGGCGCCGAAGCGATGGAGGCGGATCGCTACCGAACGATGGTGACCGGAACGGACGAACGGCGGGTGACGTTCTCCGCGACGCTACCCAGAAGTATCCGACTCGCGCCGGTCCGGCCGTGACTCCCCATCACGATGTGATCGACGCCCGTCTCCTCGGCGTACGAGACGATCGTTCTCGCCGGGCGCCCGGTCTCGAGGACCGTTTCGACGTCGACACCCGTCTCCGAGGCGAGCGACTTCGCCTTCTCGAGGAGTTCTTCGCCTCGGTTTTCGTACTCTTCGCGGAACCGGTCGAAATCCACGACCGTCCCGGCCTCGATGCCACCGGACGGGTATCTCGCGGGGTCGATCACGTGTAGCGCGACGACCGTCTCCTCGGGATAGGTATCGAGTGCGAACTCGAGCGCCGTCGTGGACCGTTCGGATTCGTCGATAGGGACCAGTATTCGTCGTTTCGAAGACATGAACGAGCATCGATGCCGTCCGGTATAAAAATCCGGGGCTCTTACTGAAGACGACGAAGCGATGAAGTCCGTCTGGGAACTGTTGTGTAGGGCAGTGCGAGATATAGAGATTCTATGCGGCACGACGACCGTGTTCATTTCGTCTCCAACCAACTGAACCACCTGTACTACGCGAAGTGAAGACTGGCCGATAAACGCTCCGTCAGCACCGATGGAACCGTCACCGCATAACGTCTACTCGGGGAATTCCGCATTATACCCCTTCAGCAGTTGAACGAGCGGTTCCACCTCGAAGAACCTCGGCCCCCTAGAGGCGGTTTCTGCATCACCGTCCCACTTGATGTATCCGGCGTTGGCTAATCTGGGTAAATCACTATGGAGCAGCCGTATCCGAGCGTTCTCCTGGTTTAGTTGCCGTTCGAGGGTGTCGAGACTGACCTCGTCGGAGTTCCCTAACAGCGCCATGAGAATAACGCGCCTTGTGCGCTTTCTGAGTGCGTCCATCATCGAGTCGATTCCGTCCGAAGAAACGGTGTGTCTCTCGATGGTATCGATAGATGGATCCCGAATCGGCACCTCATCCCTGAGGGCCAATGTGTACTCTACCCACCGGCCGTGCATCTCGATGAGGGCTTTCTCTTTGTCCCTGATCGGTTCATCACGCGCGGCGGTGTTCGCAAAACAGAGCGTTCCATAGAGCTCGTCGTCAATCGAGACAGTCGTCCCGAGGTAACTCCCTAACTCGAATGTTTGATATGCTGGATCATCGGCCCACCCTTCAGCGAGGGTATCACTGACGGCCAACGTTCCCTCCGGGTCTGCGATGGTCTTTCGACAGTAGGTCTTGGAGAGTGGGACGGTGGTGCCCGGTTGTAGGATCTCGTGGGAACCATGTACGATTTCGAAACGTTCCGTCTCGTTTTTGAGGTCGATACGCGACAGAAATGCGTGATTCAGGTCGAATTCGGAGGTTTCGTGTTCGAATAACTTTTCGAATCTGGTTCTCGGATCGATATCGGGGATAAACAACGTTCTCCACAGACGCTGAAAATAGGCCATCTCTCCACCCGCTTTCGATGTGCAGATGCTATGTCTCATTGGATGTGCCACGTGGCCGTGGGGGCGTGCTCTTTTTGATGCTGTGACACCGAATACGTGCCGTGATACCATATAACTGGGGGGCGCCATAGCAGTGTTCATATGAATTGTCACGAATTGACCTCCTCCTCCGCCTGAAGGCGGGGGTATCCTCCTTGATTTTATAATCAGGGGAGATATTCTACAGTGTACAGTATGGTTCGGGGTGCCCCAGGCGACGTTGTTTATTTGTATTGACCGATCCGAACGGCGGGCTCCTCGGAACCCCTGTGAAAGATATGCGCACTCTATTTTGCACGATAACTCGTAACAATGTCACAAGCTTGATGATCGTTTCACCGGACTAAACAAGATCCGGTTCGGGACCGAACCGGGTCCTCAGTGGTGGATCCCCCTGTCGGCCCGATCCGGTCGTGTGGCACATCGATCCGGATCAACGGAGCCGGCGGATCTGAAACTCCGCGTAGCCGCCGTAGGCGACCTCGAGCGAGCCGAGCCACCAGTTCCACCGCTCGGCGGGGTCCCCGTCGGGCGCGTCCGCGAGCTGGACGACGACGTGTTCCGGCGTGAGTTCGATTCCGGCATCGTCGACATACCGACCGCTATCGGCGAGATCGCGGGCGTGTCTCGCGACCGTGCGGCGCTCGTCGGCGTCGCCGCCGAAAGACTCCAGACCGACAGCCAGCGCCCCGGCGTCGAACTCCTCGATCGGGTCGTCCATACCCGGCGTTGGGACGGCAAGGACTTGAGCCTCCGGGACGGGGGCGCCGACCCAAGCGTACAAATCGGCACGCCCCGACGGACCGATATGACCGATATCGAGCCGAACGATATCCCCGACGACGCCGTCGATCTCCTCCAGACGTATCTCGAGACAGAACACGGTTTCCTCTCGTGGCTCAGGTTCACCGTCGAGACGTTCGAAACCGACCGAATGGTCGCGACGATCCCGTTCGACGACAAGCTCACGAACCCGACCGAACCGCCGACCGTCCAGGGGGGCGTCGCCTCGACGCTCATCGACGTCACCGGCGGGATCGTTCTCCGGCCGTATCTCACCGACCCGATCGACGACGATCTGGCCACGATAAACCTCAACGTCAACTATCTCCGGCCAGCGGCCGACGATCTGACGGCGACCGCCGAGGTGATCCGGGCGGGCGGCAGCGTCGGCGTCTCGACGGTGGAGGTGACGAGCGAAACGCCCGACGGTGAGGAGCGAACGGTCGCCGTCGGTCAGGGTGCCTACCGGCTGTTCCGGAGCTGATCGGCCGCTTCGGCCGGCGGGAGGGTTTCCCGGAATCTGAAAGATGAATACATATGAGGAACGGGGGCAAAGCGCCGATATGACCACGACATCGCCCTTCGTCGGAAGCGGTGATCCGGCTGGGACGATCCTCGCGACGCGGCTGTTGGCACACGCCTCGATCACCGTCGCGGCCGCGATACTGCTCGTGTTTCTCGCGGTCTACGTCCGTCGGGTGCTGGCGGAGGGGTTCGAGTACGAGTGGGGGTATCTCGCGGTCGGGATCGGCGCGGCGCTCCTCTATGGGACCGCCGGCATCGCGACCGATCTCACCGGAGCCGTTTGGCTCGGGGCGTTCACCGAGGGGGCGGTCCTGTTTTTCATCCTCTTCGTCGCGCTCGGGATCCGGGCGATGTACCACGCGGATCAGCCCACCGACGCGTCACGGCTGCTGCCGACGTGGGTCGACGGGCTCGTCATCGCCGGCTTCGTCCTCGCCTGGTGGGTCGGATATTTTGCCGCCGGCGAGTGGACGCGTCCGGTCGTCGCCGTGGGATGGATCGGCGCCTCGGCGTGGGCCGTCTTCTACGGGATCCAGACGACACGGGCCAACGAGGGGACGACGTTCTCGGCGCTCGTCAGACACCTCCTTCCCGCGGTGATCTGTATCGCCGCGATCACGATGACAGATCTGGCAAGCGGCGTCTCGAACATCGACCGGACTGTCGTCGAGGCGGTCTGGCTCGTCGGGACCGTACTCGTCGCCGCGTTCCTGTTCAACACCGCCGCCGCGATCCGCCAACAGAAAGGCGAAGTCGAGCGAATGTACGACCGGACGACCTGGCGACAGCAGGAGTTCGAGGGAAGCGAGTGAGCCTACCGGGGCCGAAGAGGCTTTTTTAGTCGGTTGCGTAAACCGGGTATGACACGGCAAACGCGCCGGCGGTTCCTGTCGGCGACGGCGGCGGGAGTGACCGTCGGCCTCGCAGGCTGTGCGGGCGGCGTCCGCGACTCACCCGATCCAGTTCCACAGTCGGACTCGCCGCCGGAGAGCGATTCGTCGTACACGGCGGTGTACGAGGCGACGATCGACTCCGTCGCCTTCGTCGGCGACGAGTCGGGCGGCGGTTCGGGGTTCGTTTATCGGGACGTCGTCGTGACAAATCAGCACGTCGTCGAGAACGCTGACACGATCGGCGTTCGCTTCGAAGACGGCGAGTGGCGCGAAGCGGGTGTTACCGCGAGCGACGTGTACGCCGACCTCGCCGTCCTCTCGACGGACATCCCGTCGTACGCGACGTCGCTTTCGTTCGTCGAGACCATCCCGGCGGTCGGGACGGAGGTACTCGCACTCGGCAGCCCGTTCGGCCTCGAATCGTCGGTCTCGGTGGGGATCGTCAGCGGCCGAAACCGGTCGCTCCCGAACGAGCGAACCGGGTTTTCGATCCCGAACACCGTCCAGACCGACGCCGGACTCGACCCGGGCAACAGCGGTGGCCCGCTCGTCACGATGGACGGGGAGGTGACCGGGGTTTCCGTCGCCGGTGCCGGGACGAGCGTCGGGTTCGCGGTCTCACCGCTGCTCGCCGGGCGGGTGCTTCCGGAACTTATCGAAACGGGCAACTACGACCATCCGTTCCTCGGGATCAGTCTGATCGAAGTGACTCCGACGGTGGCCGAAGCGAACGATCTCGATGAGCCGAGGGGGATCTTTGTCGTCGAAACGACGGACGAGAGTCCGACCGGGGAAACGCTCCGGGGGGCGAGCGACGAGACGGTTATCGACGGGACGCCTGTGCCGACCGGCGGGGACGTCCTCGTCGAGTTGGATGGAAACAGGGTCGATTCGAATGCGGATCTCGGGACGATACTGGCCCTCGAGCTGTCGCCGGGCGACCGGGTGACGGCAACGGTCGTGCGGGACGGGGAACGTCGGACCGTCGAAGTCGAAATCGGTTCGCGACCGGACCCCTGAAGCGGCGACTACCGCTCCTCGGAGTCGAGAACTCGGATCTGATCGCCACGGACGGTGACCGGGATCGGGACGGTCGCCTCGTAGAGTTCGACGGTGACCTGATCTTTCCCTTCGTCGATCCGCTGGACCTGTGCTTTCTCCCCTTTGAACGGTCCCGCGATGAGTTCGACGATGTCGCCCTCCGCGATCCCCTCGACGTCCGGCTTCGGGCTGAGGAAGTGTTCGATCTCGCTGAACGGCGACGGCTGCTCGGAGACCAGACTCCGGGCGTGGGGGATGTCCTCGAGGGCGCGATCGATCGCGGCGGTCCCGTCGGCCTCGACCATGACGTAGCTGGTGAGTGAGTCCGGCGCGAGCGCGGCGTGGATGTCGGGCTCCTCGCGGGTGATGAGCATGTCAGCGACGGTTCGCTCCTGGCTCGCCGTGGTCTTGACGGCGTAGATCGACATCAGGGCCCTCCCGGAACGAACGTCATGATCGAGAAGATGACGAACCCGATAAAGCCGACGAGCAGGATACCCAACCCCGCGATCATCGAGACTTTCGAGAACTCGTCCCACGTCGGCGTACTCGCGAGCTTCAGCACGCGGATATAGGACGTGAGGTCTGTCGGCGTGTTCATACGCCACAGTTCCCGCTCAGGGGTTTTTTACTTGTTGATCCCGATAGCCGCCGGTTCAGGCGGAGCTATTCGACGAAATCGATGTCGTCGCCGCCACTCGCGACGGCGCGCTCCTTTTCGACCTCGCTTTTGCCGTATATCTGTGGGCTTTCGACGCCCGTAACGACGATCATCGTCTCCATCTTGCCGTCGAACTCCGGATCGACGGAGGCGCCCCAGATGATGCGGGCGTCGGGATCGATGCGGTCGTATATCTCCTCGACGACGCCCTCGGCCTCCTCGATCGACATGTCGGGGCCCCCGACGACGTTGACGAGCGCGCTCTGGGCGCCGTCGAACTCGACGTCGAGAAGCGGCGACCGAAGCGCCGAGCGGATCGAATCCTGGGCTTTGTTCTCGGAGTCGGACTCGCCGAGGCCGATCATGGCGACGCCGCCGTTCTCCATGATCGTCTTGACGTCGGCGAAGTCGACGTTGACCAGTCCGGGCTTGGTGATGAGTTCGGTCATCCCTTTCACCGATCGCATGAGGACACGGTCACAGATCTTGAACGCGTCCTGCAGCGGCATGTTCGGGGCGTAATCCAGCAGCCGGTCGTTCGGGATCACGATGACGGTATCCGCGACCGCCCGGAGTCGTTCGAGCCCGGCGTCGGCGTTCGCCCGCCGCCGTTCCCCCTCAGCGGTGAAGGGGATCGTCACGATCGCGATCGTGAGTGCCCCTTGATCCTGGGCGGCCTGGGCGACGACCGGTGCCGATCCGGTTCCGGTGCCCCCACCGAGTCCGGCGGTAATAAACACCATATCGGAGCCGTCGATGGAGTTGTTGATGTCCTCTAGGTTCTCCTGGGCGGCTTCCTCCCCGATTTTGGGGACCGAACCGGCGCCGCGGCCGCCGGTCCGCTGTCGACCGATGAGGATCTTTTCGTCGGCTTCGACCTCCGTTGCGAGGTGCTGGGCGTCGGTGTTTGCGGCGACCAGCTTCGCGCCGTGGATCCCGGCCTCGGCCATCCGGGTAACGGTGTTTCCGCCGGCACCGCCGCAGCCGACGACCGTGATCTTCGTTTCGAGATCCTTGACGACGCTGGCCAACTCCTCGTCGGTCATCGATCCCGAACTCTTTACATCCGCCGAACTATCGTCTGTCCCGTCGGACGCCGACGTTCCGGCCGGTCGCTCTCCATCTTCCTCGGCCTCGTCGATAGCGTCCTCGATAATCGAGTCCATTAGTGGCCGTTGTCGCCTACGCTCATAATAGTACTTTCCCCCGAAGTCTGACGCACGTCGGACGAACGTCCGGGATCGGCGGTCGACTCACTGCATAAACCGGATACAGCGATATCAAATCAGTCTCACAGCGCTCACGCGCTCCGACTTCTGTCGGCGGTAGAGCACGAAGCGGGGCTTATCGTCAACGCCCCGGACATCCAACGACATCGGCCGCGGTAGGTTTCCGATCCGGCCACCCGGGGTTTCCCCGGATATTTATATATCGAAGGCGGCGAGAGTACGTATGACTGGGAGTGGCACTGTCGAGCGGGTTTTCACCGCACCCGAAGCCAAAGCCGAAATGGAAGAACGGACCGAAGTCGAAGCGATCGCCGGAAAGGGGGTTCGGGGCGACCGTTATTTCCGCGAGATAGAGACCGGAACCTTCGTCGAGTGGGAGTCACACGAACCACGTCACGACGGCTATGACCTCACGTTGATCGAACGGGAGGCCGTCACGGCGATCGAACGCGAAGCGGGGATCGAACTCGCACCGGGAGAACACCGACGGAACATCGAAACCCGTGACGTGGCACTCAACCATCTCGTCGGACAGCGGTTCCGCGTCGGGGACGCCGTCTGTCGGGGTGATCGCCTGTGCGAACCGTGTGCCCATCTCCAGCGTCTCACTCGGGACGGCGTATTGGATGCGCTCACCCACCGCGGAGGGCTCCGAGCCGACGTTCTCGAGGACGGGACGATCCGGCCCGGGGACGTCATCGAAGTACTCGATTGATGTGTACCGAGGCGGTCGAATCCGCCCGATATCCGTCGCTTTCGTTCCCGTTCTCAGAACGAGAACTGACGCTCGCGCACGCTGTGTACCTCGGCCGGTTCGATCCGCTCGCCGTCGATCTCGACCTGTTCACCCGAGGCGAGTCGGCCGAAATCCGGGCCGCTCTCGACACCTCTCGATTCGGCGAGGTCTGGGTCGAACGCCTCGCGCCGGGCGACGACCCCGTCGGTCTCCACTTCGACCGTGTCATACTTCGACCCGAGCACCGACGCGAGCGCTTCTATGATTTCATGGTACGCCGTCTCGCTGCAGAGCGCGATCCCCCCCGAGACAAGCGATCCCCCTTCGGTCGTTTCGTAGGCGATGGACCGTTCCGAAACCGCCTCGAGAACTGACTTTCGGTCGATTCCGTTCGCTTCCTCGAGCAGCGTTTCAGGTAACGTTTCAGTGACGAACTCGCCGTCGTGCGCTTCCGCTTTCGCTCCGAATCGGAGTCCCTCCTCAACCGGACACAGCGCCCTCACTACGGGGTCGACCAACTCGAGCGAAACACCCGTCGTCTCACGCAGGAACGTCTCGGAGACGGTTTCGAACCCGAGTTCGTCGATAACCGATTCGAGTTCGGGATGGGAGCCATCGAGCAGGGCGAACTCGGTTCCGCTGGCCTGAAACGCCTTTGCGAGTACCGCTGTGGCGTCCCGGGGGTCCCCCATCGACTCCAGCCCCCAATCGGCGGCGATGTGGCCGACGCCCCAGTCGGTTTCGGTCACCACACGGTCGAACCGCGGGGCGTAGTGGCCCCCGCCGAACCCGACGACTGCCCGTTCGCGGTGGGCGTCGACGCCGCGGAGTTCGAGGACGGCCCGTGCGACGGCTTCAGCTCCCTCGTCGTCGCGCCACTGTCTCTCCTCGCTGCCCAGCTCGACGAAAAGCGACGGACAACCGACAGTCGAGGGACCGTGATGTGTGCACTCGATCCCGGTCTCGTATCCGGGTGGGGTGTGCCTTTCGAGGGCGCCCCGAACCACCGAGAGCGCGTTCGGCGCGGCCCGGGCGAGCGATCGTTCCCGGCCGCCGTATTCGGCTTCTCCGAAGTTCCCGGTCGCGTGAGCGGTGAGCAGCGGCCCCGTCTCCCCTGAATGCCGGGAGACGAAGACGAGCAACTCGGGATCGTCGAACGCCGCCGCCGCTCCGTCGAGATACAGATGGAGGTCGTCGAACGTTCTGAGTTCGATCCCGTCTGTCCGGTAGTAGGTTCCGCCACCGTTGCGGTCCGGCCGGGTGTCGTCCTCGAGTTCGTCCCACATTTCCGACTCGAGTAACCGTTCTCCGATCCGTTCCGACGCTTCGTCCACGCGTGAGACGACGACTGCGAGCATATCTCCCTTCGGTGGTCCTCAAACAAAGGCGATGCGGATGCGCTGTATCTGGATTTCATATCCCGGTATGTGGTTTATGCTGGCGTTCGACCCTTTTCGGGAACTCTTTTCGTTCGTGCGCGAGACGCCCCAGTATGCAGGTCTTCGGCCTCATCGGGAATCCAGTCGGTCACTCGGTCTCGCCGCCGATGCACGAGGCGGCCTACGAGGAATCCGGGATCGACGCCCGCTATGTGACGTTCGAACCGCCGGCCGAATCGGTCGCGACCGCGATCGAGGGCGCCGAGGCGCTCGGTATCGCCGGGCTGAACGTGACCATCCCGTTCAAAGAACGGGTCGCCGAGCTCGTCCGGACGGACCGACTCGCCGGACGGATCGGGGCGGTCAACACCGTCGACTTCGACGGCGAGCCGACGGGATACAATACCGACGCGGTGGGCGTCGTGCGCGCGTTCGAACACCACGATGTCGAACTCTCGGGATCGGCAGTCGTCGTCGGTGCCGGCGGGGCCGGCCGGGCAGCGGCGTTCGGCCTCGCCGACGAGGGAGTTTCCGTTCATATCGCGAATCGAACGGTCGGGCGGGCCGAAACGCTCGCCGACGAGATCCGGAACGCGAGCTCCGGGGGACTTTCGGGTCTCGAAGACCGACTCGCCGGCGCAGATCTCCTTGTCAACGCCACGAGCGTTGGGATGGAATCGAACGCGACACCGGTCCCGAAGTCGGCGCTTCACGGCGATCTAACCGTTCTCGATGCCGTCTACGCGCCGATCGAAACCCGTCTCCTCCGGGAGGCCGACTCGGTCGGCGCGGCGACCATCGACGGGGCGTGGATGCTGCTGTTTCAGGGCGTCGAGGCGTTCGAGATCTGGACCGGTCGGGACGCACCAGTCGGGCGGATGAACGAGGCGCTCCGGGCGGCTCTGTGACCCCTCCCGACCGACCTCGACCCCAGTTCGGCGGTCGTTTTTAAGTACCGGGCCGTGTACTGTCCGGTATGGGCGTTCTCGATACGATCCGACGGCTGCTCGGACGGGACGGTTCGGACGACCCCGACGGAACCGATGTCTCCGTCGCATACGACCCCGACGATAACCTCGAACCGGATGAATCGGACGGCGAACCGGCCGACGTCGAAACGAAAACGGAAAGCGACTCGGCCGACCCCGAGACCGACGACGCTTCCGGAACGGACGCGGCCGCCGCCGCGGAAACAGACGCGGCCGCATCGACCGACTCGATGACCCAGCCGACCGACGATCCGGAAACGGCGGCCGAACCCGCCGAAGCGGGCGCCGGCGTGACCGAACACAGCGGGACCGAAACACCGGCAGCCGAACCCGCCGAGGCGACAGGTCCGGTACCGGACGAGCCGGACGCCGATGCGATCGACTCGGCTTCGGACCCGGGCGACGAGCCGGATTCGGAACCGGAATCGGACGAGGGAACCGAACCGACTGAGGAGGCCGATTCACCTGCCGTCGACACGGTGAACGGCATCGGTTCGGCCTACGCCGACCGACTCGCGGCGGCGGACGTCGAAACCGTCGCCCAGTTGCTCGAGGCCGACGTCGGCACTCTCGCGGAACGGACCGATCTCTCCGAGAAGCGGATCAGACGGTGGCAGGAGAACGCCACCGAAGACTGATACCGATGGACAGAACCAAATGAACCCGATTCATCGGGACGGAGCGAACGGTTCCGCCTCGGTGAGTCGTGTGCCCGTTCTCCTGTCTGTTAGTATGGACCACGAAACGGTTATTTTTCGTCGTCCCCTCGGAAACCCATGCGAGTTTGCACCGACCGACGGGCGTTCCGCTCGACGGCCCGGGACGCACCCGTAAACGCGAGGGTGCCGGTCGAGTTGCGCGTCCACGTCGCCGACCCCTTCGAGGCGTACCGCCGCGCTCGGATGGGTGACGGCGGCGATGTCTTTCTGGAGACCACCGGCGGCCAGCCGGGTTGGGGATATTTCGCGACGGATCCGATAGAGCGGATCACGGTTTCCGCGAACGCGGTCGCTATCGACGGCGGTTCGCCGTCGCTCGAGACGATCGACGCCGCGCTTGCGAGCGAAACCCTCGAGCGCGGCGGCTGCGAAACGCCGTATCCGTGCGGCGTCTTCGGGTGGCTCTCGTACGACATCGCACGCGAGCTCGAATCGATCCCCGAACGGACGGTCGATGATCGCGGACTGCCGCGGCTCCAGTTGGCGAAATACGATCGCGTCGTCGCCTGGGAGGAACCCCACGCCAACGAGACGACGCTTCGGATCACTGCCTGTCCGCGTCTCGACGAGTACGAATCGGTGGATGCTGCCTATGAATGGGGCTTATCACGCGCCAGGGAGTTGATCGCCCGCATCGTCTCGGGCGATCGGTCGGTCGGCCGTGGTCCGGCTGCCGGGGAGCGTGCAACGTTCGAAAGCGACTGTAGCCGATCGGCCTTCGCGGCGCGCGTCCGGGACGTCAAATCGTCGATCAGGGACGGCGATACGTTTCAGGCCAACGTCTCGCAGCGACTCTCGGCCCCGGCGACCGTCCACCCTGTGTCGGCGTACGCCGCGCTCCGCCGGGTCAACCCGGCGCCGTACTCGGCGCTTCTCGAGTTCCAGGGCGTCGATCTCGTGAGCGCGAGTCCCGAACTGCTCTTGGACATCGACGGCGACCGACTCCTGACTGAACCGATCGCGGGGACCCGTCCACGGGGGGAAACACCCGAGGAAGACGAGGCGTTCGAACGAGAGCTGCGCTCGGACGAGAAGGAGCGGGCCGAACACGCGATGTTGGTCGATCTCGAGCGGAACGATCTCGGCAAAGTGAGCGAGTACGGCAGCGTCGACGTCCGCGAGTACCGGCGTATCGATCGGTACTCGGAGGTGATGCATCTGGTGAGTCTGATCGAGGGGCGCCGCCGTGAGGACTGTTCGATCGCCGACGCCGTCGGTGCCGTCTTCCCGGGTGGGACGATAACCGGCGCGCCGAAACCACGGACGATGGAGATCATCGAGGTCGTCGAGCGGACGGTACGCGGCCCTTACACCGGGAGTATCGGCCTGTTCGGTTTCGACGGTCGGGCGACGCTCAACATCACCATCCGGACGCTCGTCCGTCACGACGACCGGTACTACCTGCGCGTCGGTGCGGGTATCGTCCACGACTCGAACCCAGACGCCGAGTACGAGGAGACGCTCGATAAGGGCCGGGCGCTGCTCAACGCCGTCGATACGGCGCTCGCCGACGCGACGTTCTCGATGGAGGCGCCCGAACAATGACCCGACCCACGGTGCTCGTCGTCGACAACTACGACTCGTTCGTCTACAACCTCGTCCAGTACGTCGGGACGCACGCCGAGGTCCTCGTCCGACGGAACGACGAGATCGACATCGAGGCCATCCGAGCGCTCGATCCGGACGGGATCGTCGTCTCACCGGGTCCGGGAACGCCGACCGAGGCCGGCGTCTCGATCCCCATCTTCGAGGAACTGTCGTATCCGACGCTCGGGGTCTGTCTCGGCCATCAGGCGCTCTGTGCGGCCCACGGTGTCCCCGTCGACCACGCTCCCGAGGTCGTCCACGGCAAACCGTCGATGATCTCTCATGACGGCTACGGCGTCTTCGAGGGGCTTCCCGAGCGCTTCGAAGTCGGTCGGTATCACTCCCTCGCGGTCGACGCCGAACTGCCCTCGGCGCTGATCGAAACCGCACGAACCGAGTCCGAGGACGGGATCGTCATGGGGGTCAGACATCGGCAAAAACCGCACGCAGGCGTGCAGTTCCATCCCGAGAGTATCCTCACCGACGTCGGCGAGTGCATGATCGAGACGTTCTGTCGGGGCTGTCGCTGAGATGACGCGACAGTACCACGTCGATGGCGATCTGGTCGACCGATCCGAGGCGACTGTCAGCGTCGACGACCGGGGCTTCCGGTACGGCGACGGCGCCTTCGAGACGTGTCGCGCCTACGGCGGGGCGGTCTTTCTGTGGGAACGTCACCTCGAACGGCTGGAGCGGACCTGCGAGACGCTCGGGATGGCGACGGCGGTGCCGGACGACCTCCGGGACCGGATCGACGCGACGCTCACAGCGAACGGTCTCGACGACGCGTACGTCCGGGTGTCGATCACGCGGGGGATGCAACCGGGGAAGCTGACGCCGAAGAAAGCGGTCGATCCAACGGTTGTGGTCTACGCCAAGCCACTCCCCCGCGGTGGCATCGAAGGCGAGCCCGTCTGGGAGGCCCCGGCGGTCGTCGAAACCGTCGAGACGCGCCGGATCCCCGATTCGGCGCTGCCCGCCGACGCGAAGACGCACAACTACCTGAACGGGATTTTGGCCCGGATCGAACTGCGCGAACGGGACGGCTCGATCGACGAGTCGCTGATGTGCGACACTGACGGTCACGTCGCCGAGGGGGCGACGAGCAACGTCTTTTTTGTCTCAGAGGGCACGCTGAGAACGCCCCGACGCGGTTCGCTCTTGCCCGGAATCACCCGCGAAACCGTTCTCGAACTGGCCGATCGGGCCGACGTCCCGATCGAAACCGGACGCTATTCCGTTGAGGAGCTCCGCAACGCCGAGGAGGCGTTCCTGACGAACACGACTTGGGAGATCCGTCCGATCGAACGCCTCGACGGGGCCGCGATCGGCGGCGGTCCGGTGACCGATCGGCTCCGATCGGCCTACGACGAACTCGTCGAACGGTGCTGTTATCGGGCCTGAACGTCAGAATTTGTAGTTCGATTTCGACTCCAGATCGGTCCCGTCGGTCTCGATCGGACCCGAACCGACGAACTCGTAGTCGTCGTCGATCAGATACACCGTTCCGTCCTCGACGGCGATCTCCACGTCGTTGAGGTATGCGCCCTCACACGGGCCGAAGTTACAGAACCCGCTGTCGGATTCGAAGTAGGCGCCGTGGTTCTCACAGATGAGTTCGTCGCCGCGCATCTCGGCGCCGGATCCCTTGTCGATCTTGATGTGGGTGTAATGCTGACAGTAGTTCAACCACGCGTGGACTTCGCCGTCGTTTCGGACCAAAACCACCTCGCGTTCCTCGCCCGAATCGATATCGCGGACCGTGAACAGATACGTCGTCTCGGCGGGCACGTCGTCGACGGGAACGACCGCACGTCGTGTAGCCATCGCCTTTCGATAGCGGTCGATCCGACAAACCGTTTGCGGGACGTCACGCGTTTTTATGTACCCAGGGGTCTCTATCCCCGTCATGAGCGACCTACGCGTACTCGTCGACGGAGTCGAACTGTCCGCCGAGTGGGCCGAGGAGAGCCCCGAAACGCGCGCCGCGATCGAGACGGCACTGCCGATAGAGGGCGAGGCGACCCGCTGGGGCGAGGAACTCTACTTCCGCAGCGGAATCGACGTTCCCGCCGAGTCGCCGCGTGCGACGGTCGAACCGGGCGCGCTCGCCTACTGGCCGCAGGGGAACGCGATCTGTCTGTTCTGGGGGCCGACACCGGCGAGTACCGGTGAGGACCCCCGGGCCGCATCGCCAGTAAACGTCTTCGCTCACGCCGATATCACCGGGTTCGATCCCGGTTCGGGCGGCGCGACGCTTCGGCTGGAACCCGCCGTGAGGTGAGGGCGACTCACCCGTCTTTGGGACAGTCCCAGATCGCCGACAGCAGGTTCCGCTGGGCGGCCCGTATGTGTCTGGAGAACGTCGGCTGAGCCATCCCGAGCGACTCGGCGATCTCGCTGCCGGTCCGCTTTCGTTTTTTGTCGAAGTAGCCGGCGTGGTAGGCCGTCTTCAGCACGTCCTGCTGTCGATCGGTGAGCGTCTCGGCGAGCAGCGTCGTCCACGGCATCCCCTCCGTCGGTGTCGCGTCCCGTTCGGCTCTCAACTCCGCTTCGCCGAACAGTTCCCTGACTTCCTCGAGGAACTGTCGGCGATTGCGCTCGCGGCGGATCGCGACGACGAGTTCACACGAGTCGGCAGCGAGACGCATCGACCGGAAACTCACCCCGAGAGTGGCCGCTCTGGAAACGGCACAGTCCACGGTCGGGGCGATCAGATAGATCGGTGCTGCGGCCTCCGAGAGGCGGTCGATAGATCCGATCCCGGGAACGTCCCCCGCCGTTTCGAGCACTGTCTCCGGATCGACATCGTGGATCAGACAGTACAGAAGCGGCGTACCACCGGTTCGCTGGCTCACGCTCCGTACGTCGACGGTTCCCCCCAGCCGTTCCGCGAGCAAGCGAAGCGGATCGTTCGTGTCGATCGCCACCTCGAGGACGAGCTCTCGACCCCCGGCGCCGTGTAACGCGTTCCGACGTTCGACTGCCGTAACCGCATAGCCGACGAGCGTGCCCAGCTCGGTCAGTATCTCACGGATACGATCGTCGAAGGTGTCCGTTTCGGCGCCGTATACGGTCAAAGCTCCGTACCGAAGCTCGCGGTGTTTGATCGGAACGGTGAGCACCGATCGGTACCTCCGCGACAGCGCCGCCTCGTGCCAGCGTTCCGTTCCCTCCGGGTCGGGCACGGTGTGGATGCCCTCGTCGAGACGATTGAACGCCATCCGTGCCGCCAGCGCCGGCGCCTCACCGCCCGCCGACAGCGATATTTCCTCGAGATACGACCGTTGGACCCCTGACCGAGCGACCGGAACGATTTCGTCCGAGTCGAAATCGGTGGTCCCGATCCAGACGCCAGCGAACCACTCGAGCCCGGCGAGCGCCGCACAGACGTCCTCGTAGATCTCCTCACGGGACTCGGCGTCGATCAACGCTCGGTGCAGCGACCTGATCGTCGCGTTGAGGGCGTTGACGTACTCGATCTGGGTTTTTCGTTCCGTAATATCGACGACGTATCCCGTATAGCCGAGGATCTCCCCGTCCTCACGGATGATCCGTGTGTAATCGAGCACCCAGCGCACGTCGCCGCCTCTCGTCACGATCCGGTAGGGTTCGTGGTGGAACCGTTCCGTGGTTCCCTCGCTGTTCTTTTTGACCTCCTCGATGACCCGATCCAGATCGTCTTCGTGTACGATCTCGGCGTAGGACGGATCTGCCTCGTAGAGCTCTTTCGGCGAGTATTCGAAGAGTCGCTCGATGTTCGGGGAGACGTACTCGACGGGCCACCCCGGTTCGTTTCGCCACGTGAAAACGACCACTGGGCCGTCGCCGAAGCGCCCCTCGGTCTCGGTCCACTCGGTCGGCCACTCCGTCATACTGTTCCCCCCTCTGGTCCACTCAGACACGCCTCCGAAATAAATCCGTTGTCCCTGACGGTACGACAGGCCACTATTATAATAGCATCTGGACTTTTCCCCCATTGAGCGGTAGGAGTATCCGCGAACGGCCCGACGGCCGGTCGTCTCGGCCCTCGACGGGGGTTATGTACTGGGGATGCACCGCTTTTGTTCCGGCGTTACTACGCCGTTTCGACCCCGCTGACGTCGCTTTCCGCCCCGCCGACGACCAGTGTTCCGTCGGCGTCGGGGCCTATCGAGAGCTCCGCGCCGGCGACGACCGGGGCGATGAGCCCTGCTATGACGGTCGCCGACTCGGCGAGCGAGCCCCGAACCGCGACGGTGTCCCGCTCGTCGATCCCGTGTCGGTCGATGACGGTCCGCGCTGCTCGGAGCGTTTCGGCGTGTGTGTAGCTGTCTTCCGTCGTCCGAAACAGCGTGTCTTCGGAATCGACGTGATCCGGTGGCTCCGTCGGGTTCTCACTCCAGATATCGCGCTCGAAGTACGACACCGTCGGATCCGTCGGCGGGTCGCCGTAGACGACCTGCTTCGTTTCGGGTCCGAACGAGTACCGCTCGGCGTCGGCCGCCGGCACGACCAGGGCCCGTACCTCCCGTCCGACCGCCTGCGGGGGTGCGAAGCTAACGACAGCACCGACCGAAGCCGCTCCGTAGAGGGTCAAAACGGGTTCCGGGAGCGGATCGTCGGCGATCGCGACGCCCGCCCCGTTCCTGACACCGACGTGTCTGAGGAAGTTTCCCGTCTTCCAGGCGCTCGTACAGAACCGGCGGTAATCGTAGCGTCTCCCGACGGCCGGCGCGGAGAGCGCGGTCGAATCGGAGCGCCGATCGCGAGCGATCGCGTCGCCGAGTACGTCCATACCCCGGGTACGGTTCCGATCGGTTTATATATCGGCATCGTTCCTTCGGCCGTTTCGTTCGCTGTCGTATCCGTCACGTACTTCCGGAGACCAACCCTACCACCGTTATGGAGTATCTCGAGCGCCGTCGGGCGCTTGTCGAGTCGCGGCTCGAGGCCGTCCTCGAGGCCACGGAGCCGGACGCGATGACGGAGCGGCTAGCGCACGTCTCGCTTTCGGGCGGGAAACGTGTCCGACCGATGGTGACGCTTCTGTCCTTCGAGGCCGCCGGCGGCGAGTTGATCGGCGAGGATGGCCGGGGCTCCGCCGCCTCCGCTAACGCCGTCGATTTCGCGGTGGGGATCGAACTCGTCCACAACGCCTCGCTCGTCGTCGACGACATCATCGACGAGTCAGCGCTCCGTCGCGGCGTCGAGAGCACTTGGGCTGCCTTCGGCCACGGTCCCGCGATCGCAACCAGTGACGGACTGCTCGGGGAGGCCTTCTCGCTTTTCGACGACGACGACCGGGCGATGCGGGCCGTCGCCGAAGCGATGGTCGAACTCGGCGAGGGCGAAGCGCTCGAACTCGTCGAACAGCCGGCGACCGAGGCCGAGTATCTCGAACTCGCCCGACGGAAGACGGGGTCGCTCTTTCGAGCCGCGGCCGAACTCGGCGCGATCGCCGCCGACGCCGACACCTACACGATCGAATCGTTCGGCGGCTACGCCGAGCGCGTCGGGATCGCCTTCCAGATCCGCGACGACGTGCTCGACGCGACGGCCGACAGCGAGGCGCTCGGCAAGCCGACCGGGCAAGACGAGGCGATGGAGCGGCCGTCGCTCGTCCAGATCACGGAGATGACGCCCGAAGAGGTGAACTCACGGGCCCGCTCGGAGTCAGACGCCGCGCTCTCGTCGCTTTCGGCCGCCGATCCCGGCGACAGCCCCGCCGTCGAGTATCTCCGGGATCTCGCCGAGTTCGTCGTCGTCCGCGAGCGATAATCGGGCGTCCCGCGATCACCGAAACAGCGGTTTCGACGGGGGCTCTTGGCTAATCTGGTGAAATAACTATATGATAAGTGATATTTTTACAGTTTGATGTGCAAGAGACAGAGACTGTGGTCACGGCTTAGAGTTCTCGGTGGGTGCAGTGTCTTCCTTTTCCAGAACTGCTCTCCACTGGAGAGCATTACGCGAGACCTCAATAACCGTCCACGGTGTTCCAACTGTCGCTTCTCGAAGCCGATCCACACTGAATACGCGGAAGAGGAGCGTTCTTCCGATCTCACTCTCGTACTCTTCGTGATAGACTCTGTAGCCGAGACCGGGAGCAGCGTCGTCACGGTAAGCGAATACCTCCTCTTCGATCGCTTTCGCAGGGTCGTAGTTGTCGAGGACGGCCGTTGCGTCGGGAGTCATCACGTATCCGAGCTCTACAAGGAACTCACGAACGCCACTCATCGATCCGGCCAATCCGATCTGGGTCCCGATCGCGTGCGCCGAACTGAATCGATCACGGTCGAAAGTCTCGGATAGCGCAAACATATTCACCAGTCTTGCGTCGTTCACTCCACGGTCTCTCATCGTCTCAACGAGACGCTCGCTTACTTCAATTGCGACCGTCTCGAACTGTTTTTGATAATATAATGCGTCTCTCCCGACCCCAGCCCCCAAATCAACGAGCGGACCCGCCATCCACGTATCTCGCCATGCACCTTCCTGATGCTTACCGAAATACCACTGCTCGATCGAGTGTTCCCGTGATTCGCCGCCGTCACGGTCGATTAGGGGGGACTCACGCTTGTCGAGATAGTGATCTCGGATTGCACGACCGAACGGATCGGGCGTCATAGTGTGTGACACACTCTACAGATTAATGAAGTTGTGATGAGTAATGGAACCAATCAACGCACACTACACATGCTGCATACGCGCTCTACATCTTGCACACCCTTGCTTGATCAATTCAGATGATAGCAAGAATCGACTGCAAGATGGAGGGACTGAGTCCAGCACAACAGTGTCGGGAAACACGGACAGTTCATCTCCCGACTATCTCCATCAGGTGAGATGACGGATTTCAAGAGTCATTTCCGGACAGTCGCCCATCGATACGCGGAATAGACAGTTCCGGCCCAGAACGTCCCGACGAACCCGAGCAACCAGACGACCGCGAAATAGCCGACATACACGTTGCTGTACGGCTGGATGATATCCTGTGGTGGTTCACTCGCCCACGGGCCAAAATGGACGAGCGTCACCATGAGAAAACCGGCTACTAACACCAGAAACCAATATCCTGCACCGACTCGTCCTCGCAGGGTCAGATAGACCCCGATCAAAATAAGTGGATAAAATCCGAGGCTGTAGGTGAACGGCGTGATCTCGGGAATCAACGGCCATCCGACATGGTTTCCTCTGATGACGTGATCGAGATGGTGACCGATACCGAAAATCGTTCCCAGCCCGATTAACCCATAGAGTCGTCTATCAACGCTATCTGAACTGACTTCTGCGGTTCTGTATCGTGCGAATCGCTCGCTGTTCAATTCGATCATGAGGAAGATTAGTGTAGTATGAGTTGTATAGATCATCCCAACATGTTGGCATTAGTGCAATTGGTCGCAAGGACAGGTACTGCTGTAGATATCGATGATCAACACGAAGTTCCCATGGAAGGTATTGATGATTAGCGCACGCTTTCGAATCACGCTCCCGGAGGGGCTCTGGATTACAGAACTCTCCCAGGAGTTTCCGCAAGCGACGTTCCGACTCCTCTCGGGATACAGAACCGGAGACAGCGCGCTGGAATTGGGCGAAACCGTTTCTGAGAACCCAGACGAGGTCGTCGAGGCAATGCAGAACCAGCCGACAATAACGAATTACGAACTGTTGGAGTCGGATGACAGGCGGGCGCTCGGCAAGTACGAGACAACCGACACCGCGCTGTATGACTTTGCCGAATACTCCTCGCTGACCATCGAGTTTCCCGTCGACGTTCGAAACGGCTGGTATGAATTCGACCTGACGGGGACCCGTGACGAACTGAACGATCTCCAAGAGGTACTGGACGCGTCCCCGCTGGCGTACGAACTCCTCTCGCTGGTCGAAGGCACAGACATCGAACGGCTGCTCACAGAGCGCCAGCGCGAGGTTCTCGATACAGCTGTTCGAATGGGGTACTTCGAGGTTCCACGTGACTGTACGCTCGCAGAACTGGCTGCTGAACTTGGCGTCGATAAATCGACCATCAGCACGATTCTCCGGCGAGGTGAGGCACAACTCGTCAAGTCGTTCGTCAGTGGCCCCGAAAGAGACTCTCGGTGATGTCTTCGAATGCGACCGGCAGGAAAACAATCGCAACCAGTATTCGTGTTGGCAAACACTCGCCTGCTTCTAGATGTATCTTTTCGACATCAGTTTCGAAAGGGCACGCGAGCGCGACTCTCGGTCAGTCACCGATGTATCCGGCTACCTGGATTTCTCTCCGCTGAAACGGTTATAAATCGCGCAGGATGAGAAAACGCACGAGTTTACTCCCGAGGGGGAGTCACTTGCGAGTGTACAGGTAGACACCGAACCCGATCAACCCGCCGACTAACGTCAACAGGGTGAGTATGCCGATTCCCAGCGCCCAGAACACGGCGTTGTCCCGGCCGCGGTCCGTCGCGTCGTTGTACACCCAGTAGGCTAACACTCCAGCGATAATGAGGACGAGGACACCGACTGAAATCAGGTTCCCCCCACCGTTGCCGAGTTGAAGATATGCCAACATATACTCAAACAGAACACGTTCTGTAATAAAGACACATCATGTCGTTTTCCGTCCGGGACGTCGCTCCGAAATCGGTAGATTCGGTGCTGTAATTGGTCCCCGCGGGCCGGGTGAGATATGTGCTCCCCGTTCGGTATGCAGCACTTGGCAATACTACAATATGTCTTATATCTGTCTCTCATCGTAATTCGACGAACGACCGCCTCGCCCAGCCGACGAACGGAAACCGGTTTACCCCCGGGGGACCGAACCTCGCGCATGATAGTTCCGGGGTCCGCCTCACAGGAACTCGCGGCGGCGCTCGCGAGCGAACTCGACGAGCCGCTGGCCGCCGTCGAGTACGACCGGTTCGCCGACGGTGAAACGCTCGTTCGGGTCCCCGACGGCGACGACCGGGCGGTCGTCGTCGCCTCGACGGTCTCGGACACCGCACACGTCGAGTTACTCCAGCTACAGGACGCCGCCCGCTCGCAGGCCGAGGAGGTCGTTACGGTCCTTCCGTATATGGGCTATGCCAGACAGGACGAAGCATTCGAGGCGGGCCAGCCCGTTTCGGCGCGGGCGATGGCCCGAGCGATCTCGACGGGAACCGACCGCGTCGTCACCGTCAACCCTCACGAGGGCGTCGTGTGTGACTTCTTCGACGTCCCGTGTACACCCGTCGATGCGGCCGGCCGACTCGCCGAGTCCTTGCCCGAACTCGTCGACCCGCTCTTTCTCTCGCCGGACGCCGGCGCGATCGGACTCGCCGAGACCGTCCGGAACGCCTACGGTGTCGGCGAGACGGACTACTTCGAGAAGATCCGACACTCGGATACAGACGTCGAGATCCGGCCGAACGATGCGGACACGACGGGTCGGGACGTCGTCTTGGTCGACGACATCATCGCGACCGGTTCGACGATGAGCACGGCGATCGCCCAGCTCTCGGACCCCTCGCGGGTGTTCGTCACCTGTGTCCATCCGATGTTGGCAGCCAACGCCCGGACGAAACTGGCGACCGCCGGCGTCGACGCGGTTTACGGCACCGACACGATCGAGCGGGCGGTCTCGGCGGTCTCCGTCGCGCCGACAGTTGCCGAAGAACTGTAGCGACTGGCTCCCGACGCTTCTTTCAGCCTCGCCGTGCGAACAGCGTGATCGCCGCCAACGCGAACAGAGCGACCGCGATGCCGAACCCCGGTTGCTCCTCGGTGACGGACGGTTCGGGTTCCGCTTCATTGTCTGCTCCCGGCTCCCCGACCGTCACCACCACCGACCGGTCGCCGGCCGAAACCGTCCGTTCGCCGCCCTCCTCGAACGCGACGGCCGCCTCGACGACCACGGATCCGTTCGCGACCCGGACCGACTCGCTCGCCACGACCTCGCCGTCGCCGACGAAGGTGATCTCACCTGCCGCCGGTCGGTCGGCGCTCGAGACGACGGTCGCCCGTAGCGTCACCGGCTCTCCGACGGCGGGTTCGATCGGATCCGCTTCGAGCTCTACGACCTCGGGATCGGCCGGCGCCTCGACGGTCACCGACCGCGTCTCGCCGCCGACCGAGACGTCGAACTCGCCGGGCCCATCGAACCCGTGTGAGAACGCGAGCGTCGTCGATTCCCCGGACGCGAGCTGTCCGGACTCGGTGGCTATCGTCTCGTCGTTCACCCGGAACTCGGCCTCGAACGCCCCGGAGTCCGGACCGACGTTCTCGACCGTCACGTTCGTCTCGAGCGTTTCGCTGGTCACCAGCCGAGGTTCGTCGAGCGTCCCGTTCCGGTACGGCCCCGAAACCGACGTTCCGTCGATCGAGTACCGGACGTCTGGGCCGCCGAAGGCCTCGACGTGCTCGCTTCGGGTCGGAACCGACGGCGTTTCGGTCGTTTCGGTGTACCGCTCGATGTCGCTCCGTATGTCGCTGCTGCCGGCGGTTTCGACGGCTTCGAGGAACCGACTCTGTGTAAGTTCCTCGTCGGTGTTTATGTCAGCTATCACCGCATCGAGCGTCGTGTCAGCTTCCGAGCGCAGTGTCCGGTCCAGATGGGCGAACACCAGCGTCCCCCGATCGTAGTCCGCGTCGGTTCCCGCCCACGTGTCCGGTTCGGCGAGAACGACGTCGTCGTACTCGCCGTCAGTCCCTTCCTTGAGCCGGTCTCTGAACGCCTCGTAGTCGATCTCGCCGGCCTCGTACGGTAACAGCGCCGCGTAGTAGTCGGCCATCCCCTCGATCGTCCAGCGGGTTTCCGCCGTCGGCTCGTATCGCTGGCGGGTGTGGACGTATTCGTGAACCCACGTGTCCCGGTTCGTTCCGAGCCGTTCGGCGTCTCTGACCCACATGTCGCCGCCGCTGCCGCGCTGGACGCCGGCGGCGACCCACGTGTGCTCGGCCGTCGGGGCCGCGATGACGAACACTCCGGGATCGCGTTCGCCGATCGTGAGCCGCTCTCCGGACGATCCGAGGGTTGCGAGGATCTCTTCCGGCCCGTCTCGGAGATCGGCCGCCTCGGGGACGACGAGACGGAACTCCTGTCCGGCCGCCGAGCCGGTGTGTTCGGTGTAGGGGCCGAGATACGCCATGTGCGTACTCGCCATCCCCTCGCCGTCGACGGTGTTCTGTCGGACGATCTCCTCCGCCTCAGATGCGGTGCTGGTCCACGAGACGTCGATCCCGGGCGTTCGAACGAGTGCCCACTCGTCGGCGACGACGAAGCGAACCCCCTCGCGGTCGCCGCGGCTATCCCGGACCGTTCCCTGATACTCGTATCGAACAGTCGGTTCCGCGGTCGGTCCCGTCCACTCGTAGGTCCGATCGTCGACCCGCTCGAAGCCGTTCGTCTCGTATACCTCCGTATCCTCGGGGATCGAGATCTCGAGTTCGACCGTCGAGTCGGGGATCGACAGTCGGGTTTCGACGTCGATTCGGTCGTCGCTCGGTGACTGTGCGAGCGTGTTCTCGATCTCGATATCGGCTCCCGATCCGGCGACTGGCGAACTGAACGCGGCGGCACCACAGACCAACGTGCCGACGAGCAGTACAAAAAGAACAGTCGCCCGGGACTTCATTACGACCCGGAGACGGGCTCGATCGCGATATACATATCGACGGACTCGACGTCCCACACCCGTTCGTGGCCGTCCTCGACGGGAGCGAACTCGGCCGCCCGGACTTCGCCCGCGATGAGCCCGTGGTGTCGCTCTATGAGTCCGGCGACCCGTTCGTCGCGGACGTCCAACTCGACGCGGATCTCCCGTTCGATGTCGAGTTCGAGTTCCTTCCGCATCTCCTGGATGCGGCGGATGACTTCCCGGGCGTACCCCTCGCTTTCGATCCCCTCGGTGAGCGCCGTGTCGACGTAGACGACGCCGCGGTCGTCGCCGTCGACGCTGAAGGCCGTCCCCTCGACGCTGTCTGGCGTTTCGGTGTTGAACGAGACCATCTCGTCGGTCAACTCGACGTCGCGTCCGAGTTCGTCGGCGACCGCCTCGGCGAGCGCCGCACGATCGGGTTCGACGACCGAGACGGCGTTGATAGCGTTCATGATCTCGCCGGCCTCGTCGCCGAAGGTCGGCCCGAGTATCGACATATCCGCACGGGCGATATAGGAGAGCTCTCCCCACTCCGTATCGGGGTCGATCAACTCGATCTCGCGGGCGTTGAGTCGGTCCTTGAGGAGGGCACGGTGGCGATCGACCGCCTCGGCGGCGCGCGCGTCGTCGGCCGCGACGACGACACGCGTGACCGGCCACCGCAGTTTTCGCTCCGCCTGCTGGCGGGCGTTCGAGCCCGCCTCCTCGACGGCTTCGATGACTTCGATGTCGGTCTCGAGGGTCGGGTCGTGCAGTCGCTCGTCGACGGTCGGCCAATCCGACATGTGGACCGTCCGATACTCCGAATCACCGGTCAGCGTGCCGTAGATCTCCTCGGCGACGAACGGAGCGAAGGGCGCCAGAAGCTTCGTCGTCTCGAGGAGGACGTGATACAGCGTCGCGTAGGCGGCCGTCTTGCTCGGCGAGTCGGCCTCCTCCCACATCCGCTCGCGGACAACTTGAATGTAGAACCGCGAGACGTCCTCGACGATGAACCCGAGCAGGGCGTCGAGCGCTCTGTCCTGTCTGTAGACGTCCCACTGCTCGGTCATTTCGGCCGTCACGGTCTGGAGCCGCGAGAGGAGCCACTCGTCGACGGTCTCCAGTTCGGCCTCGGCGATCGAGACCGCCCCGGGATCGAACTCGTCGAGCCGCATGTACGGCAGCGGGAACCGGAAGACGTTCCAGAGGATGTTGAGATCGCGCTGGCGGTTCCCCATCTCATCCCACGAAAACCGCATGTCGTCGCCCTGTGGGTTCTGGGTGAGGAGGAACAGCCGCATCGGGTCGGCGCCGTGGCGGTCGATCGCCTCCTGGGGTGCGACGATGTTGCCGATCGACTTCGACATCTTGCGGCCGTCCTCGGCGAGCGCCCACCCGTGCATCAACACGTCCCGGTACGGGACCTCGTCCAAGGCGGCGCTGCCCATCCCGAGCTGTGACCAGAACCATCCTCGAGTCTGGTCGTGAGCCTCCATGATCAGATCGGCGGGCCACAGCCGCTCGAAGGCCTCCTCGTTTTCCGGGTAGCCGATCGTGCCCCACGAGGCGACCGACGAATCCAGCCAGACGTCGAAGACGTCCGGGACGCGCGTGTACGTGACGCCGCCCTCGGTGATCGTCAGTTCGTCGACGGTGTCTTTGTGCAGATCGACCGATCCGGGGTCGACCGACTGATCGACTCGCTCGGCGAGTTCCTCGCGCGTGCTGATGACGATGGCGTTCTCGACGTCCCCGTCCCACTCGCTTGGCGTCCAGATCGGGATCGGAATCCCCCAGTAGCGCTGTCTGGAGACGTTCCAGTCCGGCGAGTCCTCGATGAAGTCCCGAAAGCGGTTGTCCCGGGCCTCCGATGGATACCACTCGCTGTCCTCCATGTTCGAGAGCAGTTCGTCTTTGATGTCGGTGACCGTGATGAACCACTGGTCGGTGACCATCTGGATGATCCCCGTGTCACACCGCCAGCAGTGGCCGTAATCGTGGTGATGTGTCTCGGAGGCCAAAAGTAGCCCCTTCGCGTCGAGGTCGCCGATGATCCCGTCGTCGGCGTCCTTGACGAACTGACCGGCGTAGGCGCCGGCCGCTTCGCCGTAGACGCCGTCCGGGCCGACGGGACAGAACACCTCCAGGCCGAGTTCTCGGCCCCGCTCGAAGTCCACCTCACCGTGTCCCGGCGCGGAGTGGACGAGCCCGGTCCGGTCGGCCTCGACGTAGTCGGCGCCGTACACCTCGAGTGCGCCTTCGAAGTCGGGCGCGTCCGGCACCTCCTCGCGGAGAGGGTGTTCGTACGTCCAGCCGATCATCTCCTCGCCGGTAACCGATTCCAGCACCTCGTGGTCGCCGTATCCACCGCGTTCGAGGGCGTCCTCGACGCACGACTCCTCGAGATACAGCGTCTCCGTCTCGCCGTTTCGCTCGGCCTCGACCGCCAGATAGGTCGCCTCGGGATCGACGGCGACGAAGGTGTTCGCCGGGATCGTCCACGGCGTCGTCGTCCAGATGACGAGCGAGCCGTCACGGTCGGTCAACTCGAACTTCACGTAGATCGAGGGGTCCTCGACGTGTTCGTACTCGACCTCGTTGTTCGCGATGGCCGTTTCACACCGGGGACACTGGCTGATCGAGCGTTTGCCCTGCTCGACGAGTCCGCGGTCGTGGGCCTTCGAAAAGCCCCACCAGGCGGCCTCCATGTACTCCGGCGAGACGGTCTTGTAGGGGTCCTCCCAGTCCATCCAGACGCCGAAGGATTTGAAATCCTCCTGAAGCCCCTCGAGTTGCTCCTCGGCGAAGGATTTGCACTCGTCGATGAACTTTTGCTCGCCGAACTCCTCGATGTCCTTTTTGTTCTCGAAGCCGAGCTCCTCCTCGACTTTCGTCTCGATCGGCAGCCCGTGCATGTCGTAGCCGGGTCGATCGGTGACGTCGTGGCCGCACATCCGGAGATATCGGATGTAGGCGTCTTTCAGCGTCTTGTTCCACGTCGTTCCCATGTGGGCGGCCCCGGAGGTGTAGGGCGGCCCGTCGACGAAAAAGAAATCCTCGCCGTCGGCGCGGTGCTGTTTCGTGTGCTCGTAGGCGTCGACCTCCGACCAGTACTCGAAGATACGCTCTTCGACCGCCGCCGGCTCGTACTGGTCGTCGACCTCGGCGAACCTGCTCATACCGACACAATCTGTCGCCGGTGTTAAATGGCAATCGGTAGCGCTCCTCCGGTCACCCGCGGCGGAGCGCCGACGCCGTGGCCTCGCCCGGACTCCTCACCCGAAGATTGCGGTGAGGGACTCATCGAGAACGCCGACGGCCTCGTCGATGTCGCTCTTTTCGGTGACGAACGTCGGATACGCGGTGAGTTGGAACGCGGGCCGTCCCGTCCCGAAGAGGACGCCCCGCTTCATCGCCTCCTTTTGAACCTCTTTGACCGGGTTCTCGCCGTGGTTGACGCGGGGATCGAAGAACGGCTCGCCGGTCTCCGGATCGGTGATCTCCAGCGCCCGCAGGAATCCCCGTCCGCGAACGTCGCCGACGACTGCGTGCTTCTCTCCCACCTCCTCGAGCCGCTCGGCCAGATAGGGTGTGAGTTCCCGCACGTTCTCTAAGAGACCGTTCTCGTACTCCTCGATGGCGGCGATCCCCGCCGCACACGAGACCGGGTGGCCGGCGAAGGTCTGGCCGATACCGATCCCCTCCTCGCGAAGCAGCGCCGCGATCTCGGGGCGCATGGCCACCCCCGCGAGCGGCGCATAGGAACTCGTGACGCCCTTGGCGAACGTGAGGACGTCCGGCTGGAGGTTCTCCGTGATCGAACCGAACCACTCGCCGGTCCGGCCGAAGCCGGTGATGACCTCGTCGGCGATCAACAGGATCCCGTGTTCGTCACACAGCTTCCGAACGCGTTCGGCGTACCCCGGCGGCAGCGGGAACGCGCCGCTCGAGCCGCCGACGGGTTCCATCATGATCGCCGCGATCGAGTCGGGGCCCTCGTTGCGGACGACGAACTCGAGATGCTCCGCCGCCATCCGGCCGACTTCCTCGGGCGTGTCGGCGTTCCACGGGGAGCGATACGACAGCGGCGGAAGGAACTTCACACTCCCGGTCGTGGCCGCGTGGGCTTCGAACGTCCGGGTCTGTGGATCGCCGGAGATTCCCCCGGTCCCGTACGTCGAGCCGTGATACGAGCGCCACCGGGTGAGAACCTTCGGCGCCTTTCGGTATTTGCGAGCGAACTGTATCGCGGCCTCGTTAGCCTCGCTTCCCGAGACGGAGAAGTAGATCTCGTCGAGATCGCCGGGCGTGATCTCGGTGATCCGCTCGGCCAGCTCCGTCCGGACGTCGCTGTGGAACTTCGAGCCGACGTACTGGGTGATCTCTACCTGTTCTTGGATCGCCCGTATGATACGTTCGTTCCCGTGCCCGGCGTTTACACACGCGAGCTGGCTCACGAAATCTAGGTACTCGTTACCCGCATCGTCGGTGAACCGGGGACCCTCGGCGCTGACGATTGTCGGTGTGTCGCTTCCGGGCGTGTGCCAGTGATCGAGGACTGGTGACTCGGTAACTTTACTCATACCTGCCGTCGGTTCCCCCAGTTCTTAAAACGTGTGGCAAGCGTGGCCACGGTTCGATTCCCTCTCGACGGAAAAGTGGGGGTTTTTCCGTCGTGAAACCGAGGATGGAGGTATGCAGGGTAACCTTCCGCCGGAGGCCCAAGAGAAGATCGAAGAGCTTCAGGACCTCCAGGAAACCGCACAGCAGGTCGCACAGCAGAAACAGCAGGCCGAAACGCAACTACAGGAGTCGAAGACGGCGCTCGAGACCCTCGACGGGATGGCGGGCGAGACCCAGATGTACCGCGAGGTCGGCGAGTTGCTCATCGAGACCGACTACGACGAGGCCTACGAGAACCTCGAGGAGAAAGTCGACAGCCTCGAGGTCCGCGTCGAGACGCTCCAGAAACAGGAGGAACGCGTCCAGACGCAGTTCGAGAGCCTCCAGGAGGAGCTCCAGCAGATGCTGCAGGGCGGGGCGGGCGGCGGCCCGATGGGTCCCGGCGGTCCCGGTGCCGGCGGCGACTGAGGGATGACTGGTTCTGCAGACGGGCGCACTGATCCGACCGACGAGGCGGTCGTCGAGGCCGCCTCCGACGCCGCGGAGGGCGTGATCCTCTCGCGGTACAAACAGTCCGATGTGACGGATATGGACGTGACCGTCCGGTTCGAGTCGGGAACCCTCGAGGTCGACGTCTATCTCAACGCCCCCGATGACCCCGATCCCGAGACAGTCGCGACCGAGGCGATCGAGGCCGCCGAATCGGCCGTCGACGAACTGTTCGCGGAGCGTTAACCCGCGAATACGAATATCAGGACGCTCACTGCCATCGCGGCGACGACGACGATCAAAAGCAGCGCGCCGCCGATCTGGACCATGGCGTTCGCCGTCGCGGCGAGCGATTCGGTCCGATCGTTGCCGAAGACCGTCACCTCGGCCCGCTCGCTCGCCAGCCCCGCCTCGACGGGTTCGATGTCGGCTTCGGCTTCCGTCTGTAGCTCGACTATGAGTTCGACGAACCGGTCGGTGTCTATCGCGTCCCCGACCTGATTCGCTGCCGAAACAGTGTTGACGACGTGAGTGTCGGTCGTCATGACCTCGGCTTCGTCGGCGTCGAGTGCTCCCGTGATCCGCTCTCTGAGCCCGCGGTCCATGTTGTTACCGTCGACGAGGACGTAGACGGTCCGTTTCCCGTCGACCTCGAAGACCGCGACCCTGATCCCCAGCGGACCGATCCCGTCCTCGGGCGTCCAGTCGGTCTCGGCGGCGGCGACGCCGACCGAAAGCGGGGCGCGTTCGGCCTCGGCCAATCGAGCCGCTAGCCGGCCGGTAGCCGCCATCAGATCGAACGACCGCTGTGACCCCGGCCCGATCCGGCCGGGCGCGTCGCCGTCCAGTCCGTCGTTGCAGTTGTGTGCGTCGATGAACACGGCGTCGTGAAGCCCGGCGGCGCGGGCCTCCGCGTTGATCGAAAGCCCGACGGAAAACGACACGTCGTCGGCTGGTTCCGGTGCGTGTGTCGCGACCAGCAGTGCGTCGTCACCGATCGATTGCCCGAGAACTACCGAATCGCCCTCCCGTTCGCGGTCACTTTGTGTCGCGAACCGACTGTATTCGATTCGGCTCGTAGCGCGCGCTGCCGCCCTCGAGAGCGTCTCAACCTCGCGTTCCGTGACGAGATTAAAGTCGTGGCCGGCGGCGGCGTGCGGAACGAACGCGAGCCCTTCGGTCGTCGCTGCGATCCGTTTCGGGAGGTTCCCGCCGCCGATTTCGCCCATCGGGCCGGGATGGACCGTCGGAACGACGAAGCGCGCCTTCTCCGTTCCGTCGAGCCGTCTGATCGCGAGGACGGTCACCGGAACGATCGCCCTCTCGCCGATCGATTCGAAGAACGCCTCGAGTTCGTCCGATCCGGCCGCGGTGTGCCCGAGAAAGCCGCGGACGAAATCGAGGACTGAGACGCCGAGACCGCGTCGCCACGGTCGATCGACCGCCCGAAGGAACACCCAGACGGCACCGGCATAGATCACACAGAGCGTCCCCAACAGGACGAGATCCGACGGCGGAACGACGAGAAACTCCGCCGCCGGGACGTCGGACGCCGTCCCTCCCTCCGAGAGATATCCGACCGTGCCGCCGTAAACGAAGCCGAGCACCGCGGCGGCGACCGTCTGGACGCTTGCGGACACCGCCGCGATCGGTACCGAGCGTCTCGAAACGGCCGTGATGACGAACAGCCGCAACGCGAATATCGACGCGAGTCCGACGACGAGAGCGTCCGAGACGAGCGATTGGCTTGCGCCCATCACTGTGACGACCGCCGCGGCGGAGACGAGAAACACGACGACGACTATCTCACAGACGAACGCGAGCAGCGCGGAGCGGTTGTAGGTCAGCTGTCCGCCGAGCAGTCGATCGACTGGCGGCGTCAGAAACGCCGCGATGACGGTCGGGAGACCGACGTAGACCATCCCGCGATAGGCGTCGTCGAGGAGAAACTGCGAATCGAAGGCGGCGATCCCGACGACGGCGGCGACAACGAGCGCCACGAACAGGCTGGCCGACCAGTCCGGCGCCCGGAAAACGAAGCGGGATAGCGACGCCAGATCGGCCTGTGTTCGTGTCATCGTTCGATCCCGACGGTTCCTGTCCGGTTAAACGGCCCGACCGACGCTGGCGGTTCGGTCACAGTCGGATCCCGAGACGACCGCTTGGTGCCTCTATCGCGGTTCCGCATCGGTTTCTCTCGACGCGACAGGTCGGTGGACTTAGTACGGAGGCGACGAAAGAACGCCGATATGAATGTTGCAGACGCGATGACGCCGCGGTCGGAGGTAATCACCGTCGAGGTCCCCGGGACGCGGGATGACGTTCTCGAGTATCTACAGGAGCGAGGGTTTTCGTCGGTGCCTGTGATCAAGACCACCGACGACGGCGAACAGTTTCGCGGACTCGTCACGCGGGAATCGCTCATCGAACAGCCCGACGAGGACCAACTGGCGATTCTTGTCCGGGAAGTCCCCACGGTGTCGCCGTCCACGACGCTGACCGAACTCGCCGAGCTTATTTTCGAGTCCGGCGAGCGCCGCGTTCCGGTCGTCGAGGACGACACACTCATCGGGATCGTGACTGTCACCGACATCGTCCGCGCTATCGCCGAGGGGGAAGAAGACGGCGACACCGAGGTCGGTGTGCTCGCGACGCGCGCCGTCAACACGATGCACCACGGAACGCCGCTACCGGTCGCGGAGCGGCAGATATCGTATGCAGACGTTCCGTACGCTGTCGTCCTCGATGACGACGGGCGACAGACCGGCATGCTCACCGAAGTCGATATCATCGACGTCGCACGGGTCGTTCAGGGTGAGTCGAACCCAGGTGACGCCGTTGCGAATCAGGACTCGGAGTGGATGTGGGAGGGGATCAAGGCTGTCGGAAGTCGCTCGATCCCAACGTTGAACGTCGAGATCCCCTCCGCGCCGGTCTCGGAGTTCATGACCGAAGACCTCGTTACTGTTCCGAAAAGCCGCACCGCGCGAGAGGCCGCACGGCTCATGCTGTCGAACGATATCGAGCAGATCCCGCTGCTGTCGGGCGACGAACTCATCGGGATCGTCAGGGACGTCGACCTGCTGGAGGCGCTCGTATGAGCGAGACGGGGGAGCTCGCCGAGCTCGCGAAACGCCGCGGCTTCTTTTTTCCGTCGAACGAAGCCTACGGCGGCACCGCGGGATTTTATACGTACGGCCCGGAGGGGGCTGCCCTCAAACGGAACGTAGAGGACGTCTGGCGGGACCTCTTCGTCCGGAAGCTCGGCAACATGGAACTCGAGGCACCGACAATTATGCCCGAAGCCGTCTTCGAGGCTTCGGGGCATCTCGACGGCTTCGACGACATGATTATCGAGTGTAGCGAGTGCGGCGCGACACACCGGGCGGACCACCTCGTCGAGGACGCCGTTCCCGACATAGAGGACGCCGAGGCGCTCGGCACAGAACAGGTCGCCGGACTCGTCGCCGAACACGGGATCGAGTGCCCTTCCTGTGGAGCCGCCCTCGCCGACGACACCGTCGAAGAGTTCAACCTCATGTTCGGGACCAATATCGGCCCCGGATCCGGGTCGCCGGGATACCTCCGTCCCGAGACGGCACAGGGCATCTTCGTCGAGTTCCCCCGGCTGAAGGAGTACGCCAGGAACACGCTCCCGTTCGGTGTCGCCCAGATCGGTCGCGCCTATCGGAACGAGATCTCGCCGCGACGGGCGCTCGTCCGCGTCCGGGAGTTCACGCAAGCCGAACTGGAACACTTTATCGATCCCGAACACGACGAACCACCTATCGAACGGGTCGAGGACGTCGAAATACCGCTCTACTCCGCGAAGGATCAAAACGACGATGAGGGAACCGTCGAAAACCACACTGTCGGCGAAGCGCTCGATACGGACATCGTCGAAAGCGAGTGGGTCGCCTACTATCTCGGTCGGTCGATGGAGTTCTACGAGCGGATCGGTCTCGACATGGATCGGTTCCGTTATCGACAGCACCTCGCCGGCGAGCGGGCGCACTACGCCGCCGACTGCTGGGACGCCGAGACCGAACTCGGCGGGAACTGGATCGAAGTCACCGGTTTCGCCTACCGATCGGACTACGACCTCTCGAAGCACGGCGAATACTCCGATGAACCGTTCACGATATTTCGACAGTACGACGAACCGAAGACTGTCGAACGGGCCGTCGTCGACCCCGATATGAGCTATCTCGGGCCCGAGTTCGGCTCCCAGGCGGGCGCGATCGCGGAGGAGCTGGAGTCGCTTGCCGGCCGTGACCGGTCGGCGTTCGACGGCGATTCCGTCTCCGTAGCGGTCGACGGTGAGACGTACACCGTTCCGGTCGAGAAGACGGGATTCGGCGTCGAAGAGCAGACCGAATCCGGCGAACACATCACGCCGCACGTCGTCGAACCGTCGTTCGGTGTCGGTCGGATCGTCTACAGCGTGTTGATCCACACGCACGGTACAGACACCGTCGACGGCGAGACGCGTTCCTTCCTCGGACTTCCGGCCGAGCTCGCACCGACGACCGTCGCCGTCGTTCCGTTGATGACGAAGGACGGACTGGACGACCGCGCTCGGGAGATAGCCGACCGACTTCGCGAGGAAGGGTTCGAAGTCGCCTACGACGACACCGGCAACATCGGCCGTCGCTATCGCCGACAGGACGAGGTCGGCACGCCCTACTGTGTGACTATCGACTACGAAACACAGGAGGACGACACTGTGACGGTCCGAGAACGTGATTCGACTGAACAACGCCGAGTCGAAATTGAAAAGCTCCCGTCCGTGATTCGGGAACTCCTCGAGGGGGCGACGCTCTCGACGAGCGGCTCCCCTACGACGTAGCGATCACGTCGCGGATCGCCCCCGGGCTTCGGCAATGGCGAGCAGACGGCCACTCCGCCCGACAGTCCGTTTACCGTGCTCCCGCCTCGGCGGACTGTCGGCGAGTACTCAGGTCACGGGGACTCTGGCCACGTGTTCGTATATAAATCCTCGCCGCCCGGTTCACTTTCACCTCGATGGCCGAACCCTTATACAGCGAAACGACGAAAGCTCCCGTAGATGGCGACCGCCTCCGGGAGCACCGAGTACATCGAGGGGCCGCTTTTGGCCGAGGGACTCCTCGAGAAACGACGTTACCAGCTCCGGCTGGCCGAAACCGCCCGGGCCGATCACACGCTCGTTTGTCTGCCGACCGGCCTCGGAAAGACGGCCGTCAGCCTGCTGGTGACTGCTCACCGGCTGGCCGAACACGGCGGCACGTCGTTACTTCTGGCACCGACGAAGCCGCTCGTCCAGCAGCACGCCGCATTCTACCGGGAGGCGCTGACGATCGATGACGAGGATATCGTGGTGTTCACCGGCGACGTCAGACCGGACGATCGGGCCGAGCTGTGGGACTCCTCTCGTGTCGTCTGTGCCACGCCACAGGTCATCGAAAACGACCTCGTTGGCAACCGAATCTCCCTTTCGGACGTGACACACGTTACGTTCGACGAGTGCCACCGCGCGACCGGCAACTACGCGTACAACTACATCGCCGACCGGTATCACGCCGACGCCACGGAGCCGCTCGTCACGGGAATGAGCGCGTCTCCGGGCGGGGACAAAGCCGAGATCCTCACTGTCTGTGACAACCTCGGTCTCCGGGACGTCGCGGTGATGACCGAGGCCGACGCCGACGTGGCCGAACACACCTACCGGACCGACGTCGAGTGGGAGCGCGTCGAACTCCCCGAGACGGTCATCGAGATCCGCGACGCGCTCAACGACGTGATCGCCGAACGACTCGCCAAGCTGAAAGAGCTGGGCGTGACGAACTCGACGGATCCGAACATGTCCCAATCGCAGTTGAACGCCATGCGGGCGAAGCTACAGGAGCTCATCAACAACGACAACGGCGACGGCTACGCCGGGATGAGCGCACACGCCGAGATCATGAAACTCCGGCGAGCCGTGGAGTTAGTCGAAACTCAGAGCGTCGAATCGCTGCGGCGGTACTTCGAACGACAACGTGAGGACGCCAGATCCTCCGGCGCGTCGAAGGCCAGCCAGCGGTTCGTCAGCGATCCCCGGGTCAAGGAGGCGATGCGGCGGGCGGAGGCGTTCGAGGATCTCCATCCGAAGTTCCGCCGAACCCGGATCCTGCTCGCCCAGACGCTCGGTATCGAGGACGGCGAGCGCGTCATCGTCTTCACCGAATCACGCGACACCGCCGAGACGCTGACGGAGTTCCTCGGCGGACATTTCGAGACCCGGCGGTTCGTCGGTCAGGGCGACAAGGAGGGATCCGACGGGATGACCCAGACCGAACAGAAGGAGACGCTCGATGCCTTCCGGTCCGGCGAATTCGAGGTGCTCGTTTCGACCTCCGTCGCCGAGGAGGGACTCGACGTCCCGGACGTCGATCTCGTGCTCTTCTATGAACCGGTCCCGAAAGGGATCCGATCGATCCAGCGGAAGGGCCGGACTGGCCGTGCCAGCGAGGGCCGCGTCGTCGTGTTGCTCGCCGAGGATACCCGGGACGAGGCGTTCTTCTGGATGTCGAAACACGAAGAGGACCGGATGGAGGAGGAGCTCCGGGAACTGAAGAACCTCGAGGGCGAGATCGAAGCGGAGATCGCAAAACAGACCGAAATCGAAGCGTTCGACGGTGTGAATTCCGAGGAGAAAAAAGCGGCCGGTAGCGATTCGGCCGATGGAGCGGACAGTTCCGACGAATCGTCTGAAGCGACCGACCCGATACTAAACTCTGACCCTGCCGACGAGGACGAGCAGTCGACTCCCACCGATAGCGCCCCCGACACGACCGATCCTTCCGATGAGGCGGCCGCCGGCTCTGGACAGGCCGGACTCACCGACTTTGCGGGTGAACTGGATTCGGAGACGGCGACGACAGATACCGACGCGACGGTCGCCGAGGCGACCCCCGACGGCGAAACGGTCGAAATCGTGGCCGATCAGCGTGAACTCGATTCCCATATCGCCCGGGATCTGTCGACCCGCGAGGGCGTCGAAACCCGACTCGAGACGCTCGAGGTCGGCGATTACGTGCTCTCGGATCGGGTCGTCGTCGAGCGGAAGGCGGTCGATGACTTCCTCGAGACGCTCGTCGGCGGCGACCGGTCGATGTTCGAGCAGGTCGGCGCTGCGGCGAGACACTACGCCCGTCCGGTCGTCGTCATCGAGGGCGAACGCCTGTACGAGTCCCGGAACGTCCACCCGAACGCGATCAGAGGGGCGTTGGCGTCGCTCGCGGTCGATTTCGGCGCGAGTGTCATGCAGACGGGCGACGCCGAGGAGACCGCCGACCTGCTCGAAGTCATCGCGACACGCGAACAGCGAACTGACGACCGGGCCGTCTCCGTCCACGGCGAGAAGGGCGGGAAAACGCTCGCCGAACAGCAGGAGTACGTCGTCAGCTCGGTCGCCGAGGTCGGTCCGGTCACCGCCCGCGCGCTTTTGGAGCACTTCGGCAGCGTCGAGGCCGTGATGACCGCCTCCGAGGAGGCGTTGATCGAGGTCGACGGCGTCGGCGCGGTGACCGCCGATCGGGTTCGGACCGTTACCGGAAGCGAGTACGCGAACCGCGACTAGAGCCGCCGGATCGCCTGTAGCGTCTCGGCCGCTTCTCGCGCCGCCGCGAGCAGGTCACGCTTTCGTCCGACGTCTCTCGTCTCCTCGGCCTGCCGGGTCAACGCCCCGATCTCCCGTCTCAGCGACGCCTCCGCGTCGCGGAACTCCTCACCGTCTTCGGAGTGATACTCCGCTTCCTGTCGATCTTCCCGTCCGGCCTCCCGATCGCTTCGGGCCGGCGGTTCGACACGTGCAGGCCGTCGATCGTCGGTCGGCGCCGGCGCGTCGGCGGCTGTCCGCTCGCTATCGCCTTCGGTCACTGTCGAAGGGTCTTTTCGATCCGCTTTCGCTTCGGGCTTCTCGTGTTCTCCGCTCTTCTCGGACGCGCCTCGTCCTTCGGTCTCCCGACCTTCGCCGTCCGTCCCGGATGTGGCCGGAACCGTCTTTTCCCCGTCGAATTCGGTGTCCGTTTCCCCCGTGACCTCCTTTTGACAGGTCGGACAGAACTGCTTTCCTTCGTAGCGAAACACCGGCGAGTGACACTCCGGACAGTGGCGGTTTGTCATCGTCGCCCCCTGCAGGAGGAGTTCGCTCATCCGCTCGGACGCTTCTCGTTTCTGTTTGTCCTGCTCGTATTTCTCGCGGAGCTTTTCGCGTTCGGCCTCGCGATCGAAATCACTCATAGGTGGACACACGACCTTTCGCCGCAAAAGGACTGCGCTCGATGTGGCCGACCGGCGGTTTTTAATCACCGAGGGATCGAAAGGGGAGTATGCAGGTGAAATCCCGCCACCACCTCCGCTCCGACGAGATCGGAGCACTGGAGACGTCCCTCGCCGATCATCTCGGGATCGACCTCGACGGCGACGACTACGAGCGCGTCGAGTTCGTCGACACCGATCGGGAGGTCGTTCTCATCGACGGCGAACCGCTCGTCGCCTCCTTCGACGGCGACCTCTTCGTCACCGTTCAGGGTGCCAACGCGTATCCGCCCGAACGACACGTCGTGACCGTCGATTCGGGCGCCATCTCGTTCGTCTCCGACGGCGCGAACGTGATGCGGCCGGGGATCACCGAGGCCACCGACGACATCGAGCCCGGTGATCTCGTCGTTATCGTCGAAGAGACCCACGAAAAGGCGCTGGCGATCGGTCGCGCGGAGACTGACGGCGCCGATATGGCCGGCGATTCCGGGATGGTCGTCGACTCGCTTCACCACGTCGGCGACGACCTCTATGAGTTTCACGTTTGAGGTTCGGTCCCCCGACACCGGCGTCTGACACCTGACAGCCTTCCGACGGACGTAAGACCTATGCCGCGTGCAAACCGTCACGAACACATGGGACTCATGAGCAAGCTCCTCGGCAGCAGCTCCAACAGCACCGAGGACTACGTCGAACTCAACGCCGACGATTTCGATGTCAACGGCACGGCCGCGTCGGTACAGATCCGCTTTGCCGACATCAGCGACAAAAACGACGTGATCGACATCAAGGACGCCGTCTACGACGGGGACATCGTCGTTGCGGACATCATCCGACACACCACGAGCGACCGGACGATGGAGCACATCATCGACGAGTTGAAACAGGTCACAAACGAGATCGGTGGCGATATCGTTCAAAAAGAGGACGACCAGATCATCATCACGCCGGCCGGCGTCGGCATCTCCCGAGCGAAACTCGGCCGATAACGACGCCCGGCGGTATCTGTCGGGTTGGCCCGAAGCGCTGTTTTTTCGCTCCAGACGCCGGTTTGGCTGACTGGAGTGCCGATTCGATACCGGACTGTTCGGTTTGGACGCCCTCGTGACGAGATCGACTTCGAGGATCCACACGACGATGCCGACCGCGAACGGTGGAGCGCGTACACCCAGAGCAAGTTAAACATCAGGAGATCGGCCTGCCATCGGAGGGTGGTTCGGTTCTTAGTTGTCAGCGTGATCCTACGAGTGAGGCCGTGGGTTTTGCGCCTGCTCTCGGATAAACACGTTCGTCGACGGAAACGGGAAACGGCCGAAAAAACCTTCAGCGGCTGTACCGGGAAACACTTTTTTATCGTCCCCGGTTTTGACCCGTATGGATCCGCTTGAGGAAGAGGTTTCGTCGCCGGTCAAATACGAGCCCGTCAGTGTCAAGGACGTCTTGGTGGAAATGAAAGATACTGCGGAGCTGCTCATCGACCTCTCGTACTCGGCGGTGCTACACCGGAACGAGGCGCTCGCCGAGGAGGTCCTTCGCCTCGAGGAGCAGATGGACGTTCTCGAGATGCGGGCTCGAATGAGTCTTTTGATGGCGGCTCGAAGCCCCGACGACGCCGAACGGCTCGCGCCGGTGCTGGGTATCGTCGCGGCTGCCGACCAGATCAGCGACGCTGCCGGCGACATCTCGAAGATTATTCTGGAAGATATCGGTCTGCCCGAGGCGATGCGCACGGCACTTCCCGACGCCGTCGAGACGCTCGTTCGCGGTGTCGTTGCGTCCGACTCTCCGCACGCGGGCCGGACGCTGAAAAAGATCGATCTCGAATCCGAAACCGGCGTTCGAGTGATCGCGCTCCGACGCGGCTCCGAGTGGCTGTTGAACCCCGGCCCGAAAACGAAGATCGAGGCCGACGACGTCGCGTTGCTCCGCGGCCCGGAATCGGAAATTCCGACCGTCTACCGGGATCTGACCCAGACGGAGTACGAGCCGCCGGAGGGTGCCGAACCGGAAATCGACGATCTCAGTCGGGCCGTCGACACGATCCTCCACATGAAGAACCTCTCGGAACTCGCAGTCGATCTCGCTTACAGCAGCGTCCTCTTCGACAGCGAGGAACTCGCCGACGAGGTCCGGAACTTAGAGGTCGAGGTCGATGCGCTCCAGTCGCGGTTCGAAGCCTGGGTACTCCGGGCCGCAGCCGACATCGAAGATCCGGTCATGCTCCGTGGACTGATCCATCTCGGCACGAGCACCGAGTCGATCAGTGACGCCGCGGTCGACATCAGCGAGGGTGTGCTTCGCGATATCGAGGTCCATCCCGTCGTCAGGCTGGCCGTCGAGGAAAGCGACGAGATCCTCACCCGCGTCGAGATCAAGTCCGGGAGCGGACTCGACGGGACGACGGTCAGCGCGGGGCTTCCCGAGGCCGACGTAACGATGTCCGTCATCGCGATCCGTCGCCCCGACGAGGGCTGGATCCTCGTCGCCGACTCCGACATCGAACTCCGTGGCGGCGACGTCGTTATCGCCAAAGGCACCCGAACTGCGGCCGAACAGTTCGCCGAACTCTCCGGGCGCTGATCGGACACCTTCTTTTCGCCGGTCAGAGCGATCGAAACATCGGGTCGATCCCGAAACTATCAGAACGGAATCGGTGTCGGGAAATCGAGGACGATCCCCGAGACCGTGATGAAGATGATCATCCCGAAGACGTCGACGACGTTCGTGACGATCGGGATCGTCGTGTCGTCCGGGTCGATCCCCAGCCGGTAGGAGCCGTAGGTCGCGGCGATGCTGAACACGACCGCGATGACGGCCAACAGCACACCGCTGGTCAGCGAGATGACGAGCAGATCGACGAGTTCGAGTTCGGCGCCGATGACGCCGCCGATCAGCCACGCGCCGACCGCGAGCGCCGTGAAGATCGTCACGGCCAGCGCGAAGATGGCGGCGATGTTGGCCCACAGAACCCGATCTCTGTAATCGAATTCCGTCGTTCCCAGATGGAGCCGCGTCGAGAGTCGCGAGGAGAGGATCGCGCCGAGGTTCCCCCCCATATCCACCATCGTCGGTACCATCACCGCGAGCAGGGCGAACTCCTCTAAGTTCTCCTCGGCGCTTTCGAGCACCAGTCCGGCGAAAAGCACGATGATCGAAAGCACCACCAAAAGCGGGAACATGTTGCTGACGATGGTCTTTGTCTCCCAGCTCCCGAGCGACCCTGAGGGCACGACCATCAGACGATCACCCCGACGATGTAGACGGCGATGAGCAGGAACAACATTCCGAAGACGTCACCGAGCGTGGTGACGATCGGTCCGACGAGGTTGTCGGGGTCGTATCCGATCTTGTATCCGGCGAAGATCAGCGCGAGCAGTCCGAAGATCAACACGAACGAGGTCAACACACCCGCGATGAGCATGATCCCGACAAGATGGCTCAACGGGGCGGCCTCCCAGCCGGGCAACAGTGTGAGGCCGATCCACGTGATGAACCCGATCGCGATCGAGATCCCGATCCCGTTGATGAACGAGGCCAACACCGCGTTCACGAGCCGCTCGTTGTACTCGAAGCGCGGCTCCAACAGGCCCTGGTGGAGACCGCTCGCGATCCGGCCGCCGAGCGCCCCGTACACGTTCCCCCGGGTGGCGAGAAACACCGGGACCATCACTAGGAGTCCAGGGAACTGTGCGACGCTTTCGAGGATCTCTTCGAGTACCAGTCCAGCGAAGAGCCCACCGAGAAGCGCCACGAAGAGGATCGGTACCGCCTCGCGGTATATCGACCAGAACCCTTTCCGGAAGGTCATATTTTTGAGTATCGCAGTTCAATGTTAAATCTACCGACGTTTTCTGGTCCCGGTGCTTTCGGCCGCTCGATCGACCGGTGTCGCTCGGTTTCCGGAGTACGCTCGGTGGTCCGTTGAGCGTAGACCTGCGGGTTCAGCTGTCACTAACTCACTTACTTTCGTATTAGACGGGTTTCTCGACGGCTACAAGATGCAACGCGCGTATCTGACACTATAGCAAAACAGAGAGGAGAAATCCGACGAGCATCGACGCGGTGAGGATGACTTGCATCGCCGTCGAGGCAAGCATCCCTATGGCCGTGACCGCCGCAGTTCGTATCCCCTCACGGACGTCACCGTGTCGGAGATACTCCAGCGAGAACACCACGCCAACCACACCGAGGAGGGCGCCGAGCGGCCCCAAAACGAACAACAGTCCGATCGCCACGACGGCCGCGACGACCGTCGTTCGTGTCGATGCGCCGCCGATCCGTGCCGAGAGGACGGTTCCGAGGAGATCGAAGGCGACGGTGAAAACACCGAGCGCCACGAACCCGAGAAACGCGATGGGTCCGAGTTCACCTGTCGTCACCCAGTAGTACACGATACCAAGTATCGAGATCGCCCCTCCCGGAACGAGCGGCACGAAACTCGCCACGACGCCGGCGATCAGCAGCGTAATCGTGACAACGAGCGGATCGAGGGGAAGCATCGAGACGACACAGGGCGAGAAGCGACGAAACGCTGTCGGAGTGGCTCCCGACTCGGACAGTTCAATAAGTCCGGATCGGACGTGCTGTCGCTGCTAGGTTCACGAATAAAACCGCGAAAAAAGTTCGAACCGTCGATCAGGGCCAGCCGGACCGTTCGTCGCTGTCGTCCTCCTCCTGTTCGGTGGTAAGCCGCCAGCCGGCGGTTTCGGCCGCCTCCTCGATGTCTCGGTACTCCCAGTCGTACCGCTCGGCGTGTTCTTCGATCCCGCCGTCGACGGAGACCAGCACGTATCGGTCGGCGTTGTGCTCCGGTTGGTTCCTGATTTTCACCAGGCTCCCTTTCCTGTCGCGTGGCCCGGGCAGGAAATCGGGCGTGAGACCGTAATCGCGGGCGCGCTTTCTGACCAGATGGGTCGGCTCGTCGCTCACGATTCCGAGGTGATCCGTCCATCGCTCGGTGTCTTTGAGCACGCCGGCCGGATCGGCGAGCCGCTCTAACGCCGCCAACTCGAAGGCGAGCGTGATCGTCTCGCGCGCGTCGTCTGCCATACCGACGGTTCGGCCGAGCGGCCGAAAACGCTGTCGGTCGGTGGGTATTTGACCGACGAGCCGCAGCGTTCGGGTATGGACGAGGCGCTCGGACCGCCGCCAGAGATGGCCGAGAAAGCCGACGAGTTGACGCCGATGCTGTCGCAGTATCTCGAACTGTGTGAACGGTACGACGACGCCGTGGTACTGTTTCAGGTCGGCGACTTCTACGAGACGTTCTGTGAAGCCGCCGAGACGACCGCCCGAATCTTAGAGATTACGCTCACCCAGCGGGAGGACTCGACCGGCACCTATCCGATGGCGGGCATCCCGATCGACAGCGCCGAATCGTACATCGAGACGCTCCTCGATGCGGGCTATCGCGTCGCCGTCGCCGACCAGGTTCAGGAGCCCGAGGAGACCTCCGGGCTGGTCGATCGGGCCGTTACCCGGGTCGTCACGCCGGGAACGCTCACCGAGACGGAGCTTCTGGCCGACGGCGACAACAACTTCGTCGCCTGTCTGACCGACGGCTACGGGCTCGCGTTGCTCGACGTCTCGACGGGCGATTTCTACGCCACCCGGCTCGATCGGCTCGAGGCCGTCACCGACGAACTCGAGCGGTTCGATCCGGCCGAAGCCGTCGTCGGTCCCGACGCGCCGGAGGAGCCGTTCGGCTCGAACTGCATGGTCACGCCCTACGAGAGATCGGCCTTCGAACTCGAGACGGCCCGCTCGAAGCTTCGCTCGTATTTCGGCGAGACGTCCCTCGCGAGCGACGCCGAAATTCGAGCCTGTGGTGCACTCTTGGCCTACGCGGAGTACGCCCGCGGCGTCACCACCGACGGGGAGACGACCCGACTCGAGTATCTCAACCACCTCACCAGATACGATCCCCGCGAGTACATGCTCCTCGATGCGGTCGCGACCCGCTCTCTGGAGATCTTCGAGCCACGGCACGTCCACGGGCTCGAGGGGGCGGCGCTGTCGGAGACGCTCGACCGAACGGAAAGCGCCCTCGGTCGCCGAGAACTCCGTGACCGGCTCCGCCGGCCGCTGCTCGATCCCGATCGGATCGACGCCCAATTGGACGCCGTCGAGGCACTCCTGACGCGGGTCGACGCCCGCGAGCGCGCGAGTGAACACCTCGCCGACGTGTATGACCTCGAACGGCTCGTCGCGAGCATCTCCCGGGGCCGGGCCGACGCCCGCGATCTCCGGGCGCTTGAATCGACCCTGTCCGTCGTCCCGGGGCTCCGTGAATGCCTCGAGGACGCGAAGACTGAAAGCGACGTCCTCACGGAGATCTCGGCCGATCTCGACGACTGTCCCGACGTCCGCCGACGTATCGACGAGGCGATCGTCGACTCCCCGCCCGTCGAGATCACCGACGGGGGGCTCATCCGCGACGGATACGACGAAACACTCGATTCGCTGCGGGAGACCGAACGCGAGGGGAAGGCGTGGATCGACGACCTCGAGGCCGCCGAACGCGAACGGACCGGGGTCGACTCGCTGAAGGTCGGCCACAACTCCGTCCACGGCTACTACATCGAGGTGACAGATCCGAACCTCGGTTCGGTCCCCGAAGAGTACCACCGACGACAGACGCTGAAAAACGCCGAGCGGTTCTACACGCCGGAGCTGAAAGAACGCGAAGACGAGATCATCCGGGCGGAGGGTCGTGCCGACGAGCGCGAGTACGAGCTCTTCGTCGATCTCCGGGATCGAGTCGCCGAGGCGACCGAACGGATTCAGCGGACGGCGGCGGCGATCGCGCGGCTGGACGCGCTCTGTTCGCTCGCCGCCGTCGCGGCCGAATACGACTACTGCCGCCCCGAACTCGGCCACGACGGGATACGCATCGAGGGAGGCCGCCATCCGGTCGTCGAGCGGACCGAATCCGCATTCGTTCCGAACCCGACAGACCTTCCGCACGAGCGACCGATGGCAGTCATTACCGGCCCGAACATGTCCGGCAAATCGACGTATATGCGGCAGGTCGCATTGATCTGTGTGCTCGCACAGCTCGGGGGATTCGTACCCGCGGGACGCGCTGAACTCCCGATAATCGACCGGATCTCCACCCGCGTCGGTGCCTCCGACGACATCGCCGGCGGTCGGTCGACGTTCATGGTCGAGATGGCCGAACTCGCGGATATTCTCTCGGCGGCCGGTCCGGACTCGCTCGTCGTCCTCGACGAGGTCGGCCGGGGGACCTCGACGCGGGACGGCTACGCGATCGCACAGGCCGCAACGGAGTATCTCCACGACGAAGTCGGCGCGTACACGCTGTTTGCGACGCATCACCACGAGTTGACGGACGTCGCCGCGACGCTTCCGAGAGCGAGCAACGTCCACTTCTCGGCCGAAAGAACCGACGACGGCGTCGAATTCGAACACGACCTCCGTCGCGGACCGGCCGAAGCTTCCTACGGCGTCGAGGTCGCCGAGATGGCCGGTGTTCCGTCCGCTGTCGTCGACCGCGCCGATGGGTTACTCGGAGACGATGAGGCGCCGACCGCCGCCTCCGATCCCGACAGCGCCGGTTCCGCGATGGCCTCGACGGACGGCGGTCGGGAAGCCGTCATGGCCGAGTTGGCCTCGATCGATCTCGCCGAAACGACGCCACTGGAGGCGTTGAACCTGCTCTCGCGGCTCCAGTCCGAACTCGAGTAGGACATCGGATTTTTGTATTCCCTGTCCGATTTCCCGACAGTGACAACGCTCCTGGACGAGCTTTCGGGTTACGAGTTCGAGGACGCGGCCGCCTCGCTGTTCCGCGAGCTCGGCTACGAGAACGTCGCCGTCGCGACCCGCGTCGCCGACGAGGGCCGTGACATCACGATGTACGACGGCGAGACGGCGTACGTCGTCGAGTGTAAACACACCGACACGGTCTCGCGGCCGGTCGTCCAGAAACTTCACTCGGCGGTCGCGACCTACACGCACGAGGGGCCGAAACGTGGGATGGTCGTCACCTCTGGACGGTTCACCGGGCCGGCCGAGGAGTACGCGACCCGGCTGCGAGAGAACGGCGACCCGCACCCGATCGAACTGCTCGACGGGCGAGACCTCCGGGAACTCGGCGAGTCGGTCGGGATGGATCTCTACAACGGCCGGATCGAGATCGTCTGTGAGGACTCGCTTTCGGTCGGCGACCCCGAAAGGGTTCTCTCGGACGTCTTCGCGGACGTCGAGAACGCGCCGGCGGCGCTTCCGGAGCCCGAGATCGACGTTTCGTTTCGCCCCGTCGTCGACGTGCACGCGAGAACGCGGGCCACGTTCGAGACCAGCGTCGGCGTCATCCACCGGATCGACCGGACGGATCGGCTCGTCGTCGAGGCGGATCCCTCGGGACCGACTATCGCGCCGGAGGATCTCCCGACGCTCGTCGATACCGGGACCGTCCCGCTCGCGGAGGCGAGATCGACCCACGGCGGCGAGCCCCGCCGTTTCGGGTGGACGGAATCTGAGTACCGCGAGTGGGCCAGAGAGCGACTCTGTGACGCCCTCGAGACGACCGTCTCCTACACCGGCGACAACAACGTCACCTACACCCGCGAGTGTCGACCTTCCTCCGACGACGTCTCGCTTCGCTCGGTCGAACCGCTCTACGTTCCTCGAATCGAGACGACCGTCGAGTTGGGCGGGTACACCCACGGTTACGAGTACGACGCCGGTGGCGAACGATACACGACGCGGAGCGACAACGTTCGGCGGTGTGTCCACTGTTCGACGGCCGACGCCGAGTCGGCGTACACGTACTGTGAGAACTGCGGCTCGATCAGCTGTGGGGAACACACCGAGACCGAACGCCTCACCGGTGAGCCGGTCTGTACCGGCTGTTCGGTGACCGAATCGTTCTTTTTTGCCGAAAAACACTTTTACGACGAAGCGAACGCGGAGGCGTTCCGAGAGGAATATGCCTCGATGCCGCTCTACCGGAAGGCCCTCGAGAACCCGCTTCTCGCCGGGGCCCTCGTCGTCGCGGCGCTTCTGGTCGCTCTTTTTGCGATCGGGCTCTTCCTCTAGCCGTCCCTCGGTGTCAGCGGGACGAACTCCAGTCCTTGCTCTTCGAGCAGCGCCTTCGCCCGCTCCGTCACCGAGGGGGCGACGAGAACGCCGCGGATCTCGGCGTCGGCGTGGAGATCCCGCTCGAGGGCGTCGACGTACCGCCGCAGTTGCCCGACGGCGTCCGGTCCGACCCGTCGCCGTTTCAACTCGAGGATCACCGTCCGTCCCTCGCCGTCCTCGCCGTAGACGTCGACCGCACCCGCGGGCGTCTCCCGCTCCGTCGCGAGCGGGACGAAGCCGGACTCGACCAGCGTTGGATCCTCGAGGATCCGCCGTTTCAGGTCTGCCTCGGTCCCGACGAGATCGATCGAGGCGCCGTCGTCGGCGTCGAACGCCGCGGCGAACGGGACCTCGGAGAACCGCACCGTGAGCCGCTCCTCGGGCGTCGAACGGACGCTTTCGACAACGAGTTCGCCGCTGTCGATCCGACTGCCGTGGGTCGATCCCGGCGGCTGCCAGTTGACGGGCTTTTGCCCCTCATCGGTGTGTACGAGCGTCGTCCCGTCGGGTTTCAACATGAGATGTCGCTCTCCGGACCCGAGCTCGGAGGCCGCTCGCCCGTCGTACTCGACCGTACACCGGCCGAAAACCGTCACGAGCGCGCCACTATCGACGGCACTCCCGACGAACTCGGCCGCCTCCTCGACCGTCGGATGCGAGAGCGTTCGAGGCCGACTCCCGTCCGACGGTTGCGCTCCGTTCACGATCCCTCGTAGTCGCGTCCGGGAATTAAGTGTAGTGTCGTCTCCCGCTCCGGTCCATGGACGGTTCACAGCACTCGTCCGCTCCGACGGCCACAACGCGAAACTTTAGAACCGACGCGGACGTATAGCCCAGTACTGATCTCGACTGGCGGCACCGTCCACTCGATCCACGCCCACACATGACTGACGACACTGAAGCCGGCTGTACGCTGTGTGACCTCCCGACTGCCGGGGTCGACGTTACCGACGCCGACGGCAACGAGTTCTGCTGTCGTGGCTGTCTCGACGTTCACGAAGCCCTGGGCGAAACCGAGTCGATCGAGGCTGACGACGTCCGGGAGCGTCTCGCCGCCGGCGAGACCGATCAAACTGAGGACGGAACCGACGGATCGCTCCCGGACGGATACGAACGGACGTTCCTCGAGGTTCGGGGGATGTACTGTGCGACCTGTGAGGCGTTCATCGAGTCGCTCGCTCTGGAGACAGAGGGCGTCCGATCGGTGAGTGTCAGTTACGTCACTGAAACCGTCCGGATCGACCACGATCCCGACGTCGTTTCGGCGGCCGAACTCTGTGAGGCGATCTCCGGGCTCGGCTACACCGCGTTCCCGCGCGAGGACGCGTTCAGCGAACGACAGGCGAACAACATGGAGACCGTTCGTGTCGCCGTCGGCGTGCTCGTCGGGATGGCGGTCATGCTACAGTACATCACGATCATCTACCCGACCTACTTCGGCGGACTCTACTACGACGAGCGGACGACCGAGTTTCTCATGGAGGCGATGGCCCACCAGAGCGGCACGTACTTTTATATCATCATCGCCGTCCTGACGACGATCGTCCTGTTGGTGACTGGGAAACCGATCCTCCGCGGCGCGTACGTCGCGCTCCGGACGCGAACGCCGAACATGGATCTCCTCGTCGCGATCGCGGCGCTCAGCGCCTACTTTTATAGTACACTGGCGATCATCGTCGTCGACAGACCGCATCTCTACTACGACGTCACCGTCGCGATCATCGTCGTCGTCACCGTCGGCGGCTACCACGAGTCGAACCTCAAACGCCGGGCGACGGACCGGCTCTCCGAGTTGACCTCCGTACAGGTCGACGAAGCCCGCCGTCTCCTCGAGGACGGGTCCCACGAGGAAGTCGCCGTCGGAACGCTCGAAGCCGACGACCGGATCGTCGTCCGGAAAGGTGAACGGATCCCCGTCGACGGAACCGTCATCGACGGTGAAGCCGCCGTCGACGAGTCCGTCATCACCGGCGAATCGATGCCGATCGCCAAACGTGACGGCGACCGCGTCGTCGGCGGGGCGGTGGTGACCGAGGGCGCGATCACCGTCGCCGTCTCCGAGGAGGCGACGAGCAGCCTCGATCGGATCTCCGAGCTCGTCTGGGACCTCCAGAGCTCGAACAGAGGCATACAGGGGCTTGCGGACCGCCTCGCGACGGTCTTCGTTCCCGCGGTGCTCGTTCTCGCCGTCGTCGTGACTGCCCTCTATCTGCTCCTCGGCGGTGGCATCGCGACCGCCCTGCTCGTCGGATTGACCGTGCTCATCGTCTCCTGCCCGTGTGCGCTGGGGCTGGCGACGCCGCTTGCGGTCGCCGCCGGCATCCGCGATGCGCTGAAACGACACATCGTCGTCTTCGACGAGACGGTCTTCGAGCGGGTTCGGGACGCGGATACGGTCGTCTTCGACAAGACGGGGACGCTCACTACCGGCGAGATGGACGTCCTCGAGTCGACCGTCCCCGCGGATCTCCTCGAGGACGCTGCCGTTTTGGAGCGCCGTTCCGCCCATCCGGTCGGGGAGGCGATCGCCGCACTCCTCGATGGCCCCGAACCGCTCGCTACCGAGAGCCCGGACGGAACGCGAACCGACGGCGGACGCATCGAGACCCGTCCGGATCCCAACTTGGACTCCCCCGTGGATACCTCTCCGACCGTCGAGTTCTTCGAGAGCTACGACAACGGGGTCGCGGGCGATATCGACGGCCGACACGTTGTCGTTGGTCACCCGGATCTGTTCTCGGAACTCGGTTGGGAACTCCCCGAGGACATCGCACGGGCGGCGCGAGACGCCAGGGACTTCGGACGGGTTCCGGTCGTCGTCGGTCGCGACGGGATCGCCGAAGGGATCGTCGTCGTCGGGGACGAACTCCGCGAGGGGTGGGAGGAGACGTTCCGCTCGCTCGCCGACCGCGGCGTCGAGGTCGTCGTGCTGACGGGCGACGACGAGCGCGCCGCCGCGACCTTCCGGGATCACGAGACTGTCGGCCGCGTGTTCGCCGGCGTTCCCCCCGAAGGGAAAGCCGAAACGGTCGCTCGGCTGGCCGAGCGCGGCGACACCGTCATGGTCGGGGACGGCACGAACGACGCGCCGGCGCTGGCCCGGGCTGACCTCGGAATCGCGCTCGGCGGCGGCACGGCGATGGCCGTCGACGCGGCCGACATCGCCATCGTCGACGACGATCTCCGATCCGTCGAGGCGGTCTTCGAGCTGTCGGCGGCCGCCGGTCGCCGCCTCAAACAGAACCTCGGGTGGGCGTTCTGTTACAACGGGATCGCGATCCCCCTGGCCGTGACCGGACTCCTGAACCCGCTTTTCGCCGCCGTGGCGATGGCGACGAGCAGCCTGCTCGTTGTAAGCAACTCTTCGCGAGCACTGCTCGAAGATTTGCCCGACGAGTGAGCCGGTCTCGCTACCCCGTCCCTTCCTCGGTCTTCGTCTCCTCTCGATGTCCGCTCTCGTTTTCTGTCATCCACACCACCGTCCCGCGCTCCGGCTCGAGCCATCGAAGCGCCCTGACGATCGCCCCTGGCTCGGGGCCACAGACCCCTCGAACGGCCCTCGCGCCCGCCAGCCAGCCGCGGAGATACGCCGCGTCGGGTTCGCCCTCGTACCCGACGAGTGCGATCGAGGGAGCCTCCGCCCGCCCGGGCGCGTATCCATCGAGCCCGAAGACGAGATACGTCCGCACGGAGAAGTCCCGATCGACGACGTACAGCGCCTCGTGTTCGATCGGATCGACGTACGCTCCCAGATCGACGAACGGCAGCTCCGTCTCGATCGGATCCGTTTCGACGGCGCTCTCGCGTCGCTCGTGCAGTTCGCCCCCCGACGGGGTGAGCAGCTCGTCGGCTCTTTGTTTCGCCCACTCGTCGTCCGGGGCTCCCCCGAACGGCGTCTCCGGCGTGATCCCGTCCGGATCGACGCCCCAGTGCGCGTAGTGGAGATCGTAGCCGTCCCTGTCGTATGCGACGAGCGTCCGATGGCCCATACGCCGCTTGCCCCCGTATTCGGTTATAAACCCACGGCCCTATCCCGCGGGGAGGCGTCCAGATCACGCGTACCCGTCGGGGACCTCGAGTTTGCGGCGCGGCCCGAGTCCCTGCAGTACCTCGATCGCGGTCGTAAAGTCCGCCGCGGTGAGCTGGCCGACGAACCGACCGTCCTCGACGACGAGCACCCGGTCGCCGCGCGCGCCGCTCATCGCCACGAGCGCCTCGAAGGCGTCCGCGTTCGGATCGACCGACGGCGGTGCGGCGCCCATCACGTCGGCGATCGTCGTCGTTTCGCGGTCGTCCGCCGAGACCCGACGGACCGATTCGAGCGTCACCATGCCCGTGACCGTGTCCCGGTCCATGACCGGGTAGGCGGTCGTTCGCTCCGTGAGGACGCGGTCCAGAAACTCCGCGACGGTCGTCTCCGGTGTCACGGTTCGGACGTCGCTCGACATCAGCTCCCGGACAGTAAGTCCTCGGAGGACGTCCCGGAGGACGGTCGTCCGTGATTCGGCTCCGGCGGCGATGTAGACGAACATCGCGATGAGCAACAGAAGCGGGGCCAAGGCGAGGACCGCGAAGACCGCCATCAGCACCGCCATGAACTTGCCGACGGTCGCAGCGATCTGTGTCGCCTCCGCGTATGGGCGGTTCCGGGCGAGCAGCGCCCGGAGCACCCGACCGCCGTCCATCGGGAACGCCGGGAGGAGATTGAAGACCGCGAGCGTCACGTTGATGACGGCGAGACAGCCGATGACGAAGAGGAGTATCGGCTGTGCGGGTACGACGAACAGCAGCGCATAACAGGCCGCGCCGACGAGCACGCTCATCGCCGGTCCGGCCAACGCGACGTAGAGTTCGACGTCCCAGTCCTCCGGAAGGTTCTCCATGTGGGCCATCCCGCCGAAGATCCACAGCGTGATCGAACTGATCGTTACACCGTATCGCCGCGCCGTCCACGAGTGTCCGAGTTCGTGGAGCAACACGCCGACGAACAGGCCGACGGCAGTCGCGACGCCGACTATTTCGGGCGTCGATCCCGACTGGATAACGGCGACGTCGATCGTCCGTGGCGAGATCCCGTTGACGACTTCGGCGTAGAAGCCGAGCTGCGCTTCGCGGCTGATGAGCCACGCCAAAAGCGGGAGAAAGACGATGAGTGTGATGTTCAACCGGATCGGAATACCCGTGATCCGGCCGATCTCGAAGCTACGCATACTGTTACCGTCTCCGTCCGACGTAAAAAGGCTGTGGACCTGCCCGCTTTTCGACGGTTAATCGTTTTACTCGTTCGAGTCGGCTCCCGGCGCGTTCCGCTTGACGCTGTTGACCGCGCTCTCCGCCGCGCTTCGCGAGGAGTATCCTTCACCGGAGTCGGCGATGATGTTGCCGTTCCGGTGTCTGAGCCGCCATCGGTACTCGCCTGCCCCGTCCTCGTAGAGTTCGAACGCGGCCTGCTCTATGTCCAGCACGTCCGCGTCCGGAGCGTGTCCCTGAACTCGCTCGATCGCGTCCCGTGCGTTCGATTTGCTGCTGTATCCCTCGCCGGAGTCGGCGATGATGTTGCCGTTGTCGTGGCGGAGCCGCCATCTGTGCTCGCCCGCTTTGTCCTCGTAGAGTTCGAATGTCGCTTTGCTCATTGTTTTGAGAATGTGTGTCTCGTTCGGTTACTGTTCTTCGATCTCGGCGTCGCCGGCGTTGCTTCGGACGCTATCGACGCCCTGTCGGGCTTTCTGTCGGCTGGCGTATCCCTCGCCGGAGTCGGCGAGTATCCGACCGTTCTCGTGGACGAGCCGCCAGCGCCACTCGCCGCCGTTGTCGCGGTAGATCTCGAACCCGGCCGGATCGATCTTGAGGTAATCGGCCGAATCGGCGTGGTTCCGAACGCCGGCCATCGCCCGCTTGGCGTTGCTTTTGGAGGCGTATCCCTCGCCGGAGTCGGCGATGATGTTGCCGTTGTCGTGACGGAGCCGCCACCGGTACTCACCGGCGTCGCCCTCGTAGAGTTCGAAGGCGGCTTGGCTCTCGATCTCGATCGGCTCGGTTTCGGTTTCCGACTCGACCGTTCCGGGATCGTCGGGTTCGATCTTCATGATCCCCGCACCCAAGGCGTTGCGGATCACGCTGTGCATCCCTTGCTGGCACTTCTGTCGGCTCGAGTACGCTTCCCCGCTCGTCGCGATGATGTTCCCGTTGCGGTGTCGGAGCCGCCAGCGGTGGCCGCCGCCTCTGTCCTGATAGATCTCGAATCGGGCTTTCGACTGTTTGAGCGATTCCAGTTCGGCCGTAGCGACTTCCGAGGCGGCCCGCGCCTCGTCCCGTTCCGCCCGCGCTTCTTCCAGTTCCGCTCGCGCTGCTTCGTCCGCCCGTTCCTCGGCCTCTCGGGCCGCCCGTTCGCTTGCCGTCTCGGTCTCGGCCCGCGAAAGCATCGGCACGAACACCGACGCGAGACCGATGATGGCGATTCCGATCGTATAGAGCGCGATAACGCCCGTGTGACCGGTATTGGTGGGCCACCCGGAGGCCGGATACACCGTGATGAACCACAGGATGGCGGCCAGACAGATCACGACCCCCAGACCGACGATCCGGGTCGCGAGCTTTCGAAGCGGGAGCCGGATGGCGACGCCACCCAGTAGCAGCGGGATCCCGACCCCCGCGAACACGACTCCGACCTCCCGCAACAGCCAGTAGGTCCCGCCCTCGCTCGCCGGCGGCCGTGTGAACGTCGAACTATACAAAAACAGCGCGATGCCGACGACGCTCGCCAACAGTCCGAGGACGAACACCCAGTAGCCGTACACCTCGTCGTTCGTCGACGGTTCGGTGATGTGATCGGCATAAAACGACACCAGCGCGTTCCCGTCGGTCGATCCTTGTGCCATAGGCTACCGGTCAACGCTCTGATTAATAAACCTTCACACTGATATACGATGCGCACTCTACCCGCCTAGCAGCGGCTGTGTCAAGCGAACGGTGTGTCGGTCTCAGTTGACCTGAAATGATACCTTACTGTCAAGACAGCGGTCCGGAGGGTCGCTACACGACGTGCTTGTTTTTACGCCCTCCGGTCATCGTGTTTTATAAACCTGGTTTATAAACGCCCTATTCAGTCTATCCGTTGTTAGGGCTGTCGGATCGTTCCGTCGCCCGAGAACAAAAACGCCGTCCTGCGGTTACTTGCCGCGGTTGTTGTTCGCCCGGATGCTCGGCCGGGTGTGTTCGGTGCCCTTCCCGCGTTTCTGTTGGCCTCGACCGCGCTGTCCGGCGGACGTCCGACCGCGGTAGGTCCGACCGCGGTGGCTGTCGTCACAGATCCAGTTCAGATCGTCGTCGTTCTTGATCGCGCCGTGTTCGGGGTCGAGCAGGATGACTTCGAACCACTTCTGGGAGCCGTCCTCGCCGACCCAGTAGCTGTTCAGCACCCGGAGGTTCCGGAACTTCCGCCCGGCCCGCTCCTCGGCGATCCGCTGGAGGTTCTTCCGGCGGGTGATCTTGTTGACACCCTGCCGTTTCGAGCGGCGCCCCGCTTTGAAGCGCTGCTTTCGGGCGCTACCTTTCCGAACCGAGACGCGTGCGACGACAACACCTTGCTTGGCTTTGTAGCCGAGCGAGCGGGCCTTATCGAGCCGCGTCGGTCGTTCGATCCGTTCGATCGAACCCTGGTCGCGCCACTGTTGTTGGCGCTGCCACTGCAGTTCCGCGAGCTTTCCTTCCTTCGGCGTTTTCCACGCCTCCCGTATGTGTGAGTAGAAGCTTCGTGCCATGGTTTCACCACGGGCGTTGTGTGGTTCAATTCCCGAGCCCCGACGGCTGGGAATCACATCCCGACCTGCGTAGACAGGCGCCCGCTGGTGCCCGTCGTCCAGCGAGTTACGGGAGATTCACGACTGTCGGGGTTAAACACTTCGAAACCGAACGGGATCTCACGTCCGGTCTCCGTTCGGCACAGAAAGTTTAATAAGCACAGATGACCGTTATTCTCGATAATGACGCGGAGTACCGCCTCAACGCCCGCTCCCATCGACAGCGGTGGCTCCCCCATCGGTATCCGCGGTATTATTGGGGCTCCCAAGTAGCCCCATCACCACACTCCTTCTCGATCCGGTCCGAATCGCCCGATAACCGACCCTGTCGCTGGTCTTCCCGGCGACGCCGCGGAAACCAACAGAACGGATGTCAAAACGCACGACAGTCCCAGAGAACGCGACCGACGAATCGCCCACACGACCAGTTACGACCGGCGCTGACTCCGCCATCGTGGCGCTTGAGACCGCCGGCGTCGAGCACGTCTTCGGCCTGCAGGGTGGCGCGATCATGCCCGTCTACGACGCGCTGTATCACTCGGATATCCAGCACGTCACGATGGCTCACGAGCAGGGCGCTTCCCACGCCGCCGACGCCTACGGGATCGTCGCCGGCGAGCCGGGTATCTGTCTGGCCACGTCGGGTCCCGGGGCGACGAACCTGGTGACGGGACTGGCCGACGCCGACATGGATTCGGACCCGGTTGTCGCGTTGACCGGACAGGTGGCGACCGACTTCCTCGGTCGGGACGCCTTCCAGGAGACCGATACCACGGGCGTGACGATGCCGGTGACAAAGACGAACTACGTCGCCACTGACCCCGACGCGGTCGGCGACACGGTCGGCGAGGCCTTCGCGCTCGCCCGGGACGGACGGCCGGGGCCGACGCTCGTCGATCTCCCGAAGAACGTCACGAAGGCCGACACGGACCGGGTGCCCGGCGGCCCAGAGCTCCCCGAGGAGTTCGACGTTCCGGACGCGGCCGACGGCGGGGCCGTCTCGGATGCCGCCGAGGCGCTCGCCGAAGCCGAACGCCCCGCGATCCTCTCGGGCGGCGGCGTCATCAAGGCCGAAGCGTGGGAGCAACTCCGTGCCTTCGCGACCGAGTACGGGGTCCCCGTCGTGACGACGATGCCCGGAATCGGGAGCTTCCCCGAGGATCACGACCTGGCGATGGAGGTCGCCGGCATGCACGGCACCGGCTACGCGAACATGACACTCCAGCACTGTGACGTCATGCTCGCGGTCGGAACGCGTTTCGACGACAGGTTGACGGGCGGCGTCGAGACGTTCGCCCCCGACGCGGAGATCGTCCACATCGACATCGACCCCGCGGAGATCTCGAAGATCATCCACGCGGATTACCCCTTGATCGGCGACGCGGCGACGGTGCTGGATCAACTCTACGACGCGATGCCACACGCTCCCAACACGGTCGAGTGGCGGGCCCGATGTGACGACTGGAAGGGGGAGTACCCGCTGGAGTATTCGGTCTCGGAGGACGACCCGGTAAAGCCGCAGTTTCTCGTCGAGGCGATGGACGAGCTGACGCCCGACGACACCGTCGTGACGACCGGCGTCGGCCAACACCAGATGTGGGCGATGCAGTACTGGACCTACCGGCATCCGCGGACGTGGGTTTCCTCACACGGGCTCGGCACGATGGGTTATGGCCTCCCGGCGGCCATCGGCGCCCGGCTCGCGGCCGACGACGACCAGTCCGTCGTCTGCTTCGACGGCGACGGTTCCTTTTTGATGACGATGCAGGAGCTGGCGGTCGCCGTCCGCGAGGAGCTGGATATCACCATTATCGTGCTCAACAACGCCGCCGTCGGGATGGTCCGACAGTGGCAGGACGCCTTCTTCGACGGTCGTCGGATGGCCTCGGAGTACCCCTGGGTACCCGGGTTCGACGTCCTCGCCGAGGGCTTCGGCGCCCGCGGGTTCCGCATCGAAACCTACGACGAGGTCGACGAGACGCTCCGGGCGGCCTACGAGTACGACGGCCCGAGCGTCGTCGACGCCCACGTCGATCCAGAGGAGGACGTCTACCCGATCGTCCCCAGCGGCGGCGACAACACGAAGTTCGCGATGAACGAAGCTCAACTGGAGGAACTATGACCGGCGAAACGCATAGCCCCGGCCCCCACGAACGCGCTCAGCCGTCCGGACGCCGCAATCCGGACGGGACGCGCGCCGAGACGACCGAGAACGCCCCCGGTCGAATGGACGGACGGCGAGCGGTCCTTTCGGCGCTCGTCATCAACGAACCGGGCGTCACCGCCAAGGTGACCGGGCTGTTCGCACGCCGTCAGATCAACATCGAGCGGATCGTCGGCGAGCCGATCGGCGACGGTGAGCGATCCCGGATCACTTTCGTCGTCGAACCGCCCCATCCGGGCGTCGAACAGGTACGGCGTCAGCTCGAGAAGCTGTTGCCGGTCCTCTCCGTCGAGGAGCTCGATCTCGAGGCCGCAACGGAGCTTACCGCGGCCGTCGACGAACCGTGAGCGACAACGAGAGATGTGTGAGAGACGGCCGTAGATCGCTCGATGGTCGATTGGCCATCGAACCGGCCGATCCGAAAACCACCGCGTCGGCGGACTGCTACCTCTCTGATAGGGAAATCCACATCGACGGAAACCGCGTGTGAACGAGGGCGTTATCGACAGGCGCGCCCGTCGGGGGCGCGGACGGTGTCGGCCTTTCAACAGACGGTCGAAGGTGACATCCAGCTACTCGTCTGATCGCTCTCCATATCCCGAGCTATTATAACCGCGAGAACAGTCTCGAAACCGGCCTGCGCCGTTCAGAACGGCGCTTCGGGGCCCTCGTCGTCCTCGCCGCCGCCGTCGCCGGGGAAAGAGGGCGAGGCCTGACCGCCCATCATGCCTTCGCTGCCGCCGTCCATGCCCGTGTCGGCGTGGACGGTGTCGATCTCCGGGATCTCCTGTGTCATGCGGCTCTTGATCGCCTGAATCGTCATCGGCGAGATACCACAGCCCGAACAGGCGCCGCCGAGCATGACCGTCACTTCGCCCTTCTCGCGGTCGAGGTTCTGGATCGCCGCGCTGCCGCCGTGCATCTGGATCTGCGGGAAGTTCCGGCGCAGGAAATTGCTGATTCGCTCGCGGAGTTCGTCGTCGGTGTCGGCGGTTTCGGTGCTCATATGCTCGTGTATGCGACGCAAGCGTATGAAGATTTGGCTCCGGAACCTACGGAACGTTCCTGACAGTTCGATCCCGCGATGCCGCCACTCTGTTCGGTACCGTATGATCCGTTCGGCCGATGTCTGACGCAGGTTTATGCCGTCGGCCGCCCCCAGATGCGGTATGCAGACGCGCCGCCATCTACTCGTCGCCGTGGGAGCGGCCGCGACAGCGGGCTGTACGGGCGCTTTCGGGAGCGAGGGAGACGGCTCCGGCGACACCGACGGCGTTCGGCTCGGAGAACTCTCCGTCCAGAACAACCACGACGACGACCATCGGGTGCAGTTGGCGATCGAAACCGACGGTGAAATGCTTCATCTCGGGACTTACGACCTCGAGGGCGACGGTGACAGCCGAGTCATCGAGGGCGCCTGGAGCGACGATCCGGGATCGTATCGCGTCCACGCACGCCTCGATGACGACGGGATCCAGACCGCCGACGTCATGGACGGGGTCGGTTCGAGCGCCGACTGCGTTCGGGTGTTGATCCGGATCGACGCCGACGGCGACCTCGCCGTCTGGAACGGTGCGAACTGCGGGACCGACGCCGACGACGGCGAGCTCGAGAGCGTCTAGCCGAACGTCCGTTCCAGCTCCGACTCCAGCTCCTCGATGTACTCTTCGAGAACCGTCTCGAAGCGATCCTCGGCCACGGTAACGGCCGTGAGCCGCCCGTAGGGCTCTTCGGGAAGATCGACGTAAAATCCCTCCACGTCGTCATAAAACGGCTCGGACTCGTTGAGCACCTGCTGGTCGATGCCGTGGACGAGCGTCGAGTCGTACCGTTCGTTCATCCGGTTGAAGACGTTCTTGTACGCCTGCTGAAGCTGCGGGAAGAGATCGACGTACTTCTGCTCGTCGAAGGTTTCGGCGTCCATATCCGCCGGTTGGGTAGCGACGATTAAAAGCCGGTCGGACTGTCCTGGGCCGCCGATACCCCCCGACCGACGAGCGAACACAATCGATTTGTCCCCTGTGCTCCACCCGCCTGTATGTACAGAAGCGGTCATTTCGTCGCCGATCACGTCGAGCCGACCACGGACGAACAGCGCCAGCCGAACGGCGTCGATCTGACGCTCGAGGCGGTCTTCGAACAGCGCGAACCGGGCCGGATCGGTCGGGACGGAAAGACGGTCGGCGAGCGCCGAACGCTCAGACCGGAGCGAACTGACGGGGGCGAGACCACCGAAGCCAGCGAGACGTATCACCTCCCTCCCGGCGGCTACGTCGTCCAGTACGGCGAAACGGTGGCGATCCCGGAGGATCACGTCGGATTTATATACCCGCGGTCGTCGTTGCTCCGGAACTCCTGTATGCTCGATACGGCGGTCTGGGACGCCGGCTACGAGGGGAAAGGCGAGGGCCTCCTGGAGGTGTATCACGATATCGAACTCGAAGCCGGGGCCCGGATCGCACAGTTAGTTCTGGCGGAGGCCGCCCACGAGGACACCTACGACGGGAGCTATCAGGGCGAAAACATCTGATCGACTACGGGTTGACGCCGACCGTGAGCAGCGTCCCCCACGTCCGGTAGCGATCGATCATCGCCTCCCGCGTCTCCCACGAATCGGTCGGAAACGACTCCGCCGGCGGGATCTCGGTCTCTTCGTCGGGGATCGTCCCCTGGGTCGCGACGTGCAGGCCGGCCTCACGGAACGCCTCCCGGTACCGCGTTCGATCCCACAGTTGCATCTCGACGTCGATCGTCTCCTGCCACCGGTGAGTCGTCTCGGACTCCTCGAAGAAGTTCACCGCACAAAAGAACGCACCACCGCTTCGGAGCACCCGACCAATCTCCCGGAGCACCGCGAGCGGCTCGTGGGCGTAATAAATCGCCTCCATGCTCCAGACGTGCTCGACGCTGTCGTCGGCCAGCGGAAGCCGATGGAAGTCCCCGTTGACGAACGAGATCCGATCGTCGTCCGTGTAGCTTCTGGCGTTCCGTACCATCTCCGGACTGCCGTCGATTCCGATGCCGCGACCGATCTCCCGCGTCTCACGCAGCGCTCGGAGCGCATAGCCCGTTCCGGTTCCGAGATCAAGCACCGTCTCTCCTTCCTCGACGGGCATCCGCGCCAGGGCGTGTTTCGCGGTGTGCCAGTGTCGTTCCTCCATACCCCGATCCCGACCGTCGGACGCCCACTCGTCGAACTCCGCCTGTACGGACATCGACCGATGGAACGACCCAGAAACGGAAACCTCCACCGGTCGTGACTCTACAGGTGTGTGATCGTCTCCCGAACCAGTTCCTCGTCGGCCCACTTCGCCGGCAGATACGCCACGGGCGAGTCGGCACCGGCTTCGCGATAACGCTCGAAGCTCTCGGCAGCCTCGGCGGGCGTTCCGGCGGCGCCGAACGCCTCCAGCATCCCGTCGGTGACGCCGGCTTCAGCGCCGGCCTGTCGGTCCTCCTGCCAGCCGTTTCGGATCGCCTCGGCTTCCTCGCCGTAGCCGAACGACGTGACGGCGTTGGCGTAGAAATCCCCCATCGCACCGACGTAGAACGCGATGAGCGAGCGGACGTGCTCGCGGGCGGCCTCGGGATCCGTCTCGGAGACGCAGGTCGGCACCCACGGTGCGACGTCGATCGCTTCGGTCGATCGCCCGCCGCGTTCGGCTCCGCGTTCGACGGCCTCCAGGGCGCCCTCAAGCCCCGTGCTCGGAACCAAAAGCGGTATCCAGCCGTCCGCGAACTCCCCCGTCAACTGGCGGTTCGTCTCGCCGATCGCGGCGACGTAGATCGGACACTCGTGGTGGGTCTCGGCGTCGAGCGAAAAGCCCGATGGATCGAAGAGTTCGCCGTCGTAATCGACCCGCTCGCCGGCCAACAGTCCCCGGATGATCTCGATGTACTCGCGGGTCCGCCGGAGCGGCCGGTCGAACTCGACGCCGTGAAAGTTCTCGATGACGGCGGGACCGCTGGTTCCGAGCCCGATCCGGAACCGGCCGTCACCGATCTCCGCGAGCGTGTTGGCCGTCATCGCGGTCATCCCCGGCGTCCGCGCGTAGATATTGAAGATCCCCGAGCAGACGTCGATCGACTCGGTCCGCTCCAAAAGCCGCGTCTGCATCGGAACCGCCGCCGTCCCCCACGCCTCGCCGACCCAGATCGATTCGAGACCCCGCTCCTCCGCGAGGGTCGCGTACTCGAGCAGTTCCTCCCCGCCGCGGCTTCCGAGCGTGACGCCGTTTGCTAGCATACCCAAATACTCGGCCGAGGTCGCGTTGAAACTTTCCGTTCGGTCGGCCGAGGACTGATCGTTCCGATGGCTCGCTACCGCCGTCGCCACTCCTCGAGGGTGAACTGATCGTAGCCCGTCTCGTCGATCAGTTCCCACTCGTCGGTGTCGAACTCGGGGTAGTGGGTGTCACCTTCATAACTCCCGTGGACGCGGCTCAACAGCATCCGGTCGACGTGTGGTTGGAACAGTTCGTACACTGCGCCCCCGCCGATGACGTAGGCGGTGTCGGCATCGAACGATTTCGCCCGTTCGATCGCCGCCTCGACCCCATCGGCGTCGACTGCGCTGTCGACGTCGTAGCTTCGCTCGGTTCGACTCAACACGATCTGTGCCCGCCCCGGCAGATCATCGAGCATCGACTCGAACGTCCGACGGCCCAAAATGACCGGATCGTCCGCGATCCGGCGTCTGTACTGGGCTTTATCGGCCGGAATCGACTCCCAGGGCAACTCTCCTGAGCGACCGATGACGCCGTCTTCCGAGAGCGCTGCGACGGAGACCAGTTCCATACCGTCCGCTTCGGTCCGGACCACTATACGGGTTTCTGACGCGTCTTGACGTCGCTACGCTTCGTACCGCTCGCCGGCCGGGATGGCGATCTCGAGCCAGTTCTCCCGCGGCGGCAGCGGGCACTCGTACGCCGCGCTGTAGGCACAGAAGGGGTTGTACGCGAGGTTGAAATCCAGCGTGAAGGTGACGCCGTCCTCGAGTTCGCCGTCGTAGTGGAGTTCGATGTACCGTCCCCCGGGATAGGTCTGTTGTCCCGTCGTCTTGTCGCGGAACGGGACGAAGAGCGAGCCCTCCGATTGATCGACGCGGCGGTAGCCGACCAGCGTGTGCTCGCTCGTCTCGCCGCGTTGATCCGGCGCCTCGAAGTGGAGGACTGCGGCCCGCTCGTAGAGTTCCTCGCCGTCGGCGCTCGTCTCCATCGGCACCGTCTCGTCGCTCCCGTCGAGTTCGACGGTCGCCTCGACGCGGTAGGTCGGATCCGGATCGAAGTAATCGAGCCCGTCGAACTCACGGCGGGCCTCCGGGCCCAGCGGCGAGGAGTGTGCGACGCCGAACTGCTCGTCTTTCTGTTCGCGGTGGGCCTGTAGCTCTCCACGCCAGGAGTCGACATCGAAGGTCATACCCGAAATGGGACGCTCGGACGGATATACCCCTTGCTTACTGTTCCGTTCCCGCATTCGCGGTTCAGTACTCCGTCCCCTTCCGGGCGCGCTGTCCGACGTCGATGGGGTGTTTCTCCTTGCGGACGTTCGTGACGAGATCCGCCGCGTCGATGAGGTAGTCGGGTCGCGTGTGACTTCCCGAAAGGACGAGTTCCAGGTGGTCGGGTTTCGTCTCGATCAACTCGACCACCGCATCGGGGGCGATCAGCTCCCTGTCGGCGGCATAGAGGATCTCGTCGAGGACGAGCATGTGGACCCCGTCGTCCGGGTCGCCGTCGAGGCCGAAGGGCGATCCGAGGTCGGCCTCGGCCGCCGCCGAAACGAGTTCTTTCGCCCGATCGAAACCGGCCGTCGCCTCGGCCGCGTGATCGCGCTCGTCGCTGCCGTCGTTCATCGCGTGCCAGCCGTAGTGGCCGAGGTTCTCGTAGCTGAGTCCGGGCAGCGCGGCGATGGCGTTGTACTCGCCGCGGACGTCCTCGACGCTGTCGACGCCGCCTTTCATGAACTGCAGCAAATGGACCCGATAGCCGTGTCCCGCCGCCCGGACGGCCATCCCGAGCGTCGCAGTCGTCTTCCCCTTGCCGTCGCCCCACCAGACCTGGGTGAGGCCGAACTCCTCGGGTGCGGCCGGTTCGATCTCGCGGGCCTCGGGCGTTCGTCCCTGTCCCGGTGTGTTTCGATCGGTCATGTTCGTATCGATCGCCCCCTGGGGGCATAGCTCTGTTCGCTTCCGCTCGGAGACGACGCCGCACCGCTGAACTGAACGCTATCGGGCGTCCTCGAGAAACGTCGCCGTTTCGCCCGTCCGCTCGAACGAATACACCGAGAGCGGCTCGTCGCCGGACGGTCACGCATCCGGCGCGTGCTGTGAGATCTCCCGACGGCTACTCGGCCAGCGCCGCACCGAAATCGTCGATCGGGACGACGGAGTAATCGACCGAAAGAATGTCGCTTGTCGCCCGAATCTTCCCGACGAACGTCGAGATGTCCTCGAGCGTCCCCTCGAGGATGAAAAGCTCCATACAGTAGTGGTCGCCGACGTGGTTGTGAACGTTCGAGACGACGAGGTTCTCGTGATCGTGTCGGATCCCCATCATCCGTTCCTCGGCGCTCGATGTCTCGTGATCGAAGACGACGGTGACGACACCCATCAGGTCACGTCCCTCGAGTTTCTTGTCCTCGAACTCACCGAGCAGGTTCCTCGAAGCCTCCCTGACGACCTCGCTTCGGCCCGTATAGCCGTGTTCCTCCGCGAACTCGTCGAGTCGTTCCAAGAGCGAGTCGGGCATCGAGACGCTGACAACGGTCATGTATTAACTCATCGGCGTGAATATATTAAGGATTGTGTATACGCTCGATATCCGGGCGTGTGGTTCCGCTACCGCTGGAGCCGCTCCCGCCGTAACCGGGATTTATCTCCCGACCGCGAGACGGAGCCGGTATGGTCTCACCACCGGAACGATCGGCCAGCCAGCTCGCGGCCGACGTGCGGGAGGGAAGCCGGTCGGCGGTCGATCTCGTCGAGGCGTCGCTGGATCGGATCGAGGCGACGGCGGAGCTGAACGCCTTCATCACCGTCCTCGACGAGGTCGCACGCGAGCGAGCCGAGAAAGCCGACGCGGCGGCCGTCCACGGCGAGGACCTCGGACCGCTTCACGGCGTCCCGGTCGCGATCAAGGATCTCCGAAGCCGGAAACGGGGGGTTCCCCACACGCTCGGTCTGACGGCCCTCGCCGACAACGTCGCCACGACGGACTCGATCACGGTCGAACGTCTCGAGGACGCGGGCGCCGTCGTCGTCGGAACCACGAACACGCCGGCGCTCGGACACACGATCAAAACCGAAAACCGCCTCGTCGGCGCGACCCCGACACCGTTCGATCACGAGCGCTCCGCCGGTGGCTCCTCCGGCGGTTCGGCGGCGGCGCTCGCGGCCGGCGTCGTTCGACTCGCGACCGGTTCCGACGTCGGCGGCTCGCTTCGGGTGCCGGCCGCCTGTTGTAACGTCATCGGATTGAAACCGACGCTCGGTGTGGTTCCCGAACGGGATCCGGCCGACGGGTTCAGCGTGCACACCCCGTTTCTGGTCAGCGGGCCGATGGCCAGAACTACCGAAGAGACGGCCTCACTTCTCGACGTCCTCGCCGGTCCGGATCCCCGTGATCCCCACAGTGTCCCCGCGTCGGGCACAGACTACGTCGCGGCGACGGAACGCCCCGCCAAGGAGCTTTCGATCGCGTACAGTCCAGACTTGAACCTCCAGCCGGTCGATCCGCAGGTCCGCGGGACGGTCGGTGACGCCGTCGACGACCTCGCGGCCGCCGGCACGACCGTCGATCCGGTCGACGTCTCCCTGCCGCCGTACGATGAACTCTCGATGGCGTACGTCACACAGGTCGGAGCCTTCTTCCGCGTTTTTAGCGACCAGGTCGCTTCGGCCTACGGCGTCGACTTCGAGACGGCCGATATCGAACCGACCGTCCGTGCGACGATCGAACTCGCCGACGGGGTCTCGGCGGCCGACGAGCGCGGTCGGAACGTCCCCCGGACGGCCGCCTACGACGGGATCCAGTCCGTACTGGACGATCACGACGCGTTGATCACGCCGACGCTGACGGTCCCGCCGTACGGGAAACATCTCACCGAGGGCTATCCGACGGAGATCGACGGCGAGTCGGTCCGCGGCGTTCCGACCGACGCCATGCTGACGTGGGTGTTCAACCTGACTGGTCACCCCGCGGCGTCGGTCCCTGCCGGATTCACCGACGACGGGTTACCCGTCGGGCTACAGGTCGTCGCGAACCGCCACGCCGAGGGCGACGTCCTCGCCGTCGCCGCCGCCCTGGAACGGACCCGACCGTGGGCCGATCGGTATCCTGACCGGTAATCGCTCGTCTCGAGACCCCGAGTGTGCCCGTCGACCGCACGCGATTACGTGCGCCGACCCGCTCACTCCCCGTCGGTCGATTCGTTCCGTATCTTCCCTTTTATATCGGCGTAGGTACCTTCGGCGCTGAGCCGGGTCTCGCCGACCGTTGCGCCGACGAGTCCGCCGACGGCGCCGCCGGTGCTCGCCGCGTTTCGACTCAACAATCCGCCCAGAGCCGCGCCGATGGCGGCCCCGATCGCCGCGTATTTCGCCCGGCCGACTGCGGTCTTGATTTGAGATCGCATACGCTAGTTCGCCGTCTCCGAAATAAAAACCCTCGCCTCCGGTACAGTTTATTCGACGTGGAACTCGATCGCCGCGCCCTGGCCGAAGCCGACACACTCCGTCGCGATCCCACGTTCGGCGTCGCGTTTGTGCATTTCGTGGATCAGCGTGACCGGCAGCCGGGCACCGGTCGCCCCGAGCGGGTGGCCGATGGCGATGGCGCCGCCGTTGACGTTGTAGCTCTCGTTGTCGAACCCGAGCTGGTCGCGACAGTACACACATTGGGAGGCGAAGGCCTCGTTGAGTTCGACCAGATCGTAGTCCTCGACGCCCGTCCCCGAGCGTTCGAAGAGCTCCTCGCAGGCCGGGACCGGGCCGATCCCCATGACTTCGGGCTCGACGCCGGCGACCGCGCTGTTTCCGATCTCGGCGATCTCTTCGAGCCCGTGTTCCTCGGCGAAGCTTCGGGAGGTGATCAAAAGCGCCGCGGCTCCGTCGGTCATCTGGGAGGCGTTACCGGGAGTGACCGTCCCCTCGGATTTGAATACCGTCGGGAGTCCGGCGAGCTTTTCGACCGTGGTTCCGGGGCGGAGCCCCTCGTCTTTCTCGACGGTGAACGCCTCCCCCTCCTCGTCGTGGCCCTCGATGGGGACGATCTCGTCGTCGAAGCGGCCCTCTTCGGTTGCCGCGACGGCGCGCTGTTGGGACTGGGCGGCGTACTCGTCCTGCGTCTCTCTGGTCACGTCGTAGCGTTCGGCGACCTCCTCCGCCGTCATACCCATCTGCAAGGCCGCGACGTTGTGGTGGTCGTTGAGTCCCGGGTGGATCTCGCTGTTTTCGCCCATCGGGACCCGGGACATGGATTCGACGCCGCCGGCGATTATACACTCACGCTGTCCGGCCCGGATCGCGTTGGCCGCGTTGATGACCGCCTCCGCGGAGGAGGCACACCAGCGGTTGATCGTCGCCGCGGGCGTGTCCTCGCCGAGTTCGGACATCAGCGCGATGACGCGGGCCATGTTATTGCCCTGCTCGCTTCGCTGCTGGGCACAGCCCCACTGGAGGTCGTCGACGTCCTCGCCGGTCAGTCCGGTCTCCTCGAGGATCCGGTCGATCAGCGGGATCGAGAGGTCCTCGGGACGGACGTCCGCGAAGACGCCCTCGGCCTTCCCGAGCGGCGTTCGATACGCTTTCACGACGACTGGCGTGTCAACACTCATGACTCCCTGTTCGCCCCCGACCACGTTAAACCTTTTAGTTGATGGTTCGTTCCTTGTAAAGCTTCTGCCACGAACCGGCCTCAGGTGTTAAACGAAATGCGATCGTGCGGACCGATCGGATCAGGCCAAAAAGACGTGTCGAGGCCGATCGGCGAGCACCTCGCGTCCCCACTGGACGGTCTCGCGGAACGCGTCCGAGCGGAAAAAGGTCATCGCGTCCTCCTGATCGCGCCACTGACTGGCGATGAACATATCGTTTTCGTCGCCCTCGTTGGCCAGAAGTGTCGTCTCGAGGTGGCCGTCCATCTCGGAGAGCAGCCCGCCCACGTCCTCGAAGGTGTCGACGAACTCCTCGCGGTACTCCGGTTTGACGGTGTAGAACATTCCCATCGTGCCGAAACCGCTCTCTTCACCGGCTCTGGCGACGATCCCTGGAAGCTCCGAGAGGAACCCGCCGGCGGTGTCGGCGGCCGATTTCGTCTCCCAGATCGAGACGATCCCCGAACGACCGCCGCCGTGTACGTCGGCATACACGGCGGATTTGACGTGGGTATCGTAATGCTCGAACCGTTCCCGGAGGTCCGAAAGCTCCGATCGCAGCGTTTCGGGATCGGCCTCGGAGTACAACACCAGCGCGTAGACGTCCTCCCCGTGTGGTTTGCCGGCGTAGATGTCGATCTCTTCGAGTTCGCCGCGGATGTCGTCGTCCTCGTCAGTACCGTGAGTTTCGGTCCCGCCTTCGCTTTCCGACCCGTCGTCGGTTCCGAGCGCCGCGCCGACACCGGATCCGACGCCCGGAAGGTCGGCCAGAAAGCCCGAGGCGGTGTTTGCGGCGCGCTCGTTTCGCCAAAGTGAGACGACCGCCGTCTCACCCGAGTCGGCTCGAACCGCCGTGAGCACGTGCGTGTCGTAGTGCTCGAAGTTCCCCCGGAGCCCCTCGACGGCTTCGCTCAGCTCCTCGGCGTCGGCCTCGGAGCGAAAGAGGAGCCCGTAGCCGGCATCGGGATGGCCGTCCGTGTCGATGCCGAACTGTCCGAGCCGTCCCGAGAGCGTCTCGGCGTCGATCTTCTCGTGGGCGGGGCCGCCGGTTTCGGGTCGGCCGCCGGAACTCGATCCCGACCCATCGTCGGTCTCCGCCGGCCGGTCGTCGTCTCCGTCGGCTCCACGTTCGCCTGTCGATCCCTCGCTTTCGCCTTCATCTTCTCCGGTCGGCACCGATTCGCCGGCGAAGACGGCCGGGAGATCTGACGGCTGGAACCGCCGCCCGATATAGAAGGGACCGAACTCCGCGAACTTCGAGGAGGAGGGATCGAACCGCATCTCGTAGAGCAGGTGTTTGATTTCCGTCGGATCGTCCGCGAACAGCGTCACGCCCCACTCGTAGTCGTCGAACCCGACGCTACCCGTGATGATCTGGCTCACTTTTCCGGCGTACTCCCGGCCGACCTCGCCGTGGGCAGACATATACTCCGCACGCTCCTCGAAGGGGAGATCGTACCAGTTGTACTCCGGATCGCGGCGTTTGTCCATCGGATAGAAACAGACGTGTTCGGCGTCCGGAATATCGGGATAGATCCGCTGTCGCATGTAGTTGCGCATCCCCGCGTCCTCGATGTCCTCGATCCCCTCCGTGAGATCCTCGTGCATGTACCCCGAAACCTCCGTGACGGAGACGTACGAGGACGCCCGCTCGGTGAACTCGGCGAGTGCGGTCGATTCGAACCGTCGCTCGGCCCGATCGAGCGCTTCGAGCGTCGGTCGCAGATGGAGGATCATGAGGTCCGCCTTGTGGCCGACGACTGTGAAGACGGCCGATCCACCCGCGTCGCTGTCCGCCACCTCGACGTGTGTTTCGAGATGTTCGATGCCCTCCTCGAGCGCCCGGCCCCGCTCCCGTTCGGTGGCGTTGCGCCACCCGTCCCAGTCGATCCGTCTGAGATCGTGAAGCGCGTACCATCCCTCCTCGGTTCCCGGTGGTCGTCGCCGTTCCATATCCGGGATTCGATCGGACGGGTAATGGGGTTTTTGTGTTCCCCGAGCGGTGTCGAGACGATCCGTACCACGTACTGACGGGGCAAGCGGCGGTCCTGAACGCCTATCTCCACCCTATCGGACGCGGTAGAAATAACGAGTTACATGGCGTTATAAATTTTCTAAGCGCTTCTCAAAACGTTTCTAGTAGAGGTACGGCAACGGAAAAATCTATCCGAAAACGCGAACGAGCGTGAATCGACGCGAAGGTTCTGTTGTTTATATACGGTTAGCTATCCATGTCCGTACCAAGGAGATCAGCTATGTCAAGTGCAACGCCCTCTACCCCCGCCCCGCTCGCCGCCGACGAACGGAGCACCGTCGCCGCCTGGATCGATCGGTTCGTCTACGGGATCCGAGCAACGGCCTTCTGGAGCGCCGCCCTGCTGCCGCTTTTCGTGCTCGTCGCGCTCGCGGTCGGTGCGATCAGCCAGTATCCGGCCGTCCTCGTCGGTGCGCTCGTGCTCAACGCGGTCTGTGCCGTCATCGGACACGACCACGCGCCACGAGGTGATCGACCGTGAGTACGAGTGCGCCGTCCGAGTCGGTGTATCGTTCTTACCCCGTCAAACGACTGGCAGCGTATCTCCGCAGGGGAGCCGAGCGTGCCGGCAGTGCGATCTACGTCAACGGCGACCGGCTCGCCGCAGCGTTCGATCTCTCCCCCGTCGAGATCGACCGTCTCATTCGGGAACTCTCCGGGTCGGCGCCCGGTCTCTCCTTTTCGATCGCCGCCAGAGCGCCCCGGACCGTCTGGCGCGTGTCGCGTCCACGACGCTAACTCAACAGCCACGGACCGAACAGCAGCCCGAGCAGACTGAGTATCATCGCGAAGCTGATAACCGCTGTGATGACGCCTACGGTCGCACTACTCGCCTCACCGGGGAGTCTGGCGAGCGTCGCCTCGACGCTCGTCCTGAGGATATGGCCGCCGTCTAACGGGTACGACGGGATACAGTTGAAGATCCCGAGGTTGATGTTGACCCAGCCGGTCCAAAAGAGGACGTTGACGAGCGCGAACACGACGCCGGCGCCGAGCGGCCCGGAGACCGAGTAGAAGTTCGTGATCTCGCCGTTAAAGCCCGCGAAGTTATAGCCGATGTTCGGGTCGACGATGTTCATAAAGGGCAAAACGAGCGCGGCGAATGTCCGGGTCACGAACGTCGTCACGGGATCGTCACCCCACCCGGAGCCGCCCAGCATCGCGTGATACTGTTCGGCCGGATACGTGTCGATACCGAAGTCGTCGACGACGACGCCGCTCGTTCCCTCCTGGATGCCGCCCACGCCGAGGAAGCCGTGGTCCTCGTTCGGGTGCTCCTCTAGCGTCACCTCGTAGACGCTCCGGTCGCCGTCCCAGGGTCCGTCGTCACCGTGATACGCGACGACTTCGACGGTCTCGCCGGGGTCGGTCCCCGCGAGCACTGTCGAGAGTTCCTCGTGATCCGTCGTCGGTTCGCCCCCGACGCTGTGGATGATCATCGGCGTATCGGGGGCGTCGCCGTTGTCGTCGCTACCGAGCGGTTGATCGTCCGGAACCGTACTCACGAACGTCCCGACCGGGAACCGGATAGTGTCGTCCCCGTCGTCGTCGGTCTCGACCCCGAGTTCGACGACTTCCTCTCCCGAGAGGACGTCTCTGAACGCCGATTCGGTGAACACCGCTTCACCGTCGACAGTCCGGACCTCGGTGCCGGTCTCGATCGGGCCATCGACGACCGCTCGCGTGACGATGAGGCTCCGTTCGACGGTCACCGGGTCGGCGTCCTTCCGGTCGACGGTCACCTCCCGGTCGGCCTCCTCGAGCGCGTCGGCGAACGAGGACTCACCGTCGATCTCCTCGCCGTCGACGCCGACGAGTACGTCGCCGCGTTCGATCCCGGCGTCCTCGGCGGCCGATCCGGGGAGAACGCCGCCGATCGCGACGCCCGGAGCGACCGAGACGAGACTCCCGACGATCGCGAACAGCAACGCGAACGAAATCGCCGTCACGAGGAAGTTGTTCGTCACGCCGGCGGCGAACATTCGGGTTTTGCCGCCGCGATCCGCGTTCTCCTGGCTTTTCTCGTCCGGCTGGACGAACGCGCCCATCGGTATGAACGCGAACAGCGCGATCCCCATCGAGTCGATCTCGATGTCCTCGACGCGGCACAACAGGCCGTGGCCTCCTTCGTGGACCACCAGCCCGACGAGGAGGCCGATGACGATATCGATCGCCGCCTCCCACGGGAGGAACTGGTTGACGCCCGGAATCACCAAAGCGTCCTGCGGTCTGACGAACCCGGCCGTCTGTGGCTCCGAGAGCGTGCCGATCGCGGACACGAGCACCGCGAGGAACGACCCGACCATGATGACCAGGGCGATCCCGACGCCCAGGTTCCCCCAGGCGCGCCAGAGACGCTTGGGCGTCGAGAGCCAATCGAGGAACGCCCGTCCGCGCTTGGTGTGGATCGTGACGATCGGTCCGGATACCTTGATCGAAGACGGCAACAGCCCCCGCGATTTGAGGGCCATCGCCGCGGACGTATACAGAAGGATCCCGACCAGTACCCAAAGCAGCGTGCTCATTGGAACACTCTACGGTCTCGTGTACTGATAGGGATTTTGACCTCCCCCTTCCGGGACGGTCGCGGTTTCGTCACCGCTCGCGCCGCAGCCGATCGACGACGAACGACTCGTCCATCGCCGCGAGGAACGGCCCCAGCCGCGGGCCCTCGGTCTCGTCGAGAAAGAGCCGGTAGCCGGCCCCGAAGAGTTCACCGACCTCGACGTCGTTTCGGCGTGCCGTCTCGTAGATCTCCTCCTGCAACGTCCCTTCGTCGGGCGATTCGTTTTCGACGAAATCGGCGAGCTCCCCGAGCGCCGCCGCCGTCGCCGGATCGAAACCCGTCTCCGGAAGCGTCTCGGCGAGCCGGTAGTTGAACTCGTTGTCGGTCCGGACCGCCCATCGACGGGCCTTCTCGACGCGCTCGAGGGCGGCGTCGATCTCGTCGTCATCCGCCGTCTCGGGGAGATGGCCCGATCGCCGTGCCATCTGAACGCGGAGGTCGCGGTCGTCTGTCATACCGAGGACGGCGGCGAACGTGTAGGGGATCCGAATCGGACGCTCGTCCCCCTCGGCGATCATCGGATAGGCGCGTTCGGCCAACTCGGTCTCATCCTCGTCCGCGTTGGTTTCGCCGAAGTAAATCCGCTCGAAGCGGTCGAACTCGTCGACGAGTCGATCGAGGCTCCCGACGTCGAAATCGCGCTGTTTCTTCGGGTTCTTCGTGAAAAAATACCGGAGTACCTCTCCCTCGAGCAGTTCGAGCACCTCGTCGACGGTGATGATGTTCCCGGCCGACGACGAGAGCGCGTCGCCGTTGAGCGTGAACCACTCGTACACCATCGGCACCGGCGGCTCGAAACCGAAGACTTCCCGGGCGACCGTCTCGCCGGAGGGCCACGATCCCTCGGCGTGGTCCTTGCCGAACGGTTCGAAGTCGACGCCGAGCGTCAGCCACTGGGCCGGCCACTCGAAGCGCCACGGCAGTTTCCCCTCCCGGAACGTCGCCGTCCCTGCGTGTCCACAGCCCTCGATGGTGTCGTCGCCGGCGACGACGTCGTCACAGACGTACTCGACGGTCTTCGCCTCGAGATCGACGGCGGTCACCGTCTCCGTGAGGTGGCCACACTCGGCACACTGCGGGAAGAAGGGGACGTATCCTTCGTCGACTTTGTCCTGAAACTCCGCCAGAACCGACCGCGCAGTCTCCCGGTTCCGGAGGACGTGTTCGACCGCTTCATCGAACCCGCCCGACTCGTAGCGTTCGGTGTTCGAGACGATCTCGATCGGGACGCCGATGGCCTCGGCCGACCGCCGGAGCAACTCGGTGAAGTGGGCACCGTAGGAGTCACAGCAGCCGAACGGGTCCGGGATGTCCGTGTAGGGTTTCCCGAGATTTCGACCGAGGGCGCCGGCATCGACTTCCCCGAGCCCGACGACGTTCCACTCCAGGTCCGCGAGCTTGCGCGGCAGCTTCCGGAGTCTATCCCTGTCGTCCGTCGTGAACACCTGTCGGACCTCGCGGCCGCGACCTCTGAGCACCTCCGCAACAAAATACCCCCGCATGATCTCGTTGAAATGACCGAGATGCGGGACGCCCGACGGCGAGACGCCGCCCTTGATGACGATCGGTTCCGCGCCACTCTCATCGTCCGCCGTCTCCGCTCGTTCATCGACGCGCGCTTCGATCTCGTCGGCCGCCGCGTCGGCCCAGAAGGCACGACGCTTCCCCGTCCCGATGTCGTAGAGATCAGCCATTGGGGAGGACCTCCGTCCCGTCCGCGTCGCCGGCGACGGCGTCGGCGATCCGGGAGGGGTCGGTCCCGTCCAACACGACGGCTCTGAGGTCCGAGCGCTCGATGATCTTCGTGGCGAGCAGATCGATCGGCGCCTTCGATCCGGCCGTCGTCTGGATCGAGGAGATCACGTCGACGAGTTCGCTCGCCGTCAGCCGATCGTATCGCTCCGCGCCGTCGTTTTCGTTCGGATCCGCCGAGAAGACGCCGGAAACGCTCGTCGCGTAAACGAGCAGGTCGGCTTCGACCATCTCGGCGAGCATCGCCGCGACGGCGTCGGTCGTGTGTCCGGGGACGGTCCCGCCCATGATCGCGACCTCGTTTCGCCGGAGCGAGGCGCGGGCGTCTTCATGGGAGTCGGCGGGTTCGGGCGTGGCCGAACTCTCGAGCGCGGTGATCAAAAGCCGGGCGTTCAGCCGCGTGACGTCGATCCCGAGCGTGTCGAGGTCGTACTCCGTCGCGCCCAGTTCCCGAGCCGTATTTATATACTGGCGTGCGACGCCGCCGCCGCCGACGACGGTCGCGATCTCGTGTCCCGCTTCGACGAGCCCGTCGATAGTGTCGGCGTGTGCCTCGACGCGGTTGGCTTCGAGTCCGGGCACAAGCACGCTCCCACCGATACAAATAACGACTCTCATTACGTTTCGGTTGCCCTGTTCCGATTTAAGCGTTATCAAGCCTTCCGACACCTACAAGCCGTCACACGGCAAGAATACGCACATGTACGCAGTTTCGGTTCTCGGCACGGACGCCACGACAGCGGTCTCGAGACTGACAGCCGAGGTCGACGGTCGGGTCGGTATCGTCCGGTTCGAAGCGACCGATACGGACGGCGGTGTCACACGGGCTCGCAGCGACACCGAGTACGTCGTCGACGACGGCTGGCATGCGAGCGGAACGGGGTTGTCCGTTGCGGACGCACTCGACCGGCTCGCGCCCGACCACGAGTACGCCTTCGTGTTGGGCGCACCCGAAGCCCGTCTCCCGACGGTCGCCGTCGGCACCGACAGTCCCGGGGCGCTCGTTTCCGTTCCCGACGTCGATTCGCTTGACGCCGAAGCCGCCGTAGAGACGATCCGCGGGACCGAGCCCTACGAGACGCTCGAATCGCTCGTCGCAGCCGTCAAACGGAGCGACGAAGCGACGTACTCCGGGGCGATCGCGACCTTCACGGGGCGCGTCCGCGCGAAGGAACACGAGGACGACGAACGGACGCGGTATCTGGAGTTCGAAAAGTACGAGAGCGTCGCCGAAGAGCGGATGCGAGCCATCGAGACGGAACTCGAAGCGCGCGAGGGGGTCCTCGACGTCCGGCTTCACCACCGGACCGGGCAGATCCCGGAGGGGAAGGACATCGTCTTCGTAGTCGTGCTCGCCGGCCACCGCGACGAGGCGTTTCGGACCGTCGAAGACGGGATCAACCGTCTGAAAGACGAGGTCCCCCTGTTCAAGAAAGAGGTCACCGACGAGGAAACGTTCTGGGTCCACCAGCGCGAGTGACCCACTCGCCCGCAAAAACCTGCAAAATTCTCTGGAAAGACGGTCCCGCGTGCTCGATTTTCAGTACAGTATGGGGCGATTATATACGGATATAAAACAAAAAAGAAAGTCTCAGAGACGTCTATAAAACGTTTCAAAACGTCTGGTGGATCGATAAAACGAACCGTTAAGTCCGATTTATCTCGAACCGGCCCGAATCGATCCAAAGCTTCATTCCTTTATATACCCCTCCGGTGGGAAGGGGGGGAGTGAGGCATCAAACATGAGCGCCACAACGGAACCCTCCACCGAAAGCAAAGAAACGCGGCTCCGCCGGTATCTCAGCCAGCGGGCCGAGGACGGCGAGGTCTACATCAAAGGCAAGTTCATCGCGGACGATGTCGACCTCTCCCCGAAAGAGATCGGCGCACTCATGGTGAAACTGCGCGACTCGGCCGCCGACCTCGAGATCGAAAAGTGGTCGTACACCTCTGCGACCACCTGGCGCGTGACGCAGGGCTAAGAACCGCCGCCGGTCCTCCCCCAGTCCCCGTCTCCGAGTGCTCCGTTGTCCCCCGATAACCAGCGTGTTCCGACGCTGCCAAGGGGTTTATTTCTTTCAGACGCGTTCGTCCCGACGATGGATCTCCCCCATCGGTCGTCGACTCGTGCCGGCCCGTCGCCCGAGTCGCTGCTGCCGGCGTTCCGGACGACCGACATCGAACGGACCGATGACGGCCGACTCATCTATTACGGCCATCCACAGACCGGCGTCCGTCGGCTCGAACGGGAGGTGTGGCCGCTGTTCCGTGAACACGGCTACGAGGTCCGATTCCGGACCGTCCGGGACAGCGAACCGGACCCGATAACGGGCGTCGATATCACCGAAGAGCGTCGGGCCCTCGTCGCCGAACCCAGGCGAACCGACGACGGGGGCGTCCCGTGGACGAACGTCGTCATGTTCTTCGCGACGGTGTTGACGACGCTGTACGCCGGTACGATCTGGTATTATCAGCCCGTCGAGGGGCCGCTCGATCTCCTCGCTGGGTGGCCCTTCGCCGCCGCCGTCCTCGGTGTGTTAGCGATCCACGAACTCGGCCATTACGCCCTCTCGCGGTACCACAGCGTCGAGGCGAGCCTGCCGTATTTCATTCCCGTCCCGACGTTCATCGGGACGTTCGGGGCGGTGATCTCCATTCGGGGGCGGATCCCGGACCGGAAGGCGCTATTCGATATCGGCGTCGCCGGTCCGCTCGCCGGCCTCGTCGCGGCGATCGTCGTCGCGGTCATCGGCCTTCATATGGACCCGGTACAGGTCCCCGAGCACGTCCTCGAAAGCGAGAGCTCGATCGAACTCGAACTCGGCTATCCGCCGCTGCTCGAACTTCTCGCGTGGGCGACCGGCCAACAACTCACCTACGAGTCCCCCGAGCTGGTCGCCAACCCGGTCATCTTCGGCGCGTGGGTCGGCCTCTTCGTGACGTTTCTCAACCTCCTCCCCGTGGGACAGCTCGACGGCGGCCACATGATCCGTTCGATGCTCGGCGAGCGGGCCGAGACCGTCGCCTCGCTCGTCCCCGCCGGCCTCTTCGCGCTTGTGGCGTATCTGGCCGTCTTCGCCGACGTCGGCTACAACGCGCTCGTGCTGTGGGGGTTTTGGGGACTCGTGACGATTGGGCTGGCGTACGTCGGCCACGTCACGCCGATCTTCGACGAACCGCTCGACCGAACGCGGATCGCGATCGGCGTGTTCACGTTCGCACTCGGCGTGCTCTGTTTCACCCCGGTTCCGATCGAGATCAGCGGTGCGTGAACCCCCGATCCGGAAGCGGCTCGTCGTCCATCCGGACGCCGACGTCGTCCGTGACGGATCCGATCCGAACGACATCGACCTCGGTTTCGCTTTTCACTGTCGGGAGCGAGTCCTCGGGAAGCGTACAGACCAACTCGAAGTCCTCCCCGAAGTGGATCCCGAGATCCCGCCTTTCGGCCTCGCTCTCCGCGACGGAACCGACGCTCGGGTCGATCGGAACGTCCGAATACCTGACCGACATCCCACAGTCACTCGCCTCGGCGAGCTGATGCAGCGAGCGTGCGAGCCCGTCGCTTGAATCCATCATCGCGGTCGCGTGTGGCCGCAACACCCGTCCGACGCCGACTCTCGGTTCGAACCGGAACAGTTCGTTGGCCCGCCCGTGTTCGCCGGCCTCGAACAGCTTCAGCGCGGCACCGCTCCGGCCGAACGTCCCGGTCACACAGATCGCGTCACCCGGCTTCGATCCCGATCGGTAGACCGGATTGTCGGTCCGTCCGACCGCGGTCGTCGAGACGGTGAACTCCCTGTGGGTGTCGAGGTCGCCGCCGACGTACGCCGCACCGACTGCCGCACACACGTCGGTACAGCCCTCGAGGAACGCTTCGAGCTCCGGCGGCTCGAACGACGGCGCGGCGTAGACGGCGAGGGCGGCGTTCGCCTCGGCACCCATCGCCGCCACGTCGGAGAGCGACGCGCCGACGGCTCGCCAACCGGCGGTGTAGCGGGTCACCCCCTGGGGGAAGTCCGTCGTCTCGTGAAGCATGTCCGTGGTGAGTACGAGCCCGTCGAACACCGCACAGTCGTCGCCCGCGTAGGGAACGGCGTCCCCGACGAGCGACAGCGCCGCCCGTTCGTCCATACCTCCCGGTCGCCCGCCCGGCGCATATGACCATCGGTGCAAGACCCGCCCTGTCGGGGCGTTCTCGGTTTTCCGCTCCCCTGACGGCCGAATATCAACAGCGTTAAACACGCCGGAGCGGAACCGGAACGTAATGACGACCCTTTACGACGTCCCCGCCGAGGACCTCATCGAGGCGATCGCCGAGAAGATCGAATCCGAACTCGAAGAGCCGGAGTGGCTCGAGTTCACGAAAACCGGCCCGGCCCGCGAGCTCCCGCCCGAGCAGGAGGACTTCTGGAGCCGCCGTGCGGCCAGCCTGCTCCGGAAGGTCGCCGTCGACGGTCCCGTCGGCGTCGAGCGGCTCCGGACCGCCTACGGCGACGCGACCAACGGCTCGACCCGGTACCGCGTCCGACCGAACCACAAACGCGAGGGTTCCGGGAACGTCATCCGGACGGCGCTCCAGCAGCTGGAGGACGCCGGCTACATCGAGACTTCCGAGGCCCGCGGCCGAAGCGTCTCCGGCGAGGGCCGTGCGCTCCTCGACGACACCGCCGCCGAGGTCCTCGAGGAACTCGACCGCCCCGAGCTCGAACGCTACGCCTAAGGAGTCGACCTCGATCTGAACGCAGCTTCGATCCGAACAGCAACCTTCTCAATACTCGGCCCACGAGCGGGAGTATGAATCACCGCACGCCAGCCGCGACCGTCGGCATCGTCGGCGGCGGCCAGCTCGGCCGAATGATGGGCGAGGCCGCGGGCCCGCTCGGGGTCGAACTCGTCGTTTCGGATCCGACGCCGGACTGCCCGGCCGCACCCGTCGTCCGCGAACAGATCGTCGGCGATTTCGACGACTACGACGCGATCCGTGAACTCGCCGAACGCGCCGACGTCCTCACCTTCGAGATCGAACTCGCCGACCCAGACGAGATGGAACGGGTCGGCGAGGAGACCGACACGCCGATCCACCCCGACCCAGACACCCTGCGGACGATTCAGGACAAACTCGTCCAGAACCGGGCACTCGCCGAGGGTGGACTTCCGATCCCCGAGTTTCGGGGCGTCGAGACCGAGGCCGATCTGCTCGAGGCGGGTGAGGAACTCGGCTGGCCCGTGATGCTCAAGGCCCGTCAGGGCGGCTACGACGGCCGTGGGAACCGTCCCGTCGAGGGCCCCGGCGAGGCGGCCGAGGCGCTCGAGGAGATCGGCGGCGCGGCGCTGGCCGAGGAACTCGTCGATTTCGAACGCGAACTCGCCGTCATGGGTGCGGTCGGTGACGGTGAAACGCGCGCGTATCCGGTCACCGAAACGATCCACGAGGAGGAGATCCTCCGAGAGTCGGTCGCGCCGGCCCGGACCGACGACGCCGTCCGATCGCGGGCCCGTGAGGTCGCTTTCGACGTGTTGGATCTTCTCGAGGGACGCGGCGTCTACGGGATCGAACTGTTCGAGACGCGCGACGGTGAAATACTCGTCAACGAGATCGCCCCCAGACCCCACAACTCCGGGCACTGGACGATCGAGGGGACGAACTGCTCGCAGTTCGAACAGCACCTTCGGGCCGTGCTCGGGTGGCCACTGGGGGACGCGACGCTTCGTTCGCCGGCGGCGGCGGCGAATCTGTTGGGTGATGTCGACAGTACCAGACCGGCCGAACTCGCCGGGACCGAGGCCATCCTCGAGACGGCCGAGGCGTCGCTGCACTGGTACGGCAAACGCGAGGCCCGCCCCCTCCGGAAGATGGGCCACGTGACGCTCGTCGACGGGAGTGCCGATCGGGAGACCCTCCTTTCGAAGGCACGAGGGCTAGTCGATTCGGTGACGTTCGAGTGACACCGATCCCGGGTGTGTGCTCCGGGTAGGAGCTGTTTGTTTTCGCGGTTGTGCGGTTCCGACGGATGCAACCGGGCCCGTTTTTACGCTACACACCAACGGGCGGGTAGATGCGCCGCTTCGCTACGCGCTGCCGATCCCGCCGATCGCTGCTTGCGGCGGTCGCTTCGGGGACGGCGGTCTCGATCGCCGGCTGTCTCGGCAGCGACGCCCCCGAACTGTCCGACTCGGCGGGGAACGACTCGTCGGCGGACGATCCGCCCGAATTCCCCGACCACCCGGGAGACGCGCCGGTTGATCCGCCCGAAGAACGCCGCTGTGACGGTCCCTGCGGGATGACACCGGCCGCGTACCCCGATTCGAACGCACAGATCGCCCACGAGGGCGGTGAGGGTGTTTTCTTCGACAGCGTCGGCTGTCTGGTCGCGTACCGTCACGATCCGACGTTCTACGACGGCCCGGAGTCGCCGATCGATCGCGTCTGGGTCCGCGATTTCGGAACCGAGGAACTGATCGACGCCGAAAGTGGGGTCTTCGTCCACGACTACGACAAGGACCGTCACGAGGAGATCATGGCCCACAACCCGAAGCCCTTCGCCGACCGGGACGACGCCGTCGACTACGTCGATACCCACGACGACCTCGGCGAGAACGACATCGTGGAACTCGACTTCTTCGGCGCCGAGGAGGCCCATGGCTATCGGGATTATCCGATCCCCGAGGACGGGTAACCGAACCGTTTATTCTGAAACACTCCGAACCGTCCGTGTCATGACCCTCCTCCAGGTCCCCGGTGGTCCCGAACTGCTCATCATCGGCCTCGTTTTCGCCTTCCTCGTCGCGATCACGATGGCGGTCGTCGCCCTGATAGTGTTTTTCAGCCGTCGGAACCGGTCCCAACCGTCGGTAGACGAACGGCGAATCGACGAACTCGAAGAGCGCGTCGAAGAGCTGGAGACTGACCGCGAGGGGTAGCCGGTCCGGAGCGCGAACCTTCAAAACCACGGCGTGAGCCGCCCGAAATCTCCGACCGTCGGAATCGGTCGACGAATCCACGGCTGGGGTACGGTAGCCGAAACCACAACACCCAAGCGGGCGCCACCCACCGATCCAGACATGACCCGATCCGCCGAAATACAGGAGCTCATCGACCTGTTCGAGGCCGAAGCCGCCCGCGACCGTCCCGAGGAAGCGACACCCGAGATCGGCATTGTCATGGGGTCGGATTCGGACCTCGATGTGATGTACGGCGCCTACGAGGCGCTGACCGAACTGGGCTTCGAGGAGGTGACGGACTACGACGATCCGCCGGAGTGCCGGTTCACCTTCGAGACGTTCGTCGTCTCGGCCCACCGGACGCCGGAGCTGATGTACGTCTACGGCGAGACCGCACGCGAACGCGGACTCGACGTCGTCATCGCCGGTGCGGGGGGAAAATCGGCCGATCTGCCGAACATGACCGCCTCGATCGCCTATCCGATCCCCGTCGTCGGTGTCCCGGTTCAGGAGAAATCTGTCGATTCGGTCATCGGCATGCCGACCGGCGCGCCGATCGTGGCCGTCGACGCGGGCAAGTCGTTCAACGCGGCGCTGTCGGCCGTCCAGATCCTCTCGCGGGCCCATCCGGAACTGGAGGACCGCCTCGATAAGTACCACGACGGGCTGCAGGACGACGTCGGGGCTGTCTCGAAGCGACTGCACAGCGAGGGAACGGCGCGGTTCCGCAAGAACCAGTAACCGAACCGGTTGTCCGACTGTCCGAGGGTGTCCCGCGGTTTCAGGCCGTCGGTAGGGTGACGGTGACCACGTTCCCCCCGTCGTATCGAAACTCGATCTCCCCTTTGAGTGCTGTTACACACCATTTCACTATCCACAGTCCGATCCCACGTCCGTGTTGTAACGGCGTCTCGTCGCCCGCTTCGATCGTCGCGATCTCGAGATCCGCGATCCGTTCGTTGGTGTCCCGGACCTCGAACACCGTCCCCATCCGATCACCGGAGATTTCGAAGACGCGGACGGTCACGTTCGGATCGTCGTCGGCGTGGACGATCGCGTTTTCGACGAGGTTCGAAACCGCCTGTGAGAGTAGCGCCGAATCCGTCCGAACACTGGTTTTCGACGACGCGATCTCGCTCGTGACACTCGCCTCGGGACGGCTCTCGTACATTTCTTTTTTGATCCCTTCGATCAGCGTCGATACGTCGACCTCCGTTGTCTCCCGTTTTCCCCCTTTGATGCGGTCGAACTCTTTGGCCTTTTCAGCGATCGACAGCAACCGCTGGCTCGACCCGACGATCGACTCGGCCTGGCTGCTGTGTTGGGGATCGTCCGAGTCGTCGGCGATCATTTCCGCATGTCCACGAACCACGGTCATCTCGTTTCGGAGGTTGTGTCTGAGGACGCGGTTGAATACCGCGAGCTGCTGTTCGCGCTGTCGTTCCTCGGTGACATCGTAGAGGACGATCATTCCGCCGACCGTATCGCCCCGCGGATCGGTCAATGGCGTATACGAGACCGCGAACACTCCACCGGCCGATCCCGGAACTGTGATTTCGCCGGCGGTCCGCATCCCCTCGAGCCGATCTCCGGTAAGGCTCTCGAGCGGAACCGGGAGCACGCCTTGCCCTCCGACGTCGAACAGCTGTTTTGCACGCTCGTTCAGGTTGACGACCTGCTCTGTGGTGTCGACGGTGAGCATCGGGTCTTTGAGATCGTCGAGAGCGCTCTGTTCGGCGGCCCGCTGGGTCGTCGGATTCGTTTCGAACATGTGTGTCCCGACGAACGCGTACGCATCTATGGCGACGTGTGGTAACAAAAAGAGGAGCGTGAGGTTGAGCGCCGGCCACGGGCCGATCCCCGCGAGCCAGACACACAGCGCGGCTACCGGGGGGAGCGTACTGAGCGTGACCGCGATCGCCTCGCGTCGGTAGAGCGGCCCGTAGTTCAGGATGGTTTCGACCAACAGGAGCACCCCCACGCCGGCGGCGAGAAGACTGACGGCGACAGTCGCATACCCCCAGGGCTGAATCGAGTACAGCACCGTCGAGAGATCGAACACCGGAGCGCTTCGGAAGTCGACCCACAGCAGGTCGTGGTATGGATACGTCGCTGCCAGAAGCGTCGTTCCGACCGGAAAGACGAACAGGAGTCGGAATCCACTGGAACGGATGACTGCCGTCCGCCCGGTGTACTCGAGGGCGAACCCGAGAAAGAGCGGACCGATCCAGGCCAGGCCGATCCATACGAAGGCTTCGGCGTAGCCCCGCCAGAGCGGATCGAAGATCAGGAGTCCGGCGCTATACCCGATCGCGGAGAGCGCCTGGAACGTAAGCGTCGCCATGAACCAGGTCGCCGCGGGGTGTCCACGGTGTCGATCGAGATACCAGACCAATCCGAGGCTCCCGAGACCGGCAGCGAACGACCCGAGCACGACTGTATTTCCGACGATTCCACTCAATAGTGTTACCCGACACGGCGAGTATGTACTTAGTATTTCGGCTTCCGCCGGACGGCCGCCGTCCGTCGTATTTTTCTGACGCACCGTCCCCGATTTCATCGCAGGATTTGTCGCAGGCCAGACCCACGAACTTCGACGAGTGGTCGACGGCCTGCAGGACGACGCTGGGATCGCCTTCGGGCGGTTACCCGGAGAATGAACGGAACGGTTCCACGGGGCACGGCTGACTTCCCGGCGGGGCGTTCCGAGGGATGTCGGGTCGTTCCATTGCCCCTCCGCGTTCGGTCAGTCCGATGCGGCGAAGCCGACCCGACCGTCCCCGGTAGCGACGTATACGCCGCCGGTGGTCTGTCTGATCTGGCCGGATCGCTGGAGGCGCTGACAGCGGCGCCGAACCCGCAGCGTATGTGTTTCGAGCTCGGCGGCGATCTCCGGGACGGACGACGGCTGCGTCCGTGCGAGGGCGTCGAGTATCGATCGGTCGAGCCCATCGGACATGGTTCTACTGGTAACTACGCTTCCGGAGACGAACAACCGTAGGCCACGTATCTATGGTGATTTATTAGTACGTTTGTCGGGCAGCGGCCAACCGCCGGACTCAACAACCCTTATTAGGATGACTTCCGAACCTGAGTACGATACAGACCGCATGAGTGATCCATGGATCGCCGTCGGTGCGCTGGCGCTCGTGGGGCTCGCGATCCCCCTCTCGATGATCGTCGTTTCGAGCCTCCTTCGACCCAGCGTACCCGAACAGGGGAAACGCGCCGTCTACGAGTCCGGCGAAGTCCCGACCGGGGACACGCGGATCCGGTTCAACATCCAGTATTATCTGGTCGCGTTGCTTTTCGTCGTCTTCGATATCGAAACGGTGCTCATCTTCCCGTGGGCGCTGATCTACGGCGATGCGGTGGCCGAGTTCGGACTCACACCGGTACTGGGGCCGATGCTCGTTTTCCTCGCCATCCTCGTCATCGGACTCGCGTGGGCGTGGCGCAACGGTGCCGTTCGCTGGGTCAAAAGCGAACGTGCGGAGATCAAAACTGAACTATGAGCAGCGAAAAACTCCACGACACAGTCTCGACGCAGGAAGCTCGGATGGGCGACGGCGTCGACAGCCGGTTCAACTCGAAACTCCGGGAGGCGTTCGGCTCGACGCCCTTCATCCTCACCAAGTTCGACAAGTTCATGAACTGGGTGCGGGGGAACTCGATGTTCATGCTACAGTTCGGCATCGCCTGCTGTAGCATCGAGATGATCCACACCTACGCGATCAAACACGACCTCGATCGCTTCGGTGCCGGCGTTCCCCGGGCCTCGCCGCGACAGGCCGACGTGATAATCGTCCCCGGAACGATCGTCTCGAAGTTCGCCCCCCGGATGAAACGCGTCTACGACCAGATGCCCGAACCGAAGTTCGTCGTCGGGATGGGGTCGTGTACGATCTCCGGCGGCCCGTTCCAGGAGGGATACAACGTCATCAAAGGTGCCGAGGAGGTCATCCCCGTCGACATCCACGTGCCGGGCTGTCCACCCCGACCGGAGGCACTCATCTACGGGATCGCCAAACTGCAGGAACGCGTCCAGAACGGCGAGACCTCACCGGTGACCGTCAAACCGTACGAGCTAGAGGAGTTCGGCGACCTCGAACGGGACGAACTCGTCCAGCATCTGGCCGACCAGATCGACGAGGACGATCTCGTCATGCGGTACAACTGGGCTGATTCGCCATGAGTTTGCACGAACCCGAACCGCCGGACGTCGGCGAGACGCCCGACGGAACCGTCGATCACGACGAACTCGAGGCGCTGCTCGGCGAGGCTGTCCTCGATCGCGAAGAGCACGTCAACGCCCCCGCCTTCGTCGTCCGTCCCGACGAGGTTCAGGCGGTCCTCTCGGCGCTCCGTGAGGAAGCCGGCTTCGATTACCTCTCGAACGTCACGGCCCAGCAGTACGCGGACCGCTACGAGTCGATCTATCACCTCAAAAAGTACGACGATCCGACACAGGAGGTTGGCGTCGTCGTTCCGGCCCCGATCGACGAGCCGGTCAGCCAAAGCGCTGAACCGATTTATCGGACCGCCGACTGGCACGAACGGGAGGCGTACGATCTGGTCGGTATCGAGTACGACGACCACCCCGACATGCGTCGGATCCTCCTTCCGGAGACGTGGCAGGGACATCCGCTCGGGCTCGATTACAACCCCGAGAAGCCGCAGGTCGTTCCCTTCCGGGAGCACGCCAACCCGCTGCAGCAGGACACGCGATTGGAGGGTGCCGAATCCGATACGATGTTGCTCAACGTCGGTCCACACCATCCGGCGACCCACGGCGTGCTCCACGTGAAGGCCGTTCTCGACGGCGAACAGATCGCCGACGTCGAGCCCGATATCGGCTACCTCCATCGGTGTGAGGAGCAGATGTGCCAGCAGTCGACGTACCGCCACCAGATCATGCCGTACCCCGATCGGTGGGACTACGTCTCGGCCGGGATCCTCAACGAGTGGGCCTACGCACGCGCCGCCGAGGACATGGCCGAAATCGAGGTCCCGGAGTACGCACAGGTCATCCGGACGATGTCCGCCGAACTCTGTCGGATCGCGAGCCACATGCTCGCGCTCGGCACGTTCGCGCTGGACGTCTTCGGCGATTTCACCGCCGTCTTCCAGTACGCCTTCCGCGATCGGGAGGTCGTCCAGAACATCCTCGAGGAGCTGACGGGCCAGCGGCTCATGTTCAACTACCTCCGACTCGGAGGCGTCGCGTGGGACGTCCCCGAGCCCCGCGAGGAGTTCTTCGAGCTGGTTCGGGACTTCCTCGACGGGCTGCCGGAGAAGACCAAGGAGTATCACAACCTCATCACGTCCAACGAGATCTTCCAGATCCGCTGTGTCGACACCGGCGAACTCCCGCCTGCGGTCGCCAAACAGTACGGCGCGACCGGGCCGGTCGCCCGCGGATCGGGCGTCGATATCGATCTCCGCAGGGACGATCCCTACGGCTACTACGAGGAACTCGACTGGGACGTCATCACCGAGGACGGCTGTGACAACTACAGCCGCGTTCTGGTTCGGATGCGCGAAGTGGAAGAGTCCGCGAAGATCATCGAACAGTGTGTCGACCTCCTCGCCGAGTGGCCCGAGGACGAACGGGAGATCCAATCGAACGTCCCCCGGACGCTGAAACCGGACGCCGATACCGAAGTCTACCGCGGTGTCGAGGCCGCAAAAGGCGAACTCGGCATCTACATGCGCTCCGACGGGACGGACAAACCCGCCCGGTTCAAGATCCGCAGCCCGTGTTTCTGTAATCTGCACACGCTGCGCGAGATGACCCAGGGCGAGTACATCCCGGATCTGATCGCCTCGCTCGGCAGTCTCGATATCGTTCTCGGGGAGGTCGATCGGTGATGCCGCTCCCGGCCGCCGCGCTGGGGGGCGCGCCGCTTCCCGAGTCACTCGTCGAGATCTTGCCGTTCGGTTCCGGTCCGCTCGGAACGGCGATCGCGGCGCTTCTCGGGGCCGTCATCGTCGGTTCGTTGATGATGACGATGACGGCCGTCGCCGGGCCGTGGGCCAAACGGAAGGTGACCGCCGCCTTCACCGACCGGTACGCGGTCAACCGGCTCGGACCGTACGGTCTGTTCATCATCGTCGCCGACGCGGTCAGGCTGCTCTCGAAGGAGCTGATCGTCCCCGAGGGCGTCGATCGCCCGGCGTGGGATCTCGCCCCGATCGTGCTGGCCTCCTCGGCGCTTCTCGGCTTCGCCGTCATCCCGATGGGAAGCGGCATCCATCTGGCCGATCCCGAGGTCGGTCTCGTCTACGTCTTCGCGGTCGCCTCGATCGCCTCGGTCGGGCTCGTGATGGCGGGCTACGCCTCGAACAACAAGTACTCGATGCTCGGCGGGTTACGGGCGGTCGCACAGAACCTGACCTACGAGATCCCGCTCGTTTTGATCGCCGCCAGCGTCGTGCTGTTTGCCGGCTCGCTGCAGATGAGCGAGATCGTCGCGGCACAGGCCGAGCCGCTCGTCGATCTCGGCGTCGTGACGATCCCGACGTGGTACGCCTTCGTCAATCCCTTCGCGTTCGTGCTCTTTTTGATCGCGAACCTCATGGAGATCGGGCGCAACCCCTTCGACATCCCCGAGGCACCGACCGAGATCGTCGCCGGTTACCAGACGGAGTACTCCAGTGTCTACTTCGTGCTCATCTATCTCGGCGAGTTCCTGCATATCTTCCTCGGCGGCGCGATCATCGCCACGCTCTTCTTGGGTGGCCCCGCCGGTCCCGGCCCCGAGAGCATCGGGCTGGTGTGGTTCCTCGTGAAGATCTGGGCCGTCTACCTGTTCACCCAGTGGGCCCGATCGGCGCTGCCGCGGCTCCGGATCGACCAGCTCATCGACCTCGGGTGGAAGGGCATGCTCGTCCTCGCGCTCGTTAACCTCGTGTTGACCGCCGTAATCGTGGGAGTGATCGCCTAATGATCGGAATGCTCAAATCGATGGCAACGACGATGAAACACGCCCTGGACGGCGAGAAGTTCACCGTCCAGTACCCCGAGGAAACCCCCGAGGTCTCCCCGCGGTTCCGGGGCGTCCACAAGTTCTCACAGGAGCGCTGTATCTGGTGTCGCCAGTGTGAGAACGTCTGTCCGAACGACACGATCCAGATCGTCACGGACGACATGCGCAACGGCGAACAGTACAACCTCCACATCGGACAGTGCATCTACTGTCGGCTCTGTGAGGAGGTCTGTCCGGTTGATGCCATCCTCCTGACCCAGAACTTCGAGTTCACCGGGGACACGAAGGACGAACTGGCATACAACAAAGAGCAGCTGAAGAACGTCCCGTGGTACAACGACATCGACCCTCTCGCCGCCCGCGAACCCGACCGTGAGGCGTGGGTCGGCGAGGGCGAGGGCGAACTCGATTACCAGTAGACGGATCTATTTTCCTCGCCTCGTTCGCTCCGGAGACAGCGAACACCGCCCGGTCTACTCAGTGCTGAACGGCGGTCCTGCGGCGCGCTTTCAGAGCCATCCAGACGAGGACCCCGGCGATCGGGAGCAGCATGAGCCCGATACCGACACTGAACTCGAGCAGACGGTCGTGGATGAAGAGCAAACGCAGGCTGATGACCCAGAAGAATAGCCACCCAGCCAGCATCAGCGCGAACGGTGTGAACGACACGAGCGTCCGGAAGGTCGGCCCGGCGTTGGCGAGGATTCCTGACCCATCGACCGCCGGGTCGGCCAAATCGGCGTTCGGCAGTTCCCCGTCCGGGTTCCGTTTTTCTGTCTTGGTTGCCATGCTATGAACAAGCGCCCGACGAATATATCATTATCGTTTATTATACATTTGGATATCGTTCAGGGATCGCCGGACGCCGGCCTGCCGTCTCGGGTGTCGTGCCGTGTGGCGTTTATAAATCATAAAGTCCGAACGGAAATATTCAAAAGGCACCCGGGAGCAGTACCCCCTAATGGCTGTAGTACCGTTCGAGACACTGGCGTTTATTCTGTTTGCCCTGGTGACGCTCGGGGCGAGTCTGGGGGTCGTACTGGCCCGCGACGTGTGGCACTCGGCGCTGCTTTTGGGGGCCGCGCTCCTGTCGGTCGCGGTCCACTACGTAATGTTACGCGCCGAGTTCCTCGCGGTAATGCAGGTCCTCGTGTACGTCGGCGGTGTGCTCGTGTTGATCACGTTCGCTGTCATGCTCGTTCGTCGACAGCCCGACCCCGACGTCGACGCGGAGGGGATTCGATGACGACGCGCCCACGACTCCATCGGGGGGATAAAACCGCCGGTCTGCTCGCCGTTGGGCTGTTCGCGTTCCTCGCGGCGGTGTTCGTCACCTCGGGATTCGGCACCGCCGGACCGTTTCCGGACGGGTCGGTCACCGCCTCCATCGGCTACGCGATGTTCAACCTCCCGGCGGGCGACATCGGCGGCGAGGGCTTTCTCGTCTCCTTCGTGCTGATCGCCGTCGTGCTCGACGCCGCCCTGGATGGCGCGATCATGCTCGGAAAAACTGAGGGGGATGAGGACTGATGGTCTTGGAGACGGTTCCGGTCGAGTATTACCTCGTGCTTTCGGCCGCCGTGTTCTGCATCGGCCTGTTCGGGGTCCTGACACGGCGCAACGCGTTGATGTTCCTGATGAGCGTCGAGTTGCTTTTGAACGCCGCGAACATCAACCTGGTCGCGTTCGCCTTTTATTGGGGGAACGTGACCGGCCAGACGTTCGCGCTGTTCGTGATCGCACTCGCCGCCGCCGAGGTCGCGATCGGGATCGGCATCATCCTCGTGTTGCACCGGAACTTCGACGACGTCGACGTGACTGACGCGGCAACGCTCAAATGGTAAGATGGCTCTGATATACGAACTCGCGCCGGCGATCGTTCTGCTCCCACTCGCATCGTTCGCGATCGCGCTGTTCTTCGGACAGTGGATGCCGAAGAAAGGCGCCGTCGCCGGGGTCTTCGCGACGGCGGCGACGCTCGGGCTTTCGCTCGTCACGCTCGGGTGGCTGTTGTCGACGGGCGAACCACACGACCAGACGTGGTACACGCTCGTCGACGCCGAGACGACCTTCGATCTCACGTTCGGCATCCTCATCGATCAGCTCTCGGCGGCGATGTTGGTCATCGTCTCGCTCATTGCCTTCCTCGTCCACGTCTTCTCTCTGGGCTATATGAACGACGAGGACGAACCCGGACTCCCGAGATACTACGCCGGACTGGGGCTTTTCACCGCGAGCATGCTCGCGTTCGTGATCGCCGACAACCTCCTCATGGCGTTCGTCTTCTTCGAGTTGGTCGGGCTCTGTTCGTACCTCCTGATCGGTCACTGGTTCACGGAGGACGCGCCGCCGTCGGCGGCCAAGAAGGCCTTCCTCGTCACCCGGTTCGGCGATTACTTCTTCCTCATCGGTGTCGTCGGCGTGCTCGTGACGTTCGGCACCGTCTCCTTCGCCGGTAGTGATGGGTTCCCGGCGCTGGCCGAGGCGGCACTGGCCGGCGAGACGAGCGTCGAGACCTTCGGGCTGTCTACAGAGGGCTGGTTCTCGGTGCTCGGCCTGCTCGTGTTGGGCGGTGCGCTCGGGAAGTCCGCGCAGTTCCCGTTCCACACGTGGCTTCCCGACGCGATGGAGGGCCCCACGCCCGTCTCCGCGTTGATCCACGCCGCGACGATGGTCGCCGCCGGCGTCTATCTCGTCGCCCGGATGTATGGCTTCTACGCGCTGTTGCCGACGGTGCTGGCGATCATCGCCTTCGTCGGCGGCTTCACGGCGCTTTTCGCCGCGACGATGGCGGTCGTCAAAAACGAGATCAAGCAGGTGCTCGCGTACTCGACGATCAGCCAGTACGGCTATATGATGCTCGCGCTCGGCGCCGGCAGCTACGTCGCCGCGTTCTTCCATCTGACGACTCATGCGGTGTTCAAGGCGCTGCTGTTTCTCGGTGCCGGCTCGGTGATCATCGCGATGCATCACAACGAGAACATGTGGGATATGGGCGGCCTGAAAGACGAGATGCGAACGACGTATCTCACGTTCCTCGCCGGGTCGCTCGCCTTGGCGGGGATCTTCCCGTTCTCGGGCTTTTGGTCGAAAGACGAGGTGCTCTTCGATACGCTCGTCCACGCGCTGGGCGGAAGCCCGCTGCTCTTCGGCGCCTACGCGATGGCGCTCGGGGCGGTCTTCCTGACCGGTTTCTACACGATCCGGATGGTGCTGCTCACGTTCCACGGTGACCCCCGAAGCGATACCGCCGAAGACCCACACGGCGTCCGCTGGAACGTCAAACTCCCGCTCGGCGTCCTCGGGGTGCTCGCGGTCGTCGCCGGCGCGATCAATCTCGTCCCGGTCGAGAAACTCACCGGACTTCGGGTCTCGTTCCTCTCGAACTACCTCGGAGAGGACGTCGGGCTATTGACCCACAACGAACATTACGGGACCTTGCTCGCCGACTACGCCGGCTATCAGTCTGGATTTATTGGCAACGAAGTGACGACGGTTCTTCTCGGTGCCGGGCTCGGGCTTGGCTTGGCGCTTCTCGGCGCCGGATCGGCGTACGGCCTCTATCGCGGCGCCTCGCCCGTCCGACACACGGAGAAACTCGGCGGTGTACGGACAGTTCTCATGCATAACTACTACCAGGACGAGTATCAGGTGTGGCTCGCGGAGGGACTGACGGTCCGGCTTTCGGCGGCCGCGGACACGTTCGATCAGGGCGTCATCGACGGGACCGTCAACGCGGTTTCGAGCGTGAGCCTCTTTATCGGCGGTCGGATCAGACGGATCCAATCGGGGCTCGTGACGAACTACGCGGCGCTCATCGTGCTGAGCCTGCTCGCGTTGCTAATCGTCTTCGCGATCCTCGGGGGGTGGTTCTGAATGCTGATCGAAGCGCTCGTCCTCGCGTGTCTGCTCGGCGCGGCGATCGTTTTCCTCGCCCCCGACCGGTACGCGCACAAACTAGCCTTCGGACTCTCGGTGCCGCCGCTTCTCCTCTCGCTGTATATGTATCTCGCCTTCGACGGGAGCGGTAACGCCCTTCTCGGCGGCGACATCGCCTACGAGACGTTCGCCGAGTGGCTGCAGTTCGGCCCCTACGCGATCAACTACCACGTCGGCCTCGACGGGATCTCGCTGCCGCTCGTCGTCCTCTCGACGGTGTTGACGACGCTCGCCATTCTGAGCGCGTGGACGCCGATCGACGAGCGCCAAAGCGAGTTCTACGGCCTGATACTGTTCCTGGAGGGGAGCCTCGTCGGCGTCTTCGCCGCACTCGATTTCCTGCTGTGGTTCGTCTTCTGGGAGGCCGTTTTGATCCCGATGTACCTGCTCATCGGCATCTGGGGCGGCCCGCGCCGGAAGTACGCCGCGATCAAGTTCTTCATTTACACGAACATCGCCTCGCTCGTGATGTTCATCGGCTATTTCGCGCTAGTGTTCGGCCTCGGCGATGCGGTCTCCTCGACGGGCATGCCGGCCGTCGCCGAGGCGCTCCGGGCCGGGCAACTGGGGTATCTCGGTACGCCGGAGGCCGGGATCGCGCCCGACACGCTGGCCATGATCGCGTTCCTCGCGATGTTCGTCGGCTTCGCGGTGAAGGTCCCGATCGTCCCCTTCCACACGTGGCTGCCGGACGCCCACGTCGAGGCGCCCACGCCGGTTTCGGTCCTTCTGGCCGGCGTGTTGCTGAAGATGGGCACCTACGCGCTGTTGCGGTTCAACTTCACGATGCTCCCCGAACAGGCCGCGACGCTCGCGGTCCCGATCGCCGCGATCGCCGTGGTCTCGATCATCTACGGCGCCCTGCTCGCGTTGGCTCAGCAGGATCTCAAGCGGGTCGTCGCCTACTCGTCGGTCTCCTCGATGGGGTACGTCATCCTGGGACTCATCGCCTACACGGTCTACGGCGTCGGCGGCGCGACGTTCCAGATGATCGCCCACGGGCTCATCTCCGGACTGCTCTTCATGACGGTCGGCGTCTTCTACAACGCGACCCACACCCGGATGATCGGCGACATGTCGGGGCTGGCCGGCAAGATGCCGGTCACGGCGACCGTCTTCGTCGCCGGCGCGTTCGCCTACATGGGCCTGCCGCTCATGGCCGGCTTCATGGCCGAGCTGTTCGTCTTCATCGGGGCGTTCGAGTCGACGGTCCTGCCGGCCGCGCCGCTTTTCACCGCCATCGCGATGTTCGGCATCGTGATCGTCGCCGGCTACCTGCTGTGGGCGATGCAGCGGTCGCTTTTCGGCCCCTTCCGACTCGAAACGGAGTACGAACTCGGTCGGGCACCGGTCCACGATATTGTCCCGATCGTGACGCTGCTGGTTCTCATCATCGCCCTGGGGGTCGCTCCCGACCTCTTCTTCGAGATGATCCGGGACGCGACGGTCGACGTGATCGACTTCGACTTCGGAGGTGGTAGCTGATGGTGAACGAGTGGATCCTGCTCTCGCCGGCTGCCGCGTTCGCCTTCGCGGCGCTCGCACTGTTCGTGATCGACACGATCGTCCCCGAGGAGACCGCCGGCGGCGTTCTGGCCGCGGTCGCGGCGATCGGTTCGGTCGCTGCGCTTTCGATCTCCGGCGTTCTCCTGCTTTCGGGTGTCGCCGCCGACGGCGTCGAGTTGGTCGGCGGCCAACTCGTCGTCGACGGGATGAGCCTGCTGTTCACGTTCATCTTCGGTAGCGTGACCGCCCTGGTCGCGATCGCGTCGCTCGATTACATCCGCGACCTCCCGTACAAGGCGGAGTACTACATGCTCCTCTTGCTCGCGGCGACCGGCATGTCGGTTCTGGCGTCGGCCAACAGTCTCGCGGTCGTCTTCGTCGCGCTCGAACTCGCGAGCCTGCCCTCCTATGCGCTGGTCGGCTATCTGAAACACAACCGCGGCTCCGTCGAGGGGGCGCTGAAATACTTCCTCGTCGGCGCGCTTTCCTCGGGGATCATGCTCTACGGGATCTCGCTCATCTACGCTTCGACCGGAAGCCTGCTGCTCTCGGACGTCGCGAGCGCGGCCGGCGAGGCCTCGGCCACCTATCCCGGTGTCTTCGGTGTCGGATTGCTCATGCTCATCGGCGGGTTCGCGTTCAAGACGGCCTCGGTCCCGTTCCACTTCTGGGCGCCCGACGCCTACGAGGGCGCGCCCGCCCCGGTCGCGGCCTTCCTCTCGTCGGCCTCGAAGGCCGCCGGGTTCGTGGTCGCGTTCCGCGTCCTCGTCGTCGGCTTCCCGATCGGTTCGGTCGTCGGGTCACTCGATTGGGTGCTCGTCTTCCAGATCCTCGCGGTGGTCACGATGATCGTCGGGAACTTCGCGGCCGCGACACAGGAGAACGTAAAGCGGATGTTGGCGTACTCCTCGGTGGGCCATGCGGGCTATGCGCTGATCGGATTGGCGGCGCTGACGAACGTCGGCGGTCCCGGCGCAGAGGCGACGGTACTCGGCGCCAGCATGCTGCATCTGCTCGTCTACGGCTTCATGAACACCGGCGCGTTCCTCTTCGTCGCGCTCGTCGAACACTGGGAGGTCGGCCGCACGTTCGAGGACTACAACGGACTCGCCCGCGAGGCGCCGCTGGCCTGCGTCGCGATGACGGTCTTCATGTTCTCTCTGGCCGGTCTGCCGGTCGGTGGCGGCTTCCTCTCGAAGTACTACCTCTTTGCGGGAGCCGTCGGGACCGGCGTCTGGTGGCTCGCGCTCGTGGGGGCGATAACCAGCGCACTGAGCCTCTATTATTACAGCCGGGTCGTCAAGGCGATGTGGATCGAGACGCCGGCGGAACCGATCGGTATCGACGGATATCCCACCGCGCTGTACGTCGCCGTGCTCACAGCCGCCGTCGTGACTGTCTTCCTTCTGCCCGGGCTGTTCGTCTTCGATGGAGCGGCCTTCGACGCCGCCGCGGCGCTGTTCTGATCGCCGGCCGTCCAGCATGTTTTAGGCCGTCGCCCTCTTCCAGTCGATATGGACCGGCTGGTGTTGGGCTGTGAGGCGGTCGGCCGAACCTTCCTCGATCGCCTCAGCGATCGCTCGTCGTCGCTTCTCGTCTTGCTCGAGGACGAGGCGGACGCCGAATCGCTTCGTGAGGACGGTATCAACGCCCGCCGCGTCGATCTCACTTCGGTCGACGATATCCGCACCGTCGCGGGCGACGTCGGGTCGATCGTCGTCGCGCCGTCCGGAACTGATCGGTTTCGATCGATCGTCGAGACGGCCAACGCCGCGTATCCGGACACGTTCGTGATGGGCTGTCTGGACGAACACGTCACGCCGGCCGAGCGTAGCGCGATCGGGGGCGATGTCGACCGACTCGTCGACCTTCCGGTCGAGACCGCCCGAACGTTGATCGAACGGGCCGGTGACAGTGGGATACGAGCCAGAAAGCTCCGGGACGCCCTCTCGGATATCGACGGGACGCTCGCCGTGTTCGCCCACGATAACCCCGATCCGGACGCGATCGCCGCCGCACTCGGACTCAAGCGGATCGCGACCGCTTTCGGCGTCGATGCGGTTGCGTGTTACTACGGGGAGATCAACCACCAGGAGAACCGGGCGCTCGTCAACCTCTTCGAGTACGACCTCCGAAACGTCGCTCCCGACGCCGACCTCTCGGAGTTCGACGCCTTCGCGCTCGTCGATCACTCCCGACCGGGAGTCAACGACAGCCTGCCGGAAGATACGCCGATCGACATCGTGATGGATCACCATCCACCGCGGGGGCCAGTACAGGCCCGTTTCGTCGACCTGCGGAGCGAGGTCGGGGCGACCTGTACCCTCGTCGAGAACTATCTCTCCGGGCTCGGGATCGATCCCGACGAGTCGCTCGCGAGCGGACTGCTCTATGGGATCCGGACCGATACGCGGGAGTTCAGTCGCGGTGTCTCGCTGGCCGACTTCGAGGCGGCCGCTCGGCTCGTCGAGGTGGCCGACAGCGAACGGCTCCGCCGGGTTGAATCGCCCAGCGTGACCGCCGAGACACTCGAGACGCTCGGCCGTGCGATCGCCAATCGGTCGGTCGACGCCGACGTGTTGACGACCTGTGTCGGCGAGATCTCCGACCGTGATACGCTCGCACAGGCGGCCGACCAATTGCTCGATATGAACGGGATCACCACCGCGCTCGTCTTCGGGTACATGGACGGAACCGTCTTCGTCTCCTCGCGTGCCCGCGGCACGGACGTCGACCTCGGTGAGGTGATCCGGGAGGCGTTCGCACAGATCGGAAGTGCCGGCGGTCACGCAGATATGGCCGGGGCACAGATTCCGGTGGGGATCCTCACGGACGGCGCGGAAAACGACGAGCATGGAGCCGTCATCGAGGAAGTCGTCAGCGAGCGATTCCTCGAAGCGCTCGGCGTCACGCCCGATCACGCCGCCGCGTTCGTCTATTCGGGGCTGATCGATCTCGGCGACGCGACCGGGGAGTGACCTTTTTGCCGCGGCAGGTCGTCCATCCGACAATGGACGCAGCCTCGGATTCGGGACAACAGAAACCGAGAGTGAAAGATTACATGACGCGCGACGTAGAGACGGTTTCGCCGGACGACACCGTCGAATCGGTCGCAAAACGGATCGCAAACAGCGACGCTCACAGCGGGTATCCGGTCTGCGATGGGCGTCACGTAAGCGGATTCATAAGCGCGCGTGATCTGTTGCTCGCCGACGAACGGGATCCGATCTTCAAGATCATGACCGACGATATCATCGTCGCTCACCCCGAGATGCGGATCACGGACGCTGCTCGAGTCATCCTCCGGTCGGGCATCCAACAGCTCCCGGTCGTTGACGACGCCGGCAACCTCGTCGGCCTCATCTCGAACGCCGACGTCATCCGATCGCAGATCGAGCGGGCGACCCCCGAGAAGGTCGGCAAACTCAAACGGACTCTCGAGAGCATCCACGGCGTCGAAGCCAGAGAGGAGCGCCGGACCGTCGCACTCTCCGAATTGCGGCCGACCCAAACCAAGGTCTACACCGACGAACTCGAGGGTCGCCGGTACGAACTCGAGAACGGACTGGCGGAGCCGCTCGTCGTGATCGACAACGCCGGGACGCTCCTTTTGGCCGACGGTCACCATCGGGTCAAGGCGGCTGCCCAGCTCGGTATCGAAGAGATGGACGCCTACGTCGTCCGGCTGGACACGCGAGTCGATCTCGGGATGGCCAAAACCGCTCGCAAGAGCGATCTCGAATCGATCGACGACATCGAGGAAGTCGACTACGCACATCATCCTCTCGTCGAGACGACCGAACGGCTTCAGGACTCCGATTGAACCCGTCGTTTCGATTTCCGCTTCGATTCCGGTGATATGGGGCGAGTCGGTCCCCCGGATCCGTCGGAAGCGGGAGGTCTAAGTGTACAGGCGAAGGAGTGAAAGACAATGCGTTTGAGGAGCCCCGTCGCTTTGCTCTCGGCGGCGGTCATCGGTGTGTACGTCCTCGTTATTGTCGGCGCAACGGCGGCGCTCGCCGACGCCGCGGCCGCGTGTCAGGGATGGCCGCTCTGTAGCGGCGACCTTTCGAGCCCCGACGTTCTGATCGCGCTCTTTCACCGCGCCGTCGCCGTCGTCGTCGGCCTCCTCGTGGTCTCGGCGGCGGTCGTCGGCTGGTCGAGCGCCGCCCGTCGCGTGAAAGCGGCCCTGGCCGTGGCCCTCGTTTTGTACCCGATCCAGGCCGCGATCGGTGCTTCCCTCCCGGCCGGGAGGATCATCGAGAGCCTCCATCTCCCCGCCGCGATGGTCATCTTCGGGGCGCTCGTCTTGGCCCTCGCGTGGCGTCTCGAGGCCGAAACAGGAACCGACGACGTACCGGAAGCGGTACCCGACCCGGAGCCTCCGTCGCCAGTCCCCGGCGAGGGGGACTCCCCGCCGTCCGCGCTCGTCCGTTCACAGTCCACGGCAAAGCGACTCAAAGCCACGGCAGGTGCGTACTTCCGGCTGATGAAACCGCGGCTGATGTGGTTGCTCTGTCTCGTCGCCGGCGCCGGGATGGTGCTCGCCGGCACACCGGCCGTCCGGACCGTCCTTCTCACCCTCGGCGGCGGGGTGTTGGCGATCGGCGCCTCCGGTACGTTCAATCACGTCCTAGAGCGGGATATCGACAGACGGATGCAACGGACGTCCGACCGTCCGCTCGCGACTCACGAGGTCCCGGTCCGGAACGCACTTGCCTTCGGCGGACTGTTGACCGTCGCATCGCTTTGGGCGTTCCTCTCGGTGAACATTCTCACCGCCGCGCTCGGACTCGCGGCGATCGTCTTCTACACCGTCGTCTACACGTTGATACTGAAACCCAATACGGTTCAAAACACCGTGATCGGCGGCGCAGCGGGCGCTTTGCCGGCGTTGATCGGTTATGCGGCCGTCACGGGATCGGTCGGCGTCACGGGGTTCGTACTGGCGGGGGTCATCTTTCTGTGGACGCCCGCCCACTTCTACAATCTCGCGTTGGCCTACCGAGACGACTACGAACGCGGCGGCTTCCCGATGATGCCCGTCGTCCGGGGCGAGACCGAAACCCGAAAACACATCGTGCTGTATCTCGGCGCGACGCTTCTGGGTGCGGGAGCGCTCGCGGCCGTCTCGAGTCTCGGCTGGCTCTACGGCGTGACGACGGTTCTTCTGGGCGCGCTCTTTCTGTGGGCCGTCGTTCGGCTCCACTACGAGCAAACCGAGCGGGCGGCGTTCCGGGCCTTTCACGCTTCGAACGCCTACCTCGGGTTGGTTCTCGTGGCCGTCGTCGTCGATGGGCTCGCGCTGTAATACGTTGGCCGTTCGCGTTTCTGGTGGACAACTCTCCCGAAAATAGCTGAGTCGGTCACAAACTGCGTGGAGCCGCGGCTGCGGCCGGTGGGCATCAATCGGACTGAAAGGCGGCCATCGGTGACCCGCTGGATCGAACGATTACAGCGGGCTGTGGAGCAGTTGAATCACGATCAAAAACAGGAACGCGAACCCGAGTCCGCCGATCCCTGCGCCGACCGCGTGTGCAGTACCAAGGTCGTATCGTCGGGCCAACTGGTAGGGACCGACGAAAAGAACGACCGAGAGCACGAGCATTACGACGGCGAGCGTGATCCCCGAGAGGGCTTCGAGCGCGTCAAGCGCCTCGAAGAACTGAAGCGGTGTCGTTATCGACATGTGTCAATGTCGTTTGATGCTTCCCCTCGTACAAATACTATTCGCCATCGATTACGGATCGACCCGGGTGGTACTGCTCCGGAGCCGATCGAATAATGATGTTCCTAACCGGCCGACACAACAAGAGCTAAGTGGACCACATCGTAAAAACGTACTACTAGAACATCCCATGACAGACCCCCTTACGCTCCAGGTATCGGACGGGTTGCGATCACAGGCCGACGTGTTCTCGGAGATCTTTCTCGTGTTTTTGGTCATCGGGACGCTCGTCGGCGTGGTCGTCGTCATCTACACGTTGGCGCACGCCTACAAGTACCGCGACACCGGCGAGGACAGCGAGGGCTTCGACGCCCCACGGCTCGGCGAACTCCCGACCGGGCAAGGCGGCGGCAAAAGCAAGAAACTGTTTTTGTCGTTCGGCCTCAGCGCGGTCATCGTCATCAGCGTGGTCGTGTACTCCTACACGCTGCTTTTGTACGTCGAGTCGGGGCCGGACGAAGCCGAGATCGAACCCGACGGCAACATGGACATCGAAGTCGAGGGATTCCAGTTCGGCTGGGAGTTCGAATACCCCAACGGACAGACTGAACTCGACACGCTTCGGGTGCCGGCCGGCGAGAACCAGGTGATACGTTTACACGTCACTTCCTCGGACGTCTGGCATAACTTCGGGGTGACGGAACTCCGAATCAAGGCCGACTCGATCCCCGGACAGACCGCGACGACCTGGTTCACTGCCGACGAACCGGGTACGTATACGATCGAATGTTTCGAGCTGTGTGGCTCGGGCCACTCACAGATGGACGGTGAAATCGAAATCATGGAACCCGATGAATTCAACGAGTGGTACGACGGAGAGTACGACCCAGAAACCGACGATTCGGAGGATGACAGCTAATGGCTGAGCTACCGCCGACCAGTTCGCTCAAACGCTGGCTCGTCACGACCAATCACAAGGATGTCGGAATTCTCTATCTGTTGACCGCCACCTTCTTTTTGCTCTTCGGTGGCGTCCTCGCGTTGTTGATCCGGATCGAGTTGTGGGATCCCACCACGATCGAGCTCGCCGGTCGGGGGCTCGCCTACAACGAGGCGGTCACCGCTCACGGCCTGATCATGGTTTTTTGGTTCCTCTCGCCGTTCGCGTTCGGGTTTGCGAACTATCTGGTGCCGCTGCAGATCGGGGCTGACGATCTGGCGTTCCCGCGACTCAACGCGCTGTCCTACTGGTTGTACGCGCTCTCGGGAGTCATGCTCGGGATTTCGTTCTTCCAGGGCGGGACGATGGACGCCGGCTGGACGCTGTACGCGCCGCTGAACATGCCGGCGTACACGCCCAGCATCGGATCGACGGGCGCGATTCTCGCGTTGGCGATGTTCACTGCGGGGATCACCGCCTCGACGGTCAATTTCCTGACGACGATCCATCACTCCCGCGCCGAGGGGATGGGTATCATGGACATGCCGATGTTCACGTGGTCGATCCTGGCGACGGTGTGGATGATGCTTTTCGCCTTCGCCGCACTGCTGGCGACCGGACTCATCCTCGCTTCGGATCGGATCCTCGGTAGCGTCTACTTCTCGGCGACCGAGGGTGGCTCGCTGCTGTGGGGGCATCTGTTTTGGTTCTTCGGGCATCCGGAGGTGTATATCGTCTTCTTCCCGGCGCTTGGTGTCATGCTCGAGATATTCCAGACGTTCTCGGGCAACCGGCTGGTCGGCCGAAAGTGGGTCATAATCGCGTTGGTGCTGATCTCCATCCAGTCGTTCCTCGTGTGGATGCACCACATGTATCTGACGACGATCAACCTCGAGATCAAGACGCTGATGATGGCGACGACGATCGGGATCTCGCTGCCGTTCGACCTGTTGGTGTTCGCG